>Ga0209514_10004167_pt1 | contig 19742 bp, 12 predicted proteins | sample Subgrocontami58m_FD_187452 | JGI IMG/M metagenome (GOLD analysis project Ga0209514, IMG submission 187452) | Subsurface groundwater microbial communities from S. Glens Falls, New York, USA - GMW37 contaminated, 5.8 m (SPAdes) (version 3) | ecosystem: Environmental > Aquatic > Deep subsurface >...
CGCCACGCCGCGACACTGCACTGCTCTTGTTGTCGGCGAGGTGAAAAAACACCATCCCGGCACACGAGTACAGGCACGTGCCGCGCGTGTCGTCACCGCTGCCCCAGCCCGTCAGCAGCGCCTTGCAGACTTCGCTGCTGCGCGCCAGACCGGTGCAGGCCACCTGCAGCGTCATGGCCAGCAGCTCGGCGATGCGGTCGCCGTACCTCCGCACCCACTCAACCAGCACCTGGCGGTCGTGCTCGCTGCCGCGGCCGCCCAACCCCAGCCGGCCCCTGGCCCGGTCGAACACCAAACGGGCCATGTCCCTGCGGCTGAGCCCGCCCGAGACGACGCCAGGCGGGGCGACGGCGCCGCGCCTGCTCGCCGCAAAACGGGCGTCCGCCGGCAGCGGCACGCCGAGCATTGCCTCGCGCATGAGCGCGCGGAGCTCGTCGAGTGCCCGCCGTACGGCGTGCGCCGGCAGGTCGTAATGCAGCTCCTGGCCTTCAATGAGTAGACCGCTGGTGCCGACAGCCGTCGGCTCAACGGCCGAAGCCTGCTCGTGCCGCGCCAGCACGGACACGGCCACCGCCACTGCATCAAAGACGGCCGCGCCCGGGCGCGCCACGGCCACGGCCTTTTCGACGGCAGTGTCCGCTGGCATGCCGAAGAACAGCCGGATGCTGTCAATGGCCTTGGCAACATCCTCCACACCGGCAGCGCTCGCCGGTTCCGCGGCGGCCGCACTAGCTCCGCTGCCGTCGGCACGCTGATCCGCAGCCGCCGCCGCCGCCGCCGCAGGGCCATCTGCGGAATCTCCAATCGTGCTGCCGCCGCGGCAGGCGCCGCTGAGCGCGACGACGTCATGGACGGCGAGCTGCCGCGTCACGTGCAGCACCGCCACGGCCCGACGGCGCAGCTGCGACGCAGGCACGAGCGCGCCCGTCAACCGGCTCATGGCCCGCAGTCGCAGGAAGCGCACAACCAGCGTGTCCTGGCCGATGGGCGGGGACTCCGCGACAAGCCGCCGTAGCAGATCGTGCACCTGCCCTGCTGTCGCCGTCGGCGTCGACAGCGGCCGCACCAGCTCTCTCGCGCAGTGTACGGCGTCCAGACCAACAACCTCCGCCGCAGTGCTCACGTGCGCAACGCGCCAGACAAACCGCAGCAGCTCGAGTACCACGAGCCCGTAGCGCTTCTCAGTGGCCGGCTCGAGCACTAGCCTGCCGAGAGTCGGCCCATGCGCGACGGCGCTGCTGCCAGCGCAGACCAGGCTGCAGATCGGCGCCGGTGCGGAACGGCACGCAGCCTGCAGCTGCTCTAACAGCTCCAGCAGTGCCTGGCCTAGACCGCCATCGGCCGTGGCAGAGGCGGCGTCGGCGAATGCGGCAGCCCCGGTGCCCCCGCCGTCGTCGCCGTCTTCGCCGTCTTCGCCGTCTTCGCCGTCTTCGCCGTCGACGCCGCTGGCGACGCGTCGTTCGCCAGAATCACCTGATCTGCCCTCGTCGCCTAGCAGCTCCAGCACCGCACGGAAATGCGCGCCCTGCAGCCGGCTGATATCGTTGGCCCACGACAGGTCGTCGGCCCAGGTGCGGCGACCGGCAACGCCGCCGCCTTCCTTCAGCACAGTCATCGGAACAGCAGAGTCATGAAACGTGTCAAAGTCATCCACCGCCGCTTGCTGCGGCTGCGGCGGCGGAGGCTGCTGCCGCTGCTGTTGCTGGACGGTGCGCGCATCGCCGGCCGCTGCACCCGCGCCCGCGTCGGCATCACCGCTGGCGGCATCATCGGCGAGCAGCGCAGCAGCAGCGGCAGCAATGTCGTCGGCGGCGGCAGCAATCGGCTGCGAGCACATCGTGTCGTGGACGTGAACCCAGACGGTGTTGAAGCCGCGCTGCACGGCGCCCGTGCCGGGCCAGGCGGACGGCGGGTCGCCCGCTTTGCTGTGCTCCTTCAGGAAGTGCTTGTCCATGGTCGCCCTGCTTTTGGCGGCGTACGTGCAGCCAGCCATCGTGCAGACGTGGCCCGGCTCCGACGACAGCAGCCGCAGCGGCGCCCGTGGTCCCAGCAGCGGCACCCACGGCTCGACCACCGTCACCGTGGCAGTCGCGACCCTGAACAGCTGTTTGAGCTCTAGCGCAATGACAGCGCTGTCCAGCGCTGTCTCGCCAGCGTCGTCCAGCGCTGTCTCGCCAGCGTGCTGCCCCCGACCAAAATGGCGCGAAACGCCCAGCGCGTATTTCCAGCACGCCGCCTCCTCCAGCACGGGACCCTTTCCGAGCGGAGTACCGCACTCAATGCACGCCCCAAATCGACCGTGTCTGTACCACACGCATCGCTCCCCGCCGCTCGAGCCGCCCCCGGGGGCGTCGACGTCCAGGAACAGCGGCATCGCGCGCGCGCGCTCGCTCGCCGCCGCCGCTGCTGCTGCTGCTGTGCACGCGCACGGCGAAACGTGGCCTGCCTGCGCCCGCCGGCAGCAGCGGCGAGCCGTCTGTTTGGGCGCCCGTCACCACGGCGGCCTGGCCCGTCCGACGCAAGGGCCCACTTGCTTGTATGCAGGTTGCATGTGGCCCCGGGCTCCGCCGTCACCGGAGTGGTCCGCGCCCGGTCGCTTGGCCGCGGTGTGCGGCTGCTGCCGAGACGCTTCATGCGCCACTCGCGGTGGGCCACTCGCGCCCCGTCACGGCGCAAGTGGACCGATGCACCGGCGCCGCAGCTGGACGAAAGGTGCGTCTACCAGCGTGCGTTTCTGCTGCGCACTGCGCCCGCTCTCTGGGAGCCCGGCTGGCGCCGGCAACGCCGCTGCTGCCGCTGCAACGGCGCTGCCGAGAGCCGCCCCGAGCACTGGGAACCACGCTCCTCGGGTCGGGCGAACGAGAGTCATTGGGCAACCTGCTGGAACTGCGAGAGAGAGAGAGCGCGCGCGCGAGCGAGCGAGCGAGCAGGCGCGCGTGAGCGCGGCAACGTTGTGCCGAGCGCGCCCGCATACCCACACCAAGCCGCTCGCGCTGCTGGCACAGCGGCTCGTGTCGACGACTGACCGGCGCCGGCGTGATGAGATGCACGGCCGGCTGCCTGCGCGCGGGCTCACCCGTGCGCGCACGCTGTGCAAGCCGGCGCCGAGGACCATGCAAGACCGGTACTCGATGGCTGTGAGCCGCCTCACCGCCGCCCGGTGCAGTCGTCGGCGCCGGCTGCCAGGAGACCGCGCGCACGCACGCGCACGCCTGAGGCCGATGGGTCAGGTGCAACGTGCGCCTGCTGCCTTGAACCGCCTGTTCTAACTCTGTACATTGGTGTACACACATACACCCGGCAACCGCACTGCGCCGCAGAGTCCACTACGCGCCGTCGCGCGGCACGCAGCAGGAACCTACGCCGCCCGCCCGGTGCTCGAGCGCGCTGCAGCACTGGGCATGAAACCGGCGGCAGCACGCCGCCGCTGGCAGCACGCACCGTCCGGCCGCACGCACCGTCCGGCGAGTGCCGCAGTCCGCACAGCGAGCGCATGCGGTGCCCTCGAGTGCCGCGAGCAGTGGCTGCCTTGTCGGCACCGAAATCGGTCAGCGGCCATGCACGCCCCACCTGTGCGCTGGCGGGCGTGCCCGCACGCACATACACACCTACACACACGCACACACGCACACACGCGCACACGCACACACGCACACACGCACACACGTACACACGCACACACGCACACACGCACACACGCACACACGCATGCGCACACGCACACGCATACGCTCGTGCACGCACACTCACGCACACTCAGGCACGCACGTGTGGTCGGTCACTCGGCAAGCGCACTAGCACCACCGCGCACAGACGCACGCGAGCAGCTGCCTCGCCGCACCGGCACGGGCGCTCGCGTTGGCGCACCGGTACGGTCCAGCGTGAGCAAGGGCGTTGCGACCGAGCACAGCTCGCGCACATGCCCACACGCTGGCGGAAGGACAAAGTTGTTCCGCCCTGCAGGCCCGCCCGGTGCTCGCACGCGCGCTGCAGCCGCAGAGCAGGGTCCCAGTCGCGAGCGCGCGCCCAGGCACACACCGTCATGTCCGCACGACTCACGCGACCGCGACGGCGTTGCACCGCGCAGAGCGTCATCGCCAGCCGTCGACGCCGCCGCTGCCTGCCTGCCTTGCCCGGCCGCGTCGTCGGCTGGCCCGGCCAGGCTATGGCGCCCGACACCGCGCGTCCCACCGCCGGGTTCACAGCAACGAGGCGTGCGCGCGCGCGGCGCCGTACACGCAATCATCGCCGGCTGTTGGCGCCCTGGACCGCCTGCACGCGCACCGACGACACAGACTGGCGCCCGGGCGCTCGCCGTCTCTGCGCAAACGCGGCAGTGGCCAACTGACTGCAGTGGGTCCCCGGGTTGCGGCCGGCTGACCACTGCGCCAACGGCCAAATCGGAGCTGCTGCAGTTGAGCGGGGCCCTGAACGCGCTCGGTGCACGCTCAGAGCCAGCGCGCTCGGAGCACGCTCGGAGCACGCTTCAGAAGGCCGCCGAAGCACAGCGCACCCGATTCTCCATTGGCGCTGTGCGTGCTCTGCGCGGCCCGCCGCAGCCCGGCCGGCCGGCGACGGCGGTTGGTCGCCTAGCGCCGTGCGTGCATCGTGCGCGTCTCGGTGCCCGACGAGCGACGACCGGAGCGCGCCGACAGTGCATCGTGCGACAGCGGGAGAGTCAATGTGCCCGTGGCCAGCGGGCACTCGCCAGCAGAGCCCGCCGCCGATCGGGCGTCGACGCAGGGCGGAACGCGCCGGTCGCGCACAATGTTCCCGCGGCGGCGATGCGCGCCCGTCGCAGTCGCCGGCGCGGTGCTGTCCACCACAGTCAGACGGGCCTGGTCAGCGTGGCCTGTGGGGTGCGTGCGAGAGAGCGCGAGCAAGCGACTGCCACACGCGCGCCCGGAAGCATCGTCCGCTCAGCGAGACAGAATGCATCAGCGGCCAGCAGGTGGTGACGGCCGCGGCTTGCGGACGCGCCCGCCATCGACAGCGAAGGGGCAGGCGGTCGCCTGTCGCTTCGCCGCCAGACGCAGAGCACTGCCGCGTGCTGCGCGTTTGCGCTACTGGCCAGGACCAGCAAAGTCGGCAACGGGGCACCGCCGCCGCCGTGCAGCGGGCGCGGCGGCGGCGAGCATGGCGAGGCTGTCGCTCATCGCGGCCAGTGTCGGCCTGGTGCGCATGCTCTCGCGGCGTAGCAGTCCGTCGAGCGCCCGCGGTCACACCCGCAGTGGCAGCGGACTAACCCGAGCCAGTGCCGAATGACGGGCATTGTTCTGTCGCCGGCCGCCCGCCCGCGCGCGCCCAGGCGATTAAACCCGCGCCCCCCGCCAAAACCCGCCGCCGCCCCCCACCTCACCCTAACACAGCGGTTGCTCGTGGCGCGGTGTTGCAGCCGCACTGGCTCCGTGTCTCGGTCAACGGCTCCGAGCCGGCGTGGGGCCGACGCACGCTACTGCAGGCGCTCCTCGCCCATTATTATCGCCAGCGCCTTTCGTCGCTCAGATGCCTGCCTGCAAGCGCGGGCGGCTGCGGCGTAAGGGCACGGCGTCACAGGCGAGTGAGTGGCGTCGGCGCAAATGCGCATTCAGCTTCGCTCGCGCAGACACAGACCGACGCACGCCCGCGGCTGCACAGGCGTTGCATGATCATGCGCACGCACACACGCACGCACGAGCGCAAACGCACACGCTCACGCTCATGCTCACGCAAACGTACGAACGCGCGGGTTCGTACGTACACGCAAACGCACGCACACGCACGCACGCACACGCACACACGCACACGCACGCACGCACACAAACGCGTACACACGCACGCGCGCGGGCCAGACGCGCGACGACTGCGCGGCGCGGCGAACGTGCACTCGCGCGTGCCGAGGCGCTCACGCATGTGCGCCCACCGGCGCTGGCGCACGCGCAGTAGCAGCTGGCCCCGCACCAGTGCATGCTGCCAGAACCGGCAACGAGAGGCCCGTCGGCTGGCGCATCTGCTGGAGCGCGCGGGCTTAGACAATGGCACAGGATGGCCAGCGTGCGGCTCACCAGCGCCGTGGCCTGCGCGCCGCCTGGACGGCCGAGCACACAGTCGGCCTACTATTAGCCCGTGGCCACAGCGTGCCGGGAAACGGACGAGCACGGGAATACGCGAGCCACTGTCTGGCACTGCCAGCCAGTCCGCACCTGCCAGAGCGCTCTGCCGTTCAGGCGATACGCGGGTGCAGCACTGCCGTGCAGGCTTCATCATCAGCGTCACCGACGACGCGCGGCGCGCGAGAGAGCGAGAGAGAACTGGAGACGATGCACCGCGGGGTCAACGAGCGGCAGCAGGCACCGGCAAGAGGCACGCCTGCACGTACATAGACGCACACGCCGCGCGAATGTCTGTCGTACGCCGTCTGCTGCTCGCCGAGTGCGACACGGGCAGGCTGCTCGCACAGACGACGCCGCTCTGCCTGCCCCGGGCACGGAGGGCGCCGAGTCAGCAGCCCGCGCCAGCGACGCGTCGACAGCGCACGTGTCTGTATCAAACTGCACTGCCAGCGACGACGCCGTACCGGCCATTTGACGCTGGTCGACCGTGTGCGCAGGCGGCGGCGGCGCAGGATGCGGAGGCGACGAAGACGATGGCCGCCGCAACGCACACGGCGCGCAGAGCAGACGGGCCCGACGCGAGATGCGGCCAGTGGCCCACGTCAGCTGAATGCAGAGACGGCCGCTGGTCTGTGCCCTCCGCTGCGTCTGCACGGCAGGAAAGGGCGCGCGCGTGCCGGGTCAGGCGCGCCGTGGCCGGCGGCCAGCACGGGTCGCCGGCCTGCCAGCGCAGCAGACACTCGGCCACGCCACTGTGCTCAGTCAGCCAGCACAGCGCCATCACGACTTCGGGACGCACCTGCAGCTGACGGCGACGAGGACGGCGGCCACCGAGCAGGGTCGCGCATCTGGCGCCGCCAGCGGCGGGCTCGGCCGTCGGCGCCGCCGCGGCGCTGGCAGCGCTGTTCACCACCACGACTCGGCGCGCACCGGCTCACTGCCGTGCGCACCGTGTCGACAGAGTCTCATTGCAGCGTTCGCCTGCTGCGCGGGCACTGCAGGCTATGGAGGCAGGTGATTTGCCGGCGCGGCGTCGCTGCATTCGCGGTGCTCGCGGCGCCTCTCTGTGCGTCGCGAGGTGGCGGGCCAGACGCGGCTCTGCGTGCGGCCTGCAGCGATAGCAGGCGCGACAACCCGGCGCACGCCTGTCACTCCCGAACCTGGCCTGCTCTCGTACTGTGTGTTTGCTGTGCGCGTGCGCGCTGCTCTCACGCGATGCAGCCGGTGCAGCCTGCCATCGACGGCAGCGCACGCGCGGCTGGTACTGCTGGGCCGCAGGTGCGGCGGCGATCGCAGCAGAGCGTCGGCGCAGCGGTCCACGCCCCGGTCAGTGCCGCCTGGCGCACCGGCCGACTAGCGGCCGCCTGCACCGCGCCGGTTGACTGTCCGTCGCAGTGCACGTGCGGCCCGGCCGGTGCTGAGCGGTTTGTCTGCTGCGCTGCGTCGCCGCTGACATGGCCGACGACCCTCCTGTCCACACAGACGTGCTGCTGTCTGTGCTGACGTCCGGTGCGAGTCGCTTCTCGTACGAGTCGGCTGCGACTCGCAGTTGCGTGGTCTCTTGTACGGGCAGCTCACGCCGGCAATGGCGGCACTGACGGCGACTGCGGCGGCGGCGGCAGCGTCAGTGGCAGCGGCAGTAACAGCGGCGGCAGCAGCAGTGTCAGTGGCGGTAGCGGAGGCGGCAGCAGCAGTGTCAGTTGAGATGGCGGCGGCGTCAGCGGCCGTATCAGCGGCAGCAGCAGCAGCAGTGTCAGTGGCGGTAGCGGCGGCGGCAGCAGCGGCGGCAGCAGCGGCAGTGGCAGCAGCGGCGGCAGCAGCAGCATCAGTGTCAGTGGCGGTAGCGGCGGCGGCAGCTGCGGCAGGGGCAGCGGCAGTGGCAGCAGCGGCGGCAGCAGCAGCAGCAGCAGCGGCGGCGGCGGCGGCGGCGTCAGTGGCAGTGGCGGCGGCGGCAGCGGCACTGGCGGCAGCGGCGGCGGCGGCGGCAGCAGCAGCGGCAGCGGCGGTGTTGGCAGTGGCGGCAGCGACAGGGGCAGCGGCCGCAGTGACGGCGGCGTCTGCAGCGGTGTCATTGCCGATCGGCAGTGGCGGACACGGCGACGGTGGCGGCGACAGCGGCAGCAGAGGCGACGAAGCTGGACGAGCATCCGCCGACAGTCGCCCAGTTGAACCGTGCTGGCGGTGCCCGCGGCGGCAGCGACAGTTTCGGCGCGGTCTCCGCCACTGCTGCGCCGACGGCGGCGGGTGCCTTGATGACAACGGCGTTGGAGGCGGGCGGGTGGGACGAGTGAATGATGCTCCGGCGACGGCGCCGCCCGTTGACGACGATGCGCTCTGGTGTGCCCTGCAACGCCGCAGTCGTAGTTGTCGTGTGTGCTCTGCGACAACGCATCTCGAGCGCCTAACCATTGTGAGCACCGGCGCACAGCCGTGTGGCCCTGGCCATCTGTGTACTGCACCCGATCCGGCCTCACGAGATGTTTCTCTATGGCTAGGCCGATTGAGCGCACAGAGTGCAGCGGTGTTCTGCGCAGCAAGAACCGCGGTGCATACTGTGCCGACTGGTGGTTCGCCACGCGCGCTCGCTGTACAGTGCACGCGCTCGCTAGCACGACTGCAGCCTGGCAGCAGCAGCAGTCTGCTGGCCCAATATGCGTGCGCCCACTGGGCGGCGCACGCAGCCGGCCATCCGCACACGGGGCAAGGGCGGCGCAGCACGGCGACACAGGAAATAGCTGGCTCGCTCGCGCAACGGCTGGCACGCGACGCACGCACCTGGCACACAGGCCGGCTCAGTGATGCAAGCGCCCGCGCTGCGCCTCGACCGATGAGCGGGGATGGCCCGGCGCCGACGAGACGCACACGTCCGCCGGGCGTGCCGGCACGCCAGTACGCCGCCGCTGCTGTCTGAGCCGGTCCACCGCGCGCGCGCACCGGACAACAGGGAGCGCCAGCTGCGCACGCAGCTCACACCGATCATCAGCGTCAGTCAACGTGACGAAGCGCCCAGCGCGCCCGCGCACGCGGCAGCAGAGAGAGAGGAGAGAAAGGCACGGCAGCAGCGCTGTGCCGCGGCCGCCGCTGCTGACGCGGCGTTTGTCTGTTGCGCGGCCGCGGCCGCGGCGTCGGCGGCCAGCGGCAGCGGCCGCGGTGACGTCGGGCACGCGCGCTGAACGGTCGCTGGGGCGGGCAACAGGTCAGTGTAGGCTGCGCGCGTTCGGTAGCGCCGTGGGCCGCAGTGGCGGCAGCCCTGGTCGTTTGGCTCGCGGTTAGGCGGCTGTGCGGCTCACAGGTCGCTGCCGCATAGTGAGCGGCGCGCGCCACAGCGGTCCGCCCGCAGTACCAGTGGCCGTAGAATTCCTGTTCCCAGATTGCCCGCGCGATGGGCTACACCCTGCGCGTGTCGCCGGTCGTCTTGTGTGGGTCTGACCAGGGAGTCGGCCCGGTGGCAGGTGGCTGCCGGCAGTGCTGCGTCGCCCGTCGCCGCGCCTAATCGGCTGCGGCCCGACACTAACCTGCGATGGAGCGGGTGGTTCTGACATGTGCCCATCACATGTCTATTAATCGCCGACCGGCCAGCGCGTCGCCCGGCAAAGCTCGTACGGGCATTCCTGCCACATTCGCCCATTAGCCTGCGCCACTCGAGCGGCCGTCACCGCGCCACTGCCGAGCGTGTTATCGGCCTGCCGGAGGTCCGGCGCCCGTCCGCCGCCAGCCAGTGTTGTTCTCTAGCGCCGTCGGTACGTGCCAATGTGTTCGCCGGCATGTTTGGTTCCAAAAGTGCGGCAGTCCATAGTGCGCCGGGCGCGGCCGGCTGTCGCGTGTGCCTGTGCCCTCTGTCCAGCCGTGAGCCGAGCTCCGTCGCCGGGCCGAGTCTGCCCAGCGCACTGGCGCCTTGTCAGCGAGCGGGCTTGCCCCCCTGCCACTGCGTGCTGGAGCAGCGCGTGTGCTCTTCCGCCGAGGTCCTTGCCGGTGCGTCGCCGCCGCCGCTGGCCGGTGATCGTGTTGGAGTGCGCTGCTGCGACCCTGTTGCCGGCCAGCCTGGCACGCTGCGCCCGCTGCTGAGCTGTGAGCGCCGCTCTGCCGCGATTGCAGCTCGGCGATTGCACTGCGCCCGGCGAAGCACGCGGGAGACCGATGTACCTGGTGCGTGGTCGCTGTCTTTGCTGGCGCAGCCCCCCTGCTCGTCTCTGTGCTGCGGCGCGGCCTACCGCTTCGCGCCTTGGTCTGTGGCCCTCGCTGCCGGCGGTCCGGTCCTGCTTTGGCTTGCCCGGCCCTGATCGCGCATGCAGCCGGCCCCATTGATGCAGCCCGAGCCGGGAACAGCAGAAGCGACCGGACCTCTCGCTCGGCTCGCTCTGGCGCGCGAGACGCACCCAGACGCTGGCTTCGCGACACCGACCCGGCGCCCGAGGACCGTTTACTGCTTGGCTGTGACAGCTGTTCAGCCCGCCGCTGTGTGACGGAGTGTGGTCACGCGCACCGCTCTCTGCCGCACGGCTCGTCGACAGTCGCGCGCCATTGCGCACGGTCCTGCAGTCATCGCCTGTGATTGCCGCCTGCGTGCTCGATTACTGTGGGCAGCGAGCGCTATCTGCGGCAGCGCCCAGCGATCGGCATGAGATTGGTGTCAACGGCCGGCGGCACCGCCCGGCCGGCGGCGTGGGGCGATCAGAGGCCGAAAACAACGAGCGGCGCGTGGCATGTGACGAGCGGGTCAATTCAGTCGACGGGCGGTGAGCTATGTGGCGGCGACGTCTGTGATCGGCGAGCATCGGCAGCGGTATGGACTGCGCGCACCAAGCAGCGACTGTGACAGCAGCGGTGGCCGTGTGAGCAGCAGCGGCCGTGAGAGCAGCGGCGGCGCACAGCGAGCTGCGTGTGGCGTGCAGCGGCGGCAGTCAGCGGCTGCGAGAGCAACTGGTGGCGATCAGCGGCTGCGAGAGCAGCTGGTGGCAATCAGCGGCTGCGAGAGCAGCTGGTGGCAATCAGCGGCTGCGACAGCAGCAGCGTGCAGCGGCTGCGATCATCGGACGCGGCCAGCGAGCAGCAGTGGTGAGCAGCGGGCTGCAGTAGTGAGCAAAGGTAAGCAGCAGTGAGCAACAACGAGCAGCAGCAGCGGCGAGCAGCAGCAGCAGCGAGCAGCAGCAGCGGCGAGCAGCAGCAGCAGCGAGCAGCAGCAGCGGCGAGCAGCAGCAGCGGCGAGCAGCAGCAGCAGCAGCGAGCAGCGGCGAGCAGCAGCAGCAGCGAGCAGCAGGCAGCGAGCAGCAGCAGCGAGCAGCGGCGAGCAGCAGCAGCGGCGGGCAGCAGCAGCGAGCAGCAGCAGCGGGCAGCAGCAGCGAGCAGCAGCAGCGGGCAGCAGCAGCGGGCAGCAGCAGCGGGCAGCAGCAGCGGGCAGCAGCAGCGGGCAGCAGCAGCGGGCAACAGCAGCGGGCAGCAGCAGCGGGCAGCAGCAGCGGGCAGCGGCTGCGAGAGGCAGGCAGCGAACAGCGGCTTCGAACAGCGGGCAGCGGGCAGCGGCGGCGGGCAGCAGGCAGCGAGCAGCCAGCAGTTGGCAGCGAGCGGCAGGCAGCAGCAGCGAGCAGCAGCAGCGGGCAGCTTTAGCAACCTCAGCGTACAGCAGCAGCAGTCGCAGAAGTGAGAGCAGCGAGCAGCGGGCAGCAGCCACGAGCAGCGAACGGCGGGCAGCTGGTATCAACAGAGAGCAACGAGCTGCAGCGGAATGGCGAGCAGCGGCAGCAGCAGCGGGCATCAGCAACCGCTGTCGCAGCAGTGAGCAGAGAGCAGCAGCAAAAGTGAGCAGCAGCAGCAGAAGTGAGCAGCAGCAGAAGAGAGCAGCAGCAACTGGCAGCAGCAGCGGGCAATGAACAACGGCAGCAGCAACGGTGTAACGAGCAGCGGCAGCAGCAGCGGGCAATGAGCGGCGGCAGCAGCAACGGTGTGGCGAGCAGCGGCAGCAGCAACGAGCAATGAGCAGCGAGCAACGGCGGCGAGCAGCGAGCAGTGAACAGCGAGCGAGCACCGACAGCGGCAGCGAGCAACGAGCAGTGAGAAGCGAGCACCGGCAGCAGCAGCAGCGGCGGCGTGCACCGGAAGCAGCAGCGGCGGCGAGCACCGGCAGCAGCATCCTGTACCATCGCACCATGACGGCGGGTGGCGAGCAGCGGCAGCAGCAGCGAGCAACGAGCAGCGAGCAGCCAACGGCAAAGGCTGGCGGTCTTGGTGGTAGCGAGCGCAATCATCGGGCAGGAACGGCCGGCCTCAGCGACGAGCGGCGACGATGAACAGCGGAGACGGGCAACGGGCGGCCGGGCACGCCCAGCAGTGGGCAATGGCGCGTTTGGCGGCGAGTGATTGCACTGACCACAGCAGGCGACACCGAGATGCGCCAACTGGCAACAAGAAGCGGCGGTACACGACCACGATGGCTGCGTGGAAGCAACGAGCGGCCTGGTTCGTCAGTCTGCCGTGAGGCACGGCGGTACACAGCCAAGCAGGCGACGACGCGTGGCAAAGCACTGCGCCGGAAGGCGACGAGCACAGGACGGCGGCGGCCTGCGACGTCCCGCCAGCGGCCGGCTCCCGCTGGCAGCGGCAAACGGCGACAGACAGTGACCAGCGGCGGTGGCTACGGCAGGCGGCAGGCAGGCGGCAGGCAACGCCCGAAGTGCGCGGCGGTTTACGCCTGCGGCCACTCGCCCGCCGCAACGACACGCGGCGAGAGAGAGAGAGACAGAGCAGCAGCCAGGCAGTTTGCGGCGGCGGACGGTCAGGGCCAGTGGCGGGGACAGTTGTGGGCGCCGGTGAGCAGCGGCGGGGGCCGCAGAGAGCGGCAGAGCGGCGGGCTGCGGTCAGTGAAGAGCCGCCGTGTACCCAGGGCGGCGGAGAGTGGCAAGCATCGGCGAGCGGCGACGGGCGGCAACGGGCGACGACGAACAGCGGTTTGTGGCGACGAGCAGAGGGAAGCAGCTGGTCCAGCAGAGAGCAGAGGCGGGCGTGTGGACGGCAGCGGTGATGGGATGTAGAGCTCACCGGTGGGGAGCGGTGCGCAGCAGCGGGCGATGGACAGCAGCAGAGGTCGTCTCCAGGCGACCGCAGGCCGCAGCGGGCGATGGTGAGCGACGGCGCGTGACGGGGGAGCGGTGCGCGGAGATTGGTGGCGATGCGCAACAGTCAGCAGCAACGCGCGGCGGCCAACGGTGGCGCGCCTCTGGCGGCGGCAGCGCGCTGCGACCGGCCTTTCGTGGCGGCCAGTGTCGGTGGGCGCGCGAGCCAGCAGCAACAGGCGGCGCCCTGGCACGCAACGTGGAGGGGCCAGCGGTCATTGTGCAGCGGCAAGCGACGCCGGTCGGCGGTGGCCGGTGGCAGTGCGCAGCGAACGTCAGCGGTGCGCAACGGACGGCAGTGGCGTGCAGCGGTCAGCGGTGAGGTGCAATTACTCGGCCGCAGTCCGCGGCGTCTAGCAGCTCCGCACTGCCGCACGCAGAGACAAGTGGCTGCACACGACGTCGTCTGCAAGCGACGCGCGGCGGTCAGCGGCGGTGCGCTGCGGCCGGCAGACACTGCTGCTGTTGGCGGCAACGAGCGGTGGCATGCGACGGCGAGTGGCGACGAGCGACGATGCGCAGGGGTGGGCAGCAGCGACGCGCGACGCAACAACGGAAGACGAAGGGCGACAGTGAGCGGTGACTATGGGCAGAGAGTGGCAGCGAGCGACGGTGTGCGGATGTGCGCTTCAGCGATTGGCGGCGAGCGGTGCTCGCGGCGATCAGCTCCGGTAGCCGGCGGCGTGTGGCGACTGGCAGTGCTGGGTTGCAGCTAACACAGCTAAACAGACAGCAATTGCCAACTGGTGGGAGCGAGCTGCAGCAGCAGTCGCAGCTGCGAGCGACGAGCAGTGGCGTGCTGCGTCCAGCGTTAGGGTGCGCAGAGACACGCTGCATTCGGCGGTGACGCGCGGCGGTCAGCGGTGATGACGCGGCTGGCAACGGCGAAGAGCCTTGACCCAGCGCACCAACAACGACCAACGGCGTCCGACAACTACGCGCAGCAACGCGCAGCAACGCGCAACGGCGTTCAGTGGTCAGCAGCAGCGCGCCGAGGACGAGCGGAAAAGGACACCAGCCCCCTGCAGGGTTGTGAGAGGCCGACCGGGCAGTAACGGCACGCAGAAACGCATTAACCGGCTAGTTCGTCCTCCAGCGGTCGCAGTAGGCGTCTGCAGCTGTACAACCTGTGTACAGCAAGCAATGTGTTCCATGATGCACTGTCTGCAGCCACAGTCAGCACAATCGTCTCGACTGCTGTGCATTTCGTTCCGAGGCCCCTCACTTGCGCCGTGCCAACGCATGATTACCAATTTGCGGGGCCTGCCGACTGACGCCCGACCGTGGCAAGTAGAACAGCAAATTGCGTTGCCCGGGTTCCTTCCGCCTAACGGCCTTGACATTAGAGTAGAGCAAGAAACTGCAGGTGAAACGCTCAAGTCAACACGGGTTGCTTGCTTGGCCTCGAACTGGTGCGCGGTCCACCGCCAGTGGCCCTGCCGCTGATGCCCGGGCGGCCTTTATCGTTGCCGTGACCGGTCTCGTTGTCGCTGTTGGTGTCGCCGTTGACGTCGTTGCTGTTGTCGCTGCTGTTGCTGTTGTCGTTGTCGTTGTCGCTGTTGGTGTCGCCGTTGACGTCGTTGCTGTTGTCGCTGCTGTTGCTGTTGTCGTTGTCGTTGTCGTTGTCGTTGTCGTTGTCGCCGTCGGTGTCGCCGTCGGTGTCGCCGTCGACGTCGTTGCTGCTGTTGTCGCAGTTGTCGCAGTTGTCGCAGTTGTTGTTGTCCTTGTCGCTGTTGCTGTTGTTATTGTTACTGTCGTCGCTGGAGAGGTGGACGTGAGGGATGTCGTGAGTTCTGAGGCGCCGAATTCATGGGCGAGCGGGCCCAACAGAGAGCACTGGGCTGAAAAGAGTGGAATGCAGGGAAGTGCGCAGGACTGAGCGATGTTCGGGTCGGATGTGCGCTCGCAGAGCTCAGTTTGGATCTGAGTCAGATCATCGCTATTCATTTCAGATCATTCGGCGAAGGTCAATTCGGTGAAGGTCAGTTCAGATCGATTCAGATCAATTCAGTTCAGTTCAGTTGTTGTTTGTTGTTGTTGTTGGCTTTTCGTTGTCGCTGCTGTTGACAGTGTGGATCAAGTGGACGGGACGGAGCTTACGTTTCGTGCGCCAGCGAGGTTCGCCGGCAACGAGCTTCAAGGCCTGGCTCGCTGACAGGCTGTGCCGATCAGCAATCACAGACGTCCATAGTATAGTGAAACGGCAATGGACGACGAAGAGCTGCTGGCAAATCGGATGTGCGGGACCCCAGGCTGATCGCAGCAAGCGCACGAGCTGCCAAGTCAAACACATAATGATTAAAATGACTAATCAGTCGACAATGCAACACCAGTTCCCAAACTCACGCCAGGCAATCGCAGCTAACTCTCATAGGTGTCTCTCTCGAACTCTGACAGTTTCAGCAGTGCAGCGAGGCAGCGCGGCTGTACAGTGTGCATTGGCACGGCCGGCGCACGGAAACAAAGCGCCGCAGACGTAAACACAGGCTCGGCACCGGCCAGCGACGAATTATATGCCACTTGGCAAGCTTCGCAGCAGCAAGCGCGCAGCGCCCACGGTGGAAAGAACGGGAACGAACAGATGTGGGCGCCGTGGCGATGAGATGACAAACGGCGGAAAAGACGACGACAGCATCATCAACGCCGACGCTGACGGCGACATCGACGACGACGACGCCACAGCCGACGACGACAACGCCAACACCGGCGACGGTGCCACTGCCGACGGCGATGTCGACGTCGACGACACCGAGGCCGACGACGACGCCGACGACATCGGCGACGACACCGACGGCCCAGACGACGGTGCCAACGATGCCTGCTGCTGACGAGGACGTCGACAACGACAACCACGACAATGAAAACGACAACCACGACAATGAAACCGACAACCACAACAATGACGACAGCGCCGACGACAACCACACCGATGCCGGCGATGATGCCGACGACGGCGGTGACGCTGCCGCTGCCGCCAGCGACAACGGCGCCGTTGGAGACGACGACTGCCGGCTGGCCTCGCATTGCAGGCCTAGCTGGTGCACCAGCACGCAAAAACGACGTGCATGAGCCGCTGATCCGGCCCGCCGGCACTGTCCTGAGCACGCTGGGCCGGCGGGTACCAGAGCGCCTCTGTCGTGGCCGAATGCGGCAGCGCGCCGGCCCGCACCATATGGGCCCGCAGATGTTCGTTGCGCAGCACCGCGTGCGCAATGAGCGGTGCGTACGCTCGCATGTCACTGCAGAGGGACTGGTTGTGCGGCTTGTCCGTCACGCGGCCGCAGCTGAAGCACAGTCCGCTGTGCGCGACACCATCTGCGGCCGTGTGCCGACACCGGCCGTAGCGGCACTTGTCACCGCCGCGGCCTCCTTCGCCGCCGCTGCCACCGCCGCCTCCGCCGCCGCCGCCGCCGCCACCATCGCCGCCTCCGCCGCTGCGAGCTAATTCGTCGCCACACAAACGACAGCGCGCATTGACGACGTTGCATGCCGCCAGCGTGTGCCGCAGCCAGTCTTGCGCGCCATCAGCGGCGCCCGGCACCCGTCGTGGCCGCACAGCAGCCCGCTCAATCTCCGCAAGTGTGCAGCCAGCGACTGTACCACAGACAACGCAGGCGACGTGAAGCAGCCTCTGCAACCGCTCGTAGCCTCGCTCAACCACTTCCCGCGTGCAGCTGTCGCCCGCCCATCGTCCAGCGGGTGTCATGGCAAACGCGCGCTCCGCTGACAGAGTCCGCTCGTATTCCTGCTCTGCGTCCCCACCGCAGCAGCGAGCGCAGCGGTTGATGCCCTTGTCCGTCGCCCACAGATCGGCGCAGCTCGGCCACTCGCCACCGTGTCCCGGGCCGGGTCCGTCAAACTCGAGCTGCACCAGCTGCCGCATGCACTTCTTCTCCGCGTTGGCCAACAGGCGGCTCAAATCGTCGCATCGCGCTGCATTCGCGTCGCCCGTCTGCGCCACGGCCGCTCGCATGTCTCGCTGCACGGGCGGGCAGTTGATCACCACGCACTGCGCCGGCCCGCCGTCTCGCCCGGCCCGCCCGGCGTACTGCACGAGCGCATACGTGCTCGGTGCGCCGACGACAATCACCCGCCGGAAATCGCCGGCGTCCACGCCGAGCCCGAGCGCCGCCGTGGCTACAAGCACCCGTGCCCGCCCGTCTGCAAACGCCTCGCCCGCCCGCTGCCGCTCGACAGCCGGCAGCGTGAGCTGGTTGCCGTGATACCGCCACACCGACGGCGCACCCTCCCACGTCAGCTCCCCGGCCAGCGCCGGTGCAACCAGGTCTACCATTCCCGTCGCGAAGCAGTAGATGAGCACGCGCCCGCCGTACCGCAAAACAGGCACTGCCAGATCCAGCACGGCGCGCAGCGCGCGGTCGCGCGACTCGGCGACCCGCACGTCGATGCTGACATTTTCTCGCCACACGCTGCTCCGGAACCGTAAGATCTGCTGCTGCCGTTCCAGCGACAGCCCGAGCGCATCTAGCAGCGCACCCTCGAGGCGCGGCGGCAGCGTCGCCGTCACCAGCAGCACGCGCATGCCGGGCGTCCACGCGCCGAGCTGGCCAAAGGCCGCGCGGAACGCGGCGTCCGTCAGGACGCAGTGCGCCTCGTCCACCACCAGCCGCACAATGCTGCCCGCCAGCATGCCGGCGCGAACCGCCTTCTGCACAGACGGCACTGTTAGCGCTTCCGGTGTGGCCAGCAGGAAGCAGTGCCCTCGTCCGCACTCGGCGGCCGCAGAGGCGCCGGTCAGCACGGCGGCCGAGCCGCAGAACACCTGCAGCCGCCAGAGAGCGTCGTCGACAAGGCTGGAAGTCGGCAGGACCACCAGCGTCGTTCCACGCGGCCCGTGGTCAGTCAGCGCAGCGACGGCGTACATGATCGTCTTGCCCAGGCCGGTGCGCGCGACGACGAGCACGCTGGAGCCGCACAGCACAGCACGAGCAACATCGCGTTGCGGATCGCGGAACTTGGCAGCAGGGTCGCAGTATAAAGTGCAGAGGCGCCGGTCCAGCAGCAGGTCAATTTCAGCCACGGCCCGGCCATCCAGAGCGACAGGGCCGGTCACAACGTTGCTGCTGCCGCTCGACGCCGCGCCAAGCGTGCGCCGGCTGGGCACCGCCGCCGACAATGTCGCCCTGCCCGCTGCTGCTGCTGCTGCTGCTGCTGCTGGTGCTGCTGCCGCAGCCGCCGCCGGTGCCCTGCCGCCAAGGCCGCCGTCGTCAACATCCATCGCACCGCCAGCAACGCCACCGCCGCCAGCACCGTCAACAGCGCCGTCGCCGCTGCCGCTGACTACGGCTGCATTGGCGGCCTCGCCATCGCCAGCGCCGTCGCTGCGGTCGTCCATCGCCTGCCCGAGAGCACCGCTGCCGCGGCCGCCGGTGCCCGCAGACGCCACCGCGGTCGCCCGCGCCGCTGCATCAGACGGGCCGGCAGCCAAACATGCGTCGTCGCCGTCCTGGCCGATGCTGCCGTCTACAGAATGCTGCCGCCGGCGCTTCCGCTGCTGCTCTCCAGGCTGCCGCCGGCGCTTGCGCTGCTGCTGCTGCCGCTGCTGCTGCTGCGTCGCGCCTCTGCCCAGTGCGCCGCCCACCGCGGTCGTTGCACCGGCCGTTCCCGCGAAGGCCGCGCGCACGGCCGCGGCTGCCGCAGTGGCGGCTGCTGCAGCGGCTGCTGCAGCGGCTGCTTCGATGACGGCGGCCATATCGGAGCCAATGTTCGCGCCGACGGCCGTGCCAGCTGCCACGCCCCGGTGCTTGTCGGAGAGCAGGCCCACATACTCGTGCCAGACCAGGCCTCTGGCCACGAGCAGATTGGCAGCCCCGCTGGCCTGAATGCCAGCAGGCGCGCCACTCAGCTGCCCGTAGTGCACCTCGCCCGTCAGGCTGCTGTGCCCGAACCCGGCGTCCACCGCGCCGATCATCACGGCCGCCAGGCCAAAGTTGCGCGGGTCGGTGAACAGGTCGCCTACAATGATGCCGCTCTGAAACACCTCGTTCGCGCGCAGCTGGCTCCGGCCGAGCGAGACAGGTACCCCGTGCGCACAGAGCTGCCGCGCCTGGCGCAGCGTAACGCGGACGTCGGCAGGCGGCTCGCCAGGGTGACGGATCAGGTGGTCGGCCGTGGCCGTCGCGCTGAACAGCACGGCCTGGCAGTCGCGAAGGCGGGCCGCACTCAGTGATCCGCTGCCGTGCAGGAACATCGAGCGGCGCACGATGGCGACTGACCGCGCGGCAAGCGCCTGCGCAGCGCTGCGCTCCGTCGGCCGCATCGACGTGGCGCGGTGCTGCTGCGGCCCGTCGATGCCCAGGCACCCACGTACGACGCCGTACTCGTGGAAGGACCGAAGGTAACCATCGTAGACCGCAAGCAGGTACGCGAGCTCGCCGGGCACCAGCCGGTCGACGCCGCCACGCCGCGACACTGCACTGCTCTTGTTGTCGGCGAGGTGAAAAAACACCATCCCGGCACACGAGTACAGGCACGTGCCGCGCGTGTCGTCACCGCTGCCCCAGCCCGTCAGCAGCGCCTTGCA
>Ga0209514_10004168_pt1 | contig 19738 bp, 19 predicted proteins | sample Subgrocontami58m_FD_187452 | JGI IMG/M metagenome (GOLD analysis project Ga0209514, IMG submission 187452) | Subsurface groundwater microbial communities from S. Glens Falls, New York, USA - GMW37 contaminated, 5.8 m (SPAdes) (version 3) | ecosystem: Environmental > Aquatic > Deep subsurface >...
GTAAGTTTCAATCCGCGCCCCGGTCACGCGACCGGGGCGACAGGGAGCGCACGCGGAGGCGTCGTAGTCAAGGTAAGTTTCAATCCGCGCCCCGGTCACGCGACCGGGGCGACGTCGTGGTGGTGATCGAGTCATAGACCGTAACGCGTTTCAATCCGCGCCCCGGTCACGCGACCGGGGCGACAGGGCAGTTGCGGCGGCGCCGGTACTCGGCGCGGTGTTTCAATCCGCGCCCCGGTCACGCGACCGGGGCGACTGCAGCGATTGCTGCATGCCAGCCTGATAGGCAGGGTTTCAATCCGCGCCCCGGTCACGCGACCGGGGCGACTGCCACGGTCACGTATCGGTTGGCTACCGTTGCGTCGTTTCAATCCGCGCCCCGGTCACGCGACCGGGGCGACTCCATTAGAGAACGTGATACCGCCAGAACCCCACTTGTTTCAATCCGCGCCCCGGTCACGCGACCGGGGCGACTCAGCCGGGCGGGAGCCTCTTTGCACTAGGGTGCCGTTTCAATCCGCGCCCCGGTCACGCGACCGGGGCGACTGCGGCCCAGCCTTTCGATTGAGCCACAACACTTTACTACACCATTTCCGCGAACTTGCCAATATGACATCGCGATGAGGCGATGTGTTTGTCAAGGAACAGCCTGAAAAGCACTGAAACAATCGGGATTCCCCCGCTCCGCGAAACGGGCGGGTTTGAGTCGGCACTTGGGGTTCGCGATAGCGTCTCACAGAATAAGCGGTTCGCTGAGGTCCAACGGCTTGTCCACACCGTGATGCTCCGTCTTTTGCTTCGCCGTTTCATCGAGGAAATAGAACCGCAACGAATCCTCATCCGTCTTGATCTCGCGGAGCAGCCGATCCTTGAGTCGCACCCATTCCGTCTGGCCCACCTGGCACTCGAATACACTCTTCTGGACGCGCACACCGTAATCTTCACATGCCTGAGCCACGCGCCGCAAACGCCGTCGGCCAGCGCTTTCCACTGTGGCAACATCGTAAGTGACGAGGATCAGCATCGGTTCATGGATGGGTGTTGGTCGTTGATGACTCTCACTTTGGCACGAGCGGGATGTATTCCGCAACATCTCCGCGCAGGGACCGCGCGAGAATCCGAGCCTGGATGAACGGCATCTGGCCCACGCGCAGTTGTTGATCGAGCAAGGGATGCTGCAAGGTTTCCAGTTTGCGGGTCTGATACGATTGAATCACCAATTTGCGGCCCGCATCCGTGAACTCCACCGCCCCGCCCTCGCGTTCCCGAAAATGCTCCGGGCCGACCTGCTTGCGGTTGATGAGGGTGACAGCCAGACGATCGGCCAGCCAGGGACGAAACTCCTCCATTAAATCCAGCGCAAGCGCCGGACGGTTCGGTCGCTCGGCGTGGAGAAAACCGACAAACGGGTCCAGACCCACCGTGGTGAGCGCCGTCACACAATCGTGCCGCACTAACGCATAGAGAAAACTCAGCAGACAATTGACCCGGTCGCGCGGCGGACGCCGGCTGCGGGTGACAAAAGCAAAATCATCCCGCTGTTGCTTGAGGAGGAGACTGAACACGGAGAAGTAGGTCTGCGCAGCCATGCCCTCCACGCCGCGCAAGGCATCGAGAGCGTCCGCCGTGGCGAGCCTCTCGGGTGTCCAGCGACCGAGTTCGTGGATCTGACGGGCCAACGCATCGACGGCACTATCGAGTCTGGCCTTCTCGGACGGTTCGTCCGTTTCGCGCGCGGCGCGCAGCAGGGAGTTGCGACTGTTCTGGATCTTGCCCCCGATGATGGCCCGCGCGATGGCCGCGCAACGCGCCGGGACGTCGGCGGCGCGGAATTGCGCGCGTCGCAACGTGACGCTGGTGTCCGCCACCCCCGTCAACCGCGCCTGAAGATAGCCCCATTCGCTCAGGAAGTGCACAGCCACGCCATGTTCCCAGCAGAGATCAAGCGCGGGTGGCGTGACCGTCACCTGGCCGAAAGCGCAGAGGGATTCGAGATGATGAATCGGGATGGACACTTTCCGCCAGTCTGTGGCCTTGTCGCGCGAGCGTTCCTCGGGCGGCAGGTCGGGTGGATAGACCGGCACCTCCACCTGCAACGTCAGATGATCGCGATTCACGAACGTGCCGTTGGTGGTCAGGTAGAGCGTGTTTTGGATGATCTCAGGCACAGGGGGGAGTTCAGAGTTCAGAGTTCAGAGTTCAGAGTTCAGAGTTCAGAGTTCAGAGTTCAGAGTTCAAGGGTCGGAGGTCAGGTCTGATACAAGCGGCGAATGGCGGCTTCGGCAGCCGAGGCTGCCTCTGTACGGGTGATCTGCGGCAGGCAGATGTCGAACAGCGAACATTCCTCGCACGCGTCCTCCATATACTGGGCGGGTGGGATAGTATCGGACTTGCCCATGGCGTGAAGCGCCCGAATGGCCGCCTCTGTTCGCGCTCGCAGTTTCTCGTCCAGGTCAACCTCGCGTCGGCGCTTGCTCTCAGCGTGGAAGACTGCGGCGCGTGGGATGGAGACTCGGAACATTTCTTCGAGACACAATGCCTGGGCGCAAAGTTGCGCGTCGTCGTTTACCCATTGGCGGCGTTTGCCCACTTTGAATTCCACAGGGAAGAGCGAGCCGTCCGAGCGTTTCTCCACGATGTCACACTTGCCGTTCAGCCCGAGGCGATCCGACCAGACCGGCAACGCGCGCAACAGCGTCACACCCTTGGCGACCTCATACCCGGGCAGATCAGCGTGTTCGTGGACGATATCCCCACGCGCCGTATGCTCGTTGCCCGACCGCCAGCCCTCGACGATCTTCAACGCCGCCCGGCGCGGGCAGTAGAGGTAGTCGTTGAGCAATGAGAGGGGCAGCGGTTCCGGCGCTCCGCCGGTGTCCATTCCCTCTTTGGGCTCTCTGGGTTCTTTTGTGGTCATCCTTAAAGAGGCAGTCGAGTTAACCGCAAAGGGCACAAAGCTCACAGAGAGAATAAATTAAGGGAAGGAAGGTTCTCAGCCTCCCACCGGCGCAGGTTTTCGCACACCCGATGAAGGTCGTGGCCCGCTTCCCGGTCCAGTTCATCCTTGATCCGCCAGACTTCCTCAAGAATTGGATTTGATTTCATTCGATATAGACGATTTTCATACGGTCACAGCGGTTCAGACCCTTCGGCACCGGCCCGCAAGGCGTCAAGATCGAGCAGGTTCGCCAGCGCCGAACTTTCCCCGAACGTGGTGCGGGACGATAACGCCACGCCCAATTCGATGCCGCTCGCCGTCACGAGGAACCATTCTTTCGCAGGAGGAGCAAATCGCTCGCGCGCACCCCGTACTGTCTGGGAGCGCGTCAGCAGGCTGCCGAGTTGCGATTGGGGAATCTCGATTGGGGTCAGGGTTGTTCGGGCTTCATGACCGTGATGTTGTTGAGAATTGCATGGAACTTCACCCTGGGAAAGGCTGGCACGAACACCCCATCTTCGGGCAAACTGGCGAAGGCGTAGTGCGAAATGTCGCGGGGGATGATCCTGTCGCCGGGGCGCTCGGGATCGAAAAGACGGTACGGCTTTGGAACGAGCCTGAACAACTGGTGTGATGGAGCGTTGCCGAGCGAGTCCGTGTGTTCAAAGACAAACAGGGCCTGAGCGTGCATCTCACCCCGGCCGCCGGAATGATCGAATTCGAGCATGTTCGCCAAGGCTCGGTAAAGGGCCGCCAAATCCGCAGCCTTGAAGCCCGTACCATTGGTTTTGTTTAGCTCTTGGCTGGCGAGATACGGGTTGTAGAAACCGTGCAGGCGATAGAGTGCGTAGTTGACCAGGGCTTTGCGACCCATCTCAGTCTGCTTCCGCTCGAAATCCTCTGGCGTCGTAATGGCAATTCTTGTGATGGAGCACTCCATCTGGAAGATCGGGTCAACGGAACGGCTGAACCCGATTTGGATCGGCCCGCGCACCTGACCCGCGTTCGAGCCGGTGGACATAACGGCACCAAAGGTGCGGATATCATAGAAGTTCGCCATCATCCATTTCTTGGCTCTCTCGCGTTCGTCTCGGTTACGTTCCACTTCCGTCTCCCTGTCCGTCCTCGGGTCTTTTCCCATTCTAGCCGCAGGCTCCGCCTTGGCAATGAGGCTGTTCAGTGCCTCGGTGTTCTGGATGAAAATCCGGTCAGGCGATTGATCGTTCGCCCACATCTGAATCGTATTACGAATCTTCCGTTTGATGCAAACATCGGTGACCAGGCCGTGTTGCGTTTCAGGATCGATTCGCGGCAAGTTCCCCGCATCTGGGTCGCCGTTGGGATTGGAGTCAAGCGCGTCGAAGAAGAAGACAAACTCCTGCCGTCCCGGGACGGTCGCAGCATCGAGGCTGTCGAGGTGTGTGAGATATGCGTGACTTGGTGTCTCCGGCTTTTGCATTATATTCAATTGGTTAAAGATTTTACTGTCAGGTGGCTCTATTCGGGTTCAGGCGTGTTGATTGGTGGCGCTTCCTCGTCTGGCAAATCGGCCAAGAGCGAGACATCGAAGTGGGAACGCTTGATGAAGTCATCCAGGGCTTGCAGTTCCTGCTTGTCCTCGGGAGCCAGGACCCCCTTTTCCACCCTGTCCTTGAGCTTGCGGTAGCGCGAGACCAGGAAAAAGTACTGGCGCTGGTGGTGGAATCCAAGGATGAAAATACCGGCCTTCTGCGCTGGCAGCGTGACAGGGTAGGTGGTGAGTTTGCTCAGGATTTCGTCCAACAGCTTTTCCAACTGGAGCGCCTTGGCGGGCATGTCGCGTTTGAGCTTATTCAGGTGGTGTCGCGAGTTACGGTAAACGACGGGCAAGACGCTGCATGGCGCGGTCGAAGCGCTGCCCATGTAGCGGTCGGCCACAGTGGATGTTCCAGGCTTACCGGGTTGTGGGCTGTTGGACCACCGCATGGCGTCGTCACAGACGGCCAGCAGCCGCCCGCAGTGGTATTCAGGTTCTCGCCGGTCCACGTTGAGACCGACATCGAATTTTTGATCTTCGCTTTTCATAAGTCGATTGAGCGTTAGTCGGAGTAGTGCCATCCGGGCGGGTTTCAGTTTGTAGTCGCCGTACGGCTTCTGTGGGTCATATTCGGTTTGGGGAATAGTGCGGACGCGGTTGACGATCAAATGGAGCACCGGCGGAGGAACGGCTTTCCGTAAGAATGCGCTCAGAAAAAGGCCACTGGAGACAAGCGGTGGAAATTTGCATTCGTCGCCGACTTTCTCCGGCTGCCGCACGGTTGTCTGGCAAAGGCGAATGAGGGGCAGCGGCCCGTGCGACGGCCCGTAATCGGTGAAACGGTCATTCAGTTCTTCGAACCATGCGGCAAGATTCACCTCCACTTCCCTGACGTTCGTTTCGCTCCAGTAGCGGACGAGCGTGCGAAGCTTGGCCGAACGGGAGAATCCGAGGATGTAGAATCTGTCCGCCTCAACCTCCTTCGGAGCACCTTGGCGGACGCTTTCCAAGAGGTTTTTGACTGATTCCGGGTCCGCATCGCTCACCTTGCCAAAATCGAACGCGACAGGTTCTCTTGACCAGAAGGCGAACATTACAGGGGCGAGCTTCTCCGCCTCATCGGGCTTGGGCTTTCCACAGCGGATGAGCTTGTGTGTGGAAGGGCTTTTCAGAAGCGCGTTCATCCCGCGAATGACAGACTTCATACAGTCGAAACAGAGCGATGCGTTCTCGCCGTCCTGGAAACCGTATGACTGGAAAGCCTCTTTGCCATAGCAGATTAGGTAGGTCTTGCCACCCGGCAGGCCGTCGAATTGGTCGAAGGTGTCAACAACGGGTTTCGCCTCACCGCAACACACGCAGGGTGGCTGGGCTCCGGAATTCTGACGCTTCTGGTTGATCGCTTGAAAGTGGTTGCTCCAGAATTGGCGCAGGTTCTGGGAGGTCTGGAAGACCGGTTGTAGATTGTCCTCTCTCAGGCAGAGCGCCACCCGTTCCTTCGGCTTCTTTACGGCGTATCGTCGCTCTCCAGAAGGCGTCGTAATCACCAATTTGCCCTTCCCGGCTTTGGCCTCGTCATCCCAGCGAGCCACGATCTTTCTCTCCTCGAACTTGTCGAAGAACTTCTTCGCGGCAACCGCGCGTCCATCGTTAGGGTAGATCCTCGCAAACTCGTTCACAAGTGCAAGATGAGACTTGAGGTCTTTCTGGCCTAAATCGCTGTCCGAAATCCCAAAGTAGTACTCCAAGTTGTCGGCTAGAAACTGGGGGTTTCCGCCTGAAGACCTTGAGTTGAGTACCTCTTTGGGAACATTATGCATCGGCGGAATTAAATCTAGTTTCTTCTTCCCCTTCTCGTCACGTTGTTCGACCCCCCGATAGAGCAGGTCAAGGAAATTGCCCTCGGTGTCGATTTCGAGCAGCCAGTGGATACCGACATTATCAGCGAAAGCATCGGAGAGCACGCCTTCCTCAACGGTTGGAACATTGCGCTGGCCGTATTCCCTCAGGGCTTGGAGGATCATAGCGCGATGTCTCCCTGTTCGATGTTTGTTTCGTGAAGCCGGTGGGTCTGGCGCAACACCTCTTCGCGCGTGTCGAGCGTGCCCTGCCTCACCGTAGCGTCAAAGAATATGGCGTTCATGCGCGTGCCGTCGGGACGGTAGGCGATGTCATAGAGCATCCTTCCGAGCGGTTCACCGACTTCGCCCACACCGTAGTTCCTGAGTGGTTCTGGAGGGATCGGTTCGCCTACATCATCAACTGCTGCCTCGTGGACCAAGCCAAAGTGCGCGTACAGCTCGCGGCAGCCGAGCGATGGACGGTGGTAGCATTGTCCCTTGGTGACGCGGCGCATGAAAGCTGCCTGGTACTTCCGGATGTTGTCGATGGGCCGTAATCCCCCGAACCGGCTGTGGAGTTTGGCTTTGTCGCGGCGCAGAGCAATCCGGGCAATGATGTTGTAGGCGACATCCGCCAGGGCCAGCATGTTGCGCTGGGTGCAATTCTCTTCCTGGACGAGCAATGGGTTCTGCTTCTTCAACTGCCTCTTGACCTCCTTGTCCTCGCGCTCCCGGCCCTTGAGGTCGGCAAGGAGGTGTTCGACTGGTTTCTCGCCAGTCATCCATTCCGCGCTCGCCTTGTCGAGATCGACCACCTTCTGAACCTCGTTCCGCCGGATTGAAACGAAGCGAAGCGGACGGAGAACCTCGATACGCGTGACGGCGTAGCTGAACTCCGGTTTGAACAGAATCGCCTCCAGGATACCGCGCGCTGCGGATGGCGTCATGACCGGGTAGGAGACGCGTTCAACCTTGAACTCCGGTCGCGTGAAGCAGGCAAGCGTGCCCCACACTTTGACGGACACTTCGTTGGGGAGCAGTTGGAGTTGCTGATAAGCTTTTAGCATACGAAGTCTTGTGGCCATTGGCCGCTCAGGTTGAGGCCGTATTCATTGTGATAGCCCGAGGTGAAGAAAACGTCAGGAATGATCTCCTCGAACAGGTTGAGGTAAGCCTTGAACTCGTGCTGGTAGAGATTCACTTGAAAACGGCGGAGCAAGCGAAGGATGCGGGCAAGACGAGGCGGATCAAACCGGTTGTCGCGCAAAAGGCGCTTCAGGCGCTGGATGGAATGGCCACGCGCATCCCATCCGACAAACACCGCGATGGTTGGAGCATCAATTACATGAAAAGCCTGTGCAGTATCCGTGAACTTGAGCTTGGGGCGCAAGTCGCGGTTGATCTTTTTGTCTTGGAATTCCGGGCGCGTCGGCTGGTCGAGGGAGTCCAACTGGAATAGGCGGCTGTAGTACCGTACAAACGTGCCTGAGTCGTCCAACTGTGCTCCCCAGAAGACCCCGCTGCGGGTCAGTTCCGTACCCTGGCGGTAGATGGACGAGGGCGGCAGTTTCCTGTCCTCCGCCCGGCCTTCATCGTCTGGTGTGAACAGGATAACGCATCCTAGTTCCGGTCTGAGGCCGTGCCGATTGCAGCGCCCAGCCGCCTGGGCGATTGAATCCAGCGGAGCCACCGCACGGAAGAGAACTGGAAAATCAATGTCCACCCCGGCCTCAATACACTGCGTGGCGACCAAGGCGAAACTGGTCTCTTTCTCCAGCCAGTCGGAAGCCTTTTGGAGCACTTGGCGCCGGTGAGCCGGGCATAGGTTCGTGGAGAGATGGAGAACCCGCAGGTTGCGCTTCAGCAGTTCAGAGCAAATAGCTAAGGCGTGCCGCTTCAGGTTGACGATGGTTAGGCTTTGAGGATGTTTCTCGATCTCGGTGGCAAGTTGCGGCCAAGTGACCGGACCGGGGAAAGTCCGGCTCCAGTCGTAGGCAACCCTCGAACTTACAGAAAATCGTCCACTTGGCAGAGAGATAGTGTGGAGCCTCGGAAAATCTTTCAGCACGGCCTGAATGGGCTTGTTGTCCAGCGACCCGCCAGCATATTCGCCTAAATTGATGGCGTGACGGACGGTGGCGGCGAAGTCGGGAAGCGTGGCTGACATGAAGAGGAAGGAGGCACCTGCCATTTTCTGATACTGCTGAAGCATCGCCAGCAGTGGGAGGAGCAGGTGTCGCGGAAAGTTCTGAACCTCGTCAAAAATCACGACAGAGTTCGCGACGCGATGGAGCTTCCGAGTCACGGCAGGCGAATCGCTGAACAGACTCTCGAAAAACTGGACCGTGGTAGTAACAATGACGGGCGCCGACCAGTTCTCGGCAGCAAGGTCCAGCGGGCCGGGGGATTCTTCGCGGGCAGCGGTGGCAGAAGCGTTCGAGAGACTGTGGTGTTCCAAGACGGCAAGTTGACCGAAGGCCACCCGAAGTTCTTTCGCCACCTGGTCGATGATGCTGAGATAGGGCTCAACGACGATGACGTGCTCGTGGCCATGCCTCTCGGCGTGGCGAAGTGCGAAGTTGACTGAAGCCAGCGTCTTGCCCCCGCCCGTCGGGACGTTCAGCGTGAACATGCCTCTTGGCTCGCGTGCTGTCCTCTCGCAAGCCATGCGGACGGATTCCCGCAAACCACGGACTTCACGAGACTGCCTGGCGTTGCCTTTTTCCGCCACGAAAGCGTCGAGCTTGGTGCGCAGATCGAGAACCGAGGGGACCTCCCGTTTATAGGCGTCGCGCGCTACGGCCTTGTGCTGCTGCGAGAACCGCTCCGTGTCCAACCGGTCGGCGTCAACGAGGGCAGAAAACAGTAAGCGCGTGAGAAATTCACAGGCCAGCGGATCCTTGCCCGCCGAGCGCAGTGGGGGACTGCTGCCGGCCAGATTCTCTAGGCGAGCCAGCGCGGCTCGAAGCGACTCTGCGCTCTCGCTATTCCGCCGCTCACGAGCCTCATCCAAGCTTGCTCGGAAGTCGACGATCGCGGCCGTCAGCAGTTCCGCAGGCGCTCCTCCCATCTCTTCTTGTCGCTCCACATTCTCTCTGTTGTCTTCGCGGCCATTTGGTAGCCCAGCATGGTGTCCGTTAATGACGAAGCTGGCTGCCAAAAAACCAGGCCCGCCAAGTCGCAAGCAGACTCCGCTCCCTGCGAAGGCATGAGGCGCGGCCTTCTCCAATCCGCGAATGAGGAGCTGGAATTTGATGCGATACTTCCCCAAGTCGTGTAGCAGCCCCGCTATGTACGCTTCTTCCCCAAGGTCGAACGCATCTGCGAACTTGCGGGCCTTATCGGCAACATTGACAAGGTGAGTGGGCAACGGTTGCCAATCGGGCTGACTATCGGCCAGGTCTTCAAGGCGGTGACGACGCCCACTGTTTCTTTCGGCGAATTCGTGTGCAGTGAGGCGCTCGCCAGGGAACCTCTCGAAGCTGAAGAGGGTTTGGCCCTCGCTATTCGCGGTGGTATGTGCGTAAAACTTCATCAGTTTGTCACCGGGATAATGTCGTTCTCTGTCCCGCCCGGGCCAGTGGCGTCGCGGAACGGCCCGACGTAGAAAGCGTAGCGGTGAAATTGGACCGGAGCGCAGATCTCTACTCTGGTCGGTCGTACGTTCACCGATTTCCAGCGCAGGACGGATTCGAAGATGCCCTTCACCGCGCTGAACGTCGGCGCGACATAGGAAACCGGGGAGGAACCGGTATCGGGTCGCGTCCACATCGCGGTAGGGCCGGAGATTTCGAGTTGAATCGGGTAGGATTTCATAACCGGGGCGCTGGCAGAGGCTCGGCCAAGGGTTGCCGACTCCGTTTCGGCAACCAGTTGCCGGTTTCATCTTCAGCCGTGTGGGCGTAACAATTCATTTGCCAACGATTCACTATCCTTGCCGCTCCGGTTTCGAGAGTGGGTCAACCGCATTTCTCCGCAAGCTTTTTTTAGAGCTCTTTTCACAGCGCCTCGGCGGAAGGTGCGACGACCGGATAGCTCACGCGCTCGGCTTTCATTTCTGGCCGCGTGAAACGGGCCAGATTCTCCAGAGTGCTCAATTTGGAACTCAGCCCCCACCTTCTTAAGAGGAAATCAGAAAAGGAAGGAGCATTTGAATTCTCGCCCCTCCTGAGTTCATGATTTCCAGATTGTTTCCCCGAATGCGGAGGTCGATCGGCGGGCACCTCCACTCCGCAGTGAGCGACAACTTGTGGCCGCAACGGGTGTTGAAGAATGTATGAAGGCGCCACGTATGCCCCGGGTCATGAGCAGGCCATCCCTGGGGCTCCTACTTGGCGCTATCACGCTTGCCTCACTCGCGGCTGCCTGGTTTATCGCCCTCGCTCCCATCATCAACTCGTTCATTGTTATGACCCCCAGTGCTTGGACAGAGGCGGACCTGGTGCGCCACCTATATCACTTCCGGCTCGTTCAGCCCGAGTGGGTTAGCGCTCCTCCGGACTTCTTGCGCTGGACCCAGGCAGAAGCGACGACACGGCTCATCGTGGTGTCTCTCGTCTGGCTTGCAAGCGGTGCGTTCGTTGTCCGTCGATACATAAATGCCGAAGCCGGAAACTGAAGGAACCGGGCGTTTCGTGCGGTGGCTCAAGCGGCTCGGCGAATGGCGTTACGGCGAGGTAATGCACGGCCAGCAGCTCGCTTCACGGATTCACGGGATATCGAGGTGTCGAAACTCGCCGGGCTTGCATGAAGAAACGGCAGTCCGAAGCTCGGCAGCAAAGGCGCAGATGCGGCGTAGATCGTTTGTGGAGAGCTCGACAATGCGAATGCTGCGTCCGGTGAGGTTCTGCTGGTAGCGGATGTTCTGGTCTGAGGTGATGAACGGATCGAACTCGCGCTCCGCCAACCCGAGCAGGTCACCATTGGTGATGCCGCCCCAACCGCGTTTCTGGGCGGGCGTGCATTCGTGGCCGACGAGCAGCTTGTGCATCGGCCACGGCACGCACTCGTCCAGAAGAATTCTCATGCGGTGAGCAGCACGGATTCAGACCGTTCGAGGAGCCGACAAGCCATCTCGCGCGTCACGGATGGAAAGCACTCGAGGACTTCGTCGAGCGTGTAGTTGCTTTCGAGGTAATCGAAAAGTGTCCTCACGGGGACGCGCGTGCCCTTGAACACCGGCGCGCCGCCCAGGATGTCCGGGTCCACCGTAATCAAGTCATTCGCATTCATGTGTTCAAGTTACCCCTCTCATCGTCCTCCGTAAACCAGATCCTTTTCTAGTTGTGCGGCTTGCCGGGTTTCGGTAGGCATGGGTCTATGCCTGACCTGAAGCCGCTGTTGTTCGCATGTCCGTTGCTGGCGCCGCTCGTCCCGTGGAAGACGCGCCTGTTGCGACAAGCCGCCATCATCCTAGGTAGAAGCAGGGCGAACCTCCCCTCCCCCGCGTTTGACTCGCGCGTGCCGCACCTCCTTCTGATGGCCTTGGGGCTCGTGCAGGCGAACGCGTTGGACCTGACGCATACCGTTGTGGTCTCTCCTCAGAGCCGTTCCGGCCCGGAACAGAAGGCAGTGCGCATGCTGGTGGAGGAAGTGGAGAAACGCTCGCATGTTCTGTGGCCGGATCTCACCGCATGGCGTTCCACCAACACCCCAGTGGTTGCGGTCGGCGCGCGATCCGCACTGAGGGAGTTTGCCGGACCCTGGCTCGCGGAAGTGGAAGCGGCTGGCAACGCTAGCGCCAAGGAAGGCTACCAGATTTGCGTCAAACAGACCCAGACGAACTCGGTGGTCTTCGTCATCGGCGAGGATGCAAGGGGGGTGTTGTTCGGCTGCGGCAGGTTGCTGCGCGAGCTGCGCATGAGGCCCGGCAGCGTGTCCGTGGGGGACGATTTGCAGATGACCACGGCGCCCAAGTATCCGCTGCGCGGGCATCAACTCGGGTATCGGCCCAAATGCAATTCGTATGATGCCTGGGATCTCCCTCAATGGGAGCAATACTTCCGCGACCTCGCCATCTTCGGCTGCAACGCCATCGAGTTGATACCGCCACGCTCGGATGACGACGCGGATAGCCCGCATTTTCCGCGCCCTCCCCTCGAGATGATGGTGGGAATGTCGCGGATCGCGGATTCCTACGGCCTTGATGTCTGGATCTGGTACCCTGCCATGGACAAGGACTACTCGGATCCGAAGACCGTCGAGTTCGCCCTCGAGGAATGGGGTGCGATCTTCGCGAAGCTCCCTCACCTGGACGCGGTCTTCGTCCCCGGCGGCGACCCGGGCCACACGCAGCCCAAATTCCTCATGGCCTTGCTGGAGAAGCAGACGCTGAACCTCCACCGCTTCCATCCCAAGGCGCAGATGTGGGTCTCACCACAGAGCTTCAATCAGGCATGGCTCGATGAGTTCCTGGAGATCCTGAACCGCGAGCACCCAGCCTGGCTGAACGGGATCGTTTTCGGACCGCAGGTCCGCATCAGTCTGCCGCGCCTCCGGGAACTTGTGCCCCAGCAATACCCCATCCGCCATTACCCGGACATCACCCATTCCCGTCAATGCGAATACCCGGTCCCGGATTGGGATGTCTCCTACGCCGTGACCGAGGCACGTGAATGCATCAACCCGCGACCTGTGGACGAGGCTGCGATCCTCCGCAAGACCCAGCCCTACACCATCGGGTTTCTCACCTATTCGGAGGGCTGCAACGACGATGTGAACAAGGCCGTCTGGAGCGCGCTGGGATGGGACCCTGACGCGAACGTGCTCGATATCCTGCGACAATACAGCCGCTGCTTCATCAGCGATCGCTTGAGCGAGGGTTTCGCTCAGGGACTCATGGCCCTCGAACGGAACTGGCGAGGACCGTTGCTGGCCAACGACGGCATCGAGACCACCCTGGCCCAGTTTCAAAGTCTGGAAAAAGCGGCATCCCCGTCCGACCTGAAGAACTGGCGTTTCCAGCAGGCGCTGCTGCGCGCCTACTACGACGCGTGCGTTCGCCGACGTTTGATTCGCGAGACCGATCTGGAAGCCCGCGCCATGGAGTGCTTGCGCGCGGCTCCGGTCACGGGGGCTTCCCACGCGATGGCCGCCGCTGAAACGGCCCTGGACCGTGCGGTCGGCGAGCCCGTCGGCGGAGACTGGCGCGCCCGCATCCTCGATCTGGGCGAGGCGCTCTTCCAGAGCATCGGGATGCAACTGAGTGTGGAGAAATACAAGGCCATCGCGATCGACCGCGGCGCCATGCTCGACACGCTCGATTTCCCGCTGAACAACCGCCTGTGGCTCAAGGACGAGTTCGCCAGGATTCGCCGGCTTACGCCCGAAGCCGAGCGGCTCAAGGCACTCGATGAGATTGTTCAGTGGACCAATCCCGGCCCGGGCGGATTCTATGACGACTTGGGGAATCCAGCTCGGCAGCCGCATCTGGTGCGTGGACCTGGCTTCCAGGAGGACCCGGGGGCATTCCAGTCGCCCCGGGCTGGGTTTGAGGAGGACCTGGTGGTGGATGAACCGGACGAGAAACCCGGCGTGTGCCGAAGGCTATCCTGGGTGGACCACGCCGAATCCCTTTACGACGCCCCTCTGCGCTTGCGCTACGCGGGACTGAATCCAACGGGGCGCTATAAGCTGCGTGTCGTTTATGCCGGCGACAGCCCAAAGCGCAAGATCCGTTTGATTGCCAACGAAGCCATTGAAATCCACGGACTCCTCGCCAAGCCCTGGCCTTTCAAACCGATCGACTTCCCCGTGCCGCAGGCGGCCACCCGGGGCGGTGAGCTGACCTTGAGTTGGTACGGCGAGCCGGGACTCGGGGGGAATGGCCGCGGCTGTCAAGTCTCCGAAGTCTGGCTGATGCCAGACGCGTCAGCAGACAACCGATAAGGCCCATGCAGGCGATCGAGTGTCCAAGGCCGCGCGATAGGGACATCGCGCCCTACCCAGGGAGGGTAGGGCTCGCTGTCCTCAGCGGGCTGCGGACGCAGTCGCACGCCCAAACCGGCGCGACAGGGACGTCGCGCCCTACCCAGGGCATGGTAGGGCTCGCTGTCCTCAGCGGGCCGCGGACGCGGTCCGATCTCCAAAGCGGCGCGGTAGGGACACCACGCCCTACCCAGGGGGAGGTAGGGCTCGCTGTCCTCAGCGTGCCGCAGACGCAGTCGAACGTCCAAGGCGGCGCATTGGGACATCGCGCCCTACCGAATCGGGGTTTCGTTCGTCCCATCGCCCAAGCAGTAACTCAACATAACTATGCCACCTAAACCAAAAAGAGCCCGCCCGAGCACGTCGAAGAACCCGGTAAAACAGCAACTGCGCGAAGGCAAGCCCGTCTTCGGCGTCGTGATCACCGTCAACAACGTCGAAGTGGCGGCTCAGGCGGCCGCATTGGGATTCGACTTCCTTTGGCTCGAGATGGAGCACACCCCGCTTTCGCTGGAGACGGTTCGCAACATTGTGCTTGCCACCCGCGGCTTGCCGGCCGTGCCCATCGCGCGTCCGCCTGTGAATGAGCTCTGGACCGCCAAACGCGTACTCGATGCGGGCGTTCTGGGGGTCATCTTCCCTTTTACCAACACTCCGGAACTAGCCCGGCAGGCTGTCGCCGCTTGCCACTATCCGCCGCTAGGGTTGCGCGGCGCGGGAGCCGACTTGGCTCAATTCCGATGGCCCGCCCCGGAGGGATACTACGACTTCGCGGATGAGAACGTGCTGGTGATCGCCATGATCGAGGACACACGGGCCCTCGCCTGTATCGATGAAATCGCCGCCACCCCCGGGGTGGACGTGCTCTTCATCGGGACCAGCGACCTTTCGTTCTCGCTGGGTTTGCGCGGCCAGCAGGGCAGCGCAGAATTGGAGGATGCCGTCGCCAAAATCGCCGCGGCAGGAAAGAAACACGGCAAAGCCCTGGGCCGGCCCGCACGCACTCCCGAGGAGATCCAACGGTTCCAGGACCAGGGCTTTCAGGTCTTCATGACCGCCACCGACCTCGACCTTATGGCAGCAGGCGCAAACCAGCTCCTGGCGCCTTTTGGCAAAGCCCAGCGCGTGGCAACGACAGCGCTCTGAGAGCCTGTTTGAAAACTCGCCGGGTCAGGGGACCGGGCCTACAGGGTACGGAGGCTCCGCCCGTCCACTGTAGGCCGCGCGCCCTCACGCGGCGTTCCGGCTACATTTGCAGCCAGGCTTTGATAGGGCTATTTGCCCTTCACGTCGAAGGCGGCGACCTTGTCCAGGTTGCGAACGTAGAGGCGGCCATTAGCCAGGACCGGAGAGGCCCACGTGTCTTTGCCCTCGAGGGCCTGGAAGCTGCAGGTTTCCTTGAACTCGGTCGGCGACACCTCGGCGATGCCGAGTTTCCCGCTCACACCGTAGAGGATCATTTTGCCGTCCGCGACCACCAGCGAGCCCTTGCCGTAAGCCTTCGTGCCCCACTTGACCTCGCCTGTCTTCCAGTCCAGACCCTTGAGTTGACTATCGTCGTAGCCGTAGATGCAGCCGTTCACAAGCACGCAACTGTTGACGTGGTTCTTCATGTTCTTGTTGCGCCAGACCTCGGTGGCTCCCGTTGGGGTGATCTTCAGCACGGCGCAGCCAAAGCCGTAGTTGGAGGAGAGGAACATCAGATCTCCTTCGATGATGGGCGTCGCGGCGTTCACCCCGTAGCTTGTTTTCCAAGGGTAGCGCCAGAGTTCGGAACCATCCTTCATGCTTCGTCCGATAATGCTGTCGGCACTGAATTGAGCGAAGCAACGCTGCCCTCCGTTGTCGAAGGCGATCAGGGAAGCATAGCCGGCAACATCGTTGCCATTCTTCCAGACCACCGCGCCAGTCGCCTTGTCAAAGGCAATGACCGACGCGCCATTGGTGCCGCTAACCTCGGCGAGCACCCAGCCCTTTTCGATGCATGGCGAGCCGGCAAATCCCCACTGGGGCATCACCGCCTGGAAGTCTTTCTTGAAATCTTTCGACCAGATGACCGCGCCCTTCTCGGCGTCGAGACAGAAGAAATTCCCGTGACGACTGACGGTATAGACGCGGTTCAAATCGACGGTGGGGGTGCAGCGCGTGCCGTGGTAACCGTTGGGGTCCTTGGCCATGCAAGGGTAATCGTACTTCCAAACCAGTTTGCCCGTCTCGGCGTCGAAACAGGAAACGCTATCCACGTTTTCCACGTTGCCCATCGTGTAAAGGCGGCCTTTGCTAACGGACATTGAGGAGTAGCCAACACCTACGGACCCCTCCCAAAGCTTCTTCGGCCCTTCGGCTGGCCAGTTCGAGAGCCAGCCGGTCTCTTTCGAGATCCCATTGTGATTTGGGCCGCGCCATTGCGGCCAGTCCTCGGCTCGAGCGGCGAGCGTGGAGAAAAAGGCCGCGGTTACGGCCGCGCCCAACAGAGCGACGGAGAAATGGGAACGGAGGGAGGAGTACATATTCGAATAATCAGATTGACTGCGCATGGTGCGGAGATGAATACGCAACCCGGCTGACGGTGTCAATAAGCGAAGCAGCCAGCGTGAAACGTGAAACGTAAGGCAAGAAACGTGGGGACGCCATGGAGCCGGGGATGATGCTTCTATGCTGTTTGAGCCCTCTTTCGGCTACTCAGCAGGTTGGCAAGTGGTTGTGATTGCGGTGGATGAGGCATGAAAAGACCGTTATTGAACTTGACTTTATGATTGCCTTCCGAATATAAAGTGGCATGTATGTTTAGTCGCTGGGTGGAATCGAGCTTGGCGGAGAAATTGTCGTCGCCCTACGTGCAGATGATCTTCGGGGCGCGGCAAACCGGGAAGTCCACGCTCCTGCAAAGCCTGATTCCCAAGGCGGCGATCTGGCTGGATTTCTCGGAGCCGAGGCAGCGATCGGAGTTTCTTCGTGACCCCGGTAAGTTGGTGGATCGCTGCCGGGGCCTGCCCGTCTCGACAGAGCCGTTGGTGGTCGTGGTGGATGAGGCGCAAGCGGTGCCCGGCATCTTTGACGCGGTGCAGCACCTCTACGACTCGGACAAGCAGCGCTGGCGTTTCGTGTTGTGCGGCAGCTCGGCGCGAAAGCTTCGGAGGACCGGCGCGAACCTTCTGCCCGGCAGGACGTTGTTGCATCATTTGTATCCGCTGATCATGGCCGAGCGTCCACTGCCGGAATCTGGGAGCTTGAATTACGAAGTCGAGTCGCCGCTGCCGTTTTCGCCGGTGGCGTCCACGCCGGAGTCGCCCCTCTTCCCGGCAACGGATTTGATCGAGCGGATGACATTTGGCGAGCTGCCCGGGGTTGCCACGGCAGCCCCGGAACTTCGGGCCGACCTGCTCAAGGCTTATTGTCTGGTCTATCTGGAGGAGGAGTTGCGGCGAGAGTCGCTTATCAAAGACTGGGCGGCATTTTCGCGGTTCCTCACGTTGGCGGCGTCCGAGTCAGGCCAAGCCATCAACTACACCAAGATCTCCAAGGACGCGGGTGTATCGCAGCCCACAGTCAAGAGCTACTACCAGTTACTGGAGGACATGTTCATCGCTTTCCGGCTTCCGGCTTTCTCGCGGAGTCGGCGCAAGAATCTGCTGTCCACCGACCGCTTCTTTTTCTTCGACCTCGGAGTGCGGCACGGGGCGGCGGAGCTGCCGTTGAACACCGCCACAGTCCTGGCCAACCCCGGTCCGGTGTTTGAGCAGTGGGTGGGGATTGAACTATGGAAGCGCCTGAAGTATCTCGGAACGGGGCGGCTTCACTACTTCCGCACCAAAGGCGGGGCGGAAGTGGATTTCATCATCGAGCGGGATGACGTCCTGATTCCGGTTGAAGTGAAGTGGACGGATAATCCCACAATGAAGGACGCCCGGCACTTGCTAGGTTTTCTGAACGAACACTCCGGGCAGACGACGCAGGGCTTCATCATCTGCCGCTGTCGTCATCCCCTGCGGTTGCACGACAAGATCATGGCGCTGCCGTGGTTCTGCCTGTGACTTCGAGTCTTCCTTTGTCACCTCTTTGCCCTTTTCGGGTACTTACACGGTGATATGATGACCATCGAACGAATGCCGGTTGCCCAACAAAATGACACTGATCTCGTGAGCGAAAGCCTGGCGGGCCATCGCGACGCCTTCGCGCGGATCATAGAGCGGTATCAGTCGCTTATCTGCTCTCTGGCCTATTGCGCTACCGGGCGGCTGCCTCGGCTACGCGATGGCCCGAGCCGCTCGGCAGTCCTCACGCCAATGCAGTCACGTCATTCAGTTCTGGCGTACGTTGGCCATCGGTTTTGCGGCGTTTGTCGTGCCGGTGCTTCTGCCGATTTGGCTGGTCTCGCAGCCCGATTCATCTCCAGGGCTTTGGCGCGGGATGAGCTGGTGGTTAGGGCTGATGTATCCGCTCCTATTGGCGGCACTGGCGCTCTGGACCTGGCAGTGGTGGCGTGATCTGCCTCGAGGCGAACCAGAGGCGATCGAAACAGGGGCGATCCCGAGGAAGCGGCTCGTCACCTGGGTCGCGCTCGGGACCACCGTTCCGGTGATTCTGTTCGCCGCGACTGTGTTCGGCATCTTTTTCCAGGTATGACGAGATTCTTTTGGTGCTGCGGACCGATCCCACCCTACGGACCACGTTCTGCTGGGTGTTCGGAGCCGTGCTTCTGGTGGTGTTCGGCGCTGGAGCGTTCCTTGCTTTTCTCCCAACGGACAGGTACGTCAGCACGGCGCGCGTGAAGATCGAGGTGGCCGGGCCCCAAGACATGCGGGAAAAACTGGCTGCGGCCCAAACGGACGCGGTCCTGAGTGCCGTAGCCCAAGGACTGGATTGGGAGGTCAAGCTCGGCCAGACATACAACCGTGGTCAAACGCTAACGCCTGACCAGGCGTTGAATATGCTACGGCGGATTGTGGTTCTCAGGGCGGACACGAAGAGCAGCGAAATCACTATCGAAGCGCAGGACCCCGACCGCGCCCAGGCCGCCAGCCTCGCCAACGCACTCGCAACGGCGTACTGCGAGGAGCGCAACGAGGATCAACAGGTTGCGCGGTTGCGGGAAAGGGCGACCCCCGCGCTAAAACCCCTGCCGAACAACCGCTGGTTTCTTTTGACCATGGCGGCAGTGGCGGCCGTGTTGGCCGGGCTCGTCCTTGGGGGCGGGGCCGCCTGCCTCGGGGCATGGCGCAGGGGGGAGTTCGAACGTGTAATGGCCTGACCGGCCAGTCCCGCAGTGCCGGCTATGCCCAAGTGCATGGCGTCTTTGCGTTCATGTCAGGAGGTCTGCAGCGTGCGGCGCACGAGCGGCTTTCCATTGGACTGTGGACTCATGAACTTGCCCAGGCCCCTTTGGTTGCGGCTACGCCGCGCTGCAGTGCAATGTCTCTGAATCACGCATTTTCGAGAAGATTTCCACGCGGTTGACTTGGTCAACTGGTCCACATCCGCTTGGGGGCTCAGCTCACTTCGCCCCACCTCGGAACG
>Ga0209514_10004170_pt1 | contig 19737 bp, 27 predicted proteins | sample Subgrocontami58m_FD_187452 | JGI IMG/M metagenome (GOLD analysis project Ga0209514, IMG submission 187452) | Subsurface groundwater microbial communities from S. Glens Falls, New York, USA - GMW37 contaminated, 5.8 m (SPAdes) (version 3) | ecosystem: Environmental > Aquatic > Deep subsurface >...
TCGTCGAATACCACCACCGGCTTGGTGCACGAGCGATAGAAAAGCTGCGGGTCGCGCAGCATGTCCGCGATCGAGGGCAGATCGCAGTTGAGGAACAGCGCGCGCTCATCGCCAAGAGCCTGCGCCAAGGTTGTCTTGCCGCAGCGGCGCACGCCGCAAAGCCAGGCGATGGGCGCTTCCTGCCATACCTGCTCGATTCGCTGCAGCCAAAAGGGTCGGGGATACATGCTAGCGTACTATACAGATAGGCTGATTATATGTAAAGTACGCTAGCGCAGCGCGCTGGTCGCGCCGCACTGCCCGCAGGGGACTGCGGGAAATCGTGCGGGACGATAGCCGTGCGTTGAGCTGCGGGTGAAGCTCGAAGAATCTGCTTCTCTTCGCAATCGCAAAGCAGATCCCTCGCTGCGCTCGGGATGACGGCCGTGAGTGATTTTGCTGGGCGTCGCTGCGCTCAGCCCAACCTACCCGATCTCAGCCCAAGCCGCCCGATGTGCAAATGAGCCGCAGAGCCAGTACTGGCGCGGCTCTCCAACGGATTATCCTTCCAGCGCAGCCCGCAGCAGAACGCGCATTTCCTCGGCGCGTTGTTCACCGTAGCCGCCGCGCTCCAGTCCCAGCGGAATCGAGCGCAGCGCCAGCTCGCAATAAAGGTGCAGCGCATCCGGGCCGAGGCGCGCAAGATCATCGAGGTGTTTTTTCACCGTGCCGATGTCGCCGCGCGAATACGTGCCCGCCAGGCCCTGCGCGACGCCGGAGCGCTCCACCGAAGCCGCAGTGCCGCGTAGGAGCAGCAGCAGCGCGCGTATCGCGTCCTCGCGCTCAACGCCGAAGCTTTGCCACAGGTCGGTCGCCTGTTTCAACAAGGCGACGACGAAGCCCGCGGCGTAATGAGCGGCGGCGTGATAGCGCACGCGGCAGCCCGGCGGCAGGCGTATGGTCCGGCAGCCGAGCGCTGCCGCGAGCAGTTCCAGTTGCGACGACAGCGGCGCGTCGGCTTCGATGGCAATGGTGCAGCCAGGCAGGCCGGCGAGCGCCACGTCCGGATCGGCAAACAGTTGCAATGGATGAAAACCGCCGATCTCGGCGCCGGCGCGCGCGGCAGGTTCGAGCACCGCGACTTCGGTCGCGCCACTGCAGTGGACCACAGCCATTCCCTGGCGCCACTTGAGACTCGCGGCAACCGCGGCAATCGCAAGGAATAGGCGAATCAATCCGGCCGCCAAGTGTGAGGGGCTTGCCGGCGCGCCGCAATTGCGTGCTTGAACCCGCCTCGAATCGCGCACATGCACATGCACATTATGTTAATTTCGCTCCGCTACGCATCCCCGGCGGGGGCGATCGGAGCGAGTTTAGTGGTAAATTAATCAGAGATTCCCTAGAAGTGAAATGTCAGATGCCGTAGCGACCTGCCCAGGTCAGGGGGCCCACCGGGACGCATTGACATCGCGCTGTTGAGCCTATCTGATTGGGCTTGCAGGGCGCCATTCTGCAGGTTGCTCAAACTTCAGACACAATTTAGTTGATCAAAGGTTCAAAAGAAGCCACTACGGAGTCAAAAAAGAGGCGGTTGGTCTTGGCGGATGGGAAGACGCTGTATAAGTTCAGCACATAAAAGCCTTCGCCAGCCCGTAGCACAATATAGTGCTCGTAGACTGGGATCGGCGTATTTACAACCTGCCTGGGCCGTTTAAACGTATGTTTCTTCCGTTCAAAGGTTGTTGCAATCCGGCCCGCGATCTGCAGATCCGTGACCGCGCCGTATTCATCCCCACGAATGGAGAGACCAGGAATAGGTTCGGAATGCATGCGTATAAACTCTTCGGCCGACCTGTACAACTTATTGCCCTTGGCAAAGTATTTCACCGATATAGAAGGGGCGATTTCTTCGTCTCCGAGTGGGCCAATGATATCGACCCCGTAGATTCGTGATTCTTCGCTAGATTGCCCCATCGTGGCGTCAATTTTCGTCCAACCCTCGGGCAAGGCGCACTGAAAGTACTTGCCTTCCGAGATGAACACTTGAGCAGCTCGCTTATCCGGCATCACTCGACTCTGGGCCAAAGCCCCTTCGATAAGCGCAATGCAGGCAAGCAGAATAATGGCGGCATTTTTCATAAGAGCAGCTCCAAATGAACCTCCGCTGCGGCGCTCGATCGCCTTGTATTCGACCCGCCAGGTCAGGACAAACATCGGGACGAGCGCAGCGATGATGCTGGCCCGGGTTGGGTCCGGCCCATCGAACCTGTTAATCCCACGAGCGCCGCGTCGAGCGAGAGTCCAAGAACGAACCCCACTAGCGTGGACTGCAGATTCGCGATGGAAGACAGCCGCAAGGCGCGACGCAGCGGGACCGGCAGCAGCGGCGCAAGGACACACGCCTCGACGAGTATGGCCGGCACTAGCGCCACCAAAACAAACGGCAACGCAGGCATGAAGTAGCCGATACCCACATTCGCGTGCGCCACGGCTGGTGCTGCCGTCAGTGCTATCGTCCAGAGTATCTGGTTCAATCGATCCACCGATTTGCTTTTCGAAAGCGTGCGGCGCTTGCGTCATTGAAATTGTGGGCGCGACCGAAGCATTCTTTGCCCTACGGTGCATTGTGCAAATAGTCGTGTCCGCAGTGGACGCAAGCAAAAACATCGGCTGGCATGAGACCGGTGCATTTCGGGCAATGCTTCATTCGCTCCTTCCTGGTGAATGCCTGCTTTCGTACTGGCAAGGGCTTACGTGCCGACCTTGGTACTCGTAAATCTATTGGACGATGTTGATTTTTTTGTCACGGATCCAGTCATAGCCTTGCTGGACGCTTACCGATAACTGCTTCGCGGACGGTCTGCTTTCCGAAGTGGGTCAAGGTTACATAAAAAAGGCGAATAGCCAAGGCCATTTTCGTCATGAACGTAATTTGCGCGACGGCTTGCGGCGCCAGATCATAGAGATATGGTCCGAATTTCGCAAAACATCACTGCTTGGCGAGGTGTCAAATCCAATGTTGGAACCTCTTCTATGGGACTAGCTGAAAACCTTTGTTCGAGGAAGCCAGTTGGAGAAGAAAGCTGGAGAACCAGATGGGCGTGAAGCCAAGGATCAATCCAATAACGCCCAGGAGTCGTGGCCGTTCCTTCTTCATCGCGAAGCTCGCCGTTGGGACGACAACAACGGCAGTCCCCGCAGCGATGACGAACATCGTGAACGCCCAGCCTATGGGGCGAATCTGGCTTCCCTCAGGAACGAAAAAGAATTGAACGGAAAACGCGAAAACAAGCATGTGAGCAAGTCCGGCGACACCCAATGCAGCGAACCCGAGTCGGTGACGTTGGAAAAGTCCTGGACCAGCTTCTGGGGTCGACTGAGTAAAGAGGAATCCCATTTAACCAACGATGAGAAGAGGGAATCCGTAGATCCAACCGACACGGAGAAACTGATTCACTTGGAATAAGATGAGAGGGACATTGCGAAATGCAGCATCGGACCAGTACTCTCCCCTATGAGCAAATGTCAATGGAGCGACTCGCTTCCGCATTGAATGCAATGCATCGTGCGGCATCAGATGCTTGCATATGCGACAGCGCTTCATGCCGCTCTCCTAGCGATCTGGAATTCAGAGTTAGCGTACGCTTAAACTGTTTCGTCGGCAACGACCGAACAGCACGACCGAACAGCGCGGAACAGCGCGGCAATTGGATGCTGTGCATCAACTACGCATGTCGAACCTATGCGACCTTGATTTAGATAGAATCCAGCACCTAGAAGTCGTCTAGTTTGCCGGCTACGTTTGACAATGATCAAAAAACGTCACGAAACGCTTACATTCGGCCCTTCCGTCTATTGACCGCGCGTGCGACGACGCGCATCATTATTTACACAATATGAACTGGAGCGGATTGCCCGGCGCGGCCTACGTCAATTGCTCCTCGCAATTGCCATTGAAGTGGCCGCAGGAGGGATGTCGTGTCAATCAATAGATATCCCGGAAAGTAAGTTTGCTCGCCGCTGTGCGTACGCGTGACATCGCCCTGTGCTTCGCCGTGATTGTGCCGGGAGTGCTTTGGCTCTTTTTTATATTCGTTGACTACGGCGGACCCGCCATAGCTGGTCATGCCGTAACGAGTCCGTACAAGAGCGGCTTCTCGTTTGAGTTTGAGTTGTGCGACAGCGGCTCTTTCGATCCTCCTGACGTGCCGCCGGAAATAGTTTGGGACGAGTCACGGACTGCACGCATTGCAGGCATCGCCGAATCCAACTGCGGTACGAGCTGGATATTTGGTGACTATTCGGTATTGGGTGACACACTTGCTTTGCAGTATCGGGCAGTCCTGTCGAAGAATGCGATGTGCAATTGCAAACACAAGGTCGCGTACCGCATCGAAGGTCTACCAAAGAAGACATATCGGGTCGACCTTAAGCCACTTCCCGCGATTCTTGCCCCGGTGAGCTTTGGCCTCATAGCGCCCGCGGAAGCGATTGCGCTTATAGCCCTCGACCTGACACTGTTCTCTGGCGTGGGGCTTCTCGTATTTCGGCAAATGCGCCGCGATAGTACGATGGCCGCGGGGCAGACAGTCCGTATTGGGCGTGGGCAAACAATGATTCTCTGCGTCTTGCTAGTCCTAGCAGGGGCCGGGACTACTTTCTATTGGTATCAAGCCGAGTCCGCAGGGTTGCGCGCTCTGATGAACGAACGGATGGTGACTAGGCTGGGATGGGATGAAGGCCGGAACGAGGCCGAAAAGGATTTCGCCGCAAGCTCGCCACACTGGTATAGGTTTAGCTATGGCGGACAAGTCCCCGGCGATCGATTGGATAGAACGCCAATGACAATGGACGGTGGAGGGGCGCCGCCGCTTACCCTACACAGAGGGACATTCATTGAGTCCTATAACAGCCGCATGGATGAACTGTTCTACGCAAAGACGCACGGCTCCGCAGATAAAGGAAAGAAGAAGTGATGAAGAAAATGGTTATTTGGCAGGCAGTTCTTGTTGTTCTGATTTCGGGGACCGGCCCATCATTTGGGCAGCAGACCATACCAGCGGGAGCACAACGGTATTTCGACCGCGGCATAGCTGCAGTAGAGATGGCCAAGTCTCCCGCAGATTATGAGGCTGCGATTAAGGAGTTCGGCCAGGCAGCAAGCCTTGCGCCAAACTGGCCGGATGCTTACTACAACCTTGGAATGGTGCAGGAAAAAGCGGGAAAATACCGCGACGCAATATCAAGCCTGAAGCAATACCTCCGGTTCGCTCCCGATGCGAGCAACGCGAACACAGTAAGGAGCCTCATCAATAGACTGGAATATAAGAATGAGCAGGAAGATGGTTTCAAAAAAGTCTACGAAAAGATGACATATTCGAGAAATATTTCAGTCATGCCGCATGTAACTTGGAAGCTAATTAGCAAGAAGGGTAACAACGAATACGACTGGGAAATTGAACGTCAAGATGACCTCGATAACAAAAAATTACCACAGTTTCGTAGAGCTTCTTTTTTCATCATGAAACAGGGTGCGTTGTATAAGAAAAGTTATTCAGTTGTGCCTATGCAATCGTATCTACGTCCGACTGAATATGGACATCATCCAGTCAAGGTGAACGGTAGAGTGTTCGAATACCGATATCCCGTCGAGATGAATTGGATTATTGAGTATACGGACGGTATACCTGTCTATGACTATAAGTCAGGAGGTGAACTATCTATCAAGGGAGAAATAGTATCAGTCGAACCGACCCGTATAAAAAGAGAACAAACGGTGAAATGGCCTGATGGCCGACTTTCAGTCACTGAATTTGTTTATGAATTAACCCCGTGAGTTGCTAAACAGCGCGGACATGAGCGCCAAGCACAAGGTTGGTGGTACACCGCTGAAACGGCCGTTGACTCAAGAGTACTGGTTAGCTTGCTACCAGCAGGCATATGACGATAGTCTTTTTCGATGGTCGCCCAACAAATTGGTGTTGACCGAGAGCAATGAGAACTAGACGGCCTGCTATTCAACCTCGGGTGCAGACGTCAGCACCTAAGTGCGCTCGTCCTGCTACCTCAAGCGAGGGGTTAAGGACTAAGCACAGGCAGAAGTTTCATGGAATGCATTGACATGGCCAGGTCAAAGAAGGTCAAGGTGTTTTACCTGTTTGCCGTTCTTGCCGTAGGCGCGTTGCTGTTCTCCGGTGCAAATGCACAGGCCGTATCGGAGGAGGCCCGGCGTCACCTGATCAGAGGGCAGGCAGCGGTGGAAGCGGCAAAATCCTCCAATGACTACAAAGACGCGATCGCTGAGTATGACCTGGCGCGCAAATTGGCGCCGGACTGGCCGGATCCTTTTTTCAATCTCGGCATGGTACACACAGCAGCCGGCAACCATGATGAGGCAATCACAAATTTCCGGAAGTATCTGGACCTCTCGCCGAGTGCCGGCAATGCCTCTCAGGTGAAAGATCAAATATATAAGCTGGAATATCTGCGCGAGCGAAGCAATTTGGAAGGAATATGGACGATGGATCGAAATGAAATTGATGCCAATTGTGACCCACGCGGTATTGCACTGACTGGGAGAGGTGCACTCGGTAGCAGCATATTCATGATTGAGGACGTGCGGCTTGAGATACTGAAAAGACCGAGCGGTTATGAAGCACGTGTGTTAAGCAGCAAAGGTCGCTTTGGCACACTTATGAGTATCCCAGACGGCTCCTTTGTTGCGTTGCAAAAGAACGGTGAAAGCGTAAAGATATTCGATGCACGGATGCATACCTGTTCTGCGCGGCTCGCCACAGATCAATGTCCTTGGAAGGCGAAATTTATACTCAGACAGGTTTCGACAAACACCCTGCAGGGGACGATCGAAACGAGAGGCGTCGCCTATAATGTTCGTTCGCTTGAGCCAGTGGGTATTGGCTGCGATGGCAAGATCGTACTGCGGCGAAATGATAAGGCCAGGTGAGTCTGTTGAGTATTTCCTCTTGCCACCTACCGATCACACTTAATCCTCGGCGAGGCGATGGCCGGCAAGACGACTTGCACCTACTTCCTGGTCTCCGGAACCACCGTCGGCGCCACGGGCGCGCTGCCAGTACGTTCTCTTGCTCGTGCTGCGTACGCTTCGCGCTCCAGCTCAAACTGCGGATAAACACCTGCGGCAAAGGAAATCGAACAGGTGAGCAGCGCCGCACCGACAAATCTCGGCATCTTCGAGCCAAATGCAGTCGGAAATGCTGCACATATCGCCGCTAGCGAAAATAGCACGAAAGCGGCAGATGGTGAGATAACAGCCCAGCCCGTGACGATGAGAGCGCCGGCAAACCAGTCTAGGGCTCGCACTGATTCCGGTTTCATAAGCGTGGAATCCAACTGGGCGAGGGGAACAGGTGGGGTACGCGAATTGCCGTAATACATTTAGTGGAACCAGTACATCGGTGCGCAAAAACCAGGATATGGGTCATGCGATACGATCTGCACGCGCGAGTATGAAATGGACGATTTCGTCACTCCTTCCGTTGTTTCAGCGAAGGAAAAGTCGCCAACAGCGTCAACAGCTGCGGTTCAAACCGCTACTTGCCGCAACGAACACAACCACCGGAACCCGGAACACTTGCCAAATCGCCATCTTTCTTTTTGCAATCCTGCAAAGTGGAGTGGCAAGTATCACTGAATACGTGTAAATACGGCAGAAGCCGCGAGCAATACCCCGCCATTTTTCCGCCCACATAACAGGGCAGATCTTTATCTGTGGAAGCCGAAGCAACCACAATATTCTCAGACGTATCTGCTTTTTCCGTACAGGTTTCAGCGCATAGTTTCGGACCATTGAGATCAGACTGTGACTTTGACGGCGTGACCGGTGTTGGCGCGGGAACAGGAGGAACGTCTGTTCCCTTGTCATAGCATCCCTTTATGCAATTCTCTAGGCAAGTCGCGTATTCCTTTCCAGAACCGAGCGGTGAACATTTGCTTACGCAGTTTGACGCACATGTCTGTGCCGTCTCCGCATAGCACAGCTCTGTCATTGTTAAGGAAAAAATGGCAGCAACTACCGATAGGATCGCAAGTGTCTTCATGACATTGTCCTTTAGAACAGGTCTACTTTCGCATGTACTCGCGCGTTCTTGTGCACATTGGTGGCCTTTTGGGCAGGTGCTCCCATGAATCTGAGGGGGCACTATCGAATCAATTGTGCGAGACCACCAGCATTTATCGGTCAACGGCGGGGAATAGTATTGATTTTAGTCAATAGATTACAAAGTACGCCAATAACAAGTCGAAACTATGACGACAGTGGATATCGGGTAACGGCGGCCTACTGGTGGTCGCCGACGCGGATATAAGCATCCACGTAGTCGACACCGCCGCAGCACCATCTATGGAAGACCAAGTCTTTACGGGAGCCGATTGTGGAGCCGCACGAGCTCGGGCAGGTAATTTGTAGATCCTGGCGGCAACTTAATCAAGAAGCCAGCGAGCACTTCTGGTGACAGTTACAGGCGACGCTTGCTCCGCTTGGCCTGCCCTTGCGTCTTTCAGCACGTCCGGCACCTGCCTTTGACATGAATCAATACGCAGGCCTGGCTTTCGTGGTGTTCTGGGGAACCCGCAAAATGGCTGGAGGAGGCGATGCGATCCAAATCTGTTTTTGGCCTATTCCTGGCGACCTGTATGTGTTTTGTTAGCGCACCCGCAATGGCTGCGGGGACGGACGATTCGAAGGGTGCATTGAGACAACTCAAAGCCGTGGAGAAGACTTCCAAAGAAGCTGCAAGAGATGCCAAGGCGGCCAATTTGGGAGATGCCAAGGCTAAAGCCGGCACGGGCTTCGATACCCCATCGGGAAGTACGGAAACGGTAAAGCAAAGTACTGGTACGGTGAAAGCCGAACCGTTGAAGCAAGAGGACGCCAAGGCAGTCGCCAAACGCGAAAATGAGGCGCAAAAGACAAGGGATAGGGAAACTGCAAAGAAATACAAGCTCGATGATCGCAAGAAAGCACCACCGCCCCTGAAATAGGGCAAGCGACGGGTATCCCTCGGTCGAGACTGTTCATCGAACTGAAGGATTTGTCGGATTAACTGAAGACCAATCCTTCAGGAATTTCACGAAGCAAAGCGATCATGTACAACGGTGTCAATTGGTAGTAGGTCTTCCTGAATTCAGAAAGGAGCAAATATGAAAACAGCATTTATGGCGTTTTTCATTCTTACTATTCTTAGCATCCTGGGACCAGCAACCGTTACCGCCGGCCAGAACGACACTGCCACAACTGCGACTATCGCAGCTGCGTCACCCGATAAGAATATTTCCACTGCGCCAGTAGCATGCGACAAGGCCAATGCTGTCAAACCTATTACCGTCGCAGCGAGCGCGGCCAAATGCCCGGGCGGCGTCTATTGCAATAATCCCAACACCAATTGTGGCGAATTTTGCTGCGAATGGGGCTATTTCTATTCGAACGGCTGTGACTGCAGGTGCTACAGGAGTAGCACTGACGCCGGGGCCAAATGCAGCAGTTACTTCAGATGTAACTGACCGGGAGACACGGCCTCAATCACTTCAACAAGGCAAGCTCCAATTGGGACATACCAGAATGAAAAGACTTCGATTGGCAGTAGGTGCACTGACCATTTTCATACTGCTGTCTGGATTTGCTTTCGCCGGCTGTCCAGAAGACTGTGATGGTCCTTACCAAACGTGTATGAAGATCTGCAAACAAACAACGCAGGCCAAGAGTGCCGAGGAAGCCAAATGCTGGAATAGCTGTCTTGGAGGCGTTCTCGGATGTCAAAAGCGATGTGAAAAGGGCAAACAAGACAAAAAAAGTGAGAATACCGGAGATTGCACGGTTAGCTATTTGTCCGCAGCTAACGATTCGATAGCTCGCGGCAATGACATTGCGCTGGCGGCCAGTTGCATAGAGCAAGGTCTGACATGCATCCTGAATGGAACGCCTTGCTGTGCGCCCTACCAATGCAAGGGGAAATTTCCCAATACGTACTGTCAATAGATGTGGGCCGCCTAAGAGTATCAAATCGGCGGCTTTTCTTGGTCCGAAGTGGAGAATAAGATGAATATGACGAAAGCTCCGTGGCTGGCCGTTGTTATGTCCCTGTTGACGGTGTCAAGTTTTGCGTTCGCCGGGTTAGCCAAGGCCGGCGCGGTACCGGACGGCTTCATAGGGGTGCCCTGGGGAGCCAGCGCAGATCAAGTCAAACAAATCATGAACGAACGGGGATACACGCAACTGAAGGGGTCCGCACCCGGGCAGTTGGTTTTCAAGGGAGCGTTTGCGGGTGTTCCCTGTCAACTATTATTCTATCTAATTGCCAATTCTTTCTATTCTGGAACGGCCGAAATCTGCTCGCGTTCTGGCTATGCTCTTCTCCCGCAGTCGACCTACAAACAAACGGTCGATATGCTAAGCGAAAAGTATGGCCCACCGCAAACTCGAGAATCCAAACAATTGGAGGACAACAACGGTAAGAAGCATCCACAAGAGGGTGCGCGGTGGACGCTCACTGATAGCAAGACTTCCGATTCATTTACCATAAGTGCTGATTTCGGCGTGACTTGGTTTATGGATGATACGGGGGACCAATATGTAGCCAATTTCCACTATTCCGCCGACAGTCTTCACCAGAGACTAAAAACGAAGGAATATTGAGCAAGGCACGCGCCGTGGCATATCTCGTGGCCACATGGCGAAATTGCAGTTATTGGGTGAATCTGTTTGAGAAGTTATATTTATTTGGCGTGCAGTACAGCACGCATCCGTGCCTGGAAACATAGGTGAGAACGCGCTACTTTGGGCAGTATATGTTGCGAAATGATTTAGACTAAATAGGGCTTAAGAACGCGATAATGAGAGCCTCTAGCGTGGGTTTGATTATTGTCGCTGCTTCACTATCTGCTGTGGCCACGGCAGCGACGCCGAATGCGGGCGGCGGCATCGCTTATTACTACGGCCAGGTTCTCTTTTTTTCGCCTGACGGGAAACTGCCTTACGGCGATACGGATGCTGCTGTAAAGCGGGAGATTCTGGACAGCGGCGCACGCATAGTCGAGACCGCAACCCAGCCGGGCTCCTCCCATGGAATGCGCCCTAAAGAAACTATCACCGAGCTGAAGCGCCGCGGTGAGACGCTGGTGTATGACGCCTCTGATGTCGGTGGGACATTTTCCGGCACAATCGTCTTTAGAGATCCCGAGCTCAAATCCTGGATCTATTGGATGACTTTTAAAGCCGGGGGGGCAATGGAAGGCTCTGGCAAACTTTCGCCCGAAGGCATTAAAACGGAAAAACATATCTTCGACGGCGGCCGGCCCATGATGCTCAAAGGAGAGTTTAAAGTCGTTTCGGAGAGGGTCTATAAGATTCACGTGAATGAAATGCATCCCTCCCGGGGAGTTGAGTGAAGTTCCTTCTAACGCGGAACAAGCTGGTCGTACCGCACCTGGAGAAAAGGCGGACTGGTTATGAATAGATATTTCATTGGAAATTTAGTCTTTATCTTTTCCACATCTTGCGCTTTTGCGCAAAGTGAAACCGAGTTAAACGGTGTGAAGGTTTACACTAGGGAAGGCTGGATCGTTAAATCGAAAAATACCACCGGAGTGTTACATCGGTATTCTTTTAGCTATGTGACAGAAGGAACTGACAGAGAAGGCAAGGTTGTAAGCTCAACAGACGAAACATTTGGCCCGGCCACCATTGAGGCGAATGAGGAGAGGCACTTATTCACTGCTCCACAGGACCGAAATAGAAAGATCACCTATAAGATTACCAATCTTCAAATGCTAAGCTCGGAGGCTGCTTCGAGTCCGGCTGGTTCGAGTTCGGGTCGTCGAAGAAGGCAATAACAGTTAGCAGCAAGCGTTGAGAAACGTGCGTGTGCACAACGCTAGCCCCGTTTCATCGACTCGCTAGCGCTGAGCCGGTTCATTCCCATCGCCCTACCCGGTATAGTCTCAGCGCCGACAATACCCTTTGACATCTTGTTCTGCTAATCTGCTGACAGACGACCGAATTGCAAGCACTCGGGGACGGACTTTCTTGCGTGACGGTATTTGATGGTTTACATGACTGCGGTGTGGCGGATGTATTGGCTCGGGTGCGCATGCGCCTTTTCGATTCGCAATTTGATATTACCGTTAAGGCGACATGCCCATGGATGACCAGTCACCGCCTCGGTTCCAGCACGGATATTTGTTGGAGATGCCTATCTTGCTCGCGGTAGTAGGGGTTTGCGTGTCCGTTCTGTATCCCATACTGTCACCAACGGGACGGAAGATTCTAATAAGCATCTCAGTCTTGCCAGTACTCTATGCTCTTTTTTACATGATTGTTGTCCCAGGCTGGACACCACGCAACGCGCGCCGAAATAAGCAGATAGCGAGACTTCTGGCGTTTCTTCTGATAGCCGTCTTGATCGTCGCCGTGGCTGCGGTGTTTGTTCTCGGCGCATGATCAACTGAGTATCTGAATCAAATTTCAAAGTCGTGGCAGATCTTCTTCAGCGCCGTCGGCTCATCGCGCTCAGCGCGCCGCTGCACTTGCTTGTAGCGCTACCGGAAATGTACGAAATGCAGACTGCACCGACTACGAACTGAGTTGGCCCGGAAATATGCAATGACTGAAGGTAAAGGGGAACACGGCGGCACAGGGGACATCGACTGGTCTCAATACGAGGCGATAGTCGAGACGCGGAGAGAATATTATTTGCCGCGCTTTCAACGCTTTGCGCGAGGCGGCTGGTTCTCCTGGAACTGGGGAGCATTCTTTGGCACGTTTGCCTGGCTTAGATACCGCAAACTCTACGCATGGTCATGGCCGTATTTTTTTGTCTCGGCACCGTTCCTGCTAGGCGTTGTCATAACCGTAGCGGCCGGGTCAGACGCCTGCGAACGCGCACTCGCGTCTCAAAACTATGCTCTTGCTCAGCTCGTAGTTATGGGATTAGTTTTGCTCGGCTGGATCGCGCCGCCGCTCCTCGCCGATCGGATTTACTTTCAGCGCGTTCGCGCCTTGGTTGACGAAGCGAACCATGCGATCGCGCGGGGACATGATCGGGACCGAGAGCTCGGAAGACGCTCGGGTACGGGTGGGGTCGCGGGTGCGATCGCGCTCCAGATAATTGTTTTGGTTATCGCTGCTGTTGCTGGGCCAAGCTACGGCAACTACCTGTATCGCGCCCGGGTGTCTGAGGGCGTTTCGCTCCTTGGGGTATTGAAAACGCCGCTCGCAGAGTACGTTGAGCACCACGGCCGGCTTCCAGCGAAGATCGCGGAAATCGCGAGCACGACTTCCGGCATGTTCGTAGGCAATGTCGCGCTTGAGTCCGATGGCACGATTAGCGCCACCTTCGGCAAGAACGCGCAGAAACTTTCGGACCACAGTGTTTCCATGGTTCCCACGATGAAAGACGGTCGGATCGTGGAATGGACGTGCCGCAGCCGTGATCTGCCCGACGTTTGCTTGCCCGCCTCATGTCGGAGGCAGAACTAGCCGTCGCTGACGCAGGCAGTTAATCCAGTGGAGATTGGGTCTACGAGCAGAGCCCGCCGCCCGGCTGATCGGGAATAGGCGAATCAATCCGGCCGCGAAGTCTGAACGGTTCGCCGCCCCGGCGCAATTCAGCAGTGAACGCGCCCTAAACCGCGCACATGCACATTATGTTAATTTCGCTCCGCTACGCACCCCCCGGCAGCGGGCGATCGGAGCGAGTTTAGTGGTAAAAGCGGCAGTTACCAAGAAGTAGAACCAGAAAAGGGGCATGCAACGTCCAAAGCCGAGGCGATCGAAGAGGTCTCGGTGAAGAACGTGCGAGCGCGCGTCGAGACAATCGTGCGCGAGATTCCGCTTCGGGCCGCCGGCTCGGAGAACGGGAATGGCCGGACTTCGCACGGCACTATCGGTCAACATTCCCCGCCTTGCGAGCATAATTGAGGCGGTGATGATACTCCTCCTGCCCGAGTTCGAGCCGATGATAGGCGGTGTTGAAAACGGAGTACGCGCCGCATCGGCTGCAGTCCACGTCGTTGCCGTAGCAACAAAAGGTTCGTTCGAAATTGCCGCCGTCCCCCATATACAGGGGCAGCGTAGCCTTCATCATGCAGTGTTCGCCGTTGGGACCGGTATAGTTCAAGGCCACGTCGGACAGCATCAATTTCAGCGCCCCAATGTTGGCTTTGATCCGGTTCGGATTGTTCTTCTTCAGCTCGATCAGACGCTCGATCACCGGGTCGCGCTCGCGCAGATCCGCCCAACCCTGTCCGCTGGCGTCGTTGCGGGTCGGAACGTAGAAGGTGAAGGCGACGCCGGCCACGGGCCAATCCCGGACTTCCTCCACGAACGCCTCCAGCCCGGCCTCGTTTTCGCGGGTGATGGACATTTGCAGCATGACGATGGTGCCGTCGTCGGGGTCGCGCGCAAAAATGGACTCGCGCACCTTGTCGAACACACCCTCGCCGCGGATGGCGTCATTCAGTTCGCGCGGCCCGTCCAGCGAGACCGTGACCAGACAGCCGGGAACGCTGGGAATCCCATAGGTACCGTTAGTGACGATCGCCGGCCGCTCGAAGATTTTCAGCCCCGCCAGCACCAGCTTTCTGCGGATCATCGGCTCGCCGCCCATGAACAGCATGGACTTGATCTGATGCTTGTCGCGCAGGATGCGAAGCTGCTCCAGCATGGTTTCATCATTCATCTTGTCGCGCGCTGAATTGGGATTGTCGTCGCGGAATACGAAGCAGTGTTTGCAGGTGAGGTTGCAGGCGTTGGTGACGTTGACTAGGGCGGTGGGAAAACTGCGCGTGCCGAAATCGGTGGGTTGCGCCTTCTTGCGCGCCGCTACGGTTGTGGTCTTCATGCTAGTCCCCCTCGGTATCGGTTTGAACGCATAACGCGCTTAGGCCCATCCCAGGCGCCTGGCTTACGGCGATTGGCACGGATTTGGCCAAGTATTATTGCTTGGCTATCGGGTAATTTACAGCAGTCGCGGGGGCGGCACAACCGCGCGCATCGGCTCCGTCGCGTTTCGCCCCTTGCGCTAGGCGCGCTCCAGTCCGGCGGTCATCGATCGCTGTCAAAGCCGGGGGGCGTTGCGGACGGGCTTAGGCGCGTCAGTAGCGCGCGTTCCCGGGCGTGCGCGGGAACGGAATCACGTCGCGCACGTTGGCGAGGCCGGTGATGTAGGACACGGTACGCTCGAATCCGAGGCCGAAGCCGGCGTGCGGCACGCTGCCGTAGCGGCGCAAATCGCGATACCAGCCGTAGTGGTTCTTGTCTAGTTTCGCCTCGTCCATGCAAGGAATAGGCGAATCAATCCGGCCGCCAAGTGTGAGGGGCTTGCCGGCGCGCCGCAATTGCGTGCTTGAACCCGCCCCGAATCGCGCATCGCACATTATGTTAATGTCGCTCCGCTACGACCCCCCGGCAGGGAGGGGGCGATCGGAGCGAGTTTAGTGGTAAAGAGGACGGCCTGCGTATCGAACAGTTCTACGCCGAGCCACTACGCCAGACCGAGGACGTGCAGGAAGGATTGCGCGCCTTCGCCGAAAAACGCGCGCCGCGCTTTCAAGGGAGATGAATGATGGCTGTTCGCACTATCCGTAGCCGAATCGAGGAGTCCGTACTGCGCATAACGCTCAACCGGCCCAAGGTACTCAACGCGATCACTGGCGAGATGCTGCGCGAGATTCGCGCGGCGCTCGGCGAGGCCGCAGTCGACCGGCGCGTGCGGGCGATCCTGATCGATTCCGCATCTCCAAGGGCGTTTTGCGCGGGGATCGACGTCGCCTACGTGAAGGACCTTGACGGATTCGGCACGCGCGAAGTCGGGCGCGAGTTACACCGCACGTTTCTTGCGTTACGCACCACCGAGAAACCGATCGTGGCGGCGATCGACGGACTGTGCCTCGGCGCCGGGCTGGAACTCGCGGTCTCCTGCGATTTCATGATCGCGACCGAGCGCTCGCGTTTCGGGCTGCCGAACATCCATCGCGGCATTCCGGCGATCGTCGAGGCGGCGATCCTGCCGATGGCGATCGGCATCCAGGGCGCGCGCGAGATGGCTTATCTGGGCGAATTCTGGGATGCGGCGAAGGCCGAGCGCCGCGGGTTGCTGCAATCGGTGGTGCCGGACGGACGCCTCGCCGCGGAGGCGAAGGCGCTGTGCGCGAAGCTCGCCGAGAAAAGCCCGCCGGCGCTGGCTACGCAGAAGGAGATCATTCACAAGTGGATGACCACCGATCTGGAGTCGGCGATCGACTTCTCGATCAACACGGTGGTGCTCAACTGGCTGACGCGCGACCAGAAGGAAGGCATGGGCGCCTTCCTCGCCAAGCGCCGCGCGCGCTTCAAGGGAGAGTGATGTGGAGCGCGTGATCGTCACCTGCGCGCTGACCGGTGCGCAGCAAGGCAAAGCGGCGAATCCGGCGCTGCCGGAGCAGCCCGACGAGATCATCGCGCAGGGGCTGGCGGCCTGGCGCGGGGGCGCGGCGATCCTGCACCTGCATGCGCGCGAGCCGGCCGGGCGGGCGACGAGCGATGTCGCGGTGTTCCGGCGCATCGTCGAAGGGTTGCGCGCGGCGGGCTGCGATGCCATCCTCAATCTCACCACCGGCGGCGCGGTCGCGGGGCTTCCGCTCGATGAATAGGCGAATCAATCCGGCCGCCAAGTGTGAGGGGCTTGCCGGCGCGCCGCAATTGCGTGCTTGAACCCGCCCCGAATCGCGCATCGCACATTATGTTAATTTCGCTCCGCTACGCACCCCCGGCAGGGAGGGGGCGATCGGAGCGAGTTTAGTGGTAAATTGCTGACAGGGCAGCACCCGCAGCGGCAGCGAGCGCGGAATCCGGAACAGGGCGAGCAGCCCCTCGTCCCAGGCGCCGGCGTGAATGTTGTACAGCATGGTGCGCGACGCGTTCGAGACATCGGTGACGTGCAAGGCGCCGCCGGAGAGCTTCCACGCGAGCCAGCTGTCCACGGTTCCGAATGCGAGCTCGCCGCGCTCGGCGCGCAGCCTCAGGCCCGGGATGCCGTCCAGCAGCCAGGCGAGCTTGGTGGCGGAGAAATACGGGCCGAGCACAAGGCCGGTCTTGCTGCGCACGGCCTGCGTTTTGCCGCGACGCTTGAGGCTGTCGCACGCGGCGGCGGTGCGCCGATCCTGCCAGACGATCGCGTTATGCACCGGCCGGCCGGAGTTGCGCTCCCACAGGATGGTGGTCTCGCGTTGATTGGTAATTCCCAGTGCAGCGATGTCGGTCGCTTTCAGAGCGGCGCGCGCGAGTGCATGGCGGGCAACTTTCAGCTGCGGGGCCCAGATTTCCTCCGGGTCGTGCTCCACCCAGCCCGGGTGCGGGAAAATCTGGCGGAATTCCTGCTGCGCCATGGCGCGCACGCTGCCGTCTTCGGCAAACGCGATGGCGCGGGAACTGGTGGTGCCTTGATCGAGGGCGAGAATGTGTTTCATATCGTTTTATGTCCTCGACTGCGCATGGCGGCAATTCTACCGAATAAACCGAGATCCATGAACACGGCGGGACCTCGCGGTGGGCCTCGTTTTGCTGTTTGCGGCTTACCCATTGCGCTTCGCGCCGCGCGCTTCAGGCCCAAGCTTCCTCGGCTCACACTCAAACCCCTTTGGGCGAGACTGCAGACCGCGTCAGCATCCAAGCGCGTCGCATTCGAGGCTTGTACAATCGCAATCGCGCACGGTCGCGCGCTTGCATCGAATCTGAAGGAACACCAATGAGAAATTCGGAAATAGACAACTTGGGAGCGATGCTCAGGAATCGCACCAAAAGCTTGGATCTCGAGGAACGGCGTGCGGCGTACGACGCCTTGGCGGGCATGTTTCCGACGGCTGCTGACGTGGCGGTCGAGCGCGTGATTGCGAATGGCGTTAAGGCGGAATGGACTTCAACGGAATTGGCCGACCCTTCTCGAGTCATTCTTTATCTTCATGGCGGAGGGTATGTCTTCGGCTCTCTCGACAGTCACCGCCACTTGGTATCCGAGCTGGGGCGTGCTGCCAGCGCCAGGACTTTGGCGTTGGACTACAGGCTCGCGCCGGAGTGCCCCTTTCCCGCGCCGGTGGAAGACGCCGTGGCCGGATACCGGTTCTTGCTGCATGCCGGTTTCCAGCCGGAGCGGATTGCCATTTCGGGGGACAGCGCGGGCGGTGGGTTGGCCATTTCGCTGATGGTCAGGTTGCGCGAGCTCGGTCTGCCTCAGCCAGCCATCGCATTTCTTATGTCGCCATGGGTGGATATGCGAGGTACCGGCGATAGCTTCAAGGTGAACGCGTTGCGCGACCCCGTCGTTAGCACGGAGATGATCAATTTTGTCGCCAAACAATATCTGAAAGACGCGCATCCAGATTCGCCGCTCGCTTCACCGTTCCGCGCCGCGCTCGAGGGAATCGCCCCCTTGAGAATCTATGTTGGCGCGACCGAGACGCTATTGGATGACTCCATCCAGCTAGCGCGCGCGGCGGGACTTGCCGATGTCAAAGTTCATTTGGAGATTTGGCCACGCATGGTACACATCTGGCCAACATACCATCAAGTTCTCGCTGAGGGGCGGCGCGTCATCGCTGAGGCTGGCAGGGTGATGCGCGACGCGACCGCCGCAATTGCGCTCGATCTGAATCCGGAAAAACGCAAGGACTGAACGCTGCAGATCCCTTGTCAGAAATCCGTATTTCCACTCGCCTTCGTCACGCCTGCTCCAAAGCGGCCCGACCAATTGAACAAATCCGCTCAGAGTGTGTTGTCGCCAACCGGCAAGCAAGGGATCGAATTCTTTATCCATGGATATCGTCGGTGAGAGAACATTTGATTTGCCACAATTTCTGCAGACGTACGCATGTCCTGAGCGATGGAAATAGCGGCTGAAGGAATAGGCGAATCAATCCGGCCGCCAAGTGTGAGGGGCTTGCCGGCGCGCCGCAATTGCGTGCTCGAACCCGCCCCGAATCGCGCATCGCACATTATGTTAATTTCGCTCCGCTACGCACCCCCGGCAGGGAGGGGGGCGATCGGGGCGAGTTTAGTGGTAAATTGCTGGGCAATCAATTCCAACGGCCGGTTTAGAGCGATTTGTTGGCGAGGCTTAAACGGCAGCTCACGGCCGAACCCGGCCAGTCTTGCCTCGCCGAGCTGGGCGCAAGCCACGTACCTGCGGATTGCGAGGACGTCAGTCGTTGAAGCTGCGCAAACGCGCACTTACTTGCACTCGCGCGATGCGCTCCAGCTACGGCGTCAATGCGTGCCGCAACAGCACGCGCATGGCCTCGGCATGTTTCTCGTCGTAGCCTCCACGCTCCAGCCCCAGGGGAATCGAGCGCAGCGCCAGCTCGCAGTACAGGTGCAAAGCGTCGGGGCCGGCGCGCGCAAGTTCGGCCAGGTGCTTTTCGATCGTGCCGATGTCGCCGCGCGAATACGTGCCTGCCAGGCCCTGCGCGAGGCCGGAGCGCTCCACCGAAGCCGCAGTGCCGCGCAGCAGCGGCAGCAGCGCGCGTATCGCGTCCTCGCGCTCGACGCCGAAGCTTTGCCACAGGTCGGTCGCCTGTTTCAACAAGGCGACGACGAAGCCCGCGGCGTAATGAGCGGCGGCGTGATAGCGCGCGCGGCAGCCCGGCGGCAGGCGCATGGTCCGGCAGCCGAGCGCTGCCGCGAGCAGTTTCAGTTGCGGCAACAGCGGCCCATCGGCTTCGATGCCGATGGTGCAGCCAGGCAGGCCGGCG
>Ga0209514_10004171_pt1 | contig 19734 bp, 19 predicted proteins | sample Subgrocontami58m_FD_187452 | JGI IMG/M metagenome (GOLD analysis project Ga0209514, IMG submission 187452) | Subsurface groundwater microbial communities from S. Glens Falls, New York, USA - GMW37 contaminated, 5.8 m (SPAdes) (version 3) | ecosystem: Environmental > Aquatic > Deep subsurface >...
CCTGTGAAAACAGGAATCTATTATTCTACGGTCGATAGATTCCCGCTTTTGCGGGAATGACAGTCACTGTAAAGTTAGTTATTGCGTTTGTATTAGTGTAGTGGTGTTTGTATCATTGAGTACAGCCGGACAAGGAATCGCTGAACGAAGGAGCGCTGTTAATTCTGGCGACGTGAGTTACATGATTTCTGTTGAATCTGATGGTTCATACACATTGAAATTCCCACCCGGAAAAGAATCAGAACTTGCAGACTGTCTTGATAGGCTCATAAGTGATCATAAACGATTTCAGGTAGAATTCACAAATGTAACTGACCCGAATAAATTGCTGGGTTTGGAAGAACTCATGCACGACAAAAATTATACGATATCATCCCGGCAGAGGGCCATGATGGATGGGACGGAACTATTGACATGGATGTTTCATACCACCCATAACAGGATTGAGATTTCCATTCAGGAAGCATCAGAACGACATGAGGTTCGGATACAAAGAGGAAGTAAGATAGTAACACAAAACATAACACGACTCGGCAGTCACATTCGGTATGGAGAATTGAGGGAGTTAAATCCAGAAATTTATCAACTGACACTTTATTTTGATGATGAAGGAAAAACCTTTTTACAGAAACTTATCTCGCAGAACCCTGGACAAAAACTTACTTTGCAAGCCGAAAGTGTTACGGTTGGAACAGGAGAAGTCCCGGTTCAAGGCGATACTGCATCGCTTACCTTCACATTTTTACCTGACAAACTCAAACGCCTTGAACATGCCTTTGAGGTGGCAAAATTAAAATTGGAAAAGACAAAATAGGGCAGAGCCTTATGCAGAAAATCTTGGTAGTAATACGGTAATATAGTAGAGAGGGGAAAATGAGTGAATTACTAAAAATTATTTTTAAGATTGCAGTACCCTTGGTTTCATTAACACTGATATGTGGTATTACTGAGGAAGTATCAGGTTTAGGTTATGAAACAATTGGTAATAAGCCTGTATCTGACAATTCTGACAATAAGGAATGGAGCAAAGGTGTTGTAGATGTTGTTAATCTTGAGTGTCGGGTTTATTCACGTTGGGTCAATGGAAATGAGAATTTTTACTTCAGTGGTGATACAAATGCATTTAACGATGCACTAAGGAAATTTGCCAATATACAAGATGAAGTTAAGGAACTAATTTTACGTCCAGGGCCAGGAGAATTCAAAACTTTTCACGGCGACCGTATCGTTTGTGATTGGAAGCTACAAGTTCCAGGTGGTTTCTATCTTTCTGATGCAAGACAAGAAAAAGGGACAAATGTCTATGTGAAATACGCTACAATGACACTCTATGTAGGCAAAGGCAATGTAGAACTTGAAAAGGTCCAAATACCAACAGGAGTTACCGTAATAGAATTAAAAGACCTCATAGAAAGATATATATCAGGATTGAAGAATGATGACTGGCATTATCGACAATATGCGTGCAGTTTATTGGGGGACATGGCCCCGTATGCTGAAGAGGCTATCTTGCCGCTTATAGAAATGCTTGAAGACAAAAGCCATTATGTTCGTTGGGGTGCGGCAAGTGCCTTGGGGGAATTTGGAGTAAAAGCGGTTCCAGCGTTACCCGCACTAAAGAAAGGCCTGCAGGATAAAGATGAGGACGCGAGAAAAAGATTTCAAGAGGTAATAGTAATAATTGAAAATTCTAAGGACGAAGGAGCAAAGGAATATCGTGCCATCTGTGAACAGATAAGCAAATTCCAGTATTCTATCTTAAGTAAAGAAAGTGATAAAAAGAAAAAATAGGATTAAATGTTCCTAACCTATGAAGTTTTTATTAAAGCAGTCTTACTTGTAGCAGGAATTGCATGGTGTGTCTGTATCATTAAGCGATTTCCTAACGATATCTCTGAATTGTATGAGTTATATCGCAAATACAAGACTCGTAACGACCCAGATGTTCTGGGAACTATGCGAACAGAGGAAAGGCAGCGGTACTATCAGGAGGATTGTGCAACCAAATTCTGGACGACCCTGGTAGTCCATGCGACTTTCTTTTGGCCTGTTACTGCCATTGTTCTATTTCTTGTATTACGGTTTGTAATATGGGGAATCATACTCCCTATTTTGAATTCATTTGGATAATAGAATATGAGAAAATCTTTCAGAACCAATAGAGAATGCATAGAAATGCATATTGCAAAAGTATTAGTTATTTTTGGAATTACGCTGTTCATTGCTGGAGGCTAAAATGAACTATTTTTCATCGCCTAAAAGTCGTGTCATTATTATAACTACAACGATTTTTCTTATAATAATATTTGGAGTAGTATTTATTATGATATGGGACGGCCAAAAAATGGGATGGCCGGCATGGTATGTAGTCTTATTTTTGTTCATTGGTCTTCAATCAGTGTTGATACCTTTCCTGTGCTATCTTTATGCGCCGATAGGTTATATTATTACACAGGATACAATTGTCATCAAAAGACCATTGAAGAACAATATATCCATTCCGACTGCTAAGGTAAAGAGAGTATGGTGTGACCCTGATGCTTTTAAGGGAACAATTCGTGCCTGTGGGAATGGTGGTTTATTTGGTTCCGTAGGTTGGTTCTATTCTAAAGCACTCGGAGATTTTAGAGCCTATATCACTGACATGGGTAAGGCTGTGATTATTGATGCGGGAGAACGTTTTGTTATTAGCCCGGATGACCCAGACCGTTTCATGGCAGCTCTGAATAAAAAGATTGCCTAAAAGTAATTATCACGGCTTATTTTGAAGAGAAACTTGTTAATGACAGAAGAGATAAAGCTAAAGAGCAATCTCGTAATTAGAAGAGAGAGGGAGCGAATATGTTTATTCTTGGCATGAAGGCAAAGATGATAAAGATAAGGAAGGAGAGAAAGAGAATAGTAACAAGATTGAGCATTAAGGGAGTAATTTGTGTTTTATTTCTTGGAGTATTGTCAATACCACTTTATTCTGACCAAAGATTTGCCTATGTAATTTCTCGAGACTGGGAAGAATCTCTTCTGAGCGAGGTTTGGGTAGTTCAGCCTGGTAAAAGTGTGCCAGAACACATCAAGACTTATTTGGGCCGTGCAGATGTATCTTGGTTACCGAAAGGTGATAGGTTTTTTGTCAAAACCAAAATGTACTTTGGTTACAGCCCATTATCTATTACAAGAGTCTGGATTTTGAAAGAAGATGGCTCAGATAGCGTGATAAACTTACCTTTCGGGTATGATGTACTTTATTTTGAAGTATCCGCAGATGCTAAAAAACTTGTATTTTGTGGTAGGGTTCATGAATTTCCATATGATTCATTTAATTCTGGAATTTGGGTCTGTGACATTAATGGTGACAATTTAACGAAATTATTAGACGGGGATAGGAAAACATTACCGGCATGGTCACCAGATTCTAAGTCTTTAATCGTTGCTGATGGTAAAGGGTATACGAATAAATACAGACTGAAGATAATTAATGTTAAAACCAGGGAAATTACCGATACTGGCATAGATGGAGTTGAATCTGATTGGTCACCTGATGGTTCATGGATTGTTTATAGTAACAACATAATACGAGGAGGTGGCTGGTCTCGGGGGATTCCTCTATATGGGAGTATTTTAAAGTATAACCTAAAAACCAAAGAGGTTGAACAACTTACCGAACAATCTGTAAATATTAAATATGATGAAACAGGGGAATGGAAAGCATCGGGTTTTTTATTACCAAAATGGTCTCCTGATGGTAAAAGGATTCTTTACACATACCGTTCCTTCAGCATGATTAAAGCTGACTACAAATATAATTTGACTGAATTATGGGTTATGGATGCTGATGGTGGCAATAAGAAAAGATTATTTTCTGGGGTTATTGACTATAAATGGGCTGATGCGAAATATGCAATAGCCAAAACAAAGGATGCTATCTGGAGTATTAATGTAGAGACTATAGATACAGAGAAACTTGCGGATTTGACCCAGTGGCAGGCTCAACTGGAACGGCAAACGGAAGAAGATTTACACAAGGCTGTTTCGTTTATTACCAAAGCAGATAATTATTATAACCAGGGTAGAGCCTTCTGCGGAAAAAACAGACTGACAGATGCAAGAAATTGTTATGCGAAAGCAATTGAGAATATTGCACGTATACCCAAAGAGTGTAAGAGTGCGAAAATATCTGAAGAGGACTGTATTGCCTACATTAAACATTGTGAGCAGTTAAAAGAAATAAGTCCCGAGAAGAATGTAGAAAAAATCTGTGTAGAAAATATGCATTCTATCCGTAGTGCTTTACACAGTTATACAGAAAAACACGATGGTAGATATCCTAAAAGTTTAGTAGATTTATTTAACTTTTGCTTGGAAAGAGAACCGCAGGGTTACGAGACAAAAGCCAGTATTGAGGAAGGACTTAAGGCAGTGTTTCACTGTATTGCTGACCCTGATATAAATAGCGGTATTAACTACACTTACACAGAGATAACTCCAGATGCACCTGATGGCACACCTGTGGTTACCTGTGGACGACATCCTGGGAAAACTATCTTATTAGTTAAAGAAGGTAAAAAGTGCAAAATTATTAAAAAAGAGAACCAAGACATGCCGATTAATATACATAATATAGAGAGGGAGTGAAGAAATGAAATGCCAAAAGTGCGGTGCTGATATTCATGATAATACTGGGAAAATATGTAAGAAATGCAAATGAGAAATTCATAACATTGGAATCCATGGCATTGTAAAAAAAGATGAGAATAATGGCAAGGATTAAAAAGATCTGGAAGGTTTTAGGGTTGATTGTTCTTATATTATTCATGATAGGAGTTATTGGATACACTACAGTCAACTATATCGCCAATAAAGAATTAAAAAAGGAATATCAAAAGATAAGGGATGCGGGAGAACCTTTGACTTTGAGGGAGCTATATTCCACCCGGATACCAGATAAGGAGAATGCCGCTTTAATCTATCAAAAGGTTTTTGTTCTTATAGACAAAAATAAAGAAGAGATAAACAGGATAACCAGTTACATTCCTTCAAGTAAGAGGATAGGAGATTGGTCTGATGAAGATGAAAAAGTGGTATCTCAATTAATTCAGAAGAATAAAGCGATATTTGTACTTCTTGAAGAAGCGATACAAAAACCAAAGTGTAGGTTTCCTATAGAATATGATAAGGATACAGAAGGTTTATTGTACTGTCTTACAAATATGCGGCAATGTGCTCGGCTTCTGAGTATCAAAGCGTCTTTAGAGGCTAAGAATGGTGATATAAACGAGGCTGTAAATACCTGTATAACAGGTTTAAGATTAGGAGAATCATTATCCCAAGATTCACTGATTATCAGTCAGATGGTCATGATTGCTATAGAAACCATTATGACCTATGAGATAGAAGATATCCTGACCGGAATTGAGATTGACGCCACAACTTATGATGACCTTTATATGGGATTAAAACGTGCAAGAGAAGAGACTATTAACTTGGTAGGGGAACGTTGCTTTGGCATATCCCGCTTTGATTATATATTACAATATGAATCAGAACCTATTTTATTTGATAAAGAGAAGAAAAAAACGGAAGGATGCCATTGGTCACTATATTACACCCGATTAGGAAACCCATGGTTCAAGATGAGTGGGGCACATTATCTCAAGACAATGGCAAAAGCGATTTCTATTTCTAATAAACCTTATTGGCAGATAGTGAATGTATTAGATGAATATGAAAAAGGTATACCAAAATACTACCCAACTAAGATGATGTTTCCGGCTATAGAGGCATATTTTGAACGTGAAGCATATCACGATGCCTTAATCGGTGCTGGAGAGATTGCTATTGAGTTGAGGTTATACAAATCACGACATGGAATATATCCTGGTACACTTAAGGAACTGGCTCTAAATACAACTCGCGAACTCCCGCTTGACCCTTTTACAGGACAGAGTTATATCTATAGAAAAGAAAAGGAAGGTTTTATTGTATATAGCGTGGGTGCTAATTTAAAAGATGATGGGGGAGAAGATGAAAGGCATGGGGGATTGTATGAGATTGATATAGTATGGCGATGCGAGATATAAATATTTTATTCAAAAGAGAATAGGGGGGATGTTAGAATGACAAAAGACTTAGGCTATATTTCTAATATAATCCGTTGGATTGCGAGAGTCTTAAGTATCGTAAGTATCGGGATTTTTTTATTGTTTTTTATTGGCGAAAGATTTAATCCCATGCAACTAAATGTCCGAGACTGGATATTATTTCTTTTCTTTCCTTTGGGAATCACTATTGGGATGATTTTAGCATGGCGCTGGGAGATGTTAGGAGGCATCATTACATTTGTAAGTCTTTTATCTTTTTATGCGGTTCATTTTATTGTGAGTAATAGATTCTCAGCAGGACCGTATTTTCTAATATTTGCCTTGCCAGGGATTATTTTCATGCTATGTGGGATACTCTCAAGGCATTACAAAAGGTGCGGGGGGTAATATTATGGCAAAATGTCAAAAGTGTGGTGCTGATATTCATGATAATAATGAAGAAATATGCGAGAAATGTAAAGGTCCGGATGTAACAAATATTCCACCTGTTGTATTCTTAAATCAAATTAGTGAAAGCCTATATGGTCCATCTACTAACATAACTCTACAAACCCTTGCTGGGAAGGAATTGGCCAAGAAGAGATTTGTAGACATGATGCTTGGCTTGGGTCTTCTCATACTGCTGACATTAGTTGCAGGGCTAATACTATTTTTATTGCTATAGGAGTGGAAATTTTCTAGAGAAAGTCATTTTCATTGACAAAGTTTAATATTTTTGGCATAATTACAATAGATTATTAAAGTAACAAGAGGCTAAAAAGGAGGAATATGGTAAGGGTAGCGATTGTCGGTGCGGGTTTCATGGGGAAGATGCATGGGAATGTGTATGCCAATCTGCCTGAATCTAAGGTAGTTGCAGTTGTGGATATTGATATAAATAAGGCTGAAGAGATTGCCAAATCTCACGGTGCCAGAGTAGCCACAAAGATGGATGAGGTGCTGGATAGTGTTGACCTGGTTGATGTCTGCCTTCCTACTTATCTACACTGTAAATATACTGTGATGGCAGCCCATGCCGGTAAACACGTTCTGTGTGAAAAGCCTATCACATTGAATCTTAAAGATGCTGATAGTATGATAACTGCTGCCAAAAAGTCTGGTGTTAAATTCATGGTTGCTCACTGTATAAGATTCTGGCCAGAGTATGCGGCATTAAAAGAGATATTTGAGGAAAAGAGATATGGAAGGCTTATGAGTATATGGATGTTACGGGTGAGTCCGACACCGGTCTGGAGCTGGGATAACTGGATTTTGCAAAAGAATAAAAGCGGTGGTGCACTTCTTGACCTGCATATTCATGACACAGACTTTCTGTTATATCTTTTAGGAAGGCCTGAATCTGTCTTCTCCCGGGGAACCAAGAATAAAAATGGCTGGTCCCATGTGTGGACTGTTTACAATTACAGACGGGTTGCTGCAGTAGCAGAGGGTGGCTGGGACCTGCCTGCGAAGTTTCCTTTCAATATGGCATTCAGGGCAGTATTTGAGGAAGCAGTAGTTGAATTTGGACTTGTGCCTCAAAGCCGGATGCTTTTATACCAGGCAGATAAGGAGCCTGTGCCGATGGATGTTCCACAGCCAAAAGTAACAGGTGTCCAGGCCGGCGGTAATATATCGGCATTAGGCGGGTATTTCAATGAAATTCAGTATTTCATTGAATGTATTTCTAAGGATGAAAAGCCTCAGATAGTTACTCCTCAGGATGCACGAATGAGTTTACAGATAATCCTTGCAGAGCAAAAATCGGCTAAGACCGGGAAGATAGTTAAATTGGTTTAAAAAATGGTCGCTGTCCCTATTAATGTTCGGGTACATTTAAAGATAAGAGGGAGGGTTCAGGGGGTATTCTTCCGTGCTACTGCATGTGACGAGGCAACCCGGTTAGGTGTTACGGGGTGGGTGATAAACTGCCGCGATGGGTCTGTGGAATGTGTTGCGGAAGGTGAGAAGGATAAGGTGGATAGATTGATAAGTTGGTGCCACCACGGACCTCCAGGTGCAAGGGTGACGGATGTAGATGTTAGATGGGAAGAATACACAGGTGAATTTGATTCATTTTCAGTCGGTTATTGAGGGGATGTTCAATGGCACATAATACATTGGGTTCTGTCCTTTTAGAGATGGGCTTGATATCAGAGGCCCAATTGAACAGGGCATTGGCAGAGCAGAAGAAGACAGGGGAATTGTTAGGCAAGACCCTTGTTAAACTCGGGCTTATCACTGAGGATGAGCTGGTGAAGTCTTTGAGTAAACAGTTGGGTATTCCTCTTGTAAGGATATCTGACCATGTGTTAGATGTCAAGGTAGTAAGAATTGTACCAGAGGATGTGGCACGCAAACACAAGGTTATCGTCATAGGTAAGGCAGATAATAAACTTACACTCGCTATGGTTGACCCATTTGACATATTTGCGATTGACAGGATTGGAAAAATCTCAGGCAGGGTAGTTGTGCCTGTAATATGCACTGATAGAGAACTTACTGCGGCATTAGACCAGTATTATGAGGTGGGCGATGCTATAAGTAAGTTGATACATATCATCCAGGATTATTCAGGGGCAGGTGAGGAATTGGAGATAATCAGGAGGAAGGACACCCTGATGGAGGAACTCCAGAGGGTTTCAGAAGAGACGCCAATCATAAAGATAGTGAATCTGATGATAACCCAGGCAGTGAGGGACAGGGCAAGTGATATACATATAGAGCCTGATGAAAGGGTCTTGCGTGTCCGATACAGGATAGATGGTGTCCTCCATGAGGTTATGACACTCCCTAAGGTGCTTCAGCCTGATATTACCTCACGTGTAAAGATAATGTCAGAGATGGACATTGCGAAAAAGAGGGTGTCACAGGACGGGAGGTTCCAGGTAAGGGTTGGGACAAAGGAGATAGATTTCAGGGTCTCTACATTACCAACGGTATTTGGTGAGTCTGTCGTCTTGAGACTGCTTGATAAGACGACTGCTATCATGGGACTTGAACAACTCGGTTTTGTCAAAGAGAATTTAGAAAGGTTTAAAGAATTGATAGAGAGGCCTTATGGCATTATCCTTGTTACAGGGCCTACAGGCAGTGGCAAGACGACGACATTGTATGCAGCACTACAGGTTCTCAATACACCAGAGAGGAATATAATCACTGTAGAGGAACCTGTGGAATACCAGTTTGAACGTATCAGCCAGGTGCAGGTAAATCCTCTTGCCGGGGTAACTTTTGATAACTCATTGAGGAATATATTGAGGCAGGACCCTGATGTCATCATGGTAGGTGAGATAAGGGACCATGCCACTGCAGCAGTCGCATGCCAGGCAGCATTGACAGGCCATTTAGTATTCAGCACACTTCATACTAATGACGCCCCTGGCGCTATTACCAGGCTGACAGATTTAGGTGTAGAGCCATTTCTCATTGCCTCAAGTGTGATTGGCGTGATGGCACAGAGGCTCATCCGGACAGTATGTTCTGGATGTAAAGAATCCTACAAGCCATTATCAGAATTGCTCAAGGTGATGAAGATTGAAGATGAGAGTGTCTTATTTATGAAAGGTAAAGGGTGCCAGATATGCAAGGGGACAGGATATAAGGGAAGGAGTGGTATCTTTGAATTGATGATACCAAATGATTTTATCAGGGAATTAATCATTGCCAAGAGTTCTACGATTGCCATCAGAGAGGCTGCCATAGATTCAGGGATGAAAACACTCAGGCATGATGGCATTCATAAGGTGCTTGAGGGCATTACGACTGTAGAAGAGGTATTCAGGGCAACACAGGAAGAGGGGGTTTGAAGTAAATAAATCATGCCTAACTTCGCATATACTGCAAGGAATGAACGTGGCAAGTTGATAAAGGGGGTGATGGACACCCCTGACAGTGCCCAGGTTATTGAAAAGTTACAGACTGCAGGACTATATGTTACAGGGGTCATAGAGAAGAAGGCTACAAATATCAAGAAATTCCTTGATGTATTCGCTACCCCAAAACAGGTGAGTGTGGCTATATTCTGCAGGGAATTTGCTACAATGATAAATGCAGGGCTGCCACTTTTGAGGGCGATTACGCTTTTAATTGACCATGTAGAGGATAAGCCATTGCAGAATGCCTTAAAGGGGGTGAGGGATTCTATCCGTAGTGGCAGCACACTTGCCGATGCATTCAGGAACTATCCGAGGGTATTCTCTGAATTATTTGTAAGTTCTGTTGCTGCAGGTGAGGCAGGTGGGACGCTGGATCTAACCTTGATGAGATTGGCTGACCATATGGAAAAGGAAGTTGATTTAAAGAACAAAGTTAAGGCAGCACTTACTTATCCTGTAATTTTAATCACTGCTACCTTCATTATCATAGGGATATTCATGTTCTTTGTCCTGCCCAGATTTATACCGCTCTTTATTGAATCAAAGGTCCCATTGCCTCTCCCGACACTCGTCATCTACAACTTAGGTAATCTATTACATGCACATGGTATTATAATCCTCTTCTGGGCTATACTGGCAATTGTTGGGTTTATAACGTCCATCCGTACCAAGAAAGGCAGGCTTAGATTTGATAGGTTTAAGATAAAGATGCCTGTACTTGGTAAGATAATAAGGAATGTTGAGGCAGCAAGGTTTTCTGCTACACTTGAGACGCTTATAGTGAGTGGCGTTCCCTTACTCAGGTCCATGGAATTACTATACAGGATAGCAAATAATAGAATGGTTGCTCTATTGATAGATAATATCCAGAATAGCGTAAAGAGCGGGGATACCATCTCAGAGCCTATTTCAAAAAGCGACGTATTCCCGCCGATGGTAGCAGATATGATAGCAGTTGGAGAAGAGACCGGTAAGTTAGATGAGATGTTGACTAAGATATCTGATTTTTTTACAAGGGAGGTAGAGAATACTACAAAGAAATTGGCATCCATTTTAGAGCCTGCGCTACTGTTATTTATGGGCATTATAGTAGTGTTCATCGCCTTGTCTGTCCTACTGCCGATGTTTAAGATGGTTCAGGTGTTAAAGCAGCAATAGTTGAAATATGTAAATACGAGGTATAATGAAGAGTAAAATCATATTACCATTTTTATTGGTGAGTCTGTCCATATTGAATTTGAGCGGATGGGTGCTGTATTATCTTGCCAGGAAGAACCTTAATCCTAAGTTAGAGATAGTGACTATTACGATAGCGTTGCTCTTTAGCATTGCGATATTCGCAGGACTTATCTTTATGATGTATAAAGAACACAGGGAGGCTAAGGCAAAGTTAAGGTATATGGAAGAGAGGATGGAGGCAAAGGAAAAATTGGCTGCGTTAGGAGAACTTTCTAGAGAGATGGCGCATGAGATAAGGACGCCATTGGGTGCTATAGAGGGTTTTTCAGAACTCATTTGCCGCAAGATATCCGGGAACAAGGAATGTGAGGAACTCCTTAAATTTATAGTTCAAGAAGTAAGGAATTGTAACGGTATCATGTCAAGTTTTCTTGACCTGACCAATCCATTGCCACGGGAATTATCAGATATAGATATAAATCAACTTCTTGACAGGTCTTTGGAGATAGTAAAGATGAGGATGGGTAATAATAGCATAAAGGTGGTAAGGTCATACGAGAAATTGCCAAGATTAAAGGGAAATTTAGAACATCTGAAGCAAGCTTTTTCAAATATTATTACTAATGCATTTCAGGCAATGCCAGGCGGGGGGGTACTCACCATAAAGACACATTCAAAAATCAATGGAGAGACGGTTCTTCCTCAGCGTCCATTAGAAGAGGCATTGGAGAAATCAGACAATACCCGATGGGAGGTAAGGGTCGTCTTTTCTGACACAGGCTGCGGCATCCCAAAGGAAGACATTGGAAGGATATTTACCTCATTCTTCACTACAAAAGAGGATGGGATAGGTTTGGGACTATGTATTGTAGACAGGGTTATAAAGACACATGGTGGGCGGATAGAAGTGGATAGTGTGGCAAATAAAGGCACTACGTTTAATATAGTGCTGCCGGTATAATTAAATTATATGGCTACGATATTGATTGCGGAAGATAGAAAAGGGATGAGAGACATGGTGGCGAAGGTCTTGACAGATAAAGGCCATCATGTAATAGAGGCTAAAGACGGCCGCCAGGCTTTGGAGATATTGGAGAAGTCAAGTATAGACCTCGTTATTACAGACTTGAGAATGCCTGAGATTGACGGGATGGAATTATTGAAGCGGGCAAAGGAGATAAACCCTGGGGCATCAGTGATTATGGTTACTGCCTATGGAACGATAGATATAGCAGTGGAGGCGATGAAGCGAGGGGCAGTAGACTTTATGGCAAAGCCATTCCCAATCTCAGAGATGGAGATAAAAGTGGAAAAGGCGCTTGCCCAGCAGAAATTAGCCAAAGAGAAAGAATATTTAGAGGAAGAACTCAACATAGAATATAATTTTGGAGATATGATAGGTCCCAGTAGTAAAATGCAGGAGGTATACAAGTTAATAAGAAAGGTTGCAAAGACTGATACCTCTGTCATGATAAGGGGGGAGAGCGGGACAGGTAAAGAGATGGCTGCGAGGGCGATATACTATAACAGTTTGCGCAAGGATAATGCATTTATCAAGGTAAGCTGTGCAGTATTATCAGAAGGAGTCTTAGAGAGTGAGTTGTTTGGACATGAGAAAGGGGCATTTACCAGCGCGATTGAAAAGAGGACAGGCAGGTTTGAATTGGCTGATAAAGGGACGTTATTTTTAGATGAGATAGGCGATATGGGTTTGAATACACAGGTGAAATTACTAAGGGTATTGCAGGAGCGGGAATTTGAACGTGTAGGCGGGAATGAAACTATAAAAGTGGATGTGAGAATCATAGCAGCTACACATAAAAATTTAGAAGAAGAGATAAGGCAGGGTAGGTTCAGAGAAGACCTGTATTACAGGTTGAACGTGGTGCCTGTATTCATACCTCCATTAAGGGAGAGGAAAGAGGATATACCATATCTTGCAAAACATTTTTTAGTCAAATACGCAAGCAAGACGAATAAGAAGATAAAGGAACTCAGTTCTAATACATTAGAATTCCTTATGAATTATAACTGGTCTGGAAATGTCCGGGAGTTAGAGAATGCGATAGAAAGGGCCGTGGTATTGGAGACTGGCGATATTCTTAGTTCCCAGCATCTTCCATTGGGAATGGGGACTATACAAGAGACTAAAAATATACCTTTAACAGGCCAGAACCTTACCCGAACGTTAGAAGAGGTTGAGAGGCAGCTCATAAAGAAGGCATTGGCAGACACTGATTGGAACCAGTCCAGGGCTGCTGAGGCCCTGGGTGTAAACCGCAGTTCCCTCTACTACAAGATGCTAAAATATGATTTAGTTAAGAAGGGATTGACTTGAGATTCTGTGACAGACTAATCCTGATTATTCTATATGCTCTCCTGCTCATAACCCCAATCTTATCCTGGAGATTTATTGAAAATCCTCTCCTCATATCAAATTTAAAAGAGACTTTTATATTGGTCTCTATCGTGATATTAGTTACAGTCTATCTTTTAGATAATTTTCCATCTAAGAGACAGGTTTCAATTCCCCTAAAATATCCCATCATGGGTTTGGTAGTTACCTCAGCCGTTTCAATATTTGGCTCTAAAAGTCTAATCGTAAGTATTCGTGAATTCTATGGCCTACTTCTCCTTGTCATCTTTTACAGTATCGTCTATGTGAGTATGAAAGGAGAGAAAGAGCGGGTGAGGCTTATTGCCTCGCTAATAATAGTTACCTCTTTCATATCAGTATATTTTCTGATGCAATATTTCAATATAGACCCTTTAGGATTGAGACAGACCTATCCTTCTGCAACATTTACCAATCAGAATTTCTTAGCAGGCTTCCTGAGCACTGTATTGCCTTTGTCAGTAGCTTTTATTTTCATAACGCATCAGAAGGGACTCAAGGCAATCTTTTCCCTTTTAGCGGTACTCTTATTTATCTCTATCCTATTTACCAGGACAAGAGGTGCCTGGGTGAGTGTCCTCTTAGGTTTGGTATTCTTTTTCTATCTTGTAAGGCATGATGGATTGCTCAGGAAAAGGGGAATTGTTTTAGTCCTATTACTATTTGCTGTTTTTACTACCGCCATCATAGGATTGGATAAGAATGAGAGGTTCTCCTTTACTGAGCGCTTCAGGTCTATATTTAATCTAAAAGATTCTTCAAATAAACACCGCCTGCTTATGTGGCGTTCCAGCCTTGACATGATAAAGGATTCACCATTGATAGGGATAGGTATCGGGACATTTGATATGAATTATCCTAAGTATCAAGGCAAGTATCTTAGATTAGAAGAATATGCCAACTACACAGGTTCTACAATACATGCCCACAATGAATATATAGAGACTGCTGCAGAGACGGGGCTGCTCGGTATAGGTTCACTAATATGGCTTATTATAGCAATCTTTAAATATGGCATGGACATTGTGAATAATAAGGAACGAGGGGAACGGTTACTAATATTTGGCATACTATCATCTATTGCCACCATACTAATCTATGGCTTGTTTAGTTTTCCGTTTCATATGCCAACGACGTGGATGTTATTCTGGTTTTTAATAGGTATTCTGGGAAGCATGACCCTTCAGCCTTCTGTTAAAACCAAATATTCACCTGTTTGGGTAAGGATTGGCATCGTGATAATAGCACTATTTCTTTTATCCTGGACAACCCGGCCATTCATAGCGAATATCTATTTCTACAAGGGATACTGGCATGGTAAAAATGGCAGATGGGAAGAGGGAGTGAATTCATTTCAAAGAGCTATCCGCATCAACCCTGATGATTATAAGTCACATTATAATCTGGCGGTTCTCTACGAAGACAGGGATATGCTCCTCTCTGCGATAGATGAGTATGGAAGGGTGTTAAGATTATACCCTACTCACGTAGAGACCCATCTCAGGCTCGGCAATCTATATGAATCTCTCGGAGACCATGATAATGCCCAGAAAGAGTACAAGAAGGCAGAAGAGATATTTCCAAATTCATTTTAAAAATAAATCTTGATAATAATCGTTCGTTGTGATATATTTTAGTATAAAGGATTAAGAATGGAAAAATTAATATTTTTAGACAGGGATGGGGTGATAAATATGGACCCTGGGCCTGGGCTATACGTTACCAAATGGGAAGAGTTTCAGTTCTTACCCGGTGCAATTAATGCTATCAGGAGATTGAATAAAGAGGGTTATGAGATAGCCATCATATCAAATCAGGCGGGTGTGGCTAAAGGGCTCTATACGATGGATATACTGGACCAGATAACGAGGAATATGGTTTGTGAGATTGAAAAACGAGGCGGGAGGATACGTTCTACACATTATTGTCCTCATGTGGACAATGATAATTGTGACTGCAGGAAACCCAAGACAGGATTATTTAAGACTGCGATTCAAGGTCTTACAGTAAATTTTAAGGATACCTTTTTCATAGGGGATGGCATCACCGACATAAAAGCAGGGAAGGATATAGGGGCGAAGACTATCATGGTCCTATCAGGCAAGACGAGTCTAAAAGACAGGGCTCAATGGGATGTTGAACCTGATTATATAGCCCAGGATTTGAGGGACGCGGTGGAGAGGATAGTGTTAAAAGAAATTGCCAAAGGAGCGAAGACAGAGTGGAAGATTTCCTTAAAAAGTTAAAGAACGAGGTATTGGTTTGTGATGGTGCGATGGGGACTATGCTTCAGGATAATGGATTGCCTCCGGGGGAATGTCCTGAGATGTGGAATATTACTCACAAGAAGGTGGTCCAGTCTATCCACAAGGCATATTTAGATGCAGGGTGTAATATAATACTGACCAATACCTTTGGCGGTAATTTTTTTAAGTTGAGGAAGATGGGTTTAGAGGATAATATCCATGAGGTTAATATAGCAGGCGCAGAGCTTGCAAAAGAGGTGGTTAGGGATAGGGCATACGTCTTAGGGGATATGGGTCCGACAGGCGAGTTTATGGAGCCTGTGGGTGAACTAAAGTATGAAGATTTTTATAATGCCTTCAAAGAACAAGTCCTGGCACTCAGGGCTGGCGGGGTGGATGGCATTATTATAGAAACGATGAGTTCATTGGATGAGATAAGGGCAGCTGTCTTATCTGTAAAAGAGAATACAGACCTGCCAGTAGTTGCTGCTATGACATTTCAGACAACTGACAGTGGATTCAGGACTATGATGGGTGTGGATGTAAGAAAATCTGCCACAAGCCTTAAAGACATGGGATGCGATGTCATAGGTTCTAATTGCGGGTGTGGCATAAAAGAGATGGTAGGCGTCATAAAAGAGATACACAGATGGAGTGGTCTAAATACCTATCTTATTGCAGAGCCAAATGCCGGAATGCCTAAATTAGTTGATGGGAAGACTGTCTTTGACGAATCGCCACAGGATATGGCATCATTGGTGCCCGAGTTACTTAAGGAGGGGGTGAGGATAATAGGGGGATGTTGCGGCACGACCCCTGCACATATCAGGGAAATAGTAAAAATTATAAGGGGTTGACATGAAGATATTTATCATCTATGCATCCAGTGGCGCAGGCCATAAGAGGGCATCTGAGGCTATCTATAAGGCATTTCAAGAAGAAGGTGCTCATGGGGTTGATGTAAGGATATTGGATTCCCTTGAGTATACAAACAGATTTTTTAAATGGGTTTATCCCTCAATCTATCTCTATGCCGTCCATTACCTCCCTTCAATATGGGGTTTCTTTTATGCACTATTTGACCACGAGAGACTTGACTATTTTGTATCCAAATTGCGCAGATTATCTAATCATATAAATTCTAAAAGGTTTGTCCAATTCTTAGAAGATGAGAAGCCAGATGTTGTCCTATGCACACATTTTTTTGCTACCGAAGTAATATCCGAGATGAAGAGGAAGATGGGTTTCAGGACAAGGTTAATCTCGGTTATTACAGACTTTGGAGTCCATGCCTTCTGGGTATCAAAAGAGGTGGACAGGTATGTAGTTGGGACAGAAGATACGAAAATGGACCTGATGAGGCGGGGAATTTGGCAAGATAGAATTGAGGTGTTTGGAATACCTGTTGACCCTGCGTTTTCTAAGAAAATCCAGAGAAAAGAGATGTGTGATAAATTAGGCATTAGGACGCAAGCCTTTACGATTCTTATAGTAAGCGGCGGATTTGGCATTGGCCCTGTTGAAGGATTGGCAAGGAGGATTAGCAAATTGGAATTGCCGGGTAAGATACTCCAACTGCTAATAGTCTGTGGCCGCAATTTGCGGCTCTACGAAGATATAAAGGGTATAGATTTTGATAAAAATAATCATGTAAAGATATACGGTTTTGTAGAGAATATTGATGAACTTATGAGTGCGTCAGATATTATTATAAGCAAATCAGGTGGACTTACAGTTGCTGAATCGCTTGCAAAAGGACTGCCTATGATTATATTTTCTCCAATCCCGGGGCAGGAATTTAGGAATTGCAGGCTATTGGTAAGATACGGTACCAGCATTGAATTGAACAAGGTCTCACAGATAGACACTGTCCTGTTAAAAATGTCATCTTCACCTGATATGCTGGATAAGATGAGACAGTCTATCTTGAAGATAGCCAAGCCTTACGCAGCAAAAGATGTAGTACGTATGGTGTTAAATTAGATTCTTCGCTTCGCTCAGAATGACAATAATGTCATTCTGAAGGAGCAAGGCGACTGAAGAATCTCAAAAAGGAATTTCCTATTATATTAAAATATGAATTCAATTAGAAGTGAATTGAGAGAAGTTATTGGATGCTTAAAGGGGTATCTTGAGTCTGAAAGAGACTCAGGTGTGAAGGAATATTATAAAGAAGCACATGTGGAACGAAACACTAAAGCATCTAAAGAAGAACTGTTAAAAGAACTTTATAAAAAGGTCTCTATATGCAAGGCTTGCAGTTTGTACAAGACACGTACTAAAGTGGTATTTGGGAGCGGAAGTCCAGAGGCGTCTCTTATGTTTATTGGAGAGGCACCTGGCCACGAAGAAGATGTCCAGGGATTGCCGTTCGTTGGCGATGCAGGCCAGATGTTGACAAGAATTATATTGGCTATGGGGTATAGACGTGAAGATGTATATATAGCTAATTGCCTAAAGTGCAGACCCCCGATGAACAGGAGTCCATTGATGGATGAGTTGACTACGTGTGAGCCAAATTTGATAGAGCAGATTGAAATTATAAAGCCTAAGTTGATATGCTGCCTTGGCAGATTTGCAGCACAATTATTGCTGAAGACGACTGTGCCTATTTCCAAACTTAGAGGCAAGTTCTATGACTATCATGGCATAAAAATCATGCCTACATTTCACCCCGCCTATCTGCTTCGTAACCCCGGCGATAAGAGATTGGTATGGTCTGACATGAAGAAATTGAAGGAAGAATTAGGAAAGTGAGCAAGAAGAACTTTGCAGAGGTTGTTATAGGGGTACCTATAGAAGGTCCATTCCATTATTCAATACCCGATGATATTCTAAATAAGATAGAAGTGGGAATGAGGGTATGGGTTCCGTTCAAAAACAGAAAAGCGGTAGGGTATGTAGTAGGTTTTGTGGATAGTCCGAAGGTGGCTATAGTAAAAGATATAGAAGAGGTCATAGATGAAGAGCCGATTATAAGCAGCGCCATGTTAACCCTTACACGATGGGCAGCAGACTACTATTGTGCGTCATGGGGTGAGGTGTTGGAAGCGGCAATCCCTGGTGGCTTAAAGAAGGGAAAGGCAAAAATAAGAACGCTACTTGAAAAGGAGAGTGTAAGAGAAGGCCCGTGCGGAGCAGAATCTCTTACAAAACTCCAGGAAGGATGTCAAATAAATTTTGGGCAGGATAGATTCTCTCTCAATCCAGAGCAAGAAGAAGCACTTTCCAGGATAGTGAAGGCTGTGGATAAAGGGCTTTTTAAACCATTCCTGCTCCACGGGATTACCGGGAGCGGCAAGACAGAGATATACCTCAGGGCGATAAGGCATACCCTCACCCTTGGGAGAACCTCTATCATTCTCGTTCCTGAGATATCCCTTACACCACAGATAACAGAGATTTTCAAAGAGAGATTTGGAGATATTGTAGCCATATTTCACAGTAGTCTTTCAGACGGCGAAAGATTCATTCAATGGAAGAGGATATTAAAAGGCCATGCGAGGATTGTAGTGGGGGCAAGGTCTGGTATATTTGCACCTGTGAGTAACCTGGGCCTTGTGGTAGTAGATGAAGAACATGAGAATACCTATAAGCAGGAAGATTCGCCCAAGTATAATGCGAGGGACATTGCTGTAATAAGGGCAAAATTCAGTAATAGTGTCGTTATCCTTGGCAGTGCAACTCCGTCATTAGAATCGTATTATAATGCTGTAAAGGGGAAATATGAGCTTATCAGATTGACTGAAAGGGTGGATGGAAAACTTCTGCCAAAGGTAAATATCGTGGATATGAGAGAGGAAATAATGGAAAGAAGGTTTAATGCAATTCTCTCAAGAAGATTGTCCAGAGAAATTACAGACGCGCTGAATGAGAAGAGACAGGTAATCCTGTTTCTTAATAGAAGGGGTTTTTCTACCTTCGTCCATTGCAAGAGATGCGGCCTGGTCCTGAAATGC
>Ga0209514_10004174_pt1 | contig 19723 bp, 18 predicted proteins | sample Subgrocontami58m_FD_187452 | JGI IMG/M metagenome (GOLD analysis project Ga0209514, IMG submission 187452) | Subsurface groundwater microbial communities from S. Glens Falls, New York, USA - GMW37 contaminated, 5.8 m (SPAdes) (version 3) | ecosystem: Environmental > Aquatic > Deep subsurface >...
GGCTTTGCCGCTCTTGGCGGTGTCCGCGGCATGGGCGTGCTCCTGCCACACCATCGACGCTCCCGCCAAACAAATAACCGCCGCCATTACCCACGTTACAAGTCTTGGAACACGCATAGCCTTCGATTCCCCGGTTAAATAAACAGCATTTCTGTCTTGTCTTGAACAGGACAAACTCATTTCCTCGAATATTTCGCCTGCGCTGGCGGAACCCGCCCATGGCGGCGGAACCTTCTTACATGGTGGCGGAGCCCTCTTATTTTGATGAAGATACTAAACGAACACAAAGTGCTCGATTTGACGTACATCAACCCTCACCGCGAAAGGACATAGTCGGTACCCGCCAGGATCCGGGCGCGAGATCGGACCTGCCAGGGGGCGGCAGTACTGGCTCCTTTCGGCGCATTGCGACGGCAAGCGAGCGGCTACGACCTGCAGAAGATCGTGAGGTCGACTTTATTGATCGGGAAGGTACGTCTGTAAAAAATAACCGCGCGAGTCGGCCTATTGATCCGGAGCACCCTGGACATCATTCGATGACGCCCAGCCTCCCTGCGTGGCTGCCCACGTACCAGTAACGCCCCTCGGCATCGATGGCGGCCTTGCGTATCCCGGTGTCCCTGGTGGGCAGCTTGAATACCCGGATCGCGTCGCTGCGCGGGTCGAGCATGATCACGTTGTCGGTCTGGATCTCGCTTATCCAGATGCGGCCGTCTGCGTCCGCGTTGACCGCATAGGGGCCGGCATTCGGGCCGCCGGGCAGTTCATATTCTTTTACCACCTGGTTTGCCGCCGGATCGATTTTCGCGAGCTTGCCCCTGCCATAGAGCGAGACCCACAGCATCCCATCCGGCGCCACTGCGGTCCGTCGCGGCTGCGATCCCTTCCCCATCAACAATTCGGTAACCTGGCCGGTCCTGGGATCGAACTTGGCCAACCGGTCGGCGGCCTTGCGCGTGACCCAGACATTGCCGCGCTTGTCCAACGACAGTGCGTACAGATTGTCGCCGATCGGGTATTCGGTAATCTTGCCGCTGGAGCGCTCGAGTTTCGCTAATTTGCCGATTTTTCTCGCCGTGAACCAGATGTTTTCTTCGGCATCGAATACCAGCGTATAAGGATCGCTGTCACCGGAAGGAATCTTGTACACCTTTACCTTGCCGGTGGACGGATCGAGTTCGCCGATGGCGCTGTTGCCGGCGCCGCCGAAAAGCACTTTACCGTCGCGCGCGACCAGCAGACCGCGCGGCTGCATTCCGGCGGGAACGTCCCACTCCTGGAAGCGCTTCGACTTCGGGTCGAAGCGGGCGATCTTGTCACCCGCCCTGACTGCGAAATAGACATTGCCGTCGGGTCCGATAGCCGGGTCGCGCGCATATTTTGGTGTTGGCACCGGCCATTCGGAGATCTTTCCCGCAACCGTTCTTGCGCCCGGGGTGATGCCACTGTTCGAGCCTCCCGCCAGCGCTTCGCAGGCGGCGAGGGCGATCAGGGCAAACAGCCAAAATTTCAATGTATCCAACATGCTGAATTGCGATCAGTTTCGCCGGGATCGGTGCTGCGCATAATACCGTTTACAAGGTGCAAATCGTAACCCGAGCGCAGCTAGATTGACACCTTTATCGGCTGGGAGGCTAGGCATTTTGCCATGCGCGGGCTGAAATAACTCACGCTTGATCTTCCGCGGCGGCCTCGCCGCCGATCAGGTCGCCAGGCTGCAACTCCTCCAACTTGCGGTACAGACTCGATCGTCCGATTCCCAGCCTTCGCGCGGCCAGCCTGCGATCGCCTCCGGCGCCTTCGATTGCGCGCCGCAAGATTTCGAGTTCCACTTTGCGCATTTGATCGCGCAGGAGCCCATCCGAGCCTAGCGCCGCGCCGGCCGATGTCTGCTGCGAGGTCGCCTCGATAATTGCCGCAGGCAGGTCGGCAACCGAAATGCGGTTGTCTTCGGCAAGGATGCATGCGCGGTTGATCACATTGTCCAGTTCGCGCACGTTACCCGGCCAATTGTACGCGAGCAGGATTTCCTCCGCCAAAGGATCGATCTCCATCGCGCCCGTTCCGTTCGCGCTCGGGCGCAGGTTGCGCAGCAGAAAACGCGTCAGTCCGGGAATGTCCGTCTGCCGCTCGCGCAATGGCGGCATCTGAATCTGGAACATGCTCAGCCGGAAATACAAATCCTCGCGAAATTCGCCTGCGCGCACCCGCTCCGCAAGATTGGCATTCGTCGCCGTGATGATACGGGTATCCACCCGGCGCACTTGCTCGCTTCCAAGCGGCCTTACCTCCTTGTCCTCGACCATGTGCAGCAATTTGGTCTGCATGGGCAAAGGTAATTCGCCGATCTCGTCGAGAAAAAGGGTGCCGCCGTCGGCCTGCTGGAAAAGACCTTTGCGGGCGTGATCGGCGCCGGTGAACGCGCCTCTTGTGTGGCCGAAAAACTCGCTTTCCAGCAGGTGTTCGGGCACTGCGCTGCAATTAACCTGAAGAAACGGTCCGGTGCGCCGCTGGCTCTGATCGTGGATCAGGCGCGCCGCCACACCTTTGCCGGTGCCGCTTTCCCCGGTGATCAGAACCGTGCTGTCGGTGGGCGCGACTTTGCCCACCAGTCGCTCCACTTCGAGCATCCCGGGCGAGGTGAAGCGGTACAGCTTGGGCGCGGCGTCGCTCACCGCCTTGCGCAAAGCTTTGTTTTCTTCGCGCAAGCCGCGCAGGGCGTCGATTTGCGACAGGCGGTGCAGCACCTCTTCGTCCTGCACTGGCTTGGTGATATAGTCCGAGGCCCCTGCCCGTAGCGCCTCCACGGCGGTCTCAAGCGACGCGAATCCGGTAACCATGATGAACGTCGTTTCGATCCCGGCGGCGCGGCTGTTGCGCACCAGATCGATACCGTTGCCGTCGGTCATCTTGATGTCGCACAGCGCCACATCGACGTCTCCGCGCGCAAGCTTGGCCGTAGCTTCGACTACCCCGGAGGCCTGATCCACGGAAAAGCCGGCCTGGGTCACTGCGGCAGCAAGAATCTGGCGCAGCGCCGGTTCGTCGTCGACAACAAGTACGTGCAGAGATGACATCGCCGGTCAGGCTCCGCTTTGCTGCGCCAGCGTCAAATGGATTCGAGCAGTGGTGCCGACGCCGGGCGTCGATTCCAGCTCGATGCGGTTGCCGTTGCCTTCTATCAGGGATTTGCACAAGAACAGGCCGAGGCCGCGGCCTTTGTCCGGCGGTTTGGTCGTATAGGATTCCTCGAACGCACGCGCGAGCACGGCGCTGCCCATGCCCTTGCCGTTGTCCTTCACGGTCATCACCACTTCGCTTTCTGCCGCCTGCGTCGCTACCCATATCGTCGGCTTGCGCGCTGAGATGTCCTCCAGCGCATCGGCCGCGTTGATCAACAAGTTTATCAGCACTTGCGTCAGATGATCGGCGAAGGCCTTGATCGCGGGTATTTGGGAATCGAGTTCAAGCACCAGGTCAATGCTGCGAAAGCGATTGTCGTAGCCGATAAAACTGCAGGTATTGCGCACCAGCGCGTTCAGATCGAGCAGCTTCCGCTCGGGCGAGCTCGGAGCCGTGAGCTCGGCGATCTGGCGTGAAATGGCGCCGATGCGCTTGGTCTGCTCGAGGATCAATTCGGACGGGTCGGAGTCCGCGGCGCCAACCGCTGGCCGGCCGGCGCCTTTCATGGATCGGGCGATTCCCGCAATCGCGGCGATCGGGTTGTTGATTTCGTGCGCCACGGCTGCGGCCAGTGAACCGATCGCCGCCATTTTCTCCTTGTGAAAGCGCTGCTCGCGCGAGATTTCCACTCGCTGTTCCCAGTGGCGCAATTCGGATTGCATGCGGTTGACTGCCTCCATCAGATCGCCTACTTCGTCGCGGCGCGTGACCTCCACCGGTGGTCCGCGATAGCCGGATACAATGTCCAGAGCGCGGGCGGCGAGCTTGCTGATATCCCAGGCCAGCCGCGTCAGGAACAGCGTCATCACCGCGCCGAAAAACACGGTGCCGAGGAGGCCCGTGATCACCGCGATCACCGACATGGTGTCATACACTCCGCGGTAGCGGTCCCACAGCACTTCCCTGCGCGCGCGCACCTGCCGCGTCACTTGGTCCAGGTGCTCGTTCAGTTCCCGCCCGTGGTCTCGCAGCCAGATCATGCTGCTGCGGGAGGGCTCTGCGCGCAGCCTGGTTACATCCCGGTTCAGGCGATCGATATCGTCTTCAAGTCGCGGATAGAACTCCAACAATCCCAGCAGGCCTGCTTGGACTAGTTCCACGTCGAGCGCAACCTGCTCCTCAAACGCCGGGGCCAACTCGGAGGAGAAGAACTTTGCCTGCAACTTGAGCATGGAATTCGACACGGCATAGCTGGCTTTCGCCAGCGCGTTTTCCTCCGCATAGATTCGCTCCAATTGCACGGCGTAGCGCAACAGTTTCGACCGTTCCTGTGACAGGATAAATCCGACTGTTCCTACATAAGTCACCAGCGCCATGAAAGCGAGAACGCCTTTCGCGCGTAGCGTGAGCTTCACCGGGGCACGGGCAGGGCCAGGCCCTGCTGAAATATCGTCATGTATATCCGTGTGTTGCGCTGCGCTATTACAAAACTGCGGTCTTTGGCCATTATTTAAGCCGCTGGAGCTATGGACGCCGACCTCCGTTCCGCGTTTGTGCAGAGCGCCGCACCCGATCAAAAACCTCGTTTGATCGAGACGATGCCGTACACCTGGCCCACTCTGAAGTCGACCGCTTTATCAAACGGATAGTCGATCGCCAACTGCGCTTTAACCGAGTCCGGCAGCTTGTCGCGCGAGCTATGGCAGGGCAGGCACAGGGGCTCCACCATCATCGCCCTGGCGTAGCGGAAATACCTGGCTTGCGGCTCGCTCACGATCTCGGCGAATTCAAGCGCGTCCGCTGTATCACCTTTGGCCGCGCGACGGTCGAAATCGGCGAGTACTTTCTGCTCCCATGCATCGGGCATGCCCAGCGCCGAATTGCGCGGCTTCAGGCTTACCGCCGCAACTCTCCAACCGGTCTTGCGCGACTGAGAGGAAAGGATCTCCGGGCAGGTGTACTTGCACACCAAGAGCGAGCGTACCGGGCCGCTCAATTGCATTTCCCGGATCAGTTGGGTCCTCAATTCCAGTGACACCTGGAGCGCAACCTTGCGGCTCTCCTCGGTCGATTTTCTAACCGTATTTTCCTGCGCGGGTGCGGCCAGGACAAAAGCCGCCAAGGTCGCCAAACTCGCCATGGTCCCCACTGCAGCCAGAAAACGCTTCATTAAATTCAGCTCGATTCAACTCGTCAGCGGACGCGGGTATTAAGTCCGATTTGTCACCGCCTCACCGTAACTCCCTGTCGTCATTCCATGGCTTTAGGGCGCCGGAAATCCCGATTTCGGGAGGCGCGCGCAAAATTGATTCCAAAATCGGGAACGACATCGGGAATGAGGATGGGTTTGAAGGCTAGCGATTTAAGCATGGGGGGTTGCACGCAGTCAAGGCAACCCGACAGGCAACCCGACAGGCATCTGGAACCGAGTACTTCGATCACCATCACCAACGCTCCGCAGAGCACCGTGGTGGCAACGAGGTAGTAGAGCGCTGATTTCGCGGCTCGCTTTTCATCAACCGGTTCGCGGCGGGCGGCGCGCGCGCATCACATCCTGTGGCATTTCTGGCAGGAGACCATGCCTTTGGGGAAACGATTCAGTTTGAGGAGTTCCGATCTGTGGGGTTCGTGGCAGCTGGCGCAGTAGAATTTCTTTCCCGGCCGCAGTGGGTCCTGCGCTTCTTTCTTGTCGTTGCCCAGGGGGTGTCCGCTGCGCGTAAACCCGGCGATGACATGCGGCCCTTTCTTGATGTCCGGATGGCAGTCCAGGCATAGCGTCGCGGGCTCCTTGGTCAACAGCCCCTGGTTGTCCGACGCATGTGGATTGTGACAACCCAGGCACATGCCGGCCGCGACCGGGCCGTGGATGATCTTGCCTTCGAACAGCTTTTTGTCATGGCAGTTGGCACACAGGGCGGGGCTTTCTCCCGAGAGACCTTTTGCGTTCTTGCCCTTGTACTTGTGCGGCACGGCGCTCGCGTCGATTTCAGCATGGCAGGTCACGCAGCCTTTCCTGAGCGGCGCATGCACCACTTTTTTCTGCGCCAGCGCGGCGTGGCACTCGAGGCAGGGCTTCTCCCGCGCGCGCACGGGCGGCATGTATGCGACGGCAAGGATAAGAATGCATGCCAAATGCACCAGTAAGCTTCGTTCGGCTTCCATCTCACGCTCCAAGCTGTTGTCCCGTGTTTACCCGCTGTTCGCGCGTGCTGCCTGTGTCTGCGCAGGATTCTGCCGGCTTGCCGCCGTCAGTAAGTCAAGGGGTTGTGACTTTTTCCATGGCAAACCAGATAGCAGCGCCCCTGCGTCGTGCCCACGCGTTCCCAGCGGATCGCCTGCCCGGAGGCCGCGGTCACAACGCCAGTTTGGAAGTTGACCAATCTGCTGTTGCTGAGAACGGAGCCCTGGGTGCTGCTGATGCCGTGCGGGTCGTGGCAGACATTGCACGGTGCACGCACGCTCACTATGTGCAGGTTGTGCTCCCTGAAACTGCCGATAGCGTTGGAAAGGATATTGGTGCGGTTGTGGCACTTGTAGCACAGTGCATAGTTCGCGGAGCTTTCGGACGTATTGTCGGTGACCACGTATCGCTGCTCAAGCAGCAGCGGATTTGTGGAACCGTGCGGGCCGTTGGGGCCGGTGCCGGCGGCATTCGGCCCGGCGTTGTTGTTGTGACAGTCGCTGCAGTTCATCACGCTCGATGTCGTCCAGGGCGAAATCAGGCTGGGGACGTTGGTGCTCCTGCCAACGCCGGCAATCGGATGGTAGGAAGGATTGCTGGTCTGGAACTCCAGCCGCGTGTTTGTCTGCACGATCACGCGCGCGGTGCGAGACGCGGGCGTCCTGCTCGTGCTGTCGGCGTGGCAGCGGAAGCAGATCTGGTACTCGGCCGTGACCGGGTTGATCGCGGTGCCGCTGATGCTGATGCCGCGCACATTGCTGAGCGAACCCGGAAGCACGATCGGCGTGGTACCCGGCGCCGAGCCAGCCGCGCTGTTGGCGGAATGGGGGTTGTGGCAATCGGGGCATTCCACGTGGGCGGTCCCCATCAGGTTGGCTTCCGCCGCGTCGTGCACGTTGAGATAGGAGGCGACGCCGTGATGCGACACCTTCGTCAGTTCGCTATCGATTCTCTTGGCCGCGGTCGCCACCGTTCCGCTATGACATACCAGACAGGCCGCTTCTTCCGTCGTTCCGATGTTGAGCAGACGCGCCTTGCCCGGCGCCGTGTGCGGGCGATGGCAGCTTTCGCAGGCGTTGTTGGCGACGTTTTGCGGGGTATAGGTCGTGTGCGGCCAGGGATTGGTCCCGGAGCCGTTCCAGGTCTTGATCGACGTCGCGTGATCGCTCGCGGCCCAGTAGGTCTTGTTGTGGCAGTTGCGGCACAAAGCCGACTGGATATTGTTGACGACGAGGAACTTGCCGTTGGCATCGTCGTGCGGACTGTGACAGGCGGTGCATTGCAGCTGCCCGCTGGCATCGAGTTTCACCGGCGCGGTCGGAGCGCGCAGCTCCGAATTGCTGAGCACGCTGGAATACAGGAAGGATATCGGATGGTCGTCCGACAGATCGGTGCCGAGATAGCCCAGATCGCCGGTCACGAAGTTGGTTTTGCCACCGGCCATGGTGATATTGGTGCTGCGGCTGCTGATCTTGCCCAGCGCGATGGTGCCGTCGTGACAGCTCAGGCACAAGAGCGAAGCGCCCGTCGGCTGACCGGGGGCGGTGATTTTCCGCGTGCTGCTGGTGTAGGGGGTATAGGGGCCGGCGGGCTGGTCGCGGTTCCACAACGGACCCGCTGCCTTGGCGTTGTGCGGTACATGGCAGAACACACAGATTTCGCCTTCAGAAGTGGCCTTGATCGTGCCCGGACCCGTGGCGGACAGATTGTGCTTGCTGGCACTGATGCTCGCCGCATGCGCGGGCGAACCCGCCCACTGCGGCAAGGCCATCAGTCCCGCGGCAACAAGCGCTATGACTTGGCGGTTGATCATGTCGGTCCCCCGATATAGCGCAATACCTGGATACGCTGGTTGTACGAGTCGGCAATGTAGATCGTGTCGTTTTCGCCGATGAAAATTCCCGCGGGCAGCCAGAACTCGCCGCGATCGCCGCCTATGCCGCCTACCGAGAGCAGGTATCTGCCCTGCGCATCGAAAATCTGCAGCGCACTGAGCAGCGCGTCGACCACGTAGACGTGCCCATGGCTGTCGGTGGCGACACTCTTCGGGCGCATGTTGTCGCCCGATCCATCCCCGACTTGTCCGAACTTGCTCAGGTACCTGCCCCGGCTATCGAAGGTCTGGATGCGAAAGTTGAGTGAGTCCGCAACGTACAAGCGCCCCGCGGGATCGAGCCAAATTAGCGTCGGGTAGTTGAATTCCCCTGCGCCATCGCCGCGCCCGCCGAAATCGAAAGCGAGAGTGCTGTCGCGTTTGAACACGTTCACGCGATGTGCGCCAGTGTCGACCACGTAGAGATTGCCCGTACCCTTGTCGAACGCAATTCCGGTGGGTTGCGTCATGTCCGGCAATGCGAGCGGCGTCGCTATCTTCGCCCCGGGCCGGATTACCAGCACTTTCCCGAGGTCGGAATCGGCGACGTACACCTCTCCCTCGCCTCCCAGGGCGAGACCCACGGGCGAGGGCAGGGCCTGGCCGCCTTCGGCGACGACGAGATCGTAGCGGCCCTCCGTCTGGTCGAAGCGGTGCACGCCGTTTGCGCCGGGATCGGCCACATATACCACGCCGTTGGTCGCGACGACTGCCATCGGGCGGATGAGACGCGCTTCATTGCCGCCGAAGATCAGCTCGCCCAGGCGTTGAAAAAATCCCTTGGCAATACCGAAATCGTCCGGTCTGGAGAATTGCCTGACGTAGGCGATGCGCGGCGGATTGGGAAGGTCCGGCCAGACGAGCGGCGCCTGATCTTCCGGCTTGAGCGGCGCCGGCGCGCAGGCGCCCAAGGCAGCTAGCGCGAGCGCAAGTCCCGGCGCGATGCTAAGGCGGTAGCCGCGTGCCATGATCAGAAATCCCTCCTCAACACGATCTGGCCGTAAGTGCGCGTTCTTTCGGCGGCGCCCTGGGCATCGCGCACGCGGGTCAGGTCAAAGGTAAAGCGGAGCTTGCGCCTGTGCCATTGCGCCTTGACCGATACCGTCGAGCGTTCCCGCGCCACCGGGGTTCCGGTATCTCGCTCGCGGCTCGCTTCGGCGGACAAGTTGACGCCATAGCCCACGCGCGACCATAGGCGCAGGTCGTAGGCCGCGAGCTTCACGCCCTGCGCGGGGCTATATTCGTAGTCAACCTGCATCTGTCGTTTGCCGATGCGGATATTGCCGTAACTGACCAAAGGCAAATCCGTCTGTGCATAGATGTCAAGGCTTGCTCGCGTGTAGGGTGAGACGACTTCGTGCCGGTCTTCGCGCTCGGCGCGGCCGCCGATCAGGATTTCCTGCGACAGCAGCGACAGCGGCAGTTCGGCGCGCGAGCCGTAGAGCATGCTCCTGCCCGGGTTGAGCGGCGAGGTCGGCGTGCCGGAAGCGAGTTGAGGTGCCGTATCCGCATAGCGCAGAAACACGCCGAGGTAGTTCTTGAGCCCCCAGCTTAGATTGATCGTATTGTCGAGCTGGTTGACCGCGTAGGTGCCGCCGGTGGCATAAGCGTAGTCGGCCACCACTTCCTGCCCGTCGAGGATGTTCCCGCCCAGCACCCGCTGGATACGCAATCTGAGGCCTAGCGGGGATAGCACGTAATCGAGGCCTTCGACGAATATCTGGGTGCGGGTCAGGTTGCTGACGATCAGCGTGTCGGCTGCAATTTGTTCTTGCAGGAGCGCGACCGAGCTGGTGCCGGCCAGCGTCACACGCTCGCCGAGCACCCGGGATTGCCGCGCGCTCGCCTGCTGGTCGCGCCGGCTGTAGGCAAAGCTGTAGCCTGCCGTCGCCTCTCCCAGAGGCAGCGTTTTCCGGTAGTGGGCGGAACCGTCGATCCCATACAGGGTGGCGCTGAGCTGGCTGGTCTGGGTATTGTTACCGCGCATCGCAAGCGCGCCCGATAGTTCCGGTGTCAGGCGATAGCTGAGCCCCGCGCTTGCCGAATTCGCGGTCGTCTCCTGCGCGTCCTGCTTGGTGGTATTGAAGTTGTAGCGACCGTAGGTCTGCAGGTCGTCGGACTGCCGGCCGCGCAGGTCGAGCCCGAAACCGAAGTCCTGCAACCGCACCAGCGCACTCTGGCCGATGCTGTATCGGCTGGTATTGAGGGTGACCATATTGCTGAGATCGTACTCGTTTCGGGCGCCGAATTTGAGGCGTGTGTCCAGGTGCGCGCCATCGCTGCTGGATTTGCTGGTTTGTATCGGCAGGCCGGAGCTACCGCTGACGGAGTCCTGGCGCGTGCCGACGTACTGGAATGCCGAACTGCCCCGCTTGCCTACGTTTGCGTCCATCCTGAGACGCACCTGGTCGATACGGTCGTCGATGACCTGCTCGGCGCCCCTGCCCTGATTCTCGGATCGGGTGAGCTCCAGCTTTATCGGCGCCGGCGTAACCGGGCTGAGCAGCGAGACGGTGGCGCCGTACCGGGTATTTTCGGTGAGCATAACCTGCGCCGGGCCCATGCTCTGGGTCTGGTTCTGGCGGTCGTAGAACAGTACCCCGGTATAGGGCTTGTCGCGCAGGACAGTCGCGCGCCCGCTGAAGTTGAACATTTGCCGCTTTGAATTCGTCGCCATCCCGTCGGCGCCGTAGCCGCCTTTGTCAATGACCGGACCCCCGCCCAGATCGAGCGACAGCAGGCTCGGATGGTAGACGTAGCTGTGGGTCATGAGGAATATTTCCTCGATCATGTTCGACTGCCTCGTCCGCGATTCCGCGCTTCCCGTCTGCCCGGACGTGCGGCTGTCATCGCTCAAATAGCGCGCCACGATGTAACCGTCGATCCCGGTGAGCCGGAAGGGCGCGATTTCCTGGGCGCCCTTGAGCCGGAGGGGCGCCCCGGCTTGGGCCCAGCAATAGCCGGCGCCCGACGCCATGACGAAGCTGATGGCCAGGCTCGCCGCCAGGCGTGCTGCTCCGGCGCAGGCGGCTCTCGCAGCAACGCTTCGGCCATGATTGGGGCTACCCACGGATGCGCGCCCGATTTCATCCCCTTTTCGGCCTTGTGTCGCGCGGCACGTTCGCAGCTCAGTTGGCACGCGCCGTCATTGGGCCGGTTTGGATTCGGGCTTGTCCTCCGGCGGATACTCGGTACCGCTCATTTTGCCGAAACCGAATACATCGACCTGGTTGGGTCCGAACTGGCTCACCACGAGTATAAGGTGTTCAATGGTGAACTTGGGGTCGGCCAAATCGCGGAACAAGGCGACGTTGTCGTAATCGATGGCGATGCCCGCCGGCAGGTTGAGCCCGGGCGAATTGTCCACCGGCTGCCCGAAAGCCATGAGTATGCGTCCGCCATTGTCGAATATTTGCACGTTCTGGAACGCCGCGTCGCCCACGTACAGGCGCCCGGCCCGATCCATGGCGATCCCCTTGGGCCGCGCGAACTGCCCCGGCGCCTGGCCGGCCTCGCCGTAGTGGCGCACGAACTTGCCCTCGGGGGTGAAGCGCGCAACGCGGAAATTGCCGGTTTCGACTACGTAAATGTCACCGTCGCGGCCGATGGCGAGATTGGTCGGCTGATGCAGCGATTTCTCCGGATCTGCATCGGACTTGCCGAACTTGAACCGCAGTTTTCCCGAGCGCTTGTCCAGCACATGTACTTCATGATGCCCGATGTCCACGACATACAGACGCTCCCCCGCAATCGCGACATCGACTGGCTTGAATTCATCCTTGCCCCCGTACGCCGCAAGAAAACGGTCGCCCTGGTCATAGACCAAGACCTGGTTGCGCGCGGTATCGGTCACGTACTTGGTGCCGTCAGTGTCTATGGATACGTTGATCGGACGCTGCATGCGCCCGCTACCCGAGCCGGACACGAGTGAAAACTTCCTTGACTTGAGGTCGAAGATCGCCAGGCCGGGTCCGCGGCTGTCGGTGACGTAGATCTTGCCGTCCGACATCGCCACCCCGTAAGGTCGCACCAGCGCCTCGTCGGCTTTTTCTTCGCCGAGCAGGAAGTCTTTGAGGCCGCTCTGCGCTTTGTCGGTCTCCAGATCGCGCGCGCTCGCGTAAGTTGCCAGATGCTGAATGCGCGGAGCGTCCGGCGGGAGCGGGTAGAACACGGCCTGCCGCGGGACGGGCGCTTTGGGCGGCGTGCTGACGCAGCCGGTGAGCAGGGCGAGCGCGCCGAGCAACGCGCCGGCGAACTGCAATAGAGCGGACATCAGGATGCGCGGGTTCATTTGGATGGAGACAGACAAGAATTCTGACGGACGGATATTATCAGATGGACAAAAAAAGCCCTCTGTTGCCGGGACCGGAAGCGCCATGGTCGCGCCTTGCCAGCCTTCCTCAACAGAGGGGTATTTTTCCATCCGTCCGGACCAACGGCCTGGGCGCCATCCGCCCTTAAGCCGTTCGATCCGGGCCTAAGTGTGTCGCGCGCCGCCTATTTGATGTGGCAGGTTGTGCAAAGCGCGCTGCCCACCGTTGTTATTTTCAACAGCTTGGATTCCACTGCGGTACCGGAAGTGCTGTTATGCACGTCGTGGCAGGAAGCGCATTCCATCTTGCCGGCGAACAGCATCTTCGAGTCGATCGTACCGGTATTGCCCGTGCCGATCGTCGCGGCAGTGGTTATGGCTCTCAGACCGGGGTCCGCGGTCACAAGCGCTGCGTCATAGGTAAACCCGATCGGATGGTCGTTGCTGAGGTCGGTGCCGAGCAGAGGTGATCCTGTGACCAGTTTAGTCCCAGTTGCACCGCCAAAGCTGTCAACCGCTACCGTGCCGTCGTGGCAGGACAGGCAGAGTTTGGAGACGCCGCCTGGTTGAGCCATCGTGGCATTCAGTGAGGAGCTGGTATACAAGGTGAAGGTTGCCGCTGTCGAGGCGTGGTTCCACAAGGGAGTAGAGGTTGTCGAAGCGTGGGGTGCATGGCAATAGACGCAAACCTGAGTGCCCGTGCCTTTGTAGGTCGCGCTAGGCCCTGACGCGGAGAAATCGTGCTTTGAACCAACGACGGTCCCGATAGCCGCCGTCACCGATTGCGTGCCGAAGGCAAAGAACAGTGCCGCTGCCACCAGCCAAGCCCAAGTCAGATTTTTACTTTCGGATTTCATTTTGTGTTCCTCTTTCCCTAGTTAAAAAAACATTTACTCACTTACCATCTCGCTGGTATTCCATTAAGCACAGGCCATGCCAGCAGCTCGCATACGAATGTAGCGAAATCGATCGTTTGCGGTGTCGCCGACAATAAGCATTTAAAACAACATCATGATCTCTGTAATTTGAAGAACCGTTCTCATTGCCGCGGCGCGCGCCGGCTGCTGCCAGCGCTTATATGTCCCGACCGTGGAACCGCGGCCGACGCGCGTCCTAATTTCGGGACAAGGTGATCTACGGCTGCGCGCGCGTCAGCGCGCAGGCTTGCAGCGCTTCCGGCCTTCCCTGGCGGACGCGCTGCCGGCATCCAGCGCAAGCGCCTGGTCGAAGGCCGGGATCGCGTCGGCGCAGTTTCCCTGGGCGCGCAGGACCTCGCCGATTAGGGCATGGCCGGCGGCGAGCGCCGGATCGCGTTCCACGCTCTTGCGCGCATTCTCCAGCGCTTTGTCCAGGTTCCCCGACTTCAGAAGCACCTCGGCGAAAGCGCGATAGCGCCGTGCCACTTGGCCGTTTCCGCCTTCGGCTGCCTTGGGTGGGTCGAGCGCTTGGCGCAACTCTTCATCGGAGATCTCGCGCAGCACATGGCGCAGGTGTGCGCTCACGACCGAGCAATAGTTCATCGAGCGAAAGGGCTCAAAGGCCGCCAGTCTATTTTCCTTGTCGATGATGACGACCACGGGGTGGAGCGCGAGGCCCAGGCTGCCGTAGAGCGCGTCTCCCGTATCCATCAGCACCGGCGCCACGAAACCGGCGTCGCGCACCATCCCCGCGGCGGTTTCGGCCGGGACGGAAGACGAGACGACGGCGGCCCAGCGCACCGACTTGGCGGCGAACGCTTTCTGGCATTGCGCAAGTTCCTTCAGCGCACCTGACGATCGTTCCTGATTGGGGCGAAAGAATACGAGGACGTTGGCCTCGACCGGCTGCAACACCTGCGTCTTGTCGCCGTCGGCCGTGGGCATTTCGGCGTTGGAAACCGGGGTTCCGATCGCCGCGCGGGTTGCACTCGCCGGATGCAAACTGAACAAGAACGCCAGCACCGCAATGAACGCTGTGAGCCGGCCCATGCCCGCACCGGGCAAGCTAGCGCGCGGCACGATTGGAATAAGTCCTCTCCTGATGGCAAGTCTTCTCGCAGGAGCCGCCGGTCGCGGTCTTCTTGAAGTGCAGCTTCAGCATCCAGCCGCCGGAACCATAGGGTACGCCTTCGCGAATGTGGTTCTCCTGCTTGGAGGCATGCACCTCGTGGCAGGCGCGGCAGGTGCGTCCGCGGCCTGACTGCTGCAAGTGCAGGTAATGGAGGTTAGTCGAACCATTGCGAAAACTGGTGAGCGTGCTGGTCTGCGCGCTGGAGAACGCCGTTTCCTGGTGGCAGGAAAAGCACAGCTCATAGGTTCGCGGATCGTAGGGGGCGTAAAACTCCTGCGGGTAATCGGCCTTCAGCAGGCGAAAGTGGTTGCCGCCATGCGGCTCATGGCAAGCGCTGCAGTCCTTGGCCGCCACCGGTCCGTGCCATTGCTTGTTGTTCTCCAGCCAGCTTTTCAGGTTCTGCAATTTCTTGCCCTTGGCATCCACGGCGTTATCGCGATTGTGGCAGTTGACACAAAGGTCGAAGGGCAACTGCTTGAGCAGTTTCGCCACGGAGCTGGCGTGCGGATTGTGGCAATTGGTGCATTGCGCGCCGGCGGTAAGCGCACGGTGCGGAACCGTCGCCTTGTCCATAACCCGCTTGATACCGTCATGGCAGGTAGTGCACTGCACGCGGGTCTCGTTCAGCATCAGCTTGCGGTATTTCGCGTTGTGGGGATTGTGGCAATTGGTGCAATCCGAGCGTGCGGGAGCATGGGTATGGTCGCGCTTCATCACACCGGCGAATTCCTCGTGACATTCGAGGCATAGGGCCGGGCCCTTCGTTACGACCGGGCCGGGCTGCTTCGGGTCTGTGCTCTGATGGCAGATCTTGCACTCACCCGCTTCGTAGGGCGCATGGCTTGATGCGGGCGACGAATTCGCGGCCAGTGGCGCAAGCGATCCGGACGCGGCCGCGCGGGCGCTAGTAGCGGCGGCGGCCTTTTTCGCCTGCACTTCGACCGCCACCGCGCCAAGCTTGGGCTGAGATGTCTGCGCGTGGAGCGGGGTCGAAACCGCCAATGCGAGCAGAACGAAGAAAGCACCGCGTGTGGCTGTCATTGGATCTCCTTGGGTCAATCGGATGCCGCAGGGGACACGCGGTGGCTACTTGCTATGGCAGGTCGTGCACAGCGCGCTTGCCGCATTGGACTTGCGCAGGAAAGGCGCGAAGTCGTTGCTATGCACATTGTGGCAGGAACCGCACTCGATCCACCCGGCGTAGAGCTTCACTTCGTTGGGCGACGTTCCGCCCCAGCCCTTCTGCGCATCGGTTGGTGTCTTGAACGCGGGATCCTGGGCTGGCGTGGGATAGGGCATGGAGACCGGGTGGTCATTGCTCAGGTCGGTGCCGAGCACCAGCGTTCGCCTGTTGCTAGTGTAGAAATCTGTGTGGCAGCGTTCACAGTTTGGTTCCGAGGTCGTATCGGGGGCGGGGTGGCCTGGCGGCTTTACGAGGTCGTGTTTTGTGCTCACGCTGTTGCCGTGCACGACGGTGCTGGCGTTGACACCGTCATGACAGCTCAGGCACAGGCGCGAGGACACAAGTGGTTGCCCGACTGCGACGTTCATCGTCGGGCTGCCGTAGAGGGTGAAGGTCTGCGTGGTCTCGGCGCGGTTCCACAGCGGTGCCCCGGCAATAGCGGCGTTGGTGTTAGCCGAGTGCGGTGTGTGACAGAACTCGCATACCTGAGGTGTGCCCGCTGTGCTCAGGTCATGGCGCGAGCCGATAACGCTACCGCCATGCAGAGTTGGCGAAAACAGGAGCACGCCGACAATCGCAAGCAGTTTTTTCATATTAGCGCCCCTGCCGCGCCGGACGAGACACTCGGAGCGGCAGCGTATTCGTATTTGACTGACCGATATATGAACTCCGAGCCTTTGGCGTTCGCGCCTGCGGTAAGCAACAACCTCTGCAAGCACGATGTGTGCCAAACCAAGTCGCAGGCCTGAGGCTGCCGTGAGCGGCTCGGCAAGAGGATATCCCCGCGTCCTGCCGCGTCGCCGGTGCGAACAAGGCCGCACGTGAGACTTAGCCAGTCCCAAATATGGGACGACCGATCCCAAGATAGGGACATTCGATGCCGCGTGTTTGCGCAGCAGCAGTGTGCGCCGCATGCGCGGGCAAGGTTCTTGCGTGAGTGAGGTGGACCGCCTCGATCGCATGGGGATTACTTTGCACGCGAATATATTCTCCGCGCCACTTCATCGGGCTCTGATCCAAATCAATCGTCGCGCCAAGGGGGCTGTTACCATTTTTCCGATGAGCCAATGCCGACACGTGCATGTCCCACTGGATTTTAAACTGGTTGCCAAGATCGGCTTGAGCGTGGCCGTCGCTTCCTGCCTGGGCTTGTTGCTGGTGCTCATTCCGGTTAGTGACGAGAAGGCAAGCGGCTATGGGCAGATCATCGGCGCCTTTGGCTTGGCCAGGCAAAGTCTGGGACCGGCCATGCTGGTCTTCGGGCTGGCGATGGTTAGCTTCGCCGGCATCACCACCTGGCTGTTTTCCCTTTACGCGAGCTTTCGCGTCGCCGGTCCCCTGTACCGGATTTCACGCGATCTGGAACTGCAAATCGAGCAAGGGGCGATCACGCCTGTGCCGATACGTGCTACCGACAGCCTGCAGAGGGAATGGAGGGCGTTCGAAGCCAGCGTTGCGGCGCTGCGCGCGCAGCGCGAAGACCTGAAGCAGGCGCTGAGCGAGGTCGAGAAAGCACTGCCGACAAATACTGTAATCACTGCAACCGCAGAAACGGCGCCGCTAGTCCCGGCGATTGCCCGTCTGAAAAAAGCAGAACAGCGTGTCCGCTTATAAACTGGTCATCGCGGGTTTTGGCGCCGTTATCCTGTGCATGGCAGGATTACTGCATGCGGCTGCAGGCGGCCGGGATGCCCATCCGCCGGGAACCGACTGCGGCGCCTGCCATCTTGGCGGATCGAATGTCGATCAGGCGCAAGCGTCGAAGTTGGTCGCATCCCAGGAACTGCTGTGCCTAAGGTGCCACCAACGTGCGGTCGAAGTCAGCCACCCCAGTGGCTTTGCGCCCAGACGCACCGTGCCGGCAGAGTATCCGCTCGATTGGAAAGGGGATCTGACTTGTAGCACCTGCCATTTGGCGCACGGCCGGGAACCAGGACTGATGCGCGGGAAAAAGCGTGCCAAGGAGTTCTGCCTGGCCTGTCATGACCAGGCGTTTTTCAGCAGGATGAAAGACGCAGGTACGTCGCTGGTGATATCAGGGCATCTGGACATCGGCCGCGGGCGCGCCACAATGGACATCGATTCGCATTCCCTGCATTGCCTTGGCTGCCACGTAGGCAGTCATTTGGTCGGTGGGGCCGTCAGCGTAAGCCGGAACGGAATTCTGCGTCACTCCAGCGGCTCGGCTCCCCACCCTATCGGGCGCAGCTATCGTGACGCGAGCAGAAAGGGCGGCTACCATCCGGAACATCAACTGGCGCAAAAGAAAATCATGTTGTCGGACGGAAAGATCAGCTGCGTTTCCTGTCACGAAGCCTACAAGAAGGATCACGGCAGGCTGGTCGCGAGCTTGGATCGTTCGGAACTATGTCTTTCCTGCCACGCAAAATGAGTTTCCTCGCCTCCAGCGCGACCTCTCGCTCGGCTCACCGGCGTCGAGTGCATTATGTGGATAGATCCATCCAGAGATCGCTGCTGATAGCGATGGTGGCGCTGGAGGCGGCTCTAGTGGTGGCATTGACCTGGCTCGCGTACTGGCGCCTGATTCACTTGATCGACGAGAGCATGTATCGCATGCAAATCGCCCAGACCGGTCCCACATTGATGCGCCTCGCCGAGGAGGGGTTCGCGGTACTGGGGTTGTTCGCGGTGGTCAATGTAATTGCGTTGGCGGTTGCAGCGGGAATCTGGAGCTACCACGAAAATATCGTGTTGCAGGATTTTACAAGGCTGATCGGGAAGACGCGGGAACTTGATTTTTCCAGCGACGCTGAAACGCGCCGGCAGCATGAAGTGCTTGCGCTTGCCCTGGCCTGGAGAGCGCGAGAACGAACTCGTTTCGCCGCGATACACGATCAGGTGGCGAAGCTGGAGGCCGCCGTGGCGGCTGAAGGATCTCGGCAGCACACGCGAACCTCGCTGGAGAGTTTGAACAAGCTCTTGTCCTGAACCTGCTTTGGCGCCTTCCGCAACCGCCTGGTGCAAGGAGGTGAGCTGAGCCTACGAGCCTGTTTCAAAATGAGGGGATACCTCCCTTTGCTCCCCTATATCGGGGGCCATTTCGGCAATTCTGAAATAACCGCTAATTGGACTGTGTCACCTTAGAGGGAGTTTAGACGTCTTGATTCTTGGTCCGTCAGAGGGGGAAACCATTTATATAACACAGTACAATTAGGATAACAGCGGCAGCGGTTTGGGCGTGTCTTTATACGAGATCGCCGATTGGACACGGATGGGTTTTCATCCGTGTCCAATCGGCGATCCGCGCGGAAGGGCTACCGTCCGCGCAAATTGTATCACCGCAGCTCGATGTATCCTCCCGCCGCTCATGTTACAACTAACGGCTGCGTATCTTGTTCAGGGTCGCGGTGGTCGAGCGTTCGAACACGAACGGGATTGAATGCACCGTACCGCCCCAGGACGCGACTTCCTTCGCGCCGACAATGGTCTCGGGCTTCCAGTCCCCGCCTTTCACCAGCATGTTCGGCCGGCAGGCGCGGATCAGCGCAAGCGGTGTGTCTTCATCGAACCAGGTGACCAGGTCCGTCGCCTGCAAGGCGGCGAGCACCGCCATCCGGTCCTCCAGCCGGTTGATCGGTCGGTCCTCGTCCTTGCCCAGGCGCCTGGCCGAGGCATCGCTGTTGACGGCGACCGCGAGGCTCGCGCCCAGGGCTCGTGCCTGCGCGAGGTAGGTGACGTGGCCGCGATGCAGGATGTCGAATACGCCGTTGGTGAACACCAGCGGGCGGGCAAGAACGGCGATCCTATCGGCGAGCTGCGCCGGTTCGCACAGCTTCGCCTCGAATTCAGGTCTGTTGGGCATTCGGGCAATGCGTGACGGGGAATGGGCGCCGGATGAATGGCAACGACTCGGACTATTCCCCAGTGCCCATCACTTCGGCGGCGCCTCGATGTACTCGAACATGCGCACCACTTTCTGCACGCCGCCGGTGGTGCGCGCGATTTCCACCGCCGCCTCGGCTTCCTTGCGCGTGACCAGTC
>Ga0209514_10004181_pt1 | contig 19709 bp, 20 predicted proteins | sample Subgrocontami58m_FD_187452 | JGI IMG/M metagenome (GOLD analysis project Ga0209514, IMG submission 187452) | Subsurface groundwater microbial communities from S. Glens Falls, New York, USA - GMW37 contaminated, 5.8 m (SPAdes) (version 3) | ecosystem: Environmental > Aquatic > Deep subsurface >...
TGATCGCGCCTGAAGTTTTTGCAGATGAGGCGGCAGTGTGTTGCTGGCAAAAAGCTTTTCTAACACAGCACGATGCTCGTCGCAAATTTTTTCGATGCCGGTGAGAGTCTTCGTGCCTTCCCAAGTTCGCAGCGCGGCAAAGGGTTCATAGATCACTCGCATTTGATTTTGCGGAATAGTGAGCGCAATACGCATCCAGTATTCCCAATCCATCACGTAATGCAGTTGGGGATCGGGATAACCGATCTGCTCGATCACGCGGCGATGCACAAATACAGAGGCTTGGTTGGGAACGCCACCGCCCGTCGTCAGCATTGTTTCCAAATTGAAATGCCGCGCATACTTGTCGCCGATGATGTTGCCTTGATCATCCACAATCGCCCCACTGCCGATGACAACCATCACGCTTGGATCGCTAAACGCTTCAGCAACTTTTTGCAAAGCATTCGGCATGAAGTAGTCGTCGGAGTTGAGCCACGCCAACACCTCACCCGTCGCGCGTTTCCAGCCGCGCACAATGGCATCGGTCTGCCCTTTGTCAGGTTCGCTAACCCAGTACGTGATTCGATCCGCATACTTCTTAATGATCTCCACACTGCCATCGGTCGAGCCGCCGTCTAAAACAAAATACTCCACATCCACATTCGGTTGAGAGACGACGGAGCGAATCGTTTGTTCGAGGTAAGGGGATTGATTGAAGGAGGGGGTGGTGATGGAGAGGATGGGGGTATTAGCCATCACTACTAGCTCAACTGCGCCCGCAAGCGATTCAATTCGTAATCGATCTTTTGCCTAGCGCGTTTGAAAAACGGAGGAGGGGAGTAAAACTCTTGGCGCAAATACTTTTTGAGATGGTCTAACGCTATAGGGTCAATCGCTACTTGTGAAGGCCACTTAAACTTTTCGTCCAAGCGTGTTTGAGAAACCTGAATCATAGAGGTTTGTTTATAGTCAGGATCATCTATGCAATGAATGCCCGTGCCGTCAATCCCCCCGTTCCAAACCAGTGAAGTGCGTGGATAAAGAGCCAGCCCGCCCTGGGCATAAACAATATAATACCAAACGACATCATAGATATCGCCTTCGTGGTTCAGGTATGAGCGAAGTATTTTTGAGAATCTAAAGCTGTGATTGAGATCGAACTTCTCTAGCCGTTTTGGGTCTGCTAGGATCTCATACATCCCCGCAGGCTCCCACTCAAAAAACTTCCAAGCACGCTGCCATGTTCCCCACCCCCAGGGAGTGGTGTAAGGGAAAAAGAACGCGTCCGCTGTACGAGGGAAATTGCGCACTGGGTAAGTATGCCCGGAAATTTGATACACTCGTGGTTCATGCTCGTAGCGATCCAAACCGCTGATCATAAAGCGCAAATAGCTAGGGCTAAGTACAAAATCATCTTCGATTACTATGACACGCCCGTAGCGCGCGCACAAATCCGTGACTTCACCAACGAGAGAGTGCGCTACTCCGATGTTTGTGTCTTGTTCTTTTACCTTCGCATCAAATTTGTCTGCCCATCCTTGCAATAGATGGCGCGTTTCCTCTACAGTTGAGCGATGTTCAGGAATACACGGCGCGTCAGAATACAGATGAATATCGCACTCCTCTAGGCACTCACAATTTGCCAACGACTCTAACATCCGCTGGGTATGTTTTGGGCGGTTATAGGTAAAGACCGCGATCGGAGTTTTCTTAAGACTCACTTTGCACCTGTCAAATGTTCATAAAGAGTCCCTAACCGCGAGACTCTCGGAAGAATAATTTCATAAAAATAATTCTGCCAAAATGGATGTCTTACACGATCCCGCCGCCATACTCGCAGACACATATCATAAAATAAACGTAACACTTCACGCCAAAATTCTAACATCACTTTCTCGAACGGCAGAGAGGCTATATAGTTCGAACCAAATAGCCGAAAGGAATAGCGTCCATCGGCAAAACTGCGTTTCACATTCCACCTCAGTGACATTTTATCTAAACGCGCCAGATGATAAAGAAGCAGGCGCGGTTCATAATATACCAAAGCATCTTGATACTGCTTTCTAATACGCAGCACCATTTCCGTCTCTTCGCCGTAGCCAATATGTTTTCCCCGCATCCCCAACTCAGGCAAAAAGCCACCCACCTCCAAAAGCGCCTTTTTGCGAAAGACAATATTCATACCCGCTAAATGTTCAGAAACATTTAGCAGCTTTGCTTGGTCACCATAATCAACAGCCAAGAGATACACATCGTGGAACCAGTGAGGTTTAACGAAATTATAAAAGGGAGAGGCGGGTCCACCAAAGACATGAGGGGAGACCGCTTGGGCCACTTCTACCGCCACCGCGCCCCACGACGGCGGCACCTGACAGTCATCATCCACGTATGCCACATACTCTCCTCGCGCCTCGTGCCAACCGCGATTCCGCGCGTAAGATAAGCCTTGAGTCTTCTCTACCAACAGCGAGAAATTTTCCTCACGCGCCGCATACGATTCGGCGATCTGCCGTGTAGCATCGGTTGAGTTATTGTCCACCACAATAACTTCGTATAGCGATTTCGCTAAAGTTTGTTCAGCGAGTGACTGCAAACATATAGGCAAAATATCGGCGCGGTTATAAGTGCAAACAATTACCGAAAGCAGTGAGACGTTCATCTTAAAAAGATACGGGCTGCCACTCCGGATAATAACGAAAATCTGGCGGGACAAAAACAGCAGCTGCGTGCGACAACATCGCCGCCCAATAAGAGAACCACGATTGCGAGAGGATCAGAGTCGGATACCGCGCCAGCGACATCATGTCTTCAACCACATTTCCTTTATGGATGATCACCTTCACCTTGGGGATGCCGCCGCTTAATCCTGCCGCCAACGATTCGTGGTCGCCATCGCTAAACAAGTGCAGGCGAATCGGCGTCCCCAACTCGTGCTTCACCTCTTGAACAGCGTTTAGATAATACAGCATCGGCAACCCGTATTGAATATCATTTTGTCGAACATGAATCCCTACATCACACTTTTCTAGCGGGTCAAGCGGCACACGCGCCGACGACGGTAAAATTTCTTTCAACAATTGTTCCCGCTCTTTGCCAAAATTACGAAAGATACCGTCAAAGCGAAGGACGAAAAGAGTGTCGCACATGACGCGATATTCATCCCCTAGTTTTCCCATCATCCCTTTTGTTTCATCCCAAGATGAATCGTCCAAATAGACTACGCGTCGAAACGGTTTAAGCAACGTATTCATAAATCGGTGGCGACGGCTCGCGGATGGTTTTACCTTATAGTGCAAAGCAAGGACACGATCTACTAAAAACAAGTCTGCCTTATCTTGCAGAGAGCGAGAAAAAATAGCGGGGAAATTAAACTGCTCGGCATAAATAATAGGACGATACACAAATCGCCAGCCATATCGCAGTGATAGTACACGGGCGCATGAGAAAAGCTGCAACTGATTCCCTAACCGCCCCGACAAACTATACGTGATCGCGTTCACTGAATCTCAACCGTTTCACCCGCGCTGACGCCGCCGGCCAATATATCCTCAACGGTGGGTGACCGCAAACCGATCTTGGTGAAAATTTCTGAGAAGCGGTGAGCGTAAGTATGCTCGCGCATAGTTCGCTCGTAACCCGCTTGCGCGATTTTTGCGCGCTCGTCTTCATGCTCGAGATAATAACGCACCTGCCTCACTAGATCATCTGGATTGTTGTAGATCGCAATCTCTTTACCAAAGTCATAGTAATCGCGCAAGTTCTCCGAATCGCCGGAGAGCATGAATCCGCCGCAACCCGGTATTTCAAAGTTTCGTCCTTTAATGGCTGTGAGATATTCAGTCCGAGCGCGGTCCATGTGCTTAGCAATCCAACGGCGTAAACGAAGAAGTCTATGACGTGAATAGTATTTATCAGCAGAAATACTCGAGGAAAGGTTCAAGTTGATACGGCTTTGATTAAAGACGCGTATCATCTCATCCTGAGACAGCCGCCCCGCTTCCCAACCTGCGCCCCAAGCCGTCGCATTAATGCCCGAAACCCGCAGGGATTCAATTAGAGAGCGACGATCTGCCAGCGGCTGCCCGACAAAAGTCACGTCGTATTTCAAAGGCAAATCTATTTTGCGATATAAAAAATGGTTACACGCCCATTGGCTTTTGATAATATTGTGGTACCCCATGCGCTTGTATTTAGGCAGGGCAGTCTGAGAAGTTGTTACGACCCAATTAAAACAAGGCGCCCATCCTCGTGAAAGATCTTCAAAGCGATAATGATCGTCACAAAACCAGTTGAGGGTGATCGTGTTTCCGATTTTGGAAATGGCGCGCATCGTCTCTTGATCTAAATAACGGAACAACACACAGAAGAGGAGATCGGGCTTCTCGGCGCGCACCACTTCGGCAAGGCGGCGATTCATTTTTTCAAAACCGTATTTCTGGTGAAGTTCGCCGATGTCAAAGTAGACAACGTCATGCCCCATATTAACGAGGGCATCGTAAAAAGTGTGGTGCTCAAAACTCAGACCACGCTCACGGATGCCGTAATCGTATTTGAGCGCGACGTAGAGGAGGCGCATTAAGGATACTTTCGTACTTTAACTGCTTCAACATGATACCCGACAGTAAACTCATTTACTGGAAGATCATCATCTAAACGAGATAACCACTCGGCAACATATACAGTGCCAGCGATACGCAATATCCAACGAGCCGGATGCCAGCGTGGGTAATGATGCTTTTTCTGCAAGATGACGACTGCACGTCTTATTTCCTGCATTAACAACCGAAAGAACTTGCCGTTAGATTCAATAGAGACAATATCAAAACCCGCTAGGGACAAGAACCGGGTATAAAAGTGAGGGGTGAAACCACCATAGAAATGATAAGGTTCCTGATGAAGTCCGCTGCCTAATGGGGCAGAGATAAAAAATTTTCCACCTGTTTTTAGAATACGACTTGCCTCCTGAATAATACGGATAGGTTCCGGCACATGTTCTAATACTTCGGTACACAAGACGGCATCAAAGGCGCCATTTTCCACAGGAATAGAACTGGCATCGCCAATATAATCCCAGTTTGCTCCCTGAGTACCAGTATATTGACCAAAATCTTGGGTCTTATAATCGCAATGAGAAAACAGTACTCGATAAGGGCATGTGCCTGCTCCTATATCAATAACGCGGGTCCCAACGGGTAAATGTTTAGCAACATTTGCAACCCACGCATCACGATTAGCCTTATTAAAATCGATCTCAGACATTGGCTTTATTCTCTTAAGTAAACTTTTTTATGCGGCTTGAAACCAAAACAATCAACAGCTTTTCAAAACCGTATTTCTGGTGAAGTTCACCGATGTCAAAGTAGAGAACGTCGTGCCCCATATTGACGAGGGCATCATAGAAGGTATGATGCTCAAAACTTAAGCCGCGCTCACGGATGCCGTAATCGTATTTGAGCGCGACGTAGAGGAGGCGTGCCATCAGGGGGTGACGAACTTACCATCCGTACAGGGCAGTTGAACCCATTGAGGATCATTCTTTAGGGCAGGCCCGTAATTGGGCGCATCCTCCATAATTACTTGAATTGATGGATAGCCGCGCCATTCAAAATAAGGGCCAAATGCCCAGTATGTATCAAAACCACTTGGACAATCTGAGAGAAGGAAGTTGGTTTGTTTGGTACGTATATGTACATCAATAATACTCTGGCGCGTTTTATATCTTTGTTCGCCCAATCGAATCTCATAGCGGTAAGTATCAATGACTCTGCCTATATTGGGAAGTGTAATGAAGAAAAAGATCGCACACAGTAGACAGATACCTAACAAAAAGGGAGTCTGGCTGGTAGTAACAGTTGAATCATCGTTAGCAAATGGTGGAGTATTGCGTCTCGGCATCAGTAATAAGTGGTATTGCATTATCGGATCTGAAATTTGTATAACAGACCAAACCGTAAATGTCCACCCGGCAACCACAAACAAAGAGGGGAGAGGTTTAGAGTACTCCCAAAAATGTGGGGTGAAGAAGTAAAAGACTACACTCCCGTGAAATGCCACAACGCAAGTTAATGCAAGCGATAATGTCCCTAGCAACTTGCGAATTTGTATTTCCAGTGACTGACTAATCACATTATGTACCCGGAAATATGCAAAAGATGTTAATCCGATGCTGGCTGTCAACATAGCTAGCAGAAGGACATGGATGATCACAAATCCCCTATCGGAAATGTAGGTGGACTTAACAGTATAGCGAAAAGGTGCCCCTGTTTTATGCCATGGTCGTAATTCACTTTCCCCTTCAACTGAATGAGGAAACGTAGCATATCCAAAGGGAATCGGCTTATACCAATCTCTTAATATCGAAGATAGGGGCGGAAGAGTCACATTGTAATCTTGCTTTGAACGCCTATAGAAACCTGTCGCTGTAAAAAGAAAAACAATGAGGATAATAGCAATACCTAGCCATAGTCCAATAGATAAAAATGTTAACCGAATCGGGTATTTCTGAAAAATGAATTTTAAAAAACTCATGCCTACAAAAAGAATGATCGCTGACGGCAAAAGTGTTGGTGCCAACAACACAGATACATAAATTGCTCCTAGAACTCCCCATTCCCATTTATGTTGTCCCCATGTAGGCCTTGACCATAGCCACAAACCTAGGGACAAGAAATAAAGAGAAGTGTGACTCACAAGTAAAGTTACAGGAAGAAAAAGTGAAGTGTCATAAACGATAGGGCTGATTGTCCACATGCCCCAAATAAGCAAGAGGAGATAGACCGAGGCAGTTACCGAACATCGGGATAAATTTTTTGCAGATGCAACAAGATTAATCGGCGCACCTATTATGCAAAAAAGATTAACTGATGCGGGTAACCACCATGGGAAAGTTTCTGGAGTTAACCCAAAAGTTCGAACGAGCCAACGGAATGGTGCTACTGCTAGCGCCAATCCAATAAACCCAGTCTCATGGTACATATAAACCAAGTAATCCCATTCCGACTTAAACATCATGGGAGGAAGGCGCGTAATATCGTCATGAGCTCCATAAAACTTATCTGCATACAATGCAAACCCTAGGGTTAGGCAGATAATCAGGAGAATAATATTGATAGTGGGCACGGGGTTTTGCACAAACTGGTAAGCGATGCGCTTTGCTCTATAAACAATTCTCTCTTTCATAATCTATAAATTTACCTCTGAATGATCAATCATTGAGTGTGCTTCAAAACAGGTGGGATAAATTCAGTAATTGCACGAATGACCCACGACTGTTCTGTTTCTGACAATTCATTATAGAAGGGAAGACGTACGAGTCGATCACTTACACTCTCAGTCACAGGGCAATCACCAGGTTTTCCGCCAAACTTTTTGCCCATTGGTGAAAGATGTAGAGGCAAATAGTGGAATACGCTGTACACTCCGCAGGAGCGCAGATGCGCAATAAAAGATTCGCGTTCAGTTAACGATGGCAGAAGTAGGTAAAACAAATGATAAGGCTGTTCGCAATATGGCGGCACATTCGGCATCAAGACATGATGCGCTTGCGCCCACTCGCGTAGGTTTTCATAGTAGTAATTCCAAATGCGGCGGCGGTTGCTCTGTATATAGTCCCTCGCCTCAAGTTGAGCATACAGAAATGCGGCGAGAATTTCTGATGGCAAGTAACTAGAGCCCACATCTACCCAAGTATATTTATCTACTTGTCCTCGGAAGAAACGACTTCGGTTCGTGCCCTTCTCACGAACGATCTCAGCCCGTTCAATGAGACTCTGATCGTTAATAAGTAGTGCGCCGCCTTCACCACAAGTAAAATTTTTGGTTTCATGAAAGCTTTGTGTTGCGAGAGAACCAAATGTTCCTAAATGTTTACCCCTGTATTTACCAAATAGTCCGTGTGCATTATCCTCTACTACAGGGACGCCGTAACGTCTCGCAATCTCAGTTATAATGTCCATCTCACATCCAACGCCTGCATAATGGACTACCACTATTGCTTTCGTGCGTGGCGTGATCAGCACTTCCAACTTTGTTTCATCTAAGTTAAGTGTATCGGGGCGGATATCAATAAATATTGGGGTTGCACCACGTAATACAAACGCGTTTACAGTGGAAACAAATGTGAAAGCAGGAATGATCACTTCGTCCCCCAGTTGAATATCGAGAAGCAATGCCGACATTTCAAGCGCATGTGTGCAAGAAGTAGTAAGCATCACTTTTGGGCACCCAATGAACTCTTCTAATAAGGACTGGCTTTTTTTTGTAAATATACCGTCACCTGATATGTGCATGGCGTCAATCGCCTGTTGTATATAGGTGAATTCTTTTCCAGTGATAGTAGGGCGATTAAACGGGACGTATTTCTTTGTTGTCATCTGAACGCAGGTTAGCTGACTCCCAGTTTTATTCCCGGTTATTGCTCTAAAATAGCGAGCCCAATCCCTGTTTTGCCGTAATCATTGCCATTGTAGAGCATGTAACGTTGACCTTTATGGTCAAAGACAAAGGGGTATTCGATCATTTCTGAGTCCCACCCAGATTCCGAAACATCAATTCCCACCTCATTATCTTTGCGTTCCCAAGATATACCATCTTTCGACTCAGCATAACCAATGCGGTAGGTTATGCCGCGACAGGAATACCACATTCTATATAAATTGTTTTCGCGAATCACACAAGGTCGGGAAATAGCATATTCATCTTGTGATTTGAAATCTATACAGACAATACCGGTTCTTTGCCAATGAATTCCATCTGGCGACTCAGCACATTTAATATGGTAGTAATGCTTTGGTGTGTTACCGAACATTTCCCATTTCACACACGACAAATACCACATTCGCCAACGGTCACGTTCAACCAATACACAGGGATTAGCAGTAAAGAATGGATCGATAATATTCCGATCCACAATTGGACCTTCAAATTGCTTCACGAACGTCTTTCCCTCATCATTGCTACGAGCCAACCCTATAGCATTACGAAAAGGCACAGTCCTTCCTAAATTCCAGCCGATGTAATAAAGATATTTCACGCTGTTCCAATTAACAATCCATGAGGCCATGGCGCCTGATTCGTCAAACGTTCCCAGACCGCCGAAAGCAAGGACAGGCAGTGGATTTTGGTAAAGAATCTTATTAGGATGGTTAATATCGATCACAAAAAAACCGGTCTGTGAGCGATTTAAATTGTCTCGAGCGCTGAAGTACACTCGAAATAAGTCTCCTCCTATATTATCTGCGATAGGAACAGCGGTGTGGGTCGCCGCCCAATCTAAATTAAGTTGATTTTCAAAGATAACCCCTTTTTTTTGCCATTTCATCTCTAGATCTCAATCTCGTCACTCTTCTTGTCGAAGAGTCCGGATCGCTGAGGCAAGTAGACCCCTTTGGCAACAGTATCTTTCATGATTACAGCACCCGCACCAATGAGAGTCTCGGGCGCAATGGTGATTGAATTTCGCAAGGTGGCATTAACCCCGATAAAGCAATAGGGATGAATATGCACATGTCCAGAAACGACAATTTGCGAAGCAATAAAAACATGATCCTCAATTATTGAATCGTGACCAATGTGATTGCCACTCCATAAAGTGACATCATTGCCAATTTGCACGAAAGGTTGAATTGTATTGTCTTCTAAGATAAAGCAATTGTCCCCCACAGGGTGATCAGTTAGATATGAGCAACGACTGCTCACATAGCTAGCCAACGTGTAACCTAGCGCTTTGGCGGCATAATATTTTGCCGCACGACTCTTGTTCATTTTGTTGTAGCTAAGCGCAATAAACATCTGATAGCTGTCGGGAGGGTAGGTATGAACTACATTCTCGAAATCCAGCAAGGGCAGGTCAAGAAAAGTGTCTGCTTGGCGATATTGTTTGTCCACGGTAAAGGCAACGACTTCATGAGCGCTATCGTGAGTAAAATAGTAGTGAGCCAGCCGCGCAATGTCCCCCGCGCCAAAAATTATTATCTTTGCCATAGGTTTTCTGCAATCATTTCCTTACAACGATCGTGAACTCATAAAGCGGATAGTCATGCAACACCGCGATATATCTGGAAAAGGTGCGTTTACAATAATCGAAAATAAACATGGGGTCGGCATAATATAAATCAACACGCATCTTATCCGCATCGGCATAGTTGGTCAGGGCATTAAAGGCAAACCCTTTACGGCTTATTTTGTTTACCTTATCAAGAGTATGCAAAACATACTTTTGCCACCGTGCAGTAGTGTTATCCATTTTTACGTTGAAAATTCCGCTAAGAAGAGTGTAGTCTGCTATAGGCAAATCGGACTCTATAGATGTAAACTGACGATGAGGGGTTGCACTATTTAAGCGGCGCGCCTCTTCAATCATGCGTTCGGAAATATCGAACCCGTAATATGCGAAGTCATATTGATTTGTGTTTAAGTATGCTACTAATGCACCATAGCCGCATCCATAGTCGTTAATGGAGAAGTATTCCCTCAAAGGGAGTAGTTTCGCAAGTTGTTCAAAGCGTAACGTTTGCGATTCGGTAGAATTCCAATCTGCGCCTTTTGCCGTTGCTCCGTGTGATTCTACTTTGCGAGTATAGTAGAGTTCGACTTGATGGGTGATATCAGTAAATTCGGGCGTCATCTTTTTGTCTCAGGCTCATGAATCTGACGGATGATAGTGTAGGGACGTTGCTTAACTTCGGTGAATATTTTTGAAATGTAGATACCGATCACACCAATACAGAAAATAGTTAATCCCCCTAATAGCCAGATCGAAACCATCAATGAGGGCCAGCCATCTAAATAAGGTCCAATGAACAGCCATCTGATGATTAAATAAAACGCAGCGAGACCAGATGCAACGACAATAAGACAACCAAAATAAAAAACAAACTCCAAAGGGCGGTTGCTAAAAGACGTGATGCCTTCTATGATAATGGCTAGTTTACGCTGGAGATTATAAGCAGAAACCCCTTTGGGTCGTTTGGCAATAGGAATAGGCAGTTGACTAAAACCTGTGAGTTGCCATAACCCGCCAATTAATATCTCGCGCTCACGATGTTGTACTAACGCGGAGACGTAGCGACGACTCATCAAGCGCGTGGTTGTGAGGTTAGGAGGCAAGTGGACGGGCGAGAACCAATTAAAAAGAATGTAAAACATCTCACCCGCCATGCGATCTAATAGGGGATCTTGACGTTTCTGTTGCACACCAAAGACCACATCCACTTTGCTTGACGTGAAATGTTGATAGAACTCGGTTAAGTATTCAGGTGCGACTTCCAAATCGCAATCAATAAGAAAAACTAGATCGCCTGTGGCGTAGGCAAGCCCCGTCATCATCGCTTTATGGTGCCCAAAGTTGCGCGAGAGATCAATTATTCGCACATGGGGATCATTAGTATAAAAGCCTAGCGTGATCTCCAAGGAAGCATCGGGGGAACCATCGTTGACGAACACTAACTCAAAATCATCAGTAATAGATTGGGCGGTGGTGCTAATGCGGTGATAAAACTCTGGAAGGTAGGGCGCAGAGTGATAAAGTGTTGTCACTATAGAGAGTTTCATACCGATGCTTTAAGACTTTTCATGTATTGGCTTGACTGTATCCCCTCGTTGAAGAGTAAGTCAATAATGCTGACCCCATGTTCAAAGGGTGGAAAAAGCTGACGATATTCAGGGTAACCAGAGTAATCGAAATAAGTCAGTTTAATGCCAGCGCCCTCAAATAGTTCCGTTTCAATATAATCTTTTGCGGCGGGACCCGAAATATACTCAGTTGCGCCAGTTTGCTGGCATAAATCTATCAGCCGTTCAGTCTTACCGTCACGTACAACGTAATCCATCGACCATGAAATTTTCGTTTTAATCCCCAAGAGACCACAGATGATTTTGACGAGATGGTAGTTGACTTGACTTAAATAACGTTCAGCCGTATTTCGATAGAACTCTTCAAAAACATCTTTGTAGTCATTGAAATGTTTTGCTCGCGCGTAATTGCCTTGGATAGATTTCCAGTGCATTATGCCCCACCGAGAATCACTGATCACAGTTTCTTTGATTTTCTGAAAATACATACCCTTTACTTCCACTGGGATCGTCAGCCACATCAACCCTTGAGGCGTTTTGATCTTATTTCGATTACGCCAATCACGGCGAGTGTATTGCATATCATCATACAAAATAAACTCATCCACCGAGTTGATAAGATCGAAATAACCTTTCCATGGGATGTAGTTAGATTGAAGGATGGCGACCTTTTTACCCACAATAACACTTGCTCTATTCATCTGAAGTTGAATCTGGAATAAATTAAACGTTTAATTTTTCTCGCCGCACGCAAAACGAATGAGGGGGAAGGTAACGATTCCTTCCAAAAATTAACGCTGTAACCAGTTTTGCCTGTGATTCCATCTCTCATCCGTAACGTTCGTTTTTCAAGATCAGCGAACCATGTATAACGCCCTTTGCAACCCATTATATAGTTCACATCGTCATCATGAATCATGTCAAGAAATGGGAATAGCACCGCCAACGCCGCCAATGATTGATTGCCCCGCGAATGTTCGCGAACGTAATGAGAGTTGATTCCTTGCCGATGTAAATAATACGTATTAGGTAGTGTTACCATCTTTGCGCCTGTCCCCAGCTGACTGATGCCAAAACCCCACGAATCAATCGTTTGATTTATAAGAGTAGGCTCAAAATATCTCCCCGCCTTCAACCAACTTTGCTTTGTAAAAAGATAGTTGCCGCTTGGTCCCGGCCATATAAACCCCGCCAAAGCGTCTGCCAATGTGATTTCTGCCTGAAAGACCCACTTGTAGTTAATCGCTCGTGTTGCATGAACAAAAACATGCATCTCACCAAACGCCGCCGCATCCGCTTTCATTGCCAATAAATGCTCTTTGAGTTTAGGGACGCTACCCGGCACAAGCACATTATCCGCATCCAAACAAAAAATCAAGTCGTTGTTAGATTGTTCAATACCCGTATTCCGACTCGCCGCCGCTGTGCCTTTATTAACGTGGTGATTCAAAATCCGAATCGCTGGGTATTGCGCCTGCAACTCTGCCAACACTTCAGAAGTATTATCGGTGGAGCAATCGTTGATTATAATCACTTCATCGTCCGTACTGAAGTTACCGTTAAAGATAGACTCAACGGTCTCACGCACCGTTTCAGCGCAATTGTAAGCAGGAGTGATGAAACTGACAGGTTTGGAATCGCTCATGACTTCTTCACATACCGAGCCAAGATCGTATGCCCAATGATGTAATCCGAAAGTTTAGAGGTCGTCAACGAGATCAACCCTTTAGTGTATTTGTGATAGAGCCGTCCCGCAAGACCAAATTTGAGTGAGAGCCGCTCGGCGCGTTCCTTTATAACTAAATCATCCGCAAAGCCGCGATGATAAGGTTGTAAAGGCTCTAAAACGATATTCACCAATTCAATGCCGAGTACTTTCGGCAAGTTAATTAGCGATTTCATATCCCACAGCCCCATGTGATGAGGCGGCATATTTGCAACATAATGCGGATAACGGGCAATCACCAGAGACACATTATTTGGCACACTCATTACCAATGTGCCGCCACTCTTCAGAGCATCAAGCGATGCTTGCATAAATGATCTGATGTCCGCAATATGTTCTACCACTTGAAATGAACACACGACATCATAGTGAGAAAGGTTTTCTTGAGCGTGATCTTGAATAGATTGATCGAAAACTTTCAACCCGCGTGCGCGAGCCGCCTCTGCCGCGCTGCGATTCAGTTCCAATCCCACACTCGTTATTCCCATCTCCTTCAACCGATTCAAAAAGCCGCCGCGCGCGCAACCGATCTCTAATACTTTGTCCGTGGGCTTGATCATCTCACTTGTGATTTGATGCTCCCACTTCCAATCCATATAATACCAATCGAACTTTTGCAGCGCCTCATAAAATGCGCCGTCTCCATCAACATTAAACGGGTAATAAAAACGGTAGCCCGTATCAAGGCATTTATAAATTTGAATTGATTCCAAACTCGCAAAATATCTACTGACATCTATGCCTAACTGCTGTTGGTAGTTAGCGATCAACCAATCACAGCCGATCTCTTTTTCAAGCACAACGTTAGGCAAACCGCTAAGAGGGCAAAGTAGGGTCGTCATCCGAATCAAACTGAGCCCTTCACAAGGTAACACACACCCGCCACACTCGTCCGAATGCGGTCCGAAATTTTATTCGTAGACAAAAAATCATGTACTGCCCGCGCACACCCGTCCCACGCATAATAATCGTCAACAATAATAACGCCGCCAGGGGCTATCCAATGATACAAATGGGTCAAACACTGAAATGTCGAGTCATACCAATCGCCATCTAATCGCAAGATCGCAATTGGCGCTGGGGGATTGAAGAAAGGAAGCGTTTCGGCAAACCACCCTTTGATCAGGTGGTACTCTTTGACATAAGAGAGACTCATGGCTTTCTGTGCAAAGGACATTTCCGCCCGGCAATTATCGAAGTAGAGCGGTGAAGTTGTGTCTTTCTGCCAAGCGAGTGCCGCATTACCATCAATATCTTTTGCCGGAGGCAACCCTTCAAAACTATCAAACAGATAGTAAGCACGGTGAGGGCCTAAGACTTCAGCCATTGCCGCCGACATCCCTCCACGCCAAACACCACACTCCACCACACACCCTTCTATCTTGGCGTATTCGCGGCACAAATCCAAATTGCCCAAAAAAATATTTGAGGGGAGCATAGTGTAATCGTGATATTTGACATAGAGCGGTTTGAGCGGATGCGGGCGATGATCTAAACCACGCAGGCTTAATAATTCTTGTTTGAGCCGCTGACGCATAGACAAAGGTATCAGATTTTTTAACCCTCGTATTAGTTTTCGTTTAGTGAAACCCTCTTCACGAAAATGAGTCCGGCTGGTGTAAGTATCCGCGGCGCGATCTATCTCAATTTTAGTTGGGTGCATCAAAGGGAATTCTATTGACACCGTCGGTATATCGGCATATCGGGAGCGGGTTGAGGAATGAGTAGCATCGGCATCAAAGCCAATATTGGATACAAGATTCACATTGGGCAGCACCGCCACTCCCCCATTTCGCTTTACAGTTTTCATCCATTGAAAATCCCAAATATGCTTTTGCGCCTCCACCGATGTGAGCGAAAAATCAAAATGCTTCCACGCCCGACGCCAAGTCGCCCAGCCCCACGTATGAGTGAAGGTCGAAAAATAATAGGAGGCGTTGCCGCGTTTGTGCCCGTATTGAAAATTATCTCCGCTAATGTGCATCACCCGCTCGTTATCTTTGTAATACTCCAACAGCTCTTCGCAAAAGCGGAAGAACGTTGGGTGCGGCACACAATCATCTTCAAGAATAATTCCGCGTTCCACATTTTCAAAGAACCAAGTGATCGCCGTCGCCGGGCGGGGACCGCATCCCATGTTCACGTCGGCATAATTTTTGTGAACGTCGCACGGCCAGTCCACCATTTCGTCAACCACCGCGCGAGTGGATTCACATTTTTCTTCATCGTCAGGATGATCGACTCGGGCACCATCGGCGGCGACAAAGAGTTGACGCGGCTGCATCTGACGGATCACCTCTAACACGCGGCGCGTGGTGTGTGGGCGATTAAATATGATCAAGAGAATAGGAGTTTCTAACATCTAAATCAAAATCCAAGAAGGCGGATAGAAATCCGGCGCGGGGCGATCTGCATTCTGAAAATATCTGCGCGGCGCGATCACGAGACGTTCAGGATTCTGCCCCAGCCATGCGCCCCACCAACTAAAAGTGCTGTTAGCAACAATGTGATGACAGCAAGATGCCATCAAACGCAAATCTTCTGCGGCTGAGGTGTTGTGCGCCACAATTGTAACAGGATGAGGCGGATGGAAATTTTCCGTCACCCATTCTGCATCATCAGAGAACACGTAAAAGTGCGGGTGTGATGATCGCGCGGCGACGTAGTCCGTAGCCGATACATAATAATCCATCGGCAGCGCCCCCCATGGAGATTGAGCCGCTTTATCACCTCGGCGGATATGCAGGCTGACGGCGTTGCTTTGCGAAATTTGCGCGAGTAGTTCCGCATTGCGATCATCCGGCGGCACTTTGAGCATATACTCGCGGCGGATGCGGTCTCCGATATCTTTAAAATACCCTTCACTTTCCCAAAAGCCAATCACACACACCGTGCGGCGCACTCGCAGCCGCAAGAAATCAACGTCTAACTGATACTGATTTTCTTGCGGTTCGTAGATATACGGTTTTTGATAATAATGAATTGGAAGGTGCAATTTGTGTCGTGTTTTTTTCCAGAGCACTTCCAAATTTGTTTCTTGCAACTGCGCCAGATCATCGTCGCTAGCGATTGTGCCGTCAAGGTTAAAGCGATCTAACTCGTAGAGGCGCGAATCGACTCGCCTAGCGTCGGAGCGGGTGATGTAATTAGAAATATCAATCTTGATCGGCAGGTGATTGACGTAAGCCAAACGGCGCGCGGCAGCATATTGAAACAATTGATTCCCCAAGCCACCCATGGGTTTAACGATCACCATCATGTTGCCTGACTCAAATCGCTATATCGCTTTCCCAGCAAATAATGTCCCTCAAAGAGATCACAAACCCGATGCATCCATTGAACATCTGACATCTTCTGCGCATATTCTTCAAAGAAGGCGATGTTGTCTACCTCATCGAATTTGCTTTGATAAGCGAAAAGATAATAATGGCAATCCTGCATCAGACTCAAAATGTCCTGCCTAAGTTGGACAGGCGACTCAGAAAGCGAAAAGGTTGCCACAAACAAAGAGGATGAACCCGGTTGAGGCGAAACGTGTTTTAGATGCGCTGTGTCTGTCGCTAAATAATTGTAGCCTGCCTTCAAATCCTGATCAATTAACCGAGCCACAGGCAAGCCAAGTCCTTGCAAGTAAAACTCTTGCAAATAAGAGAACTCGGGCAAATCATAAATGACGTAAGCGCCTTTAAAGCCGAGTTGCCTAAATAAGCGGCACATACTACCGTAGCCGCCGCCAAATTCAACGATCAGTTCTAACTGATCAAAATTTAAGCGTGCAGCGTTATGCAATTGCAACAGATGAAAAGCATGGACGATTAAGTTGCCGCTACTCTCCGGCATAAGTGGCGAAGGCGAAGGAAATCCAAACGGCGATTCTTTAAGCGCGTCGTGCCACAAAGTTAACCACTCCTCATTGCCCTGCAATTCTTGCAGAAGCGACGGGATATATGGAGGGTTAACCATGAACATGGTGTTCTGAATCACTTTCCAACGCAAAAATGCGCGGGGATCAGAAGTGAGTACCAGTTCTTTTAATTCGCGGGCAAAAGACGCCCAAGAGGGTGAGGGCAAAGAAGGCGGCAGATTTTTAAAGTGCTGGCGGAGTTGTCCGATAAGTTTCTTTTCGAAATCGGGCGGAGGAAGAAGCCGTTTATCAAAATGAAATGCGGCTCTCGCGTAACGCACCTCGCGGCGCAACACATTCAGTATTTTCATGGTGAGAAAATCACCTTCAGGGGATTGCCGCTATTTGAGATCGCCAACCCATTCGGTGCTAATCGCCATCACCCCTGGACGTTTTGAGACCCAATAAGGGGACTCACTTAACCCGCCATGCACATCTAAATACACCACTGGTCCCTTTTCGCCCGGCGCGCAAAACCACGTCACATAATACAAACCCACAATGAGTTCAAGACGATAGTGCCCTTCATTCAACACCTCAAGCGGAATACGACTACGAAAAACCCAGCGACCCTCTTTTATCTTAAGCCATTGTTCCTGAGGCGCATCTGTTTGCAAACTCCAATAGAGTGGTGTGCCCGATTCGCCGTAGATAGCGTATCCGAAAATCAAAGCAGAGTCTAAACGTTCAATCTCCGCTTCAATTTGAAGCCACACAGCATCGCGCCGATTGACGACGCCGCTAATGGAGTCTCCATCAGCGTTGGTAAGACTCATTTTGAGCGGTTTGAAATACGGGTTGTCAAATTTGTTTCCGGCATTAGCCCAAACAAAAGGCGACGTCGTTTCATCAACCGCATCCGATAAATAACGGCTGATTACAGAGGACACCTCATGCGAATACTCTGCCAACGTCCCCTCCTCCAACAAAATCGCCGATCCACACAACTGCTCAATGGCGTTCATGTTGTGACTCACGAATAACACCGTGCGCCCGCCGTGCGCCACTTCGCTCATCTTGCCCAAACATTTTTTTTGAAACTGCACATCGCCCACTGCCAACACTTCGTCCACGATCAGAATTTCAGGATCGAGATGTGCCGCCACAGCAAAGGCGAGCCGCATATACATCCCGCTCGAATAACGCTTGACCGGCGTATCAATAAATTTTTCGACTTCGGAGAAGGCAACGATCTCGTCAAACTTGCGATCAATCTCGCGCTTGCCCATTCCCAAGATCGCGCCGTTGAGGTAGATATTCTCGCGCCCGCTCAACTCGGCGTGAAAGCCCGTGCCGACTTCGAGCAACGAACCGACTCGTCCGTAAATATCTATCGTGCCTTCGGTGGGTCGGGTGATGCGCGAGAGAATTTTTAGCAGCGTGCTTTTGCCCGCGCCATTGCGTCCAATGATGCCCACCACTTCGCCTGCTTTCACATCAAACGAGACATCCTTCAACGCCCAGATCGAATCAATCGAGCCACTGTCATCGCGTTTGCGAAACGGGGACGTGAGCAAGCCCACAACATCCTCACGCAAGGATCGCTCGTGCGTCTTCTTTCGTTGAAAGCGATTGATGCGATATTCTTTTGAAACATGGTTCGCTTGAACGACTACGTCACTCATCACACCACATCCGCAAATCTTGATTCCATGCGATTGAATAACAACACGCCGCCGATAAGCAAAGCGATCATCACACTTAAGGATAACGCCAATTCCGCCAGAGGCGGCATCCCCGTGCCGAACAGCGCCCAGCGAAAGCCGCCGATCACACCCACCATCGGATTCAATCCGTAAAGCCATCGCCAATTTTCAGGAATCAAACTCGACGAGTAGATCACCGGCGTGGCATACAACCACAACTGCATCACCACCGGCATGGCGTAACCCACATCACGATACTGCACGTTGATCGCCGTGAGACCCAAACTCGCGCCGAGCGCAATGCCAAACGCCAGAAGCAACATCAACGGCAGAGTCAGGATCGCCAGAGTCGGCGTGATGCCCCAGATCAACATCAACACGATCAGCGCCGTCAACACGACTGCTAAATCCACTAGTCCGGCGAGGATGCTGGCAACCGGAATAATGAGTCGCGGAAAATAAACTTTGGAGATCAAACCAGCGCTGCCAACCAAACTTCCCGTGCCGCGTTGAATCGAATTGGCAAAAAAATTCCAGGGGACGAGTCCGCCCATCGCAAAAATTACGTAAGGCAAATTGTCGGAAGGCATCCGCGCAAAATTTCCGAAGATGATGGCAAAGATGAACGACGCGACGAGCGGTTGCAACACCACCCAAGCGATGCCGATGACCGTTTGTTTGTAACGCACCTTCACGTCGCGCCACACCAAAAAAAATAATAGCTCGCGGAAGCGCCACACTTCGCGCCACTCCATCGCCAGCCAAGAAGAACGGGGTTCGATTCGAATGTGAGTCATAGAAAGCGAGGCGCAATTATACGCCACAAAAGCGGATCACCGACTCGGCACGCGCCGCCCACGTCAACGCTTCAACCTCTTTG
>Ga0209514_10004182_pt1 | contig 19708 bp, 19 predicted proteins | sample Subgrocontami58m_FD_187452 | JGI IMG/M metagenome (GOLD analysis project Ga0209514, IMG submission 187452) | Subsurface groundwater microbial communities from S. Glens Falls, New York, USA - GMW37 contaminated, 5.8 m (SPAdes) (version 3) | ecosystem: Environmental > Aquatic > Deep subsurface >...
AAGGGCATGGAATTCGAAAAGCGCTTCGCCGAATGGCAAGGCAGCCGGTACGCCGTCAGCGTGGCGACCGGCACCGCCGCGCTCCATGTCGGTCTCACGGTGCTGGGCATCGGACCGGGGGACGAAGTCATCGTGCCGAGCTACACATTCATCGCTTCGAGCTTCTCAATCGTGCAAGCCGGAGCGATCCCGCGCTTCGCCGACGTCAACCTCGATGACCATTGCATCAGCGTCGAGTCGGCCGAGAAGCTCATCACCGACCGCACCAAGGCGATCATGCCGGTTCACCTCTACGGAAACGTCTGCGATATGGATGGGATCATTGCCTTCGCCAGGAAGCACAAACTGGCCGTTATCGAGGACAACGCCGAAGCGTTTGGCGGTTCCTACAAAGGGAAGAAGACCGGCACGCTGGGCGACATTGCCGGATGCAGCTTCTGCCAGAACAAGACCTTTACCACCGGCGGTGAGGGTGGCATGGTGACCACGGATAACGAGGAGCTCGCCTGGGCGGCGCGCAGCTTCCGCGACCACGGCTACGATGTGAAGGACCGCCTGAATCTGCTCGAGATGGAGCAGAAGCTTTCGTATATCCACAACATGATCGGCTGGAACTATCGCATGACCGAGATGCAGTCCGCCATCGGCCTGGCGGAACTGGACCGCATAGACACCTGGAACATGCCGCGCCGCCGCCGCAACGCGCAGATTATCCTCGACGCGCTGAAGGACGAGCCGTTGATCAAGGCCCGGCCGATCGACACCCCCGAGAGGCGGAACGGCTGGTACGTGCTGGCCTTCTCGCTGGACATCGAGAACATGAGTTGCGACATCACCAAGTTCGTGAAAGCCGTCAGCGCGGAGGGCGCCCCGTGCTGGAAAGTGTTCTGGCCCCAATGTCATACGGAGCGGGCCTTCCAGGAGCACAACGCCTTCGGCCGCTCCGGTTTTCCCTTCAAGTCGAAGGAATACGCCAACCCGGCCAGCGTGGACTATTCGAACGTTGAAGTGCCCAACGCGCTTTGGCACCAGACGCACACGTTCACCTGTTTCGCCTACCCAACCTACGAGCCCCACCACTGCGAACAGATCGGTGCCGCGCTCAAGAAAGTCATCCGCGCGTATGCGAAGTGAAACGTGATGCGTGAAAACGGCCTCCGACACAAGACCCGCCCCGCCCTTCCGAACCACCATCGTCGTGTCGCTCGCCAACGACCTTGACTTCTACATCCCTACACGCCGAGCCTTCGAGGAGGGCCATTACGAGCCGACGACCTGCCCGCTGGAGCCGGGCTGCGGCGAATTGCTCGTACAGGCGGCGGTGAAGTTGCTCAACGAACTCAAGCCATGACTGCGATAACGGCCCCGAGAGCGTTCGCTGCGGGTATCGAGGCTGGTACCTCCCTCCGACCAGCGGCGGTGTCGGGCCAGGCGACAGCGACTACATCGGTTTCCGTGTGGCTCGCTAAGGCCCGGCTGACTCGAAGAAGACGATCTAGGTTAATACTGAAAAATGAAAACGAACACACATTCCGCGTTGCGGCCCGCCACTCGCCGTGAATTCCTCCGAACCTCCGCCGCCCTCGCGGGCGCCGCCGCGATCGGGCAGCTCGCCATCGAGCGCAACGCCCACGCCGCCGGCAGCGATGTCATCCGCATCGGCCTCATCGGCTGCGGCGGACGGGGCACCGAGGCGGCCACCAACGCCATGAACGCGGGCAAGGATATCCGCCTCGTCGCGCTGGCGGATATCTTCGACGAACGCCTTAAAGCCAGCCGCGAAAAGCTCAAGAGTGCCAAGCCCGGCCAGGTCGAGGTGAAGGACGACCATTGCTTTGTCGGCTTCGACGCTTACCAGAAGCTCATCGCCAGCGGGGTGGATGTGGTGCTGATTGCGACAGCTTCGCATTTCCATCCCCAACTGCTCAAAGCCGCTGTCGAAGCCGGCAAACACATTTTTTGCGAAAAGCCCCACGGTCTCGACATTCCAGGCCTGGAGGTTTCGATGGCGGCGGCGGCGCTAGCGAAGCAGAAGGGCCTCAGCCTCGTTTCCGGTTTGTGCTGGCGTTACGACACCGGCGTGCGCGAGACGATGAAGCGCGTCCACGACGGCGCGATCGGTGATATCGTCACCATCCAGGAGAACTACCTATCGAGTCCTTACATCATGCGCGAGCGCCGGCCCGGCCAGAGCGAGATGGAATACCAGATGTGGAACTGGTACCACTTCAACTGGCTCTCCGGCGACCAGACCGCGCAGCAACTGATCCACAGCATCGACAAGTCGTCGTGGGCGCTCGGCGACAAACCGCCACGCAGGGTTTACGGCATGGGCGGACGCCAGACGGCGCTCGACTCGAAGTTCGGCGACCAGTTTGACCACCATGCCGTGATCTTCGAATATGAGAACGGCGTGCGGGTCTTCGGGTTCACACGCGACCAAACCGAGTGTTACAGCGACACCAACGACTACATTTTCGGAACCAAGGGCCGGTGCAATCTGATCAACGGCCGCATCGAGGGCGAAACCAACTGGCACTACGAAAAGCCGCGCGAAAACATGTATGACATCGAGCACGCCGAGTTGTTCGCGTCCATCCGCGCGGGCAAGCCGATCAACAACGGCAATTACATGTGCCTCAGCAGCGCGCTAGCCATCGCCGCGCAGATCGCCTGCTACACAGGCGCTTACCTAACCTGGGACGACGTGATGAACTCGAAGCGTTCGTTCGCGTTGCCGCGCTACGGCTGGGACGTCGAGCCGCCCGTGAAGCCCGGCCCGGATGGCCGGTATCCCACCGCAATGCAAGGCAACGCTGAACACGAGAAGTGGTTTTCGTAACCCCCTCACGCAACATGAGAGCGATTCTCCTCTGCCTCGTCCTCGCCCTGCCGGTTCAGGCGGCGGCCCTGCGCGCCGGCGCGGCCAAAGCCTGCATCACGCCCCAGCTTGGTACCACCATCAACGGCGGCGTTGGCCCCGGCATAGCGCGGCACATCCATGACGACCTGTTCGTCCGCGCGCTGGTGCTGGACGATGGCGCCACCCGACTGGCCTTTGCCGTCGTGGACACCTGCCTGGTGGACCGTCCCGTGTTTGACGAGGCCAAGCAGCTTGTCCAGCGCCACACAGGCATCCCGCCGTCGAATGTGATGATGTCGGCCACCCATACTCATTCCGCGGGAGCCGTGTGCGGGGCGCATCTGAGCGAGGCCGATCCGACCTACCGCGCCTGGCTCCCGGGCCGAATCGCGGACGCCGTGCGTTGTGCCGCCAACAATCTTGCCCCCGCGCAGATCGCCTGGGGCGCGGGGCGCGTGCCGCAACACGTCTTCTGCCGCCGCATCCTCATCAAGCCCGGCGTCCTCTACACCAACCAGCTTGGCTTCACCAATGACCTCGCCAAAATGAACTGGGATTCGCCCCATCCGGCCGACGGCGGACCCGCCGGACCGACTGACCCCGAGGTGTCCGTGTTGTCGGTGCAAGACGTTGACGGGCGGCCGCTGACCTTGCTGGCTAACTACTCGCTCCATTATGTGGGGGATGTTGGACCTGGTCACATTTCCGCGGATTACTTCGGAGCATTTGCCGACCGCATCCAGAAACTGCTGGGGGCGGATCGGCAGGACCCGCCTTTCATTGGCATTCTCTGCAACGGCACCAGCGGTGACATCAACAACGTCAATCCGAAGGTCAAGCGCCAGGACGCTCCGCCTTACACTCAAATCCGGAGGGTGGCCGAAGACGTGGCCCAGGAGGTTCTGCGCGTCACCCGCGGCCTGGACTACCGCCGCGACGTGATACTCCGCGCCGGATCGCGTGAATGCGTCGTATCCACACGCCGGCCCTCGCCGGCTGAAGTCGGGCAGGCCCGGGCTATCGTAGCGGGCCGGCCCGTGGAGAAACTGAGCGGCTGGAACGACAACAACGCGCGCGAACAGCTCTTGCTTGCGGAGTGGCCGTCCGAAGTCTCCATGCCCATGCAGGTCTTTCGTATCGGGAACCTGGCTGTGGCCGGCTGGCCCGGTGAAATCTTTGCCGCCAGCGGTCTGGACCTGAAACGCCGCAGCTCGCTGCAACCGCTCTTCAACGTCGGCCTTGCCAACGGCTGGTACGGCTACATCCCGCCGCCCGAGCAATTCAACTATGGCGCCTACGAAACGTGGCGGATGCGAACCAGCCCGCTTGAAACCAATGCCATCCCCAAAATGACCGATACCCTCCTAGGCCTGGTTGAGTCCTTGCGATGAACCCATCCCAAGCCGTGACCGCCCACGGCGGCCTCTGGGCCGCGGCCTCAGAACTTCTGAGCCGTGGAAACGAGCTGATACTGGGAGCGCTGGCATCCTGCCGGCGAGACCCCGCCGACAAGATGCCGGCGCTCCCGGTCACGGCAGGCCGGGCTCAGACCAATTCCCGCCCCGTCGCGCGGCGAGGCCACGAGTCAGGATCTCTGACCCTTGCGACAGATCGGCAACCAAACGCCCCTGGCGAGGCGAGAATCGTGGGTCAGGTCTCCGACCTGACGGTTCGGGCCTGCTCTGAAGGCCCGTTCTTCCCGACGCTATGACAAAGACCCCGAGAAAACAATGGCCCTCGTGCGCGAGTGTGGTTTGGACCTTTGCGAGCTCTACACAAACCAGGTGGACCGCCAGTCCGCCGAGTCCTGCCGGCGCGCGATGGAGAAACATCACGTCGAGGCCAGCGCCTTGTTCACCTCCGGTCCGGGGCGCATGGTCTGGGATCTCCTCGATGGTCCGGACACCCTGGGTCTCGTCCCCCGCACGGACCCGGCCGCGCGAGTGGTGGCGCTCAAGCAAGCCTCGGACTTCGCGAAGATTTGCGGCATTCCGGCCTTCGAAACCCACGTCGGTTTCATTCCCGAAAACCCGCGCGACCCGCTCTACCGCGAGACCGTCAATGCCTGCCGCGAGGTGGTGGGTCACTGCCGCGCCAACGGCCAGACCTTCCTCTACCACGCCGGCAAGGAAACCCGGTTGGGCGAGGGCCGCGTCGATTTCCCGCGCTTCATGAAACGTCTGGCCTCTAGACAATGGGGGGCCTCTCATCACCCGGCTTTATCGCGCTTCGGGGCGAAGGATACGATCTGGCGGCCGGATTGTTCCTGGCGCCGCCGAGCATCCGCCAGGATCGCCTTCAGGTCGTAATTCCATTTGGCCGCCTGCTCCTGGCGAGCCTTGCGGACTTCTTCAACCAACTCATCTTTCATCATGACACTATTCTCCCATCAATGCCTCTGGCGTGCAAATCACTGGGCAGGTGAATCCGTTCTCGCGGCACACGCGATCAATGGCCACGGACATTTCCGCATTCGCAATGTGCGCACAGTTCCAGGTTAGCAGGAACTACATCCCGTGAACCGCCGCCAACGCGATGTGCGCGGCGTCCGTCGCCGCCTTCGTTGGCAGGGCGAGCGAGGCAACCAACGCGGCCGCCAACGACGTGACGTCGTCGGTGAGATCCAGCAACTACAGCGGACGGGCAGAATCGACATGCCCTGCAGGCCGGGTCCCCTGACTCGGCGAGTTTTCAAACAGGCTCTTACAAACGACAATCTTGCCGGCGAGCAACCAGCCTCTCAACCGGGCCTCCATGCGCCTCCTCGGTCCTGCTTGCGGACCAACTGCGAGATGTGGCTGCCGCTTCCGATGTGAAGGCGGTCCGCGATCCGTGACCGCGTCATCGGCGTTTCGCGCCGAAGCCGACGCCCCACCGACACTTTTTGCGGATGCTCTTTGCACTCCCGGCGCAAGTCCTCCTCGCCCCAGCCCAACTGTCCCAGGCCATCACGAATGATCCGGTCAGCCCTCCCCAGATTGGTCTCGCCGCGTTGGCTCGCCAGTTCGTAGCGCTTGCCCCGGCGACCCAGCCTCTCGGTTGACACTGCGGGCCTCGGTGGTGGGCCAGATCTCCGGCCTGACGGTATGGGCCTGCTCTGAAGGCCCGTTCCTCGGAGCACATTGGGAGCGCCAGCATCCTGTCGGCAAGCGGACAAAGAAAACGACCCAAACCGGACGGACACCGTTACGGACTGGTGGTTCACTTCCAGTTGCTCCCCACCCGGGGTTATCGCCCCGATGCAGTTACTTTCAGTTGCTGCCCCTACAGTGTCGGGCAGGTCAGGGACTTTCAAGATGATGGTGCCCTGCTCGCTGTTCTCGTTCCAGGTGAGGACGAGATGTCCGTCCAGGATCACCGGTTCAAAACAGCGGAATCGCACGGGTCGCGCGGTCGGACTGCATATTGGGTATGCCGACTTTCCCTCCATGCGCACGAAGCTGTCAGGTCCAATGCAATCCAAACCACAATCCCTACCGAACAGCCTGGACATGTGCGGCTTAGGCTCAGGCGCGTCCGCCAAGTGACCTCGAGGGTGCCTCGGGGAATCCGGGGGCGTTCATGGATCATGCGAGCCTCCCCTCTGTTGCCTGGCGCGGGCGGCGAGGCGGGCGCGGGTCATGCGTTCGCGCAGGCCACCTTCTTCGAGGAACGCCTGCTCCAGCCGCCGGAGCTGCTGGTCGAGCAGGTAGTCCTCAAGGAGCTCCTCCAGACTGGCGCGGGCGACGTTGGTGAGCTTCAGCTCGGTTTCCTTGGAGGTGCCGCTGGCCTGGCTGCCTTCGAGGATGTTCTGCTTGCCTGAGCGGGCGGCCTGGATCATCTGGTCGTAGGTGCGCGAACGCTTGTCCACGAAACGCTCGCAGAAGCGAACCGTGCCGTCATAGACAATCCGAGATTTCTGGAAGGAGAGCAGGTCTTCGTAGCCACCGTGAGGCGGGAGAAAACCATCGGTCCCCTTGGTCCGATTCGTCCTATTAGTATTTTGCTCGAACATGTCTCAGCCCTCGCCCGCTCCAGCTATTTCTTCCCCACGCAGTAGAGTTTCCGATTTGCCCGGATGAAGATCTCCCCCCGAGCGATGGAAATGGTCGAGCGGGTCATGTCATCGCCCTCCTCACCCATGTCCGCCTGGCCAAGGATCTTTCCGTCCGCGGCATCCACCACCGCGGTCTGCGCGCGGAAGTTCATCAGATAGATCTTCCCGTCCGCCCCGGTGGGCGACGCTTCGTATTTGCTGTCGCCGGGGGTTCGCACGGTCCATTTGATCTTGCCGGTCTGCGGGTCAACCCGGGAGAGGGCTTTCCGCACATCGCTCAGGACAAAAAAGTCACCCAGATAAAAGAGGGGCGTGGGCACGTCGGCTGTCACTTCCCTTACCTGGTCGCTCTTCCAGGCGATCCCGGCGTCGCCCAGAGTGCCGACGCCGCCGGCCTTGATGGCATAGATGGGGTCGCCCTTGGGGGCACAAGCCAGGATCACACCTCCTCCGGTGACCGGCGAGGGGACGAGGCGCCAGTGCCCGATCTTGCGCGGATTCCACGTTCCCCAACGCCATAGCTCCTTGCCCGTAACGGGGTCGTGCCCGGTCAAACAGTCGCCGCCCGCAATGAGCAACTCCGGACGGCCATCGTGGGTGAAGGGGATCGGCGTCGAGTAGGCCTCATGCGACTCAGCCACGGCATCGCTGGGGCGGACCTGCCGCCAGAGGGTCTTTCCCGTGGCGGGATCGAGGGCAAGAATGAAGGACTCAATCGGTCCATCGGTGCGCCCATAACCGTTGACCGGCACGTCCCGTTGGAGGATCTGCACGTAAAGCTTGCCTTGGTGCAACGTCGCGCTTGCGCCGTACGTCCATTGAAAGGCGAAATCGCCGTAATCAGTCTGGAGGTTGCGCGCCCACAACTGCTTTCCAGCAAAATCAAACGTGGCGAGGGCGCCGTTGCCGTAGAAAAACACCGCGATCTTCCCATCCGTGGTCGGCGACGACGACGCATAGCTGCTTCGGGTGTCCCTCCCGCTGCCCTCGGAAACCTGATGCTGCCACAGCACCTTGCCGTCGCTGCGGTTGATGGCCAGGGCCAGGAGCGCTTTCGGGCCAGGATCGGTGGACGAGACCAAGACCGTATTATCCCAAATGATCGGCGTGGCGGGGCTCGGCCCTGGCAGGGCCAGACTCCAGAGCACGTTTTCCGTCTTGGACCACTGACTCGGAAGGTTGGTCTCGGTCGTTGCGCCGTTGAACAAAGGGCCGCGCCACTGGGGCCAGTTCTCGGCGAGCATGTTTGTGACCAGCCCGGTCAGGGCAAGGAGGCGCAGTGCGTTGGCAATGTTCATTTTGTGTCCCATGAAGGTGAATTGATCTAGTCCTTAACTGGACGATGTTCTTGGCCGGAAAGGTACGGGCCCCCTCGAACAAACGCAAGCAAACCGACGACAACGGAACGATGCAACTCCGGGGTTTTGCCTTTGGCGAGCACGGGACCACCCTTGGCAGACAGAAAATGGCAGTTGCTGAGGTGCTCTTTCTATGAATTCCCACAGAAGGGAACTGGGCTTGCACCGAATGTGTAGAATGCGTATTTTGAATTCATGAAAGCGACGGCAACTGAGATGGTCCGGCATTGGTCCAGTTTCTTGGCCAAGGTGCAGCAAGGATTCACGATTGATATTGTGAAGTCGGGTAAAACCGTTGCCCGGTTAAGTCCATCAACCGGGGCTATGACCGGCCCGGAACTGGCCGCAATCCTTCGGCGACAACGGGCCGATTCAGAGACGGCAGGGGAAATGGAACGTGTTTTGAAGGACCAGGAGAACCATGAACGAGCCTTTGTTGATCGACACTGACATTTGGATTGAAGGGGAGCGGCAACCGGCGGTGATCGCAAACTGGCTGGCCGATCAAGGAGACGTGGCAACCTGTGACACGGTACGCGCTGAATTCCTCGTCGGCGTTCATGCCCCCAAGCAGCCTGCCACCCGCGAAAAAGCACGTCGCTATTTTGAAGAGGTCATTGCCTGCACGCCTTCTTTGCCGATTGACCGTGCTGATTTTGGCCGGGCCGGCCGTTTGATTGGCGACGCCGTACGAAATGGCCAGGCGCGTCCAACCCTGGGGGATGGCCTGATTGCGGCCTGCGCCTTGCGCGAGGGTCGCACTGTTGTCACGAAGAACGAAAAGGATTTTCAAGCCATGGGAGTAGCCACCGTAAACCCATTGGCCGCACCTCCACCCTAGCGGAGACGGAGATCCAGCCGTGCGCCAGGCCAGCGTGTCGGTTGAGGAGTTCGTCAGCTAGCCGGGCGGTGGGCCAAGAAGGTCCTGTTGCCGGACAAGCAAGGGCCTCTCAACTCCACGGTTTAAGGTGTGCAAAGCGCCGGCGGTGTGATAGACAATCGGGCTGTGACCCTGGCCGAGCCCAACGCGGGCGATGTTGTTGCGCGGAACACGATGTTTGCCACCACGCACTGGAGCGTCGTGCTGTTGGCGGGCCAGGGCACCGATGCGCGCGCGACGGAAGCTCTCGATCGGTTGTGCGGCGCCTACTGGCGTCCACTCTACCTCTTTGTGCGGAGTTCGGGTTACGACGAAGAGACGGCTAAAGATCTGACCCAGGCCTTTTTCGAGCGCTTGCTCCGGAGAGACTACGTCAAGGATGCCGACCCCGCGAGAGGCCGTTTTCGCTCGTTCCTGCTCGCCGCCTTGAAGCATTTCCTGGCCAATGAGTGGGACCGACAACAAGCGGTAAAACGCGGTGGGCGCTGCCGGTTCGTGCCGCTGGAAACCACCGTCGCGGAGCCGGAGCTCCAGCGGGGTGCGCGCCGCGATCTCAACCCGGAACAGCTCTTCGAGCGTCGATGGGCGATGGCGCTGCTCGACCAGGTGCACCAGGAATTGGAGGCCGAGCAGGCCGCGAGTGGCAAAGCGGCGCTGTTTTCCGCGCTGCAGGTTTATCTGACGGGCGACAAAGAACGTCCGCCTTACTCGGCCACCGCGTCCCAACTCGGCATGAATGTCGAGGCGGTCCGGAAAGCGGTCGAGCGACTCCGCCAGCGCTACGGCCAGTTACTGCGGCAGGCGGTGGCGCAGACGGTGGATTCGCCCGGGGAAGTCGAGGCCGAGCTGCGCCATCTTAGAGTGGTGCTGTCCAGGTGAGTTCGGACTGGCGCCCGGCGCGGCCAAAACAACTCCGTCACTTTTGACCGGAATTGCTTCATTAGTTAGTGAATCGATGCGTGGCCCGTGACGACCTCGCGATCTGGAGTTCGGGCGCGGACGACTTGGGCATATGAGCGAAGCGAACGCAACATGTCCGGAGTGCGGCAGCGAGTTGCCGGAAGGCACGCCCGCCAGTCAATGCCCGCAATGCCTGATCGGTCTGGGGCTCGAGGCCTCTCCGAGACAGTCATCGGTTATCAGTGATCGGTCATCAGTTATCAGTAATCGGCGGTCACTGATCACTCTCGGCGCTTTTGGCGACTACGAATTGCTGGAGGAGATCGCCCGAGGCGGCATGGGGGTGGTGTACAAAGCTCGGCAGGTCAGCCTGGACCGCCTCGTGGCGGTGAAGATGATTCTCGCGGGCGAGTTTGCGACCCAGCAATTCGTCCAGCGCTTTCTTACCGAGGCCGCTGCCGCCGCGGTGTTGCACCATCCGAACATTGTCGCAATCCATGAAGTTGGGGTCCACGCCGGGCAGCACTACTTCTCGATGGATTTCGTGGATGGCCCCAGCCTGGCCGCGCTGGTGGGGCACCAGCCGCTGCCAGCCCGGCGGGCGGCCCAGTACCTCAAAACCATTGCCGGGGCGATTCACTATGCGCATGAGCAAGGCATCCTGCACCGCGACCTCAAACCGTCGAACGTGCTCATCGACGCCAGCGACCAGCCGCGCATCACCGATTTCGGCCTGGCCAAGCGCCTCGAGGGCGAGACCAGTTTGACGCTGAGCGGTCAGATGGTCGGCTCGCCCAACTTCATGCCGCCGGAGCAGGCGACGGCCAAGCACGGAAAGGTGGGCCGATACAGCGACGTCTATTCCATGGGCGGGATCCTCTACCACCTCCTGACGGCCCGCCCGCCGTTCCAGGCGGACTCGTTGGACGTCATCGTCAGCCAGGTGCTGACCACCGAGCCGGTTTCGCCCCGGATGCTCAATCCGACGGTGCCGCGCGACCTGGAGACGATTTGTTTGAAGTGTTTGGAAAAGGAGCCTTCGCGCCGCTACGCCACGGCCCAGGCGCTGGCGGATGAACTGGGGCGATTCCTGCACGAGGAACCCCTCTTGGCACGACCGGTGAGCCCGCCGGAGAAAGCGTGGCGCTGGTGCCGGCGCCAGCCGGTGCGCGCGAGTCTGGTTGCGGCGCTGATCCTGGTGTTTGTGCTGGGGTTGAGCGGTGTGCTCTGGCAATGGCAGCGGGCCGAGCGCTTCGCTGAGACCGAAGCCCGCCAACGCTTGCGAGCCGAAGAACAAACGCGCCGCGCCGAAGCGGAGGCACTGTCGGCCCGGCGCAATGCCTACGCTGCCGACATGAACCTGGCGCAACAGGCGCTGCAGAATAACAACGTTGGGCTTGCGACCGGCCTCCTGCATAAACATCGCCCCGACGACGAATCCCTGCCCGACCGGCAGGCGGGCGCCATCGAGTTGCGCGGTTGGGAATGGCGCTACCTGTGGCAGTTCTGCCAGGCCGACGAGTCCGTTAGACTGCAAACGAATTCCGATTCTATCGGGGCGGTGGCCATCTCGCAAGATGGAAGAGTGATGGCGGTGCAAACAGGCGATGACAAGGTCGCCGTGTGGAATTTGACCTCCAAACAACCGACCGCTGAGCTACCGAGTTCGGCCTCGATCGAAATCCTGGGCCTATCGCCTACTGGCCGCCTGTTGGCCGTGAGCACCCGCAATGCGCGGGGAGAACCGTTGGTTGAGGTGTGGGACGTGCAGGCACGGAAGATCAGCCACACGCTCAACCACCCGTCGCGCGTAAGGTCCTTGGCGTTCTCTCCGGACGGGACCTTGCTGGCAACCTTCGACGACCAGGGAACCGTCGAGTTGGTGGAGTGGGCGGCCAACCGCACCCTGACCAACCTTTCTGTGCTGCCCCCTCGACATGGGGGCTCGGGAGTTGTGGATTTTTCTCCGGACGGGACCCGGCTGGCGATTGGAGAGGATTACGGGCGGATTCACATCTTGAACTGGCGGACGGGGACCACGGTTTCGATGACGAACCTGACCCAAGCAGGTGACGGTGTCATGGCGTTCGCCTTCTCGCCCACGGCGGAACTGCTCGCCGCCGGCTTTGGCTCTCTCGGCGCAACCATTCGGCTCTGGGACGTCAGTTCCGGGGACTATCGAGGGCAACTGACAAACCACACCGGTCAAATCACGGCACTGACGTTCACGCCCGATGGCCGGCTGCTGGCCTCGGCGAGTAATGACCGGATGATCGGGATCTGGAGCGTGGCTGACCAGGCCGAACTGCACGAGTGGCAGGGACATGAGGGTGAGGGTAGGGCATTGGCTTTCCTGCCGAACAGTAAGACGCTCGTGAGCGGATGCCAAGAGGGCACCGCGTGCTACTGGGACTTGAGCGCGACCAACCTGCCTCCTGCCCACACCACGCTGGCCATTTCCTTTGGGGCTGGCTCTCAGGCTGTGCTTGCGCCTCCGAGTTTCTCGCGCGAGGCTCTCGACCCGAAGGTGGTTCGCCGGTTTGGCTTCGCGTTCACGCCCGATGGCCGGAGCTTCATAACGACAGACCGCAATGGTTCGCTCGGGGTTTGGGATGCCAGGTCGGTGCGACTCGTGGAGAGGTTGCCCGCCTTGGGCGGCAACCACTGGGGCGTGGCGCTGTCCCCGGATGGCCAGTGGCTGGCGGCAGGTAATGCCGCGGGAGAAGTCAACATCTGGGATTGGCAAACTCGTTGTGCCGTCACGAACTATGTGGTTCCCTTCGAGTGGTTCGGCCACCTCCGGTTTTCCCGCAGCGGCAAGTTCCTCTTCGCCCGGACAGTCAAGAATGACCACTCCGCCAGCATCCGAATCTGGCGAACCAGCGACTGGGCAGAGGTGCCGCTGCACGGAGTGCAAATCGCGGGTATCTGGTCCGCCGACCTTTCGCCGGACGACCGGCTCCTGGCCACCGGATACGCCAGCGGCGCTGTAAAGCTCTGGAGTTTTCCCTCTGGCAAGCTCGAGACTACTATTACGAACCACACCAGAGCAGTACCGACAGTGCTCTTCTCGCCGGATGGTCGCGTGCTGGCCTCAGCGAGCCACGATCGCCAAGTCGGACTCTGGGATGTGTTCGCCCGTCGGAAACTCGCGACTTTGCGCGGGCATTTGGGTGTGGTGTGGAGCGCAGCCTTTTCGCCGGATGGCCGGCGGCTGGCTACGGGCGGCTCGGGCGCCAAAGACGCCGTCAAACTGTGGGACCTCGCGACGCAAAGAGAGACTCTATCCCTACAGGGGGAAGGGGACTTCTTCTTCCAGGTCGCCTTTTCTCCCGACGAGAGCACGCTGATGGCCACGTCGTTCATGGGGCTGGCCCATGTCTGGCGCGCACCGTCGTGGGAGGAAATCCCGGCGGCGCAGAAAGGACGAGTGGCCCCATGAATCCTTCCAGAAGAGAACGAAAGGAACGAAGCAAGCTCGAGCAAGGGGCGGGGCCAGCCTGGGTGCGAGCGAGATTGGCGGTCACTTCCGCCGTAAGCCTCGTAGCCGCCTACGTCAGGAGGCTCACTTCAATTTCGGGTGTCGGATGGCACATGTCAGCTTTGGAAGTCAGAGCCTCCTTACGTCGGCTGCTACCGTTCAAGGCAACGCAGGGCGGTCGCCCGGCGGCCTTCACGCTCATCGAGTTGCTGGTCGTCATCGCCATCATTGCGCTCCTGGCCGCGCTGCTGTTGCCCACGTTAGGCAAGGCCAAGCGCTCGGCGCAGTCGATCCAGTGCGCGAACAACCTGAAACAACTCCAACTCGCTTGGCAGATGTACGCCGGAGACCACAACGACCAACTCGTGCCCAACTGGGTCATCGGATCGGTGGGTGACTGGCGTGGCCTCTGCAGCACATCCAATTCCTGGGTGTCCGGGTCGGCTTTGGCTGACGGCTCCACCGCCGGGATTCGCCAAGGCGCGCTTTGGCCGTACACCGGAAGCGAAGGCGTTTATCGCTGTCCCGCCGACAAATCGCTCTGGCTCTACGGGAGCCGGCGCGTCCCGCGCCCGTTTAACGTCGCTTTGAGCGTGGGCATGAACGGCGGGCTAAACGCCGATATTGGCCCGAGGCTCGACCCGAGCGTGGTGGTCACGCTGGCGGAGATCCGGCGGCCGACCGGCGTGTTCACCTTCATCGACAAGGAGGAAGAGAGCATGACCTCCGGGGCCTTCTTTGTGCAGCCGGGCCAGACCGGCTATTGGCTGACGATTCCGGGCGATCGTGACCGCGGGTGCGGGGCCAATGCCGCGTTCGCGGACGGGCACGTCCAGTTCAAGAAGTGGCAATTCCTGGGCCGCAAACGCACCGAGTTCCAGACGCTCGTTCGCAATGAACAGGATCGCGCAGATTTGAAGTGGGCGGTGGATGCCCTGCCAGGCGCGAGAGGGCAGTGACAGGTGGGCGAGACAGAACCGTATCAGCCTCATTCGTTGTCGGCGACGCACTTCGACGGCTTGGTACCGCACCGTGCGAAAGCGTCTTGGGCTCCGCCAGCTCGCTCATTCCCCAACACCCTTTGATGCACGAGTTCTTCACGGCAACCCGGGCCGCTTGGCGGGTGGCTGGTAGTCCCGATGCCAGTAAAGCCGCCAGAGGCGGTCCAATTTCACGAGTTCGCCGTGCCCGTCGAAAAACGACACGTTCACGGCACCCGGCAGCGGCTGGTCCGATGGCCAGCGCCCTGGCAGCGGATTGGGCCGGCTACCATGGCGGGCAATCGTAAAATGCCACATGCTGCCGACGCCATAGCCCCAAGGGGCAAACAGATCACCGAGGGCGGCGTCATCAGCCCGCGGGGCCCCAAACCACCAAACGGAGTCACCCACCACAGGTGTGAGCGGCGGCTGCGAGATTTCGCTCTGGCTCGTGAAAAAGCGTTCGCCTTCGAAAGTCGCTGCATGGGCAGCAACGAATAACCAGCCGTTCAGACCATAACTGCCTGCGGCTTGGCTGTGATCGGTTTCCCGTGAACCTATCCAGGCCAAGCGGAGCGTCCCCAGCGCAAACCCGGATGTGCTGGAGGAAAGGAGCGTGCTGGGGCAGATCCAGCCTTTCTCCGGTCGGCCGGTGCCATCCCAAAACCAATCCTTCATCTCCGGCTGATCCAAACGCTGGCCGGCATCGTCGAGATGGAGTTGGAAGTCCAAGCTGATCTGGCGCTGGTTGCTCAGGCAGACCGCCGCATGGGCCTTTTGCTTCGCACGCGACAACGCCGGCAGGAGCAACGCCGCCAGGATCGCGATCACTGCAATCACCACCAGCAACTCGATGAGCGTGAAGGCGAGACCGCTGCCTGGATGAGACCAGCCGTCACCGTTTCTCAAGCGCGATGAATCGTCTCGGGTGCTCATTTCCTCTGCGGGTTGTATCCCGGCCTAGTTCGCCTCGATGACCCGGTAGAACCGCCTTGGTTCTCCCCGAGCCACCAGACAACTCGTTTCGACCAGTGCGTTCGTCGCTAAAACGGTGCTGCCGGTCGGCAGCGTGACGCGCGTCCATCGGTTGGTGACAACCTCCGTGCTGAATTCGACTCCGTACTTGAACCCGGCTTCAGCCTGCCACACCAGCCGAAGCCAATCGAGGCTCTCAAGGGTTGCACTGATGATCTGCGGCGTCACCCCGCCTTGCGGATCGAACACGTCAAGCGTCTGGTAGAAGATCGCACTGGGATTCATAATCGGTTCCTTACTCACGCCGCCCGCGAGATAGACCTTGCCGCCGATAACCCCGCAGGCCGCCGTTAGACGCGTCCTTGGCATCCTCCGCCGGGCGGTGAACCGGTCTTGAGTGGGATCATAGGCCAGCGCGAAATCATACGATCCGGCCATGTCTTCGGTCATCCCTCCAAACAGGAAAATGATGCGATCCACCGTGGCTGACATGAGGCCCATGCTCCACGGGGAGAATCGGGCCTTGGCGGTCCATCGATCGGTCTTGGGATCGTAAGCGAACGTTTCGGTTCCCATGAACGCGTAGATGAGGCCGTCCACCACGCTGGCCGTCAAGAACCAGAGGGGCGTGGGCAGGCTCTTTTTCGTGGTCCATCGGTCAGTCTTCGGGTCGTAGGCTTCGACCGTTGCGACCCTTGCGCCGGTGCCGATCTGGCCGCCGATCACGTATATGATCCCGTCCACGGCCGCCGCGGCCAGAAAGTGACGCGCGGTGGGCAGCTCCTTCTTGCGCGTCCACGAATCCGTTCCAGGATCATAAGCGAGGACTTGTCGGAGCGCAGCCCCCGCATCTGGATAGTGGCCGCCGATCACGTAGAGAATTCCTTCCACCACGCACGAAGCCGGGGTGCTGGTTTGCAGGGGCATGTCGGCCTTTTGTGTCCATGACCCTGGCGCGGCTATCGCCGGCGGGGGCAAACAAAGGCACGAGGCAGCGATGGTCAACACGGTACTGGCGATGCGCCTTTGTTGCCGGATAGTATGCCGTACCATCGAGGTTGCGGTCCGAATTAGTTTGGTGCTGAGCTCTTTCATGGATCTTCTTTCTTTTCAAAAACTGCTCCAAACTCGTTGTGGCTGGGCTCTCGCATCGAGCAGGATATTGGTCACCTGGATGAGAACGTCGCTCCACGTCATGGCAAGCCAGGCCGCTTGGCGGGGGGCTGGTAGTCCCGATGCCAGTACAGTTGCCAGAGGCGGTCCAGCCTCACGAGTTCGCCGTGGCCGTCGAAAAACGCCACGTTTACGGCGCCCGGCAGAGGCTTGTTCCGTGGCCAGTATGTCGGCGCCGGACCAGGCCGGCTCCCGTGGCGTGGAATGGTGAGGGAGGCCATGGCCAGATACCCGTTCTCATAGGGCAAGACCAGATCTGTCGGTGGGAGATCTGAGGCGTATGGAGCTGCCCAAGGGGCAACGGCGTCGCCTAGCACGGGCGTGAAGGCCGGTTTCACGATCTCACTTTGGCTTTTGAAATGTTTTGGAAAGTGTTCGGGGCTGAGATCCGGTTTGCCGGCGACGAACAACCAGAGGTTCCCAGCGTAACTGCCGAAGTCGGAGGGTGGAGAAAGCCAAGCCGATCGAACTGTGCCTAAACATAACCCAAGAACGAAGGGGGGCCGTTGCGGTGGCGCGCTGGGGCAAATCCAGCAGGCTTTGTCGGGATACTCTAGCCCGTTAGTGCTCAATCCCCATGACCGAAGCTCATCCTGATCCAAACGTTCACTGCTATCCTGGAGTCGCATGCGGAAGTCCAAGCTGATCTGGCGCTGGTTGCTCAGGCAGACCGCCGCATGGGCCTTTTGCTTCGCACGCGACAACGCCGGCAAGAGCAGCGCCGCCAGCAGGGCGATGATCGCCATCACCACCAGCAATTCGATGAGCGTGAAGGCGAGACCGCTGCCAGGGTGAGACCAGCCGTCACCATTTCTCAGGCGCGATGAATCGTCTCGAGTGCTCATTTCCTCTGCAGGTTGTATCCTGGCCTAATTCGCCTCGAGGACCCGGTAGAACCGCTGCGGATTGCGGGCGGCGGCAGGATCGGTCAGAGGCGTGCTGAAGCTCGGCGGGGTCACGTCGGTCCAGTCCGCCCACGTGGTTAGATTAGCGGAGACTTGAACCGTGTAGCTTTGGCTGGTCTGGCCGATCAGGGTCAACTGAAACGAACCATCCGCCAGCCGCTGGGGCGAAGCGAGAACGGCAACATCGGCCGGCACTGCGGTCAACTCCAGCGTGCGAATGGAGATCGCCCCAGCGGCGTCGGTCACTCTCAGCCGGAAGACAAACAAATCCGCGACACCGGGCATGAAGGTGGGATTGCGCACATTCACGTCCGACAGTTCCGCCATCGAAGTGGCCGGGCGCCGGATCCAACTCCACTTCCAGGCCACGGCGGTTTGCGGGTGAGTGTCCAGTTGGCGCGTCAGCCCGGCTGGCGCGACCGGCAGATCAAGGCGGTCGCCCAAGTAGTGTAGGGCGGCGCGGGCGCTGTTCGCAGCCAGAAGCAGCGCGCAGAGCGCCAACTGCAAAAGCGGGAAGGTGAGCCAAGTGGTGTGCCCCGCCGGGCTGAGTTTCATTTCGGGGCAGTTGGCGTGGCGGCAGCCCGCCGTATCTCTAAGCTGTGTTTTCACAAAGTCGGATTCTCGGTTGAGGGTCATTGCGGCAATTCCGGGTTTGTGCGCTTCGTGGCCTTCGTGGTGCAGTCATCCCGCTCACGGCACCTGTCGCGGGCGGAAGAACTGGGCAGCCTCGCTGGCCGGGACAGTCATCTGTTGGAGGCCGGGCATGGGCAACTCTTGGACCGGCAGCCATGGGCCTTGGACGGTGGGCGCGCCTTCAACGCTGTAGTTCACTCCTGTGGGAGTGGGCCACGTGAGCCGGACAGCCCGCACGATGCCGAGCAGCGGGACCTCATACTTCCGCAGTTCGAGGTTGTCGAAAGTAGCGACGGCCGCGGGTTGCTGGCCATCGTAGTTAAACTGAAACACGCCAACGGCTCCCTTACCAGAGGTGAATGGCGCTCCCGAGAGGTCGGGGGATAAAGCCAGCTCCATGCGGGAGAGGCTCAGGAATTCCGCCGAGGTGAGGGCGGGATCAGGTTTTGGGGTATCCACGACGCTGTGCTCATAAAGCACCGTGGGAGGATTGCCTTTATCCAGCACGCGGGCTGTGACGACCACGTTCGTATTCGCCCTCGTCAAAGCCAAAGCGAGTACCACATTTGTATCTGGCACCTGCGCCTTTTCGTAGGAAAACATGGTGACGGCAGTCGAACCCAGGCTCGGCGACCATTTGCGCACCGCCATGAAGTCGTGGCCTTTGTAGATGCCGTAGAAGCCGGCATCGTTTCCCAGGACGAGTATGGCGGCGGTTGCGCTTGCGTTTAAGTTGACCAGGTCCACCCGCGTTTCCAAGGTCTCGCCGTCAGCCGTCTTCCATTGGGTGGGCGGCGCCGCGAAAGTGTAGCTGTTCATCGCTGACCGGGTGATCACCCCCGGCCAGTACCCGCTTACTACGAGTTGGCCGTTGGGCCTGGTGTAGGAGTATGACTGAGGTCCCCAATAGCTCCAACCCACCGGAGGGCCATTGAAGTTGTCGAGCACCAGGTTCGTGCTCACGGGAGCCTTGATCGTTCCGGTGTAGAGGTAGGGAACGGTCGGGTCAATGGGGCCTGCTGCCGCCGCCCGGGTAAGCGTCTCCTCCACGCGCAGGCCGTCAATAGTCCCGCCTGAACCGTAGCCGACAATGCTGAGGTGCAGGCTGTTGTCAGCTTGCATGACCCCGCGGTGGGTGGTCTCCCAGAGTCCCCCGGTGGGCGTGAACTTAGGATTTTGCGGATCCGCCAGATCCCAGGCGCCGACTTCCTGATACGCCGTGCCGTAAATGATGGCCGAGCCGTCGGCTTGGGCTGCCCCATCTACGAAGATCAGGCGTTGGCCGGTCAGGCGAGGATCGCTGCTTTGCACGCGCACCACGTGGGCGTTGCCTCGGAATAGCACTTGGCCGAGAGCATTGGTGCACCAGATGCCCGGAACGGGCCCTCCGATGACCCAGCCAGTGGACGTGAAGGGAGTGTCGGCAGCAGCCAATGGCAGAGCAGCCAGCAGCAGCATTGCCGCTGTGGCCGTCACTCCAGAGCCAGGGGCCCGGCGGCCAGCCGATGGATTGCACGGTGTTTT
>Ga0209514_10004184_pt1 | contig 19703 bp, 12 predicted proteins | sample Subgrocontami58m_FD_187452 | JGI IMG/M metagenome (GOLD analysis project Ga0209514, IMG submission 187452) | Subsurface groundwater microbial communities from S. Glens Falls, New York, USA - GMW37 contaminated, 5.8 m (SPAdes) (version 3) | ecosystem: Environmental > Aquatic > Deep subsurface >...
CGCAGTCCCACCCGCGCGTTCCGCCGTTGGTGCACTGGTAGTTCGACGGGTAGTTCGTCGTCGCATCGTTGTTGTCGCCGATGCCGTCGCTGCCGCCGTTGCCGGCCGCCGCCACGAACAGGATCCCGGCGTTGCCGCCGCGATTGATCGCGTCGAGCAGCGCCTGCGAGAACCCGCCGCCGCCCCAGCTGTTGTTCATGATCCGGGCCCCGGCGCGGCGCGCGTAGTCGATCGCCTCGATCGCTCCGCTGGTGGTACCACCGTTAGCGCCGAGGAACTTCATCGCCATCATCTTCACGCGCCAGGCCACGCCCGACACGCCGACGCCGTTGTTCCCCACCGCGCCGATCGTCCCGGCGACGTGGGTGCCGTGACCCTGGTCGTCCATCGGGTCGGCGTCGCGGTTGGCGAAATCGTACCCGTAGATGTCGTCTACCAGGCCGTTGCGGTCGTCGTCCACCCCGGGGCGACCGTTCGCCTCGGCGGCGTTGCGCCACAGGTTCGCGCGCAGGTCCGGGTGGTTGTAGTCGATGCCCGTGTCGATCACCGCCACCAGCACGTCTTCGCCGGTGGTGAGGTCCCACGCTTCCGGGGCGTCGATGTCCGCGTCAGCCGTGCCGCCGGTCTGGCCGGTGTTGTGCAGGCCGTAGAGGAGGTTGAAAAAGGGGTCGTTCGGTGTCCGATAGGCGTGCTGAACGTAGTTCGGCTCGGCGTAGGCCACCGAGGTCTCTTCGCGCAGCTGCTTCAGGGCGTCGGCGACGCTCAGGCTCGCGGGCAGTTGGACCTGCACCCACGTCCCCGCGCCAGTCCGGCCGGACTCTCGGCTCCAGTCCTTTTCTACCCGGCCGCCGAGGACATTGGCCACGATCTTCCCGCGCACCGCTTCCGGAATCTCCGCGCGGAACTTCACGAACAACTGGTTCGGCACGTGCTCATACCGCGGCATCTCTTCGACACGCTCCGTCCAAGGGAGCTCTTCGAGCGTCTGCGCTACGGTCTTCCCAGGGCGGGGTCGGATCTCGAAGCGGGCCTGCCCGGCATCGCTCTGATCCAGACCCTGCGCCTCGGGAAGATGCTCGATCGAGGCGGTCCCGCCTTTTTCCGCGGGCGCGACTTCCGGATGCGCGGGCTCCGGTTGCGGACGCTTCTCGTCCGACGGCGTCGACGACCGGTCTGCTGAATCCGCGCGCGCGGGGCCCGCAGTCTTCTCCCCCGGCTTCGAGCGGGTGATCTTCAGCGACTCCCGCGAGTCGGTGCGGAGAACGGCAAAGAGGATCGCTCCCAGCCCGAAGGCCAGGGCACAGGCCATGAAGGTCCAGCGCGCATTCGAAGTCCGGGTCGCATTCTTTCGCATGGGTTCGCTCCTCAAGGGACGGCGAATGATTATGCACCCGGGATGCCCGTTCCAGAGACCTGGCGAATTGCCGCAACATATTTCCGCGTAAGCCGTACGGTCATGGGATGCCACGATGCAACTGTCGGGCGCGCGCCACAAGAATGCCTTGGATGTCGGGGCACGCCGACACGCCGACGGTCGAGTTGCCGGCGACTCGGACGCAGGCTCCGCCTGTGGGTCGGGCTACGCCGGCGGGCGATTGCTCGTGGGTTGCCCAGACCGAGCGGTTCCGCCGAGCGGAGCGCCGCCGTCGGTCTGGTCATCCCTGGTCCGGGAGACCGTGGCGTCGGATGGCGCCATTCGCCACCCGCGGGCCGTGGTGCGGGAGTCGGCGGCCGAGCCGACCATGGATCCGGCAGCCTGGGCGGCACCTGGCAACCACACGAAGACTTCTCGGGCCAAGGTCTTTTCACCGGGAAGACCGATTCCCCTGAACCTCGAAGTGGAGCGCTCGTTTTCACTTCGATGCGACCGACCTGCCCGTTGACCCGGTGCCTTTGCCGTTGTTTCCTGGCGATCGCGTGGCTCCATTCGGCTTCCTGCGCACAACCCCCGATGCAGCCCGCGCCGCTCGACCGGACCGCGCTGAAGGACCATCCACGAGTATGTGCCGGGGAAGCGCTCGATCCCGCATCCATGGTGGTGAGCGTCGACGCGCACGGGGGCGTCTTTCGCGACGGGCGGCGTGGCTCCGCCGAAGCCGTGGCCCCGGAAGCTCCCGCCGGCGTGAACGATCTGAACCACCGGCCGGTGCTCCTCGAGTTCGCGCCCTCTCTCGCGTTCTCGGAGGTCCAACCCGTACTCGACTCGCTCCTGCGCGCGCGCTGCGTCAACCTTGCCTTCCTCACCGCGACTCCGGGCGGCGCGCGCAGCGTCACGCTGCCGGTCTTCGTCGATCACGGCTGCACCGCCCTGCTGTACTGGTTCGGCGCGACCTGCCACAACGAACACGCGGCCCCGCGCGAGCACCGCTGGATCGAGTTGTCGGCGGGTCCGGGCGGCAGCCTGCTCCTGCAGGGAGTGCGCGAAGGTCCCGCATCCGGGATGATCTCCTTCCCCAGGCCACGCGAGGACTCCGCTCCGGGCGCCCCAGAGCCGAAGACCGCCGCCGCGAAAGCGACCAGGCCGGAGCCCTGGACCGACGACCGCCTGCGCGCCGAGGTGAACGGCCGGCTGTTCGACGAGCCCTTTCCGATGGTCTCGCTCACGGTCCGGCCCACGGATCGCGTCGCCGATGTCGTGGCGTGCCTCGCCGCCATCGAACGTGTGGTGCACGGGCGCGTAACCGTCGACATCCTGGCCCGGGATTGAGCGCCGCGGGGGAGCTCCCGCCGCGCAATCCACCGGGCACCCCCTCCCCCCGCGAACACGGGTCGAATTCGTCCAGATCGTTCGCCAGGCGGCGCGCTCGCGGCTTCACACCGGCCCGCATCAATTTTCGAATCTGGTGATCCTTCGCGCGGAACTCTCGTTGAAGGCCGCACACCGCGAGGACCCCGAACCGCAAGACTCGCGCTGCCCACACCTCAGGAGGCCCGTCATGGCGAAGCACGATTTGCACTCCGTCCCGCAGCCTTCCGACTCCTTCCGCCCCGCCGAACCCGCGCCTGACGCCGCGGAAAGACTCCTCGCGAACTCGCCGTGGTGGTTCATCTCCGCGGCCTTGCACGCGGTCCTCCTCCTGGCCGCCGCGCTCGTTTGCATCGAGCGGCTCGTCCCGGTGGATGAGGGCACCCTGCTGATCCACGTCCGCGCAGCGGCCCCGCTGCTGGTCCCGCCGACGATCGAGGGCATCCGGGACGTGCTGGTCCGCAAGCCACTCCCGACCGACGATTCCCAGACTCCGGCGAACGACGAACCCGTGCTCTACTTCCCCGAAGCGGCGAAGTCGGACCATAACGAGACCGCCAACGACCGCGATCAACACACCATGCGCGGAGAATCGCCGGAGTTCCTGAGCTGCCTCCCGGGAGACATGGGCGGCATCCGCGGGCGCAGTCGTGGGCCATTGGCCGGCCTCTACGAGACCATGGGCCCCGGCGGAGGCGGCGGCAGCGCCGGAGCCTTCGGCGATCGCAACGGCGGCGGAAAACAGAACCTGGTCAACAGCCGCGGCGGCTCGCACGCGACCGAGCGCGCGGTGCTGGAGGCCCTCAAGTGGCTGGCCCGCCACCAGAGCCCGGACGGCGGGTGGAAGGCCGAAGGCTTCGATGCCCAGTGCGCGGGCAACCGCTGCTCGGGCCACGGTTACTCCGACCACGACACCGGATTGACCGGGCTTTCCCTGCTCGCCTTCCTCGGCGCCGGATACACGAACCTGTCCCACGACATTATCGATGACCCGGTGACGGGCCGCCCGCTCCGCTTCGGCGAAGTCGTGAAGGGCGCGATCCGCTGTCTCCTCAAGCAGCAGGCCGCCGACGGCCGGATCGGCCCCAAGGTCCCCCGCTACATGTACAACCACGCGATCGCCACCCTCGCCCTGACCGAGGCCTACGGGATGACGAAGTCGGCGGTGCTCGAAGAGCCCGCACGCAAGGCGCTCGAGTTCCTCGGCCAGGCCAAGAACTCATACAAGGCGTGGCGCTACACCGAGCGCGGCGGCGAGAACGACACTTCGGTCACCGGGTGGGCGATCATGGCCCTCAAGTCGGCCGAGATCTCCGAGCTACCCCACAGCCGCGCCGCGATGGAGGATGCCCGCTCGTTCATCCAGGAAGTCACCGAGACCAATTATGGAAAGTGCGGCTACATGAAAATGGAGGACGCCGGCGTCCAGGTCACGGTCCAGGGCAAGAACGACCAGTACGCCAACCACGAAGCCATGACCGCGGTCGGCATGTGCACGCGGATCTTCGTGGACCGCGACATCCAGGACCCGATGCTCGACCTCGGCGCCAAGGTTCTGGTCGGCGATTTGCCCGCCTGGGACAAGGCCAAGAAGACCAACGACTACTACTACTGGTACTACGGCACCCTCGCGCTGTTCCAGTTCGACGGGCCCGATGCGCAAGGCGGAAAGTCCCGCGGGCGCTACTGGGAGGCCTGGAACGAGCGTCTGACCGAGGCGCTGGTCGGCCACCAGCAAAGACGCGCGGACGGCTGCGCGGACGGCTCGTGGGACGCCGAGGACCGCTGGGGCTTCGAAGGCGGCCGGGTCTACGCCGTCGCCATCAACGCCCTCTCCCTCGAGGTCTACTACCGCTACGCCAACGTGTTCGGCTCTGGCAAGGCCAAGACCGTCGCCAAATAGAGGGAACGACGCCGGCTCGGTTCGGGTGGCCCGGCGGACGCGGAGTCCGCGCGCGGTCGGCCGCCCAACCTGCCCGGTCGCTCTCGGGTCCGCTCCGCCGGCTCGCCCGACCCACCCGGCCACCCGACCCGGACGACCCACCCGGTTGCTCCCTTGTCCGCTCCTCCCGTCGCGTGGCGTACTGCCGCGCATCCTGGGAGGAGCCAGATGGGCTGGGCGTACTTCGGAGGCTGCGCCATCTTCGCCTGCGGCGGACGCAACGACCTCGAAGGCGCCCCGATCGGAAGCGTGGGCCGAAGGAGGAATCGTCGGCCGCGGCGCTGACGGAGACCGACGACGCGCGACGACGGGCAGGAAATCCGCCCTGCCCGGGTGTCCCGTCCACACTGAGGGCGGCCTCGACCCCGGCGAGCGCCGGGTGAGGGTCGGCGGGATCCTCGAACCGGGGGGACGCACCCGCCAGGACCCCCTGTGGTGACAGTCGGCAGGAGCTTTCCCTTGTCTTCGTCCACACCGGTCGGTAGAGTCGCGAATTGAACGATCTATACGTCAGGTGGAGGTTCATATGCAGGCCTTGACGACGATCAGGATGTCCTCGAAGGGCGAAGTCGTCATCCCGGCAGAAGTGCGGAAGCGGCTTGGACTGCGGCCTGGCGCGCAGTTGATCGTCCTTGAAGGACGCGACGTCTTGATTCTCAAGACCATCCAGCCCCCGTCGATGTCTGAGTTCGACAGTCTGATCGGAAGCGCAAGACACCAGGCCCGTTTCTCGGAGCTGAGACGGTCCGACATCGTCAAGGCCATTGGTCGCGTGCGCCGACGCAAATGAGGGTTGTTCTCGACACCAACGTGTTCGTCTCCGGTGTGTTCTTCTCGGGCCCACCGTATGAGATCCTTGACGCGTGGCGCCGCGGCGAGGTCGAAATCGTCCTTTCGCTTGAGATCCTGGCCGAGTACCAGGAAACCGCCGTTGAGCTATCGCATGGGTTCCCCGGAGTGGACATGACACCTTGGCTCGAGTTCTTGACGCTCAAGGCGTCCATCATCGACGCCCCCGCACTGCCAGAGCATGTTTGTACGGACCCCGACGACGACAAGTTCCTGGCCTGTGCTCTTGCAAGTCGCACCAAGCTGATCGTCAGCGGAGACAAGGCGCTTCGGCGGACGTCGGGCTATGGAGGGATTGAGGTGATCACGCCGCGTCAGTTTGTGGACAGGCACCTGAGATAGGGGCGGCCGGAGGACGTGGGCGCCGGAAAATCGCCGCGCATGATGGCGACTTGGCATGCTCGAACAGGCCGTGGCGCTGACGGAGACCGACGACGAGCGACGACGGGCAGGAGATCCGCCCGGCCCGGGTGTCCCGTCCACCCTGATTCACTGATTCGATTCAGCTGATTCGGCCGGGCGTCCCCGGCGCAGGGCTTCGTTGCGCCTCGGCTCCATCCTGCGCGGCTCGCGCGACGCGGGATGGTACAATCGCCGCCCATGATTCCCGAGGAAGACACCGCCATCCCCGGCGACCCGGTCGCTCCGATCGCCGATCCGCTGATCGGCGCCTTGCTGGGGAAGTACCGGCTGCTGCGCCGTATTGGACGGGGCGGCATGGGAGCGGTGTACGAGGCCGAGGACCCGTCGCTCGGCCGCGTCGTGGCGCTCAAGGTCCTCCTGCCGGAGCTCGCCGAGCGCGCCGATGCGGCGAAGCGCTTCGAGATCGAGGCGCGCGCCGCGGCGCGGCTCAACCACCCGAACGTCGTGGCGGTGTACGATGTCGGCGTCGAACGCGGCACCGCGTGGCTCGTCATGGAGCGGGTGCGCGGCGAGAGCGCCCAGGCGCGGATCCAGGAGCGCGGACCCCTACCCTGGCGGGAAGCCACGGCCACGGTCGCCGACGTCTGCCGCGGTCTGGCCGCGGCCCACGAAGCCGGGCTCATCCATCGCGACATCAAGCCCGCGAACCTGCTCCTGCTCGAAGATGGCCGGGCCAAGCTGGCCGACTTCGGCCTGGCCAAGATACTCGACGGCTCGAGCCCGGCGCTGACCGGATCGGGGTACGTTCTGGGGACACCGCACTTCATGAGCCCGGAGCAGGGGAATGGCACGGCGGCGAACGAGCGCAGCGACCTCTACTCGGTCGGGGCGACCTACTACGCGCTGCTCACCGGGCAGCCACCCTATCCCGGGACCACCCCGCTACAGGTCCTGCACGCGCACTTTTCCGGGCCGATCCCGGATCCGCGCACGGTGCGCCCGGGCGTACCCGAGCCCTGCGCCGCAGTGATCCGGCGGGCGATGGCGAAAGACCCGGCGGATCGCTACGCGAGCGCGGGCGAAATGCTCGCCGCGCTGGAGGCGACCCTGGGGGACCAGGCGCAGCCGACGGCGCGTTCGAGCGCCCCCGGTCGCCCGAGGCCGTCCGCGCGAGCCTGGCTTGCCGCCGTCGTGCTGCTCCTCGTCGCGGCCTGCGGGATCTGGACGCTGGGCCGGACGGCAGCGGAGGTCGCCGCGGACGCCGCGTGGTCGAAATTCGCGCCGCAGGTCTGGGAACTGGCCACGCACGCGGATTGGCCCGGCGCGCGCGCTCGCTGCGACGCGGCCGCCGCGGACCCGGACCTGGCCCGCCGGGCTGCACGCGTGGCCGCGCTCGCCCGGGTGCTCGACCTCGGGCACAAGGCGGAGCAGGCGGTCTCGGCCGCCCTCGCCCGGGACGTCGGCCGGCCGGTGCGTCTGGAAACCGACAGCGGCGAAGTGCTCGAGGGCCGGATTGCCGCCGCGCCGGAACACGGCCGGGTCCGGCTCCTGCGGGAGGGACAGGCCCCGTGCGAGGTCGACCTCCTCCAGCTGACCCGGGAGGAGTGCCTGCGCCTCGCGCGGCGCGGGCTCGCGGACGCCCCGGCCTGCGATGCCGCGCTCGCGATCCTGGCCTTCGCCGCCGGAGCGAGCGCTGAGGGGGACGCCCTGCTTACCCAACCCGGAGCCGACCGCCGACCGGAACAGGCCGACCTGAACGCGTCCGCCGAAGGATGGCCCGCGCCCTGGTCGCCCGCGGAGATCGCCGTCCGGCGCGCGAGCGCGCCGCATCGCAAGCGATGAACTGCTTCCCCCGCCAAGCGTATCGGACCCGGACCTTGCCACTCGCAAGTCGGAGGCGACCATGACCGCTCCCGTGTTGGTGACCGGCGGCACCGGCTTCGTCGGCAGCCACCTCGTCGAAGCTCTGTTGGCGCGTGGGACCGCCGTCCGCTGTCTCGTGCGCAACCCCGCCGACCCGAAATGGCTCAAGGAGCTTCCGGTCGAGCTCGTCCCGGGGACCCTGGAGGATGAGCCGGCCCTCGAGCGTGCCGTGGCGGGCGTGAGCACGGTCTACCACGTCGCGGGGGTGACCAAGTCGTTCTCGCGCGAGGGCTATTTTCAGGCCAATGCGGACGGCGCGGAGCGGATCGCGCAGGCGACCGCGAAGGTCAACCCGGGCGTGCGGCGCTTCCTGCTCGTCAGCAGCCTCGCGGCGTCGGGACCCGCGCGCGAAGGCCGCCCGATTCGCGAGGACGATCCGTGCCGCCCGGTGAGCGTCTACGGGGAGAGCAAGCTCGCGGGGGAGGAGAAGGTGCGCGCGCTCGCGAACCGGCTGCCGGTGACGATCGTGCGCCCGCCGATCGTCTTCGGCCCGAAGGATGCGGATTTCTTCCAGGTGTTCAAGGCGGTGTCCCGCCATATCCGCCCCCACCTTGGATTCGGCAAGACGCTCAGCTGGGTGTACGCGCCCGATCTCGCCGATGGAATCATCGCGGCCGCGGCCGCGGACCGGCCGGCGGGAGCGACCTACTACCTGGCCTCGCCGCTCGCGATGACCGCGGAGGAACTGGGGCAGGCGGTCGCGCGCTCGCTCGGCGTCTGGTCCGTACCTGTGCGCGTGCCCGACACGGTCACCGCCGCGCTCGCCTGGTGCTTCGAAGCCGGCGGCAAGCTGCTCGGGAAACCGGGGATCTTCAACCCGGAGAAAGCCCGCGAGATCGCGCAGAAGTCCTGGGTCTGCGACGTATCGCGCGCCCGGGCCGAACTCGGGCATGAGTGCGCCACCCCCCTCGATCGCGCCTTGGGGGAATCCGTCGAATGGTATCGCAAGCGCGGCTGGCTGTGAGGCCGGGAGCTGGACGGGTCACCCGCTAGTCGACGCTGCCGAGCAGCGCGCCGCCGGCGTAGCCGTACACGAACAGGTGCCGGCCGGCGTTCGAGAGCGCCATCCCGGTGATTCGCGGGCAGCCGGTGGCGAGCGTGTGCGCCTGCCTGCCCCCGGTGACGTCCCACACCGCCAGCGTCTCGCCTTCCTTCACCCAGGAGCCGCGGGCGATCGCCACCCAGCGCAAGTCGGGCGTGAACACGGCACAGCTTGCCGGGCCGGCCGAGACGTTGAACGTCGATCGCCGCTTCCCCGTAGTGGCATCCCAAACCGACACGGTCATGCCCTGGAGCACTGCGAAGCTGGATCCGTCGGCGGACCAGGCGATCGCCCGCAGGGAGCTGAGCCAACCACTGCCTTCGGTCTTGGCGACCTGCGCTCCATCGGAAAGCCGATTCACCACCAGGCCCGTATCATCGATATGGGCGACATGCATGACCTTGCCCGCGGGGGAAAGCGCCCACACCGGGGAGGGCAGATTCTGTTTCATCGACAGAAACACGGACGGCTCACGGTCCCGGCTCCGGGTCCAGTCGATTACGGTGCCGGTGTACGATCCTCCCTCCACATACAGGAGTCTCGGATCGGGCAGAAAGGCCGCGCGCAGGTTCATCGTCCCCCAACGCGGATAGAACGAGGTGAGGAGCTTGCCCTGGCGCAGGTCCCAGATCGTGATCCGTCCCTTCCGTCCCCCGGCGCACAGCAGCCCGCCGTCGGGCCCTCCGAAGGCGAGGCAGTGGACCTGGTCCGGCATCGCGCCCAGCTCACCCAACACTTTCAGGTCCGGGACCTGGAGGAGCGCCGTCGACCCGTCTTCGTCGGCCGACTGCGCGGTGACCGCCAGCACCTTCCCGTCCGGCGAGAACTCCGCGGCGGCGATCGAGGCGGACATCCTCCCTTGGGGCACCATCCGCGAGAAGGGGGAGGACTCCTGCGCGCCGATCGGCGCGCAAGCGACCAACGCCAGGAGCAAGCCGGTCGCGCCCTGCAGCGCGGCGAGTCTCGTGCGGGAAAGCAGCATGCGAGTGACGATACTCGGGGATCCTGCAATACGTCAAGGAAGCGCATGGGTGGGATGGGTGGGTGGCGGTTCACCTCCGGGGCGGCCCGACGCTCGGAGCGTGCGCGGCGAGGCTCTTGGCATCCGCCTCGAGTGCGTCGGCGGAGACGACGCCGGCGAGCAGAAGAACTTTCTCCCAGACCGGCCAGCGCGGATCCGGCCCGCCCGGAGGAGTCCGGTCGGGCATGCGGAAGAGGGCGACCGAGACCGTGCACCCCACGGTGGGGCCCGTGGGTTCGCGGGTTACCTCGACCCTCAAGTACCCGTCGAGCGGCTGGAGCCTGCGCGTGTCCACCGCCGGCACCAGCGTCGTGCCCTCGGGGGCCGTCCCGGGGTACGGCAGCAGGCAGGAATCGAAGAGGGGGGCCGGGACCACCTCGTACCCGCGCTCGGCAAACGCCACCTCGAGCCGGCGTCGGAGCAGCTGCGCGTACCGGTCGAAGGTGCGACCCGCGGCGTTGGCCGGGGGAAGCACGGCAATCCTCCGCACCCCGCGCACCGCGGCGGGATCGATGCGGTCCGGCTGCGCGCAGCCCGCGAGCATGCCCAGGGCGGCCACCAGAAATGCGCATCGCATGACGATCCTCCTTCTCGGCCGGACACGCGGGCCATCCGGTACGCGCGACCGGCGCCGAAGTAAATCTCCGCCCGCCCCCCGCGCCAAGCAAAATCGCGCTGTCGGATGCGCCGCCACGGCGGACCGGGGCCAGGGCGATGGCCCCGAGCCCGGTCGGAAGACGCCGGACCGAGCCGGGCGGACCCCCGCGGCCTCAGCCGCGAGGCGCGGCTACCTGGCGATCGTGCGGCGAGATTCGCCGCGAGAAGCGCAGCCAGGCGGATGCTTCCGCGCCGTTCATCGCCCGCGCCCGAAAAGGCGCGCACGGTCCAGGTCTGGGACCGGGACCGTGCGTGGCAAAGGAGTTGTGAAGCGGTATGTTCCGTGGGTCTCCCTTCAGGCGCTCGCGGCCTCCCCGCGGACCCGGCCGGCGGAGACGCGGGAGAGGGAGCCGTTGCTGAGCAGGATTTTCTTCAGGTTCGAGATCGAAGTGGTGATCCCTTTCTTCTGGTCGGGGCTGAGCGGGCCGAGCTGGCCACCGAGGAGCATCTCCAGGGTGTTGCTCGCGCTCAACAGCGGCGAGCGGACTTCCTCGATGATGCATTGGATGGCCCGGCGCGCCTCGTCCGATTGGGCGCGTCCGACCGCGCGCAGGCTGGCGATCCCGAGCACGACCGCGCCCGCCGCGTCCCGCACCATCGTGCAGCGCGCGTCGAGCCGGCTCACGGTCCCATCCGGACGGACGATTTCGATCTCCAGGGACCTGGATTCGCCGTCGGAGGCTCCGAGACGGCCGAATGGATTGCGCCGGTCTTCGATCCGGGTGCCGTCCGCCGTCCGAACGTGGCAGAGCTCGTGCCAGGGGCGGAAAAGCAGGCTGACCGGATCGGCGCCGGCGAACTCTCCGACCGCCGCATTGGCGTGCAGCACCAAGCCGTTGCGGTCCAAGACCACGATCCCGTCCGCCAGCGTCTCGACGATGACCTGGAACATCTTGCGCTCGGTCTCCAGCAGCTCGGTGCAGCGAGCGTTCTCGACGGCGAGCGCGGTCCGGGCGGCGACGAGCCTGAGGGACTTCGCCTCCTCTTCGGAGAACCGGCGGCCCGCGACGCGGACGTTGATCACGCCGACGACCCGGTTCTGCGACTTCATCGGAACGGAGAGCAGGCAGGTCCCCGCCGGCATGCCGCCGGGCTGCGGGACGAAGCGACGGTCGCTCTCGAGGTCGGTCGACCACACCGGCTCGCCGCACTCCGCGGCGCGGCCGGCGATGCCTTCACCAATTTTGAGCCGGAGAGTACCCGCGGGGCCCGGTCCGCCTCCCCGGCCGGCGTGGACGTAGAGTTCGCGCGAACCCTCGTCGATCAGCATGAACGAGCAGGCGTCGACCCGGAGGAGCTTGTGCACCAGGTCGAGGGTGCGCCCAAGGCAATCGTCGATCCCCGGGCTGCAGGAGGTGATGGCCGCCATCTCGTAGCCGGCGATCTCGTTGAGCGTGGCCAGCTCGCGGACCTTGGCGCCCAGCTCGCCCCCCAGGCGGGCCTGTTCGATCGCGAGACCCGCGAGGTCGGCGTACCCCAGGGCGGTGCGCATCTCCTCGGCGGTGGGCGGCGGCAGTTCGCGCCGGTCCGCGAGGACGAGAACGCAGGTGACGGACTCGCGTCCGACCGCAGGCAGCGCGACCACGGTGCGCGCCGGATGATTCCGCAACAGGTCGGCGGGCAGGGCGGACATGGCCCCGTCGCCGGTCCGGGCGGCCGCCTCCCCGCGTGCGATCGCCTGCTCCAGGAGGGTTCCGGCGGCCTGGATCCACGCGCCGACCGGGGCCAGCGCCCCGCCCCGCTCGAGGACCACGCGCAATCCGCCGCTCTCCGGCACCAGGACGGAGACCCATTCCCGCTCGAAAACGGAGGCGACCGCGGTACCGATCTCGCGCAGCACCGCGTCCCGGGAACTCTCGGAAATCACCGTCCGCAGGATCTTGCGCAACGCGGCCAGCTCGCGATGGTGGGCCGGATCGGGCGGCGGCGCCGCTGCGGCCGGAGCAGCCGTGCTCGCCGCCGTCACGCAGCGGCGCATCAGGAGACGAAGGACGATGTCGATGGCGACCAGAACGAGAAGACAGCCGGCGGTCACGGACCCGATGAGCGCACCCATGCTCCTCCCTCCCCTCGCCCCGGTCGACCAAAGCGTGGGGAGAGACGGACGCCCCGACGCGCGCCCGCCGCGGCGCCCCGCGGCGACGGATCACCCGGTCGGGCGTCACTCTCCGCGCACCCTTCGGTAGCCACGCTGCCGTATCGGGCCCCTTCGCCCAACCCAGGCCCCGTGGCTTGCGTCCCCGCGTTTCCGCGGGTTTGCCGTTGTCGGGGTGTCGGTGATGTGGTCTCGAGGTTCGTTGGCCGAGAGACTGTGGCCAACCCACTTGACACTCGCCCGCTTCGGATGACATCATACATAATAAATGCGCGTTGTCAATAGAGAATTTTCGCCCGGACCGCGAAACTCGTCCCCACCGCCCGAGTCTACGGCGCGGACGGACGTGTCGGCCGTCCTGCGGGTCCAGCGGGTTCACCGTGGCGCCTTGGGCTCCCGGGAAAGTGCTTGACAACACCCGAGGGCGGGGATAATCATAGCTGGTGCTCGAAGCGCTGCGGGTGTAGCTCAGTGGGTAGAGCACAACGTTGCCAACGTTGTTGTCGCCGGTTCGAACCCGGTCACCCGCTCTTTTCCCTTCTCCTTCGTCCCCCGCACCGGGGGTCACCGGGCCGGTCTTGGCGGATCCGGACCCATGAAGTTCGAGATCCTGGTGGATCGAAAACTCGACGAGCGCACGCTCGAATCCCTGCTCGGCGTATGGAATTCGAAGCTGCGCAATCTGCCGCCGACGGCTCCCGTCGCCTCCGAGGCCGTGCCGCCCGGATCCGCACCGACCGTCTCCTCCCCCGCCGGTTCGCTCGACCCGAGCCCGTTCGATCCGCCGGCATTCGCGCGCCAGACCGAGTTCCCCTTCCCCGATCCCGTGCCCGCCGCAGGCAAGGGGGCGGCCCCGGATCCGGCGCCCTCGGTGCCGGGCGGGCGATTTCCCGCGGGCTCGCGCGTGGTGATCGACCTGCGCGGCGTTACCTTCGCCTTGCCGCACGGCACGGTCTCGGTGCTCGAATTCGGGCGCTTCGTGAAAAGCCAGGGGGTTCTTCCGGTCCTCCTGGTGCCGGAGAGCGCGCAGGTGCAGTCCTACCTCGACCGCGTCGACTTCTTCCGGCAGGCGGCCGACATCTTCGAGTTTTCGAATTTCTCGATGGAGGGGGTGCGGCGGAAGGCATCGAGCGACGTGCTGCTCGAGATCACCCCGATCCGTCAGTCGAAGGACATCCACTACATCGTCGGCCGGGTGCGCGGCCAGGCCCGCCGGATCCTGGAGAAGCATCTGGGCTACACCGAGAACGACATCTCGCGCTTCATCGTAGCCCTTTCCGAGATCTGCCAGAACATCATCGAGCACAGCGAAGACACCGGCTACGTGGCGATCCAGAAGTACTTCTACAAGGAGAAGCTGGGCCGCAACGTCGCGATGATCGCGGTGACCGACCTCGGGGTGGGGATGCGCCGGAGCCTCTATCCGCGGCTGGGCGAGCGATTCGGAGTGGAGTGGAACGACGTGACCGCGATCCGGCAGGCGTTCGAGCACGGGGTCTCGCGGCACGACGATCCGGGGCGCGGCAACGGTCTGCGCTGCGTGCGCGAGTTGGTCGAGGCGTGGAGCGGGAAGATCACGATCCGCTCGGGGACCGCGCGGGTCAATCGCATCCCGGGCTGGGCCTATCCGGGGCGGGCGATCGAGCGCGAGTTGGCCGAGTTCCCGGGCACCCAGATCTTCCTGACGCTGCCCCAGGCCGGCACCGCCGCCCTCGCGCACGAGGAATGAGGTCGCGCGACGACGCTCACTTCTTCTCGGGCGCCGCCACGGCGGGGGCCGCGGGGGCCGCGTGAGCCGCTGCCGCGGGCTTTTTCGCCGGCTCCAGTTGGAGCAGTCGGTCGAATTCCTGCAGGACGCGCTCGTGGTTCTTCAGCGCCTCCTCGCGGGTGTGGTAGCGCTTCGTGTACTGTTGCTTGAGCTCGCCGTAGTCGCCGTTCGCGTCCGTGAAATGCACCACCGTCTCGAAGTTCGCGCGGCCATCATCGAGCAGGAACGGATAGAGCTGGATCGTGTAGATCACGTAGTTCTGGTCGTCGTGTCCCTTGACCAGGGTGCAGCGCAGTTCCTTGCTGTACTTGCAGGGCAGCTCTCGCAGGAATTGCATCGGGTCCGTCTCCCCATCGTCCTCGAAGCCCGCCCCTCGCGGCCATCCGCACGGGCGGCGCCGTCCACGCCTACCGGCGGAGGGTAGCAAAATGGCCGGCGCTCAGGCCAGGATCTTGCGCAGCGCGCGCACGATCTCCACGTCCTCGCCGGCCTGGATCGTGCGCGGATCGAAGAGGCAACGGTCCTTCTTCACGCGCGAGAAGATCGGCGGCCCGTGGGCGCGCAGGGCGTCGGAGATCTCCTGCGCGGTCTTCGACGCGCCCGCGAGTGCGACCACCCAGGTCGGGAGTTCCTGGCCCGGGGTGGATCCTCCGCCGAGCTGGGACGTGTCCGCACATACCTCCACCACCGCACCCGGGATCGCCTTGAGGCCGCCCGCGAGCTTGCGCGCGCGCAGCTTGAGCTCGTCGTCGGTCATCGCCACCATGCGCAGGGTCGGGATCGCCTCGAACAGCGTGTCCGGGTTGCGGTAGTGCTGGAGCGTCGCCTCGAGCGCGGTCAACTGCAGCTTGTCCGGACGCAGGGCGCGGAAGAGCGGGTGCTTGCGCACCGCATCCACCAGGGTCTTGCGACCGCATACGATGCCCGCCTGCGGGCCGCCGAGCAGTTTGTCGCCGCTGAAGCACATCACGTCGGCGCCCAGGCGCACGCTTTCCGCCACCAGGGGCTCGCCGCCGATGCCGTACTTCCCGAGATCGACGAGCATTCCCGAGCCGATGTCGTGGAACACCGGCACCCGGTGTTTGCGGCCGAGCGCGATCATTTCGGCCAACGGCGGCTCCTCGGTGAATCCCACGATCCGGTAGTTCGAGGTGTGCACCACCATGAGCAGAGCGGTGTTCGGACCGATCATCCGCTCATAGTCGGAAAGGTAGACCTTGTTGGTCGCGCCGACCTCGACGAGCTTTGCTCCGCTCTGGGTCATGACGTCGGGAAGCCGGAAGGTCCCGCCGATCTCGACCAACTGCCCGCGCGCGACGATCACCTCGCGCCCGCCCGCGAGCGCGGCCAGCGTGATCAGCGTGCCGCCGGCATTGTTGTTCACCACGGTCGCCGCCTCGGTGCCGACGATCTCCGCAAGCAACTGGCTCACCGGGGCCTCGCGATTGCGCCGCTCGTTGGTCGCCGGGTCCACCTCGAGCAGGCTGTACGAGGCGTGCTCGACGAGGAGCGCCTTGAGCGTGTCGGCGGAGAGAACCGCGCGTCCGAGGCCGGTGTGGAGCACGATGCCGGTGGCGTTGATCACGTGGCGCAGCTTGAGCTGACTGCCGGCCGCGAGCCGCTGCGCGAGGCGGCCCACGATCGCCTCGGGCTCGACCGCGAGGGCCGCCTGCGCGGCGTCGGTGATCCGCTTCAGCGAATCGCGCACCGAGGCAAGAACGCCGCGGACCTCGGCGGTGACGTGGGCGCGGCCGTACTTCGCAAGCAGCGCATGGACCGAGGCGTGCCCGAGGAGCTGATCGACCGAGGGGATGCGGCGGAGCGGCGAGTCGGCCGGCGGAGCGGATTTCTTCTTGGGCATGCGGCGAGGGCTCCCGGAATACGCGGACCCCCTTACGTTACCCGCGCGCCGGGCCGAGGGGAACGAAAAAGCCGGACGCAGCCGGATTGCGGCCCGACCGGATCGAGCCGGCGGCCGGTATTGCTGCCGGACCGACCGCCAAGCGGCGAGTGCGGTCACCTCGAATTCGCGTCCATCGCCACCCGGAAGCCGACGATCTGGGTGACGTCGACTCTGGGATTATCGGGGGCGAGGTCCGGGCGCTGGCTGTAGCGCCCGGCGCAGCGCATGTACTGCGGGTTCATCACGAAATAGGAGCCGCCGCGCAGAACCTTGCGATCCCCGGTCGCGGGGCCCTGAGGATCGACCTCGTCTGCGCCGCTGTAGTTCCAGCACCAGTCGGAGCACCATTCGACCGCGTTGCCACCGACGTCGTGGAGTCCAAAGGGATTCGGCGGGAACCGGCCCACCGTCGCGCTTGCTGCGATCCCATCGGCGTAGGTCGACTCCTGGCCCCACCCGATCCCCGCCTGCGTCGCGGTCGTGTCGCCGTAGTTGCCGCATCCGTTCGGGGGCGGCCATTTTTCGCCCCAGGGGAAGACGCGCCCGTCGCCGCCCCGCGCCGCGTACTCCCACTCCGCTTCGGTGGGAAGCCGCAGTCCGTACTTGCGGCAGAAGGCATCGGCGTCGTCCCACGTCACCCGCAGGGCGGGTTGGTCGTCGCCGCGGAGGCTCTCCGGGCGGGCGGTCCCGGCGGTCCCGCTATCGTGGTCGCGGCGGAATTTCCGGAACTGGGCGTTGGTGACCTCGTACTTGCCGATCAGGTGGTATCGGGTCAGCTTGACCCGATGGCGCGCCTCCCCCGACTGCCGCGCCGGCTCGTCCGCGGGGGCGCCCATCTCGAACTCGCCCGGGGGGAGCAGCACGAGGCGGATCAAGGTCTCCTTGTGCTCGTATTCCTCGAACCCCTGGTCGTTCTTCTTGACGAACCGGAGACGTGCGTCGCTGATGCGTCCGGCGCGGGTCTCGGCGGCCGGCTTCGAGGTGGGCGGCTTCGCTTCGGCCTCCCCCCGCACCGCCCAGCTGCCTTCGTGCTCCACGAGCAGTCCGGCCCGGCGGCCCCAGAAAGCGAACGCGGCGCGGGCGGGCTGTCCCGCCGAAGCGGCCTCATGGGCGGCGGCTTCGGCCTTCCCCATCCATGCGAGCACGAGGGCCCAGCACAGCGCCGCGCGCTCCCGCTCGGCGCCCGGTTGCGTGCTGATCGCGGGGACCACCCCCGGCGCGAGGTCGAGAAGCGCCACGCTCATTCTCCCACCCGGCCCTTCGACCGGCTCGATCCAGGCCTCGATTCGCTTCCGGTCGAAGGAGCGGAGCTTCCCCCTCTCCTCGGCGCCCTTCGTGCGCGCCCAGGAGATCGGCTCGTCCTGCAACGCGTCGAGCCGGGCGCACAGGACCCCCCACCACTTCGCCAGCGCCTCGACGGGGCCGCAGATCTCGGCGCGATCCTCCGCGGACAGGCCGGCACCTTCGCCTTCGAGGAACGCCGCAAGCAGGTGCTTGGCTTCGTCGAAATGCCGGGCGCGCAGGTCCTCTTCGATCTCCGTGATCGCGGACTCGAGCCGGGCTGCGGCTTCGACTCTCTTCTCTTCCGCCCAAAGCTCCGCCTTGCGCCGCTCGGCGGCGATGCGTTCCGCCTCCTCTTCCTGCCGGCGCCTGACCTCCGCTTCGGCTGCGCGGGCCGCGACCTCGGCCGGATCTTCTGGCAGGCGCGCGAGCAGGCGCTCAGCCGGGTCCTTCCACTCCGAGTCGCCCGCGGCCTCGCTCAACTCGCGCCGGGCCTCGGCGACACGGCCCGCCCACAGGGCCAGGGCGCCGAGATCGAAACGGTCCCGCGCGGGCTTGTTTGCGACCGCATGTCGGGCCGCGAGAGTCCAGTACTCCGCGCGCGCGATTCCGACCCACGGCACGATCACGTCGGGCCCGCCCCCCGGCCGGAGCAGCAGCCGTCGGGCGTCGGTTTCGACCACGGCGCCTTTCCAGACGGTCTCGGCGCGGCGGCCCTCCGCGTCCACCTCGACGCGCAGCGAGAGGAGGGTCCCGGCGAGAGCCCCGAGCGTCTCGACCAGCCGCGCGTGGAGCGCCTCGATCCGGGCGACCACGAGGGAGCGCAAAGCCTCGGGCAGATCCACGAGGGCTGGGTCCTCCGTGGTCACGATCCGCCGCTCGAGCAGGGCCCGAAGCGCCTCGGGCTCCGCCGGGGAGGTCGACGCCGCGGCGGGGTCGGCGCCTGAGGTGTGCGCCGCTTCCGCGGCGATGCGGGCGGCGTCGGCCAGGCGCCGGGCTTGCCCTTCAGCCGCGATGCGGGCGGCGTCGGCCGCGCGCCGGGCTTCCTCGGCATCGTCGGCCCAGCGTTGGCCTTCGGCGCGCGCGTGGTCGCGCTCGATGCGGAACTCGCGGATGACGAAGGCGCCGGCAAGCACGAGCCCGACGACCGCCCCCGCGACCGCGGCGGGCACGCGGTGGCGGCGCAGGGTGCGCGCGGCCCGCTCGACGGCTCCCAGGGGCCGCGCGGAGACCGGATTCCCGGCGAGGAAGAGCTGGAGATCGCGGGCGAGCGCGGCGGCGGAGGGGTAGCGATCCTCGGGGCGCTTCTCGAGAGCCTTGAGGCAGACGGTCTCGAGGTCGCGCGGAATCGAGGGATCGAGCTGGCGCGGCGGAGGCGGCTCGTCGGAGATCACGCGGATGAGGATCTCGGCCATGGTGTTCCCCTCGAAGGGGACGCGGCCGGTGAGCAGCTCGAAGAGCACCGCGCCCAGCGCGTAGACGTCGCTGCGGGGCCCGATCTGGTGGACCTTGCCGGTGGCCTGCTCGGGGGGCATGTAGCCCGGGGTGCCGAAGACCATGCCGACCTGGGTGAGCCGTGCGGAGCGATCGTCGCTGTCGAGCGTGACATCCTTCGCCAGGCCGAAGTCGGCGACCTTGACGGCGCGGTCCCCTTCGCGGACGAGGACGTTGCCCGGTTTGAGGTCGCGGTGGACGATGCCGTGGGCGTGCGCGTGCTCGACCGCCTCGGCGACGCGCCGGACGACGTCCGCGGCGGCGCGCGCTTCGAGTCCGCCGTGGGCGGTGCGGCGGTAGCCGAACTTCTCGGGGTCGCGCAGGACCCGATCGAGGGTCGTCCCGGGGACGTATTCCATGGAGAACCAGGGGCGGCCGTCAGCCTCGCCGGTTTCGTAGACATGGACGATCCCCGGGTGCTCGAGCCGCGCAGCGGAGCGCGCCTCGCGCACGAAGCGCTGGGCCTCCATGCTTCCGGACCCGGCGGGCAGCACCTTGAGCGCGACGAGGCGGCGCAGGCGCTCGTCGCGGGCGCGATAGACCACGCCCATCCCCCCGCGTCCGAGCTCGGCCTCGATCTCGTAGGGCCCGATCTTCGCAGGCAGGCGGCCCGGGGACG
>Ga0209514_10004186_pt1 | contig 19691 bp, 14 predicted proteins | sample Subgrocontami58m_FD_187452 | JGI IMG/M metagenome (GOLD analysis project Ga0209514, IMG submission 187452) | Subsurface groundwater microbial communities from S. Glens Falls, New York, USA - GMW37 contaminated, 5.8 m (SPAdes) (version 3) | ecosystem: Environmental > Aquatic > Deep subsurface >...
CGTGATACCAGTGGAACCTTGTATACCCGTTGCGCCGATGGCCCCGGATGCCCCCGTAATGCCCGTGGCTCCGGCAGCGCCTGCGGCGCCAGTCGAGCCAGTAGACCCCTGTTCGCCAGTGGCGCCACTGGTTCCGGTTGCCCCCGTGATACCAGTGGAACCTTGTATACCCGTTGCTCCGGTGCTACCGGTGCTGCCGGTGACGCCGGTGCCACCTTGAGCACCGGTGGTGCCCGTCTCGCCAGTAGACCCCCGTTCGCCAGTGGCGCCTGTCGTGCCCGTCTCACCGGTAGACCCCCGTTCGCCAGTGGCGCCACTGGTTCCGGTTGCCCCCGGGAAACCCGTGGTGCCTTGCGCACCCGTTACGCCGATGGCCCCGGATGCCCCCGTGATGCCCGTAGCTCCGGCAGCGCCTGCGGCGCCAGTCGAGCCAGTAGACCCCTGTTCGCCAGTGGCGCCACTGGTTCCGGTTGCCCCCGGGAAACCCGTGGTGCCTTGCGCGCCCGTTGCGCCGATGGCCCCGGGTGCCCCCGTAATGCCCGTAGCTCCGGCAGCGCCTGCGGCGCCAGTCGAGCCAGTAGACCCCTGTTCGCCGGTGGCGCCGGTGATGCCAAATGGATCGGCGAAGGGGGAAGTGCCGGTGGGACCGGCGCCTCTATTGCAAGCCCCCAGAAGTAGGAGAAGTGGCACTGCAAATGCAGCCAGCGCCACTGCTCCTGACCAACTAGTCCGTCTCGATACCTTCACCATAATGAGCCTTCTTAGAAGGGCAAGGGGTGCCCCGACGGATCGGGGCACCCCTTGCCACTATTCTTGCCGACTACGGTCGGAAGATCGTAGTGGCTTCCTGGACCAGGATGGGGCCTGGTGGGAACTCGTCGTAGCGCATGGTGGAGGTGAACAATACGCTTCCTGCGATATTGGCACGCACCGTTACTACAAAGGTGAGCTTCTGAGCCGGAGTTACTGTTGCCACGGTGCCAAACCGGACCTCATTGCCCACGACGGTAAACGCTGTTGGCCCAGTAGCACCGACGAAGCTCATCTGGCTAGGAATGACAGCCACGATCGTCATGTTGTGCAGGTCCTGCGCGGCGGCCTGGTTATCCACCACGATGGTGTATGTCTCTAGCTCACCCACTGCTATTGGATCGAGTGTATCGAGAAGGGACATCGTAGCGCCTGGCGGGGCTGCGACTACTGTGACGACCAATGTTGCCCTGGCGCTCGCGCCCTCAGCAGTGCTTACCGTGGCTACGTTCGTCCAAATGCCTGCCGCCTCGCCCTTGAGGACGACGCTGACGTCCTTCCGCTGCAGCACGGCCAAATTACCAACGTTCCAGGTGACTCTACCAGCCGAAGCCGTGCCCGCCAGAGTGGAGCTCTGATAGCTCAATCCGCTAGGCAGCTCATCGGTGATTGTCACGTCGCTGAGCGGAGTCGCCCCGGTGTTAGTCACTGACAACGTGTATGGCCTGGTGAAGCCAGAAGGAATAGCCGATGGCCCAGTCTTGGTAATGGATACTGCGGGCGCCAGGATTGTTGTGCTGGCGCGGGCTGTATCCGTGCTGCCCTCGGCAGAGGTGACCACGACTACGTTTTCAAAGGTGCCCGCCTGGTTCCCCTTCACCGTCATAGCGAAGGTGGTTGAGGCGCCGGTAGCGAGTGACCCTGCGTTCCAGGTTATCACGTTACCCGCTACGCTGGCTGTTGGATCAGCGCTCACGAAGGTGAGACCAGCCGGGAGCGTATCTCTGACCGTAACTCCTGTAGCGGTCCCGTTACCCAAGTTTCGTACAACCATGTTGTAGCTAAACTCAGCTCCTGATACCGCCTGCCCTGGGCCAGCCTTCTCGATTCTCATAACGGGTGCGACTACCAATGTGGTCGCCTCGGCGTCTGCCGCAGCCCCAGTGCTTGCGGTGGCCCTGGCTCTGTTAGTCCAGGTGCCCACAGAGTCGGCCCGCAGCACTAATGTAAAGGTCCGCGTAGCGCCAGGATCTAAGGTGCCGACGGTCCAGGTGACCTGTTTGCCTACTTGAGCCCCGGAAGCATTGGAGCTGACGTATGACATGCCTTGAGGAATGGTGTCCACAAGCGTGACACCCGTGGCAGCGACATCGCCGCTGTTCTTGGCTACCATCGTGTAGGTAAGGTCCTGACCAATCCCTACTTGGACTGGCCCGGTCTTCGTGAGACCAAGGATGGATGCCTGCCACTGTTTGGTTATCTGCTTGCTGAGAAGAATGAAGCGGTTATCGACTGGAACAAGGACGTCCATTCTGACCGTATTGGTTCCCTGTGCTGGGGACACCTGCTGAAGGGTCATAGATGCGAAGCCGTTGAGATCCGTGTTGACGATAACGGTCTTGGCGCCTGGAGCTGCCACTCCAAGAAAAGCCGATGGAGTATCTCCGACAATAGTGAACCGCACGGGCACAGCAGCCACTGGGCTACCGTTGGAGACCTTCACCGTCCGCACCGTCATCACGTGCTTGGTGCCGACAGGGTTTACCGCATCGCCAGGGAAGCGGGCGGTGAGGTCCACCCAGTGTTTCACGGCAAACACTTTATGGACGGCCTGATCTTTGATACCGGGCGCATATGCAGTGATATCGGTATCACCCTCACGCGTGGCGGTGATGGTAAGACCGGATTCACCGTTGCTGCCAACCTTGACGATGGCATAGGTGTTATCAACCTTTATCTGCTCAGCACCGCCGCAGGCGCATACGATATCCCCGACAAGGCCCGGAGCGCGGTTGAGTATCCACTCAACGCGGGCCCCTGACACGGGAGTGCCAGCCGCATCCTTCACCTGGGCCACAAGGGTGTGCTGCGTCTTGATGGGGTTATAGGCCTCAACAGGACTAATGTTGATTGAGGCAGGGTCTGCCGCAGCCTGCTGGGCACGGATCTCCGAGCCTCCCCGAAGGATGAAGGTGCCGCTTAAGATCATGGCAACAACTGCCAGTGCGCCGAATGAAGCCCACCTATTTCGCTTGTGTGAGATGAACCCGCTAAACATCGACTTGAACTCGTTGAACATGCTATCCTCCAATGTCCTGATATTTACTGTGACCTGAGAACGGATGGCAAAGGGGTCGGATTTCTTATTTCCTGCCCTCCCTAATTACCGAAGTCCTTATTCAGCATTTCGTACCTTGGGAGCCGGCGATATATCCGGCTCCCAAGGGTACCTGTTTGGCTTATGGGACAGGAACCGTGATGGTGCTAGCGTTTACCGTAACGGAGCCATCCGTGTTCGACCCACCTAACAACCGGCCCTCGACCGCGGAGCCGGTATTCACCGTGATTGTTATTGCGGCCAGGATATTTCCCTTGAAGATCGTGGTCGTATCAAGAGTGGCTGAGGAGCCGACCTGCCAAAAGACGTTGGAAGCCTTGGCGCCGCCGGCCAGGATCACCTGGGCACCGGGTCCTGTGGTGAGTGTGGACCCCATCTGGAAGATGAAGACCGCATTCGCGTTGCCCTGAGCGTCGAGAGTAACGTTGTTGGTAGGTCCGGGCGCTCCCGATATCAGGACCGAGGTCGAGTTCGTATAGAGCCCGGGGGTGAAGGTCAGCCCGCCGAGATTGCCGGGCAAAGTCTGAGAGTTTACTGATCTGCTAACGGCGTCGTTGTACGCAGCCAACAAGTCAGCTTGGGCATCTGTGACAGCCTGATCGTTCACGTGTATGGTCCCGTTGACCTGCGCCGGCGGGATCCCTTGCGAAGTGCCTGGTGCCAGCCCGACGTCTCCGTTAATCTGCGTAGCGCCGGTGCTGCTGATCGATGACTTAGCCATGACCGCGAAGGGGGCGGCCCTACCGAGGTTTACTGCCGCTGGACCTGCCGGTGCAGGCGTCGCGGTCGGGCTGGGTGTTGCGGTCGGCAACGGGGTGGCCGTCGGCAACGGGGTGGCCGTCGGCAACGGGCTAGGCGTAGAGGTAGCTGTCGGCGTCGGCGTCAGTGTAGGCACAGGCGTCGGTGTAAGCGCCGCTCCAGGCACAGGCGTCGCGGTCGTCAGTGTAATAAGCGTCGCTCCAGGCACAGGCGTCGCGGTCGGCGACGGGGTAGCCGTCGCCCCAGGCACGAGCGTTGGGGTTGGCGCGGGCACAGTAGTAGGTGTCGCTGCTGGGGGTGGCGTCGAAGTGGGCCTGGGCGCTGGCGTTGGTGTCGCTGTCGGGAGAAACGCCGGAGGGAGCAATGGGTCAATTACTACACGCGTCGGCGTTACCGGACACGCAAGAATCGAGCTGACATAGAGTGGACTGCCATAAAGCTGGCTCACGACAGGGGTGAGTGGCGCCGCCGGGAGTGACGTCGGAGTCGGTGTTGGTTGGCTCACTACCGGCGTACGTGTCGCCGCCGGGAGGGACGTCGGAGGCGGTGTTGGCTGGCTAACCACAGGTGTAGGAGAAGGCGCTGGCCTTGATGTCGGCGAAGGAGTAGGTGATGCTACCGGAGTCGGTGTGGGCTTGCTGCAAGCAGCAGCAATCAGAAGTATGGCTATAGTTAGGCTTGCAAATGCCGCCCGCGTAGATAACTTGGACATAGGCCCCCCTTCTTATCCGAGTTGAAGATAATGCATGCGATCAATTGTGTCATGACGAATCGGTCATGTACGGGCCGAGGCGGCCCTACGAGAAGGACCGCCTCCGAGGTGCCGGAGGCGGTCCTTTCACCAGGTGGTAGTCCAGCCCTCGCGAGTGGCGGCCGCCTAGAAGGCGGGCCTGAAGGGCTGCTTCGGTCTGATCGCGACCGCCCGCTTCTCCTCGCGCAGGTCGACGTAGACCGCGTCGAGCATCGCTGTAAGCGAGCGATACTACACTGTCAGGTTCGAGACCGCCCAGGGGTCAGGAGCTGTTTCGGTAGCCTGCCCGCCTTGGTTGCCCTCAACGAGACCGCGCAGGCGCGTCCGGGCCCCGCGACGAGCTGCTGTCCTAGTTAGTAGACGTCGGCAAGAAGCGATAGCCGCGCCCCGGCACCGTAGCGATAAACCGCGGGCGCTGCCAGCCATTCTGCAGCTTGGCTCGCAGGCTCCGCACGTGCCGGTCCACTACGTTGCTCTCCGACGCGAAATCCGCTCCCCAGAGCGCGTCCAGGATCTCGTCCCTCGTCAGCACTCTACCGGTGTTCGCCGCCAGGAGGTAAAGCAAGCTCAGCTCCAGGCTGGTCAGGTGCAGCTCTGACGATCCCACGCGGACGGTCCGGTTTATAATGTCGATCTCCAGCTCGCCCAGCTTCAGCACAGGCCTCATGGTGACGCTCATCGCCACCGTCCGTCGCACCAGCACCAGCACCCGTGCCAGCAACTCTTCCGGCGCGAGCGGCAGCGTCATGATATCGTCGCAGCCCATGTCGAACGCCGCCAGCTTTGCTCGCAGGTCGCCGCGACGCGTCAACGCCAGCACTCCCACGCGCTGATCTACAACCACCGATCGCAGGACATCGGCAGCCGACACGCCTGCGGTGTCCATGTCCAAGACCACCACACGCGGCTGCCATTGGCGCAGCAGCTCCGCGGCCTCAGCCGAATCCCGCGTCAAACGCGCCACGAAATGCCCGTGATTCAACGTCAGCTTCACCAGGTCAGCGAGCAGATCCTGGTCCGTGAGCAGGAGGACCGGGATCGGAGGGCTTTCGTTGGATGCCATAGGGCCCTCCCCTTCTGCGGTCGTCGCCACTGGGCTAACTCCTTTCTTGGAACTTTTCTTCCTTGACAGCCTGTATCGACGGCGGCAAGGTTAATCTTCAAGTTCGAGTTCGATCAGCTCGTTGTTGGATTAGATGCCGCCGACACGGTGCGCAGGGCGTTGCCCATGCGGCCTTGGTTAGTTAGGCTTTGTAACGGCATTGGCGTTTAATGTAACCGCGGTCTGTGCCAGCGCTCTGCCGTCCAGCGTTGCGCCGGTGTTCATCGCAATCAGCGTTTGACACAAGATAATTCCCTTGAACTGAGACGTTGTTCCAAGGGTCGTTTGGCCGGCGACCTGCCAGAAGATGTTCTGGGCCTGCGCGCCGCCGCTCAGAGTAACAATGGCACCGTTGCCCACGGTGAGGTTTCCCGCTATCTGGAAGATCCAGACAGCATTTGCGCCGCCCGTGAGAGTGACACCACTGGTTATTGTAACCTCGGTCCCCCATTTATAGAGGCCAGGAGTGAGAGTCATTCCGCTAATATTTCCTGTGCCCAATTCAGTAAAATCGGGTGTTGTCCGTCCAGCGGCGTCGGTGTACGCGGTTTCCATGGCGCTTACAGCCGTGGTCATGTTAGATGGAGTTGGCGCCGTATAGTTGGCTGCATATACTCTTCCTGTCACTAGAGATGATGTCGAAAAGGTATTCGAGGAATCTGCTATTAGGCCAAACCCGGTGATGCCAGTGCTGTCGATTGGACTCACTCCAATATCTCCAACAATTGAGGTGGTCCCAGTGGTTGAGATTCCCGTTTTTGTTAGGATCACGAAATTGCCGGCCGATCCCAGTGCGATGGGCGCTCGACCAGCCAGGGGTGTAGGACTAGGTGTGGGAGTCGCCCCAGGCACAGTTGTTGCCGTGGGAGTAGCCCCAGGCACGGGTGTCGGTGTCGCCGCAGGCACAGCCGTTGCCGTGGGAGTAGCCCCAGGCACGGGCGTTGGCGTAGGTGTAGGCACGGGCGTCGGTGTAAGCGTCGCTCCAGGCACAGGCGTCGCGGTCGGCGCGGGCACAGTAATCAGTGTAGGCACGGGCGACGGGGTAGCCGTCGCCCCAGGCACGAGCGTTGGGGTTGGCGCGGGCACAGTAGTAGGTGTCGCTGTAGGCACAAGCGTTCGGGTTGGCGCGGGCACAGGCGTCGGTGTCGGCGCAGGCACAGTTGTGGGTGTCGCCCCAGGCACAGTTGTGGGTGTCGGCGCAGGCACAGTTGTGGGTGTCGCCCCAGGCACAGTTGTGGGTGTCGCCCCAGGCACAGTTGTGGGTGTCGCCCCAGGCACAGTTGTGGGTGTCGCTACCGGCTCGTTGGAAACGGTCTCAGCTGCCGCCAGAGGCTGGCCGCCCTTGCGCACCAGCAGCTTCACCACCGGCTTGAGCAAGGGGTCCTGACTCCCGCGCAGGACGATGGACCTCTCGGCGTCGAAGTCCAGGGTGAGGACTGCCGTCTGCCCGGCCACGAGGTCGAATTCACCCACAAAGCGTAGCTTGCCGCTGGGGACCGTGGCAGGCCTGGCCACGTTCTGGATGGTCACCATGGCCTTGACCACCTCCATGCGAAGCTGGCTGTAGCGGCCGGGCGGGAGCTGGGTACTCCCCAGGACCCCTTCGACGCCCGTCACGGCCACCAGGTCAAACTCCGTAGGCCCTGGGATGATCGTCTTCCACCCGGACTCTGTCCCAGCCTGAGCCACGTTGACCTCGATGTTTTGGACCGTCAGTAAGATTTTGGTGACCCCTTCCGGCGGTTTGTCCGTGACGCGGATCTCAACGGTCGCCAGCTGGGATATGGGAGTCCCAGGCACAGCCGTTGCGGTGCGAGTAGCCGCAGGCACCGACGGTGCCGTGGGAGTAGGCGTTGCCTTACTGCAAGCAGCACCAAGAAGAACCATAAAGATTAGAGCTGCGGCGAGTCTCGGATACTTTGCCCATTTGATCCGTTTGGATAACTTAACCACGATGTCTCCTACATGAATTTTGAGTTCAACTTTCAGTATCCTCTTTCGCTCGAGGAGCCACAAGTCCACGTTATGAGTGGTTACCCCCCCCTTTTTGGGTATTTGATTAGCCCTGTTAGTGTTTGGCCGCCAATTTTGTTAGGGGTTAGGAAGGGACCCTTTGCAGAACCTGAGGAGGCAGGGTAGGATAGCGCCGCGACAGTACCAAAAAGGAGGCGATCCCATGGTGGAGGAGACCGCAAAGGTGGATGCGACCCAAAGCGGGAAGACTCTTAGGGTCATGATAGTCGGCTTCACTCCGGTTGTCCGGGCGGGATTACAGGCTATCCTGGCTACAGACGACAAAATCCAATTGGTCAGAGTGGAAGTGGTTCCAGACGTTACGAAAACTGGGCAAGAGGCAGTCGATCGGATGAAACAGTACTACACCCAGAACAAGGCTATCGATGTCGTCTTGGCCGAGACGCGGGGCAAAGAGTTGGATGGCGCACAGGCGACCAGGCTTATCAAGGAGGAATTCTTGGGGGTTTCGGTCCTGGTGCTAACGGAGTTAGACAACGATTCCAATGTCATCGACGCAATCCAAGCGGGCGCGGGCGGGTACATCTTTCTCAAGGACATGGTCCCAGCAACGCTGCTGGAGAGCATCCATCGCGTGGTCGATGGCGGGACACAGATGAAGACGGAATTACTGCGAAGGGCCGTGGAAGCCCTGATTGAAAACGGCCGGAAGACGCTTGCAGAGCGCACGGCTGAGGCCGCTCACCTAACGCCCAGGGAGATCGATGTGCTCAGACTCATGGGGAACGGAGAGCCGAACAAGGCAATCAGCGAAGAACTCGACATCACCCTGGACACGACCAAGAAACACGTCCAAAGCCTGATCCGCAAGCTGGGAGCGCGTAGCCGGACCCATGCAGCGCTTATCGCGGCCCAGGTCGGTATTGTCGGAAGCCCCGTAACGCCGTGGGCGCCGCCGTAAGGAGGGCGCCCCGGACTCTAGCGAGAGAAGTCCCTTCCGGACCTGGTGTTGGCCAATGGTATGGTCGCTTCCCGCGCCTCCCATGATCCTCGACATCATGGACGCCCTGTCGCGATCGTCGATCGATCTGTAGGGGCCGGGGGAGCAACCTCCAGGGGCTACCCGGCCGGAACTTCATTCCTGACGCGAAGAAGTGGCGCAGACTGTGGGGGTGAAATCCCTCAAGACCACAGGCGGTTGCCAGCCGCGTGACTACCCGGTAAACGCTGCGCGGGTTTAAACCCTCGAAGGCCCTCTGTCGCTCACTTTTCCCGGTGCACTGCTGGCGCAGGGGTAACACGATACTTTCGGCGATCGGGATGATGCGGTCCCGCTGCCCCTTCCCCTGGCGCACCAGAAGGTTCAGCCTCTCAAGATCGATATCGCCCACCCGGAGGTCGAGCAGCTCGCTCTTGCGCAGCCCAGTGTACGCCAAGACCAGAATCAATGCTTTATTCCTCTCCCGGACCCGGGCGGTCTGGTGATAGAGGCCCCTCTCCGCTTGAGATATCAGGCGCTCGATCTCGGCGCGGTCGTGGTACGGGGGCAAGGTGTGCGGCTTCCTAAGTTTGAGCTGGAAAAGCTGACCGAGGAACCCAAGAAACAGCCGCAAGGCATGGTAATAAATCAGAAGGCTACGCGGCGAATAGCCCTGCTCCCTCAGATGGGCCAGGTACTCTTTGGCACTGGTGGTGTCGGGGGGACGACCGAACAGCCACGCCCGGTAGCTGGCGACGATCTGCCGGTACTTGGCCTTTGTCTTGGGGTCCCGGTCGCTCTGGGCCAACTCCAGGCTGTAGCCTTCAAATGGGTCCGCCATCGCAAGGGCATGGTACGAGGCGCCATGACCTGGACTGTGCAATAGGCGGGAACTAAGGACAGCTACAGCTTGGAGTACCGCAGGGTCTAGGTGTGGGCAAGGAGACCTATAAGCCGAGTTCTGTATCCCGATCGCTCGGGACGGTGGCCATCCCTCTGCCCCGGCGTCACCGCCGGGTTCAAGCGGCCAACCCGAGGGCGGGCCGGGCGCCCATTCGCCCTCCTATTGGGCCTTGCTCCGGATGGGGTTTGCCTGGCCGGCCGGTTGCCCGGACCGCCGGTGGGCTCTTGCCCCGCCATTTCACCCTTGCCCCGACGAGTCGAGGCGGTCTTTCTCTGTTGCACTTTCCGTCGGGTCACCCCGCCTGGCCGTTAGCCAGCATCCTGCCCGGTGGAGCTCGGACTTTCCTCCCCCCGATCGCCCCGGGGAGCGGCCACCCAGTCTCCTTGCCCACTATAACTATAGGCGACGCTGACGACGCCGGTCAACGGAGACGTGCGGCCTGAGCCTCCAGGAAGGGGCGCACGGCGTCCTCGAAGGCAACTGGGTTGTCGCCCTGGACCAGGTGCCCCGCTTTAGGTACGACCACCAGCTGGCTACCGGGGATGGAGGCGTAGAGCTTCTGGGCGTCGTGCTCGGAGAAGATATCGCTGACCCCGCCCCTCACTATCATAGTGGGGCAGCGGATATCCTTGACCAAAGCCCAGGCTTCTTCGGTGGCCCTCTTCTGCTCCTGGGGACTGCGGTCGAGACGCACGGCGTTGCGCAGCCGCTGGTCGTATTTCCAGGTCCACTTGCCGTTGGGCAGCTCCTTCAAATTATGCTGCAAGCTACCGCGGAACTGCTCCAGGGGACGGCGAGGGTTGAAGCGGTGGGCCCGCTGGACGAAGGCCTCGAAGGAGGCCATCTCATCCTGCCTGGTGACGAAGCGCCGGATCGCCGCCACGCCCCGGCGCCGGATCTCGGGGCCCACGTCCACGATCACCAGGGCCTGCACCAGCTCCGGATGGCGGGCGGTGAAGGTGAAAGAGTTGCGTCCCCCCATGGAGAGGCCGCAGATGGCCAGCTTCTTGATGCCCAGGGCCGCCACGAAGGCATCCAGGTCCTTCTGGCTGTTCTCGCCGCCGTACTCGCCCTTCGGCGCCCAGTCCGTGTCACCGTGTCCCCGCTGGTCCAGGGCCAAGACGTGGTAGCGGCCCCGCATGGCGAGGGCGAAAAAGTCCCAGCTATGGGCGGTCTGATAGGCGCCGTGGAGGAGCAGCAGGTAGGGCTTGGCGTCCGCGCCCCAGTCCAGGTAGTGAAAGCGCAGGCCGTTGAGGGAGACGAAGCGATCGGCTGGTTCCACCATCTGGTCGAAGTGAAGCCCCATCAGGGCGGCGGCTTCGGACAGGCTCGGGGGGCGCGTCACAGAGGTGCTTTGCATCTCGCTGCCTTCCGGCGGGCTACTCCCGCAAGGTTATAGTCAAGCCGCCAGGCCCAACGCTGACCCGCTCCACAGCCTCCAGCAGAAGGTCGCGGCGCTGGGCCGGAGCTAGCTCGTCCCAGGATTTTACCAGCTTTTTCAGCGTCTTTCGAGACCCCTGGGCACTGCCCTTGCCCTCTAGCCTGGCAAGCTGCCCTTGCAGGGCCCGCTGCAAGCGGAGCGGCTCCCGCGACAGCTTGCGGACGGCGTCGAGGGAGAGCTCGCCGGAGGCGCCGCGGTCTAGAAACCCTTGGAAAGACCGCTCTAAGCGGCCGAGCCGGGCCTGGAGGACCTTTTGCTGGGCGGCGCGCTGCTCAGGCGGTAGCTGGGGAGGAGTGGAGCGGCCCTGGGAGGCAAGCCGGCCCAGCCCTTCCCGGACCGCGGCCTCCAGCCCTTCTAGGGGCTGTGAGCCTTGCGGACAGGGCCCTGGCGCGCAGCGATAGTAGCGGCGCTCAGCGGGGTCGACCGCGCCGGCTGGCCCCCGCCGCCGAACGGCCGCGAGCCGACCGCGGCAGCTATCGCAGTAGAGCAGCCCGGACAAGAGGCTGCGGCTGCCCGGGCCATGCTGTCCGCGCTTTCCCTGGGCACTGAGCCGTTCCTGCGTGGCCTGGAAAAGCCCGGGGGTTACCAAAGCAGGAAAGCTGCCCGGTATGCGGACGCCAAACCGGCGGTAGGTGCCCAGGTAGACACGGTTTCGCAGCAAGTCCCGTACGGCGATAACGCTCCACGGAGCTTTGCCCTTGGTCAGCACCCCGTCAGCGCCGAGCTGGCGGGCGATCCGCCGCAGGCCCATCCCCTGCTCAGCGTACAGCCTGTAGATGCGCTGGACGACCTCCTCCTCCTGGGGGATCACCTGGAGGCGACCGTCGCTCCCCAGGCGGTAGCCATAGGGGGGTCTGCCGAGGCCTCGTCCCAGCACGGCCCGCCGCTCCATCCCCTCGCGGATCCGCCGGCGGCGCACCGAGCTACCCCGCTCGCTGGCCCAGGAGCGCAGGACCAGGCGCAGGGGGTCGCCCACGGTATGGGAGGCCGCCAGCACAGTGGCCCCCCGATGCTCTACTTCCAGGACGCGGCGGGCGACCTCTTTAGTAGTCGGGGCCAGGAGGGAGAGATCGGCGATCCAGACCTGACCATACACCCCAGGATCAGCTTCCAGCCGTTCCAGGAGTTTCAAGAATGCCTTGCCCTCCTGGCTCCCCCGGCGGCGCTCGATGAAGGAGGCGCCGAGCTCGCATCCGCGCTGCTCGCAGAGCATACGCAGGGCCTGCTCTTGCTCCTCCAGCCGCAGCCCGCCGCTCCCGCTCTCGCCAGAGACCGGATGGCGACTGCCGGCAGTCGGGTGCGCCCCGGCTGTCGGCGGCGGCTCCCGGAGGTATGCCAGCACTTTCACACGCTAGGCCACGTGCAGGATGCGCCCGCAGCTGGAGCAGGTCACGAGCTCTAGGCCGCTGCGGACCCGTTGCACCTCTACCAGCGGCAGCCCTACCCGGCAGGCCTGGCAGGTGCCGCGGGCGACGACGGCGACGGCGCGACCTTGCTTGGCGGCCCGCAGGACCTCGTAGAGGGAGAGGGAGGGGGCGTCCAGGGCAGCGGCCAACTCTGCGCGCTGGGCCTCGATGGCAGCCAACTCATCCCGGAGGCTGCGCTGCTGATCCAAGAGCTCTGCGTGCTCCCGGCGCCAGGCTGTGTCCACCTCCGCCAAGGTCGCCTGGGCCGCCCGGGCCTGCCGCTGCGCCTCCTCCGCTGCCTCCATCGCCTCCAGGAGGGCGTCCTCCTTCTGGCTGACCAGGGACCTGAGATGAGTGACCTCGGTCTGGAGGTCCTGCAGCTCCTTCGGGCTGCGCACGGAGCCGCCGTATAGCTTCTTGTCCAGGGGCGCCAGGCGGGCCCCCAGGTCCTCCACTCCTGTTTCCAGGTCGCGGCGACCCAGTTCGCGCTCCTTGAGGGCGCCCTGGGCGTCAGCCAGGGCCGCGCGGGCAGTCAGCAAGGCCTCGCTCTCGCCCAGGCGTCCCTCAATGTCCTGTAGGGCCTCGCGCCTGGCGGCGATCTCCAGGTCTAGCATTTGGAGGTCATAGAGACGGGCGGTTGTAGCCACAGAAACACCTTGGAGACGGCTGGCAGCCACACCTGAAATTCCAGAGCCTCAGTATAGCAGCGAGGTCAACGCCAAGGGCGTCCTGCCGGCCTCCCTAAGGCCAAGGGTGGCCTGGCCCTTGCTCGAGGACGTATTCTTATTCCGTGAAGCCAGTCGCAGGAGGAGCCATGCGCATCCCTCTCGTAGCCGCTAACTGGAAGATGAACGGAACCCTGGACGAAACGGGCCAGCTTATCAAGGCGATGCGCCCCGGCCTGGACGCTATAACAGGAGTGGAGGTAGTCATCTGCCCCCCTGCGATGGCCATCACCGTCGCCCGCGTGGCGGTGAAAGGCTCGGCCATTAAGCTGGGCGTTCAGAACATCTTCCACGAGGACCGCGGCGCCTACACCGGCGAGCTCTCGGCCCTGATGCTCAAGGGCGTGTGCGACTACGTCATCGTCGGCCACTCGGAGCGCCGCCTCTATTTCCACGAGGACGATGCCGCGGTCAACCGCAAGCTCAAGGCCGCCCTGCGCCACGGCTTGCGGCCCATCTTTTGTGTGGGGGAGTCCCTGGAGCAGCGCGAGCGCGGCCAGACCCAGGAGGTCATCGCGGGCCAGGTGCGCCAGGGCCTGGAGGGCATCCCTGCCACCCCCACCCTGGTCATCGCCTACGAGCCCGTGTGGGCCATCGGCTCCGGCAGGGCCGCCACCGGCGCCGCCGCCGACGCGGTGTGCGGCCTCATCCGTCGCACCGTCGCCGAGGGCTGGGGGGCCCCGGCCGCCGCGGCGCTGCGGGTCCTCTATGGAGGCAGCGTCACCGCCGCCAACGCGGGGGAGTTCCTGGCGCAGCCGGAGATCGATGGCGCGCTGGTCGGGGGCGCCAGCTTGCGGCCCCCCGAGTTCGTCGCCATCGTCCAGGAGGCGGCGCGCGCCAAGGCGGCCTAGGGTGGCGGGCAACCAGTCCCCGGCCAGCCCGCGGCGTCCCCTCATCGCCATCGTCGGCCCCACGGCAGTCGGCAAGAGCGCTCTGGCCCTGGACCTGGCGCTCCAGCTCGGAGGCGAGGTCATCTCCGCCGACAGCCGCCAGGCCTACGCGGGGATGGACATCGGCACCGCCAAACCGACTCCCGAGCAGCGCCTGCTGGTCCGCCATCACCTTGTGGACATCCTGGAACCGGCCCAAGAGTACAGCCTGGCGACCTTCCTGCTCCTGGCCCGCCGGGCGCTGCGCGGCGTCCGGCGGCGCGGACGCCTGCCCATACTGGCGGGTGGCACCGGCCAGTACATCTGGGCCCTGCTGGAGCGCTGGCGCCTGCCACCGGTCACGCCCGACCCCGCCCTGCGTCGCGAGCTGGGCCTACGCCTGGCCGCCGAGGGTCTGGCGCCGCTGGCCCAGGAGCTGGAACGCCGAGCCCCCGGGGTGGCCAGCCGCCTTGACCGACGCAACCCCAGAAGGGTCCTCAGGGCGCTGGAGCTGGCCCTGAGCGGCGCGGCGCCCCGGCCGCTCCGGCGCCAGCGTCCGTTGCCCGCGGGCGCCTACGTCATCGGCCTCACCCTGCCGCGGCCCCAACTCTATCGTCGCATCGATGAGCGCGTGGACCAGATGATGCAACGCGGCCTGGTGGAGGAGGTGCGCCGCCTCCTGGAGCACTACGGGCCGGTCGCTCCCATCCTGGGCAGCCTGGGCTACGCGCAGATCGTCGGCTACCTGCGGGGAAGCCTCACTCTCGATCAGGCGCTCGCGGGCATCAGGACCGCCACCCACCGCCTCGCTCGCCAGCAGTACAACTGGTTTCGCCTGGGAGACCCCCGCATCCACTGGTATAATGCCGACGCGACGGGGCTCCGCAGGGCCCTCTGCGACGTGGCTGCCGTCCTGGCAGGAGACGCCGCAAGCCTCAGACCTGTGGGGAGGGAATAGCCCGTGGAGTTCACCTTCACCAAGCTCCATGGCACCGGCAACGACTTCATCCTGCTGGATGCCAGGGCCCGCACGGCCGACTGGCCGCGGCTCTCTGCGCGGCTCTGCGATCGCCATTTCGGCATCGGCGCCGATGGGCTGATCCTGGTGCTCCCTTCCCAGCGGGCCGACTTCCGCATGCGCATCTTCAACCCCGACGGCTCGGAAGCGGAGATGTGCGGCAACGGCATCCGCTGCTTCGCCAAGTTCGTCCGGGAGGAGCTCCTGGCAGAGCCGGGCCGCGCCGCGCTCACCGTCGAGACCCAGGCCGGCGTGCGCCAGCTGCAGCTGGAGGCCAGGGACGGCCAGATCGAGCATGTCCGGGTGGCCATGGGGGCGCCCGAGTTCCAGCCCCAGCGAGTGCCTCTAGCCCTACCGCAGGGCGCCGTACCATCCGCGGGTCGAGGGGCCGAGGGCCCGGTGCTGGACTACCCTGTGACCGTGGCAGGGCATAGCCTGCGCCTCACCTGCCTCTCCCTGGGGAACCCCCACGCCGTCCACTTTCAAGACGCGCCCGTGGCGGACTTCCCTTTGAAGGAGGTGGGCCCCCAGGTAGAGCACTTGCCGCTCTTCCCGCAGCGGGTCAACTTCGAGGTGGTCCGGGTCAGGGGCCGCACCCGCCTGGACGTGGCCGTCTGGGAGCGGGGCGCAGGCCCCACCCTGGCCTGCGGCACGGGGGCCTGCGCGGCCATGGTCGCCGCCCGGCTCCACGGCTGGGTGGACGACGTAGTGGAGGCGGAGCTGCCGGGGGGCCCCCTGCGCATAACCTGGCCGGGACGGGGCGAGGTAATGCTGGAAGGGCCTGTGGCCAGGGTCTTCACGGGCACCTGGCGTGGTTAGCCGCTGCCAGCTGCCTTGTAGCCCCCCAGGGCGCTGCCTATAATCCCTTGTCAGCACCTGCGTTTGGCCCCGAGGACTACCGGCGCCGGAGGGTACTCCCTTTGCTACCACGGTGGCGTTTCTGGGTGGGCCTGGCGGTCACCGCCCTCCTCCTGGGCCTGTTCCTCCTCTTCATCGACCTGCGCGGGATGGCGCGGGCCTTGCGCCAAGCGGACTACTGGTACCTGCTCCCCGCGGTGGCGGTGTACTTTGCCGGAGTGGCGGTCCGGGCCCTGCGCTGGTCCGTGGTGCTGGGGCCTGTCAGGCGCGTGAGCCCTCTCCGGCTTTTCCCCATCGTCGTGATCGGGTTCACGGCCAACAACGTGCTGCCCGTAAGGTTGGGCGAGCTGGTGCGGGCCTACCTGCTGGGACAGCGGGAGGGCATGAGCAAAACTGTAGCCCTGGGAACCATCGCGGTGGACCGGCTCTTCGACGGCCTGGCCCTGCTTGCCCTGTTCTTCCTGGCCGCGCTGCTAATACCAAGCGTCCAGTGGGCCCGCGACCCAGTCATCGTCAACGTGGTGCGCCTCACGGCCATCGCCTTCGGCGGGGTGGGCCTGGTCTTCCTGGCCCTGGTCTTCTTGCCCCGCGTCTCCCGGCGGATAGCGGCCCGCCTCCTGCGCATCACGACCTGGACCCTGCTCCGGCTACCTCTGGGCCCCGGGAGGAAGCCACTCTTACGGTTCGAGGAGCGGACGGAGAGCCTGGTAGACCTGTTCTTACAAGGCCTGGAGGCGATGCGCAGCCCCTGGAGAGTGGCCCTGGCCCTACCGCTGTCGCTGGCCATATGGACAATTGAAGCTGTCATGTTCCTCTTTGTGGCCCAGGGGTTCGGGCTCCACCTGCCCTTCACGGTCATGCTGCTGGCCACGGCCACCTCCAATCTCATCACCACCGTTCCCTCTTCCCAGGGCGGTGTTGGCCCCTTCGAGGGTGTCCTGGTGGGCACCCTGGCCCTCTTCGGGGTGGGCTCCGGCCAGGCCGGGGCCTTCGCCGTGGCATTGCACGCCGCCTTGCTGGTGCCAGTAACGGTGCTGGGGTTCGTGTTCCTGTGGGCCGAGCGCTTCCGCTGGAGTGACCTCATGGCACCCCTCCCCCAAACCTCCGACGCCACGCCCGCGGCCCCCTCCAACCTTGGGGAAAGGCGGCGCCAGGGATGAGGGTCGGCATCATCGGCGGGGGGTTCGCCGGGCTCACCGCCGCCCATGAGCTGCTCAAGCAAGGGCACCAGATCGCCCTGTTCGAACGCGGAGAGAGCCTGGGGGGCCAGGTGGTCACCTTCCCCGTGGGCGGCGGCCGCCTGGAGTGCTTCTATCACCATCTGTTCACCAGCGATACCGACATCGTCGGGCTGATCCAGGAGCTCGGATTGGGCGACCAGCTACGCTGGCTGCCTTCCCAGGTGGGCTTCCTTTACGACGGCCGCATCTACGACTTCACCACCCCCTTCGACCTGCTGCGCTTCCGGCCCATCAGCCTCCTGGACCGGTTCCGCCTGGGCCTGGTGACCCTGTACCTGCGCCGTTATAAGGACTGGCCCAAGCTGGAGCGCTACACGGCCAGGGAGTGGATCATCAAGTACGTGGGGCGCCGCAACTACGAGGTGGTCTGGGAGCCCCTTCTGCGGGGTAAGTTCGGCGAGCACCACGACAAGGTGGGCATGGTCTGGTTCTGGGGCAAGATATACCTGCGCTTCGCCTCGCGGAAGGGGAGCATCCTCTCCCGCGAGCTGCTGGGCTATCCCTTGGGCAGCTTCGGCCCCGTCGTCGAGCGGTTGGCGGCGCGGGTCGGGGAGCTGGGAGGCGCCCTCTACCCAGGCACGCCGGTGGCGCGCATCGTGATCGAGCAGGGCAGGGCGGTAGGTGTGGAGGTGGCGCCCGCCGCGGGCCAGGCGCTCGGCCCGCCACCCGGTATGAAGCCAGCAACGCCCGGCGTGCACCGCTTCGACAAGGTCATCGCCACGGTGCCCTCCTACGTCTTCCGCAAGCTGGCGCCGCCCCTGTCCGAAGACTACGACCGCAAGCTCAGGGAGGTGGACTACCTGGGGGCCATGTGCGTGATACTGGAGTTGGACCGGCCCCTATCGCACATCTACTGGCTGAACATCGCCGACCGCTCGATACCCTTTGTGGGCGCCATCGAGCAGACCAACTTCGTGGACCCCTCCCACTACGGGGGCGCTCACCTGGTATATCTCTCCAACTACCTCGCCTACAAGCAGGAGCTGTGGACCTGCCCCCCCGAGGAGGTGGTCCGCCAGTACCTGCCCCACCTGCGCAAGATCAACCCCCAGTTCCAGGAATCATGGATCAAGAGAAGCCACGTCTTCCGGGTGGAGGCGGCCCAGCCCATCATCACCGCCAACTACCGGCAGCGAATGCCAGAGCTGCGCACCCCGATACCTGGCCTCTACCTGGCCAACACCACCCAGGTCTATCCCGAGGACCGGGGCACAAACTACAGCGTGCGATTGGGAAAGCGAGTGGTGGAGGCAGTGCTTCAGGACGCGGCGCTGGGGAAGTGACGCCCATTTGTTTACCCTCACCCTGCCCCTCTCTCTCGAAGGGATAGCTAGGTAGCTGGCTCCGAGGGCCCGCTCACCTGGGCCGGGAAGGCGCCGTCCTTCACCCTGACCCGCACCTCGCTGCCCGGGCTCGCCTGGCCGATCGAGGTCAGCAAACGACCGTCGGAACCCTGGTAGACCAGGGCGTAGCCCCGCTCCAGGGTACTCTGGGGCCCCAGCGACTGTAGCTGGGCCAGGCGGGCCCGCAGCCGCTCCCGGCGTTGGTCAATACCCCGCGCCGACCCCAGGGCGAGGGCGCGCAGCAACTCGGCCATAGACTGGCGCAGCTGGACGACGGAGGGGCAAGCGGCCTGGCCGCGGCGGAGCGCCTCCTCGACCAGACGGCGACGCTCGCCCAGCGTACGGCCGAGGCTCCCGAGGAGCCGGCGCCGGTGCTCCTCCACGACGCGTAGCAGCTCTCGGCGGTCGGGCACCGCCTGGACGGCGGCGGCGGAAGGCGTGGGCGCCCGCACGTCGGCCACGAAGTCGGCGAGGGTGTAGTCGGTCTCGTGGCCCACGGCGCTGATCACCGGCACGCCGCTGGCGTAGATGGCGCGGGCCACCGCCTCCTCGTTGAAGGGCCAGAGCTCTTCCAGGGAGCCGCCACCCCGGGCGACGATGATGAGGTCCAGGTCGCTGCGCCGGCTGAGCTTCTGGAAGGCGGCCACGATAGTGGCGGCCGCGCCGTCGCCCTGCACCTGGCAGGGTGCCAGTACCAGCTCCACCAGCGGGTACCGACGCTCGATGACCTGCTGGATGTCGTGGAGGACGGCGCCCTGGGGCGAGGTCACCAGCCCGATGCGCTGGGGGAAGCGGGGCAGGGACCGCTTGCGGGCCGAATCGAAGAGCCCCTCCGCCTCCAGCTTGGCCCGCAGCCGCTGAAACTCCAGGTGCAGAACCCCCACGCCCTCGGGCTGCACCAGGTCCACCACCAGCTGGAGCTCGCCCCGCGCCTCGTAGACCGCCAGGCGGCCATGGGCCACGACGGCCAAGCCGCCGGCCAGCCCGGCGGCGTTATCGTAGTCCCCGGAGCGCCCAGCAGCGGCGCGGAAGAGCACGCAGCGAAGCTGGCCCTTACCGTCCTTGAGGGTGAAATAGGTGTGGCCAGCGGCAGAGCGGGTGTGGTTGGAAACCTCGCCGCTGACCCAGATGTCGCCCAGGAGCCGGTCGGCCCCCAGCACGTTCTGGAGATAGGCCAGCGCCTGGGCTACCGTGAGGACTTGCATGGCACTCCGTCTGCGGGCTTCTGCTCCG
>Ga0209514_10004188_pt1 | contig 19682 bp, 21 predicted proteins | sample Subgrocontami58m_FD_187452 | JGI IMG/M metagenome (GOLD analysis project Ga0209514, IMG submission 187452) | Subsurface groundwater microbial communities from S. Glens Falls, New York, USA - GMW37 contaminated, 5.8 m (SPAdes) (version 3) | ecosystem: Environmental > Aquatic > Deep subsurface >...
TCGCCTGCGAGGAGTTGTTCCGCGGCACGCTGACCCAGACCAGCGTCTATCCGCGCGAAGTGGTCAAATGCGCCCTGGAGCGCAACGCCGCCGCGGTGATTTTCGCGCACAACCATCCATCGGGCGTAGCCGAGCCCAGCCATGCCGATCAGGTGCTGACGCAGTCGCTCAAGCAGGCCCTGGCCCTGGTGGACATCAAGGTCCTGGATCATTTCATCGTGGCAGGCAACTCGGCGCTTTCCTTCGCCGAACGCGGGTTAATCTAAGAGGCCGTTTCAGAATTACCGAAACGGCCCCTGACTTAGGGGAGCATGAGGGGATGCGCCCCGAAGGTCTCGATCCCCCTTCCTCGGTCCCGCTTGACGGGAGAGGGGAAAGTCCCTTTGGGGGATAGCCCCTCATTTTGTAATGAGCTCTGAACTCGGTATATTTCGCACACCGCGCGGGACGCAGCGGCGCACTTGCATCGGCCATGGCCGGAGAAATTCCCGCGCTGAATCTCGAATCGCTTGCGAAACAGTCATTTGAAGCATGCGGTGCGCCCCTGCACCTCTGCCCTTCACTGAATTTCCGCTTGAAATTCCGCGGGATAGTAGCGTATAATTCGCCCTTTTCCGAATCTGGAGTACCGCCATGGCACGTGTATGCCAAGTAACCGGCAAGAAGCCAATGGCCGGACACAACGTGTCGCACGCCAACAACAGGACCAATCGCCGCTTTCTGCCCAATTTGCACTATCGCCGTTTCTGGGTCGAGAGCGAAAACCGCTGGATCAACCTGCGTGTGTCCGCCAACGGGCTGCGCACCATCGACAAGAAAGGCATAGACGCGGTTCTGAAAGAACTGCGCGCTAAAGGGGAGATTTAGTCATGCGTGATAAGATCAAACTGGAATCGACCGCCGGCACCGGCCACTTTTACACCACGACCAAGAACAAGCGCACCATGCCGGACAAGATGGAAATCATCAAATTCGATCCCAGGGTGCGCAGGCATGTGATCTATAAAGAGACCAAGCTGAAGTAAGCGTACCGGGGTACCGATGAAACAGGCCGCTCCTGCGGCCTGTTTCATTTTAGGCGTAGCAGCGCAGCCTAAAAGAGAACTCCTCCAGTTGCCGGATGCCGCTCGCCTCGGCGCGGCGGCACCAGTCCTGCAACTGCTGAAGCAGTTGCTCGCGCGAGGCATTGGAACGCTCCCACAGCGCCGCCAGTTCCCGACGCATGGAATAGACCGTCCACAGTTTCTCGCTCTTGGCCAGAGCCTCGGCCAGCCTGGCGCGCTCCTCGCGGCACAATTGTTTCTCGTCGCGATTGAGCCAGCGCTTCAGGCCCCTCAGTAATTGCGCGTCCTGGGGCGCAAAGCGGCGCAGCACGCGCAATTCCTCGGCGTAGGTGTGCTTGAGCGACTTGGCGTATTTCGCCAACACGTCATAGCGGTAGGTGATCACGGCCTGCAACGTATCCAGATCGGCGACCGGCTTCGCCTGGGTGAATCGCGGCCTGGGCGCGACCTTCTTGACTTCGGCCAGCCCCAGCATGTCGAGGATACGGATATACATCCAGCCGACGTCGAACTCGTACCATCTGTTGGAGAGCTTGGCCGATGAGCCGAAGGCGTGGTGGTTGTTGTGCAACTCCTCCCCGCCGATCAGTATGCCCAGGGGAAAAATATTGGTGCTGGCGTCGGCGCTGGACCAATTGCGGTAACCCCAGTAGTGGCCGATGCCGTTGATCACGCCCGCCGCCCAGAACGGGATCCACACAATCTGTACCGCCAGCATCAGCAGGCCCGGCACGATGCCGAACAGGGTGACGTTGATCAGGCCCATCACGACCACGCCAACCTTGGCAGGGCTGCCATAGACATTGCGCTCGAGCCAGTCGTCCGGCGTTCCGTGGCCGTAACGGTCCAGAGTCTGCTTGTCGTGGGCTTCCTTGACGTAGAGAAACACCCCGCCCCAGAGCACGCGGTTGATGCCTAAAATCTGCGGGCTGTGCGGATCGTCCGCGGTCTCGCATTTGGCGTGGTGCTTGCGATGGACGGCCGCCCACTCCTTTGTCACCATGCCGGTGGTCATGCACAGCCAGAGACGGAAGAAATGGCTGGCCAGCGGGTGCAGGTCCAGGGCGCGGTGCGCCTGGTGGCGGTGCAGGTAAATGGTTACAGCAGCGACACTGACATGGGTCAGGACCAGGGTTACGATGACCAGGCCCCACCAAGGTAACTCCAACACCCCCAAAAAAAACATCAAATCTCCATCAAATTCTCAACCCGGTTCGGAATTCTACGTCAATTACGGTAAACGGCAACGGGTATTCAGTCGGGTATTCAGTCGATTCAGCGGGAAACACCGCGCGCCCCGGGCAAAACCCGCACTTCCCGCTGCGGATACGGGATCTCGATTCCGGCTTCCTGAAAAGCGCGCCAGATAGCGAGGTTGAGCTCCGAGCGGAGGTTGAGCATGCCGCTCTCGGGATCGTCGATCCAGACCCCCAGCTCGAGTTCGATGCCGCTGTCGGCAAAGCGCGCCAGGAACGCCTTCGCCGGCGGGTCGGCGAGCACGCGCGGGTGCTTCACCGCCGCCTCCTCCATCAGCCGCATGGCACGCTCCGGATCGTCCTTGTAGCCGACCTGGACCTGGATCGCCAGCCGGATCTGCCGGTTTGAATACGAATGGTTCTGCACCGTTGTGGTGATCAGCATCTCGTTGGGTATGATAGCTTCGCGCCCGTCGAGGGCGCGCACCACCACGTAGCGCGTGGTGATATCTTTTACTTCGCCATAGAAGTTGTCCGCAGTGATCAAGTCGCCGATGCGGATCGAGCGGTCGAGCAGGATGATGAAACCGCTGACGTAGTTGCTGGCGATTTTCTGCAGGCCGAAACCCAGGCCCACGCCGATGGCTCCGCCGAACACCGACAACACCGTGAGGTCGATTCCCACCAGCGGCAGGACCATGAGCACGGCGACGAGGACCAGCAGCGACCTGGCCAGGCGCGCGAACACCACGCGCAGGCTGGAGTGCAGCGATTCGGCGCGCATCAGCCGCGCCTCGATGGCGCCGGAGAGCCATAGCGCCGCGAGCAGGGTAATCACTACCCAGAACAATCCCTGCAACACCAACCACAGCGAGAACTTCTGCTTGCCAATATGGAAAGTGATTTCTTCGAAAAAATCGATCACTTCCGGCAGCAGGCCGGAGACGTGCAGCACCAACCCTCCCCACACCAGCACTGCGATGGCTCTCTCGAACGTACGTACGATGCTGCCCCGCGCGAACACGTGGCGCAGCAAATAGAAGAAAAAGCGCACCAGCAGCAGCGACACGAGCAGCGGCACGAACAGCCGCAACAAATCGACCTCGATCCAGCGTTTGAGCAGGCTGATGCTCACCATCAGCGGGATCAGCGCGACGACGGGGAACAGGATGCGCCTCAAGCCGCCGACGCCGAACTTCCAGATGCCGTCGGCCTCGACGCGGTCGAGGCGCAGCGCCCGGCCCGCGGCCCAGGCAATCACGAAGCAGGACAGCAGGATCGCGATCTGCCATGCAACCAGCGGGCCTTGCAGATCGATCCAGGCCTTTTGCAGCAGGTTACTGAAGGGCTCTTTCATCGATCGGCGTAGGGCAAGGCCTCGGCGAAGTGCCGTCTCCAGTTGGCGGCGTAGACATTCGCGATGTCAGGGTTGTGGCGCAGGATCAGCACGTTCTCAGCGTTCTTGTATTGCGCGGCGTAAGTCCAATTGTAACTCCCTGTAATGACCGCCGCATCCGCCGTACCGGCATCCATGACCATCACCTTGTTGTGCGCGCTCTGGTAGCGCAGCTCCAGCATCACCGGGATGCCCGCCTGGGCCAGGTCGGGGATGCGGCTCGCCTCGCCGCTGAAGGTCTGCTCGCGGTCCGCCATGACTTGCACGTCCACGCCGCGCCTCTTGGCTGCCATCAATGCGTTCGCCAGCGCGCGGCTGGTGAAACTGAAGGCCTGCACCAGAATCTGATGTTTTGCCCGGCGAATGCCATCGATGATCAGGCCTTCCGCATTGTCCCAGGGCGTGAACGCGACCTGCACCGTGCCCCGCGCCGGCAACGCCGGCGGTGTTTGACTGACCGGCAACGCCGGCGGTGTTTGGCTAACCGGGAAAGACCCGGGTGTCCGCGCGGGAATCTGCGCCCCGGCCGCGCAAGCACATAACAGAGCGAGCCCGAGTAGCGCCCGCCTCATGTTTTTTTCGCCAGTAGCGCCCCGAAAAAACCGTCGGTGCCGTGCAGGTGGGGCGCGAGACGCAGGGTTTCACCGGTATCGAGCGCGATACGCTGCTGCGCCAAGGCGGCGTTGGCCGGCCGCAGCTCGAACTGCGCGTGCGTCGCCAGAAAGGACTCCACCACCTGTGTATTCTCTTCGTCGAGCAGGCTGCAGGTCGCATACAGCATCAGGCCGCCCGGCTTCACCAACTTGGCTGCCGCGGCCAGGATGACATCCTGCTTGGCGCGGCGCTCCGACAAAGTCTGTTCGTCCTGGCGCCACTTGAGATCGGGATTGCGCCGCAGCGTCCCCAAGCCGGTGCAGGGCGTGTCCGCCAGCACGCGGTCGAGCTTGCCTGCGAGACGCTTCAGGCGCGCGTCGTTTTCGCTCGCGATCCATTGCGGATGCACGTTGGAAAGGCCCGAGCGCGCCAGGCGTGGCTTTAAGGCCGCGAGGCGCTTTTCCGAAATATCGAAGGCGTACAACCTGCCGCTCCCGCGCATCATCGCTCCCAGCGCCAGGGTCTTGCCGCCGGCGCCGGCGCAGAAATCCGCCACCATCTCGCCGCGGCGGGGCGCGAGCAGTTGGCACAGGAGCTGGCTGCCTTCGTCCTGGATTTCGATCGCCCCCTCGAGAAACAGCGGGTGCCGGTTGATTTGCGGCTTGCCCTCCAGGCGCACGCCCACCGGCGAATAAGGCGTCGCCCGCGCGGCGATGCCCTCGGCCGCCAGGCGCGCGAGCACCGCCTCGCGCTCGGCCTTGTGCAGGTTGACGCGCAGATCGAGGGGCGCGCTCTGCTGCAGGCTCTGCGCCAGCGCCAGTAGTTCCTCTTCACCGTATTGCCGCTGCAGCTTCGCCAGCAGCCAATCGGGAAAATCGCAGCGCACGGCAAGCGAATTGTCTTCCGCGCGCGCCTTGAGATCGGCGAGCCAGTCGCGTTCCCTGGTCTTCAGTGCCGTGTCGAGTTCGCGCAGGCTCAGGCCGCGCAGCCTGGTGAGCGCCGCCAGCACCAGGCGGCGCGGATCGCGTCCCGCCGTCAGCGTTTCCAACAGGCGCAAGCGGCGCAGGACGGCGAATACGGTCTCGGCGACGAAGGCGCGGTCCTGCTGGCCGAGGATCGGGTGAGCGCGCAAATAGCGCGATACCACCGCGTCCGCCGGATGCTTGAATTCAAGCACCGCGGCAAGCGCGGCCACGGTGTGATCCAGCAGGGGGCGGGGTAAGGGCATGATCTGGAATGTCGGCGTGCTCAGGGCGCGTATCAGTTGCCGATGCGCGTCAGCACCTGGTCGATGCGCACGCCGTCTTTCTCGATGACCAGGATACGCACCGGCAGGTAATCGCGGCCGCTGGCAAACCAGATTTCCGTGCCTTTGTCTTCCTTGTTCTCGCGCTGCTTCACCAGGTGAACGGTTTCCATCTCGCCTGCCGGGGTCTTCAACTGTTCCGTTCCCGCGACGCCGTATTGAAATTGCGTCAGGCCCTTGCCGTCGGTCACGGTAATCTTGATCTGTTTCCCCGGCTCGAGATCAGGCGAGGACTGAAAGGCATAGTTGTAGAGGAAGCTCAGCCGGTCATGCAGTGCCGGCACCATGTTGGTGGTCTCGCTTTTTCCCTCGTGCTCCTGCGTCAGGGTTTTTCTGGCCCAGTCGAATCGGGCTACGGCAGCCGGCTTGTCGCCGCGCTGGTCGCGGTATTCCAGCGGGCGCAGGCCCGCGGCGGTGACCTCGCCGCGGCAGGAGCGCTTGGCGGCGCCGCGATAGAGCAGCGCACCTATACCCTTGCCGCGACCTTCGGAGGTAAGGGAAAAACTCTTGCCGTCGTGCTCGAGCACTTCGGTCAACTCGGCTACGATCACGCCGTTGTAACTGACGTCGTAGCTCAGGCTCAGTTTGTGCGGCGGCTGCGCCGCACACGCAGCGGCAAAACTGCAAGCGGCGACAAAAGCAAGATGTTTGATCACGACGCGTACAACTGTTGGGGATGATCTCCCTTAACGCGCACCACCCCGCTTTCGATGACCAGTTTCCCTTCGAGGAACCAGCGCGCCGCCTGCGGGTAGATGCGATGCTCCTGCGCGAGCACGCGCGCGGCGAGCAGCGCTTCATCATCCTGAGGCAGCACCGGCACCGCCGCCTGGATGACTATCGGTCCGTGATCGAGCTCGGCCGTGACGAAGTGAACGGTGGCGCCATGCAGTTTCACCCCCGCGGCGAGCGCCCGCGCATGCGTGTCCAGCCCTGGAAACGCGGGCAGCAGCGAGGGATGGATGTTGAGCAGCCGGCCCTGGTAGCGCAACACAAAGCTTTCGGTGAGTATGCGCATGAAACCGGCCAGCGCCACCAGCTCGGGGCGAAAACCATCGATCGCCTGCGCCAGCGCGGCGTCGAATGCCTCGCGCGTGGCGTAGTCGCGGTGCTCCACAACTACAGTCGCGATGCCGCGGCCGGCGGCATACGCTAGCCCGGCCGCGTCGGCGCGATTGCTGATCACCGCCGCCACCGGCAAGCCGGCTTCGACCATGGCCTGCATATTGCTGCCGCGGCCTGAGATCAGGATCACAAGACGCTTCATGCCGTCATTTTACGGCGAAAAGAGGCATGCCACGGCACGCGATGGCAACGGAGCCGTTCGTTTCTTTCCGGTGGCTAGTACACCGGAGTAACCCGGTAGCCCTGCTTCTGCAGCAGCCGCAGCACGCCCTTTTCGCCATACAGATGGTCGGCGCCGATGGCGACAAAGACGCTTCCTCGCGCGAGGGGCAGGAACAGGCGATGCGCCATGACCACGCTGCGGTTCTCGACGATGTGCCTGGTGAGCGCGCGATAGTGCTCGGCCATTTGCGGAAAGCGCGTGATGGTGCGCTGGTGCACCGCATCCAGCAAAGCCAGATCGCGCTTGAGCCAGGCCTGGATGGCGGGTTCGATCAGACCGACGAAATGCTCGCGCTCGGCCAGGCCATGCTTGAGCAGCGCCACCTGGGTGTCTAGCGGAATGCCGTCGAACACCGCGATCTGCTCCTCTATGCCCTCCAGGCCGAAGGTGCGCAAGCGCCGCGCCCGCGCCAGGGCATACAGCTTCTGATCGAGCGTGGACTGAGCGTAATCCTCCGGAGTGACGGTGAGATTGGCAAGCGCCGCCCAGGGCTTCATGCGGGCGATGATCTCCTCCGGCACCTCGCGCAGGCGTAGGTTCGTTCGCACCTGCGCGTAGGCCTCGGCCCCGATCATCGGCTCGAGCCGGCGGCTGTCCTCGAACTGCGCAGCCTCGAAAAAACGCGCTTCCACGGCCGGATTGAACTGGATTTCCATGGCGTAGGTCTTTGCCTGCGCCAGCGCCTGCATCACCGCGTCGGGGATCAGCAGCACGCGCGGATCCGCGATATGCATGGTGCCGAATACGTGGCTCGCCGCAACGCCGGGCTTGGACACGCGCCACAGCAGGCCGCGGCTGAAGCGCGCCTGCGCTTTTATCGCCTTCACCTCGGCGGCCAGGACCCGATCTGAATTTCCGGCGAGCAACGCCGACAACAGAACTGCCGCGATCCCGGCCACCGCGTATCGAAGTGTGTATCGCATGAGTACCTAGTCCAATCGCTGCGGCAGGTCCCTTTTCCGGCATCGAGTCTCGACCAGCGCCCCATAGTGCTTGGTCTCAGGTCGGTACCGTGGTCTCCTGCAGTTTGCGCGCACTCCACTGGTCGAGCTTGGCGCGTGCAGCGTTGGTCGTCGGATCCATCGCGCGCGCATGGTCGGGCATCTTCGCAGTCAGTTCGATGACGTAGCCATTCGGATCGCGGAAGTAGATCGAGTGAATGAACCCATGGTCGGAGATCCCGCGGGTTTCGATTCCCCGCGCCCGTCCCTTGGCCAGCATCTGTTCCAGCACGGGCTCCTCCACCTCGAGGGCGATGTGCAGATCGTAGTCGTGCTGGTGTTTAAACTCGAACGCCATGTCCGGCGCCTCGAAGAACGCGAGATAAGAGCCGTCGTCGAGTTCATAGAAGGTATGCAGCGTATTGGTCTTGCGGCCGCTCTTGGTCTCCTTGATATCGAGCGTGCCGGCCAGGCGCAGGCCGAGAAAGTCCTCATAGAATTGCCGCGTCTCTTCCGAGTCACGGCAGCGATAGGCGTTGTGATGGAGTTTCCTGATCATGGTCGAATCTCCTTGGTTGGCGTAAGGGCCTGCTGTTACACCGTCTCGAACGGGACATCCTTCATCGATGCGGCGAAGCCGTCAAAAACCTCGTTCACCTTTTTCCAGTTCTTGAGCGCCTTCATGTTGCCGAGCCAGCGTTTGACGTTGGGGTAGGCCGACAGGTCGGAGCGGATCGCTTCGGCAAGCGCGACGAAAGCAGCGCCGTAATAGTCGGCAATGCTGATCTTGTCGCCGCACAGATAGGCGTTCCCGGGGCCGATCAGCTTTTCGTCCAGCACCTTCATCCAGGCCTTGGCGCGCTCCTTCGCCCAGGCGAGCGTTGCCTGTTGCGCCTCGTCGGTCGGCCGCTTGTGGCCTGGAAACATCTGCGGGTAGACCAGCCCATAGGCGAGATCGCGGCAGAGCTGCGTATTGATCCAATCCATCATCTCGTTGACCCGCGCGCGCGCGCGCAGGTCCTTCGGATAGGCGGGCGATCCGCTCTTGTCGGCGAGGTACTTGAGGATCGCCGAACTCTCGGTCAAGCGGAAATCGCCGTCTTCGAGCACAGGGACCAGGCGATTCGGATTGATCTGCTCGTAGGGCGGCTGCATGTGCTCGCCGGTGAACAAGTCGACAACTTGAAAATCGATAGCGAGACCGTTCTCTGCCGCGAACAGCATGAGCGGACGGCTGGTCGTTGATGCCGGGTGATAGTAGATCTTCATGGTATTCCCTTCCGGATGTTATGAATCGCCGCCTCTTTATTCTCTTTAGGTACTGAGCGGCCGAGCGCGAATACTAACGTATTTTCATCCGATTCGCGGGCCAGGCAATGACTCCTTATTCAAGCCAAATCGAACAGAATCACTTCAGCCTGCACGCCTTTTTCCAGCACCAGTTCGGCCACGCCGCTCGCCTTGAGCGCATCTCCCGCCTCCAGCGGCTGGCCATTTACGGTCAGCTTGCCGCGGGCCACGTGCACGTACGCTTTGCGCCCGGGAGCGCTCTTGTGGCTGATGCGCTCGGCGCCGTCGAGCAGCGCCGCGTAAACGGAGGCATCCTGATGGATCAGCACCGAACCGTCGCGCGCATCGCCGGAGGCGATCAGCCGCAAGCGGCCGCGCTTGGAAGCGGCATCGAAATGCTTCTGCTCGTAGCTCGGCCGGATGCCGGTGACATTGGGTTCGATCCAGATCTGCAGGAAATGCGTGACCCCGTCTTCGGAATGGTTGTACTCGGAATGCAGCACCCCCTTGCCCGCGCTCATGCGCTGGACGTCCCCGGGAACGATGCTGGAGCCGTTGCCCATGTTGTCCTCGTGCGCCAGCGCGCCTTCGAGTACGTAACTGATGATTTCCATATCGCGGTGGCCGTGGGTGCCGAAGCCGCTGCCGGGGAGAATGCGGTCCTCGTTGATCACGCGCAGGCTGCCGAACCCCATGTGCTCGGGATCGTGATAATCGGCGAAAGAAAAAGTGTGGAAAGACTTCAGCCAACCGTGGTCGGCGTAACCGCGCTCATTGCTCTTGCGAACCTTTAGCATGTTGACCTCCAATGTGTTCGTCCTGAAGCGCTGCGCTGGTTTCGGAAGCGCATGGACTAGCAGGAAGTGCTGGCATCGCTGCTGTGATATTGAGCTGCCAATTCACCTTTGCGCCAGCTTCGCGCGTATGGATTCGATGCGCTCGCGGTTGACGCCGAAATCGCCGCTCCCCAGACGCGAAGCCGAGCGCACATGGATCACGCCGGCTTTCTCGTCCAGGCAGAACTCGGTGTCGTCAACGTAACCCATGAGCCTGGTACTGAATTCGGCGTAGAGATAGTTCGGCTCCGATTTCACCACCTTGACGCGCTGCATGCCATCGACGACCCGCCTCAATGCCGCCCAGGCCTGCTTGGCATCTCCCGTGTAGCGCAAAGGTTCGATGTAATGTTGCGGGTCCGCATTCCTGTCGATTTGGCTGTTGACGTTGTTGGGTGTGCGCTTGGGTGGCGCCAGGCGAGCGTCGTGCACACCCAGATTGTCCGGCCGCGTGCCACTGAATAATCCCATGGGTGCTCCGATAGCGATGATTAGCGCAACCAGCGCGCCAAGTACGGCTGCAACGCGCAGCAGCTTCTTTGAAGCACTGATCGCCTAGGCCTCGGCGCCGCGCCCGGCGATCTCCCGATGCACGGCGGGCATGTCGACGCCCTTGGCCTGGGTGATCACCTGCTCCAGCGTCTGAGCCGGCAGCGAGCCCGCCTCGGCGTAGAGAATGACGTTCTCGCGAAACACCATCAGGGTCGGGATGGAACGAATGTTGAAGGCTGCAGCGACTTCCTGCTCCTCCTCGGTGTTGACTTTGGCGAACACCACGTCGGCGTGCTGTTCGGAGGCCTGCTCGAAGGTCGGCGCGAATGCTCGACACGGCGCGCACCAGGGCGCCCAGAAATCGACGATCACCACAACGTTGCCGCCGACGACCTGCTCGAAATTGTCCTTGGTGAGGTCTACGGTTGCCATGCGCTTCTCCCGATAGGTCTCCGAAATTATATCAGGGCGGCGTGGGCGGCCGCCGCTGCGCTACTCCAGCGTTGCCAGAAAAGCCGCGATCGCCCGCCAGTAATCCGGCTCGCCGGCGAGGCTGTCGTGGTCGGCCGGGCGGATTTCGCGCCATTGCCTGGGCCCGCCCCATGCCGCGTACAAGCGCTCGGAGTGCGGCCGCGGAATTACGCGATCCGCGCTCGCGACCAGGCACAAGAGCGGCGCCTTGACGCCCGGCGCGCGCGCTAGCGAATCGAAGCGGTGCTTGAGCATCAGACTTATCGGCAGGAAAGGATAGACGCCCTTGGCCACGCTCTCGACACTGTCGTAAGGCGAAACCAGGATCACCCCCGCCACCGGCCGCTGGGAGGCAAGATAAACGGCGACGCCGCTGCCCAGGCTGCGCCCCATCACGGCGACGCGGCCGTCACCGGCACGCCTGGCGGCATAGTCGTAAATTTGCAGAGCATCGGCAAACAGTTCGGCCTCGCCCGGCTTGCCTTCGCTCCTTCCGTAACCGCGGTAATTGACGAGCAGCAGGGACCACCCGGCGTATTGGCCTGCGCTCGAGGCGAGCCAGGACACTTCCTCCGCGTTGCCGCCGAAATAAATCAACAGCGGCGCAGCCGTCTGGGTTGGCGTCGCCTTTACCAGCCAGCCGTGCAGCCTCACCCGGTCCGCCGTAACCATGCTCACTTCCTCGATCGCCGCGCCCGGATTGGCTTGCAGCGGATCCTGGGTGAGCGGCTGCGGAAAGAAAATCAGCCGCTCCTGCAAGAAATAGATCAGCACCGGAAAACCCAGCGCGACGCAAGCGGCGAGTTTGAGCCAGTCGAGCAGCCTGGTTTTCGTTTTGGCCTTCAATGCAGCACCGAATTGGTTGATGACGTGCCTATTCTATCGGCGACACTGGGGCCACCGCCACTTGATTGTTGCTTAGAATGTTATGAACAAGGGGGCGACGCCCCCTTGTAAATCCCCCAAATCAGAGGAAGCTCTGATGTGAAACGAACTTAATCAGAGCTTCCCATCGAGTGCTCGCATGGACCCATACCGTGGCCGTTTCGCCCCCTCGCCCACCGGGCCGCTGCACTTCGGCTCGCTGGTCGCCGCAGTGGGCAGCTACCTGGAAGCGAAAAGCCGCGGCGGCGCGTGGCTGCTGCGCATGGAAGACCTCGATCCGCCGCGCGAGCAACCGGGCGCGGCCGAGCGGATACTGCGCACGCTCGAAGCCTGCGGCATGGGCTGGGACGGCGAAATCATGTACCAGAGCAAACGCAGCGCGGCCTATCGCGCCGCGCTGGCCCGCCTGGAAGCGCAGGACATGGTCTATCCCTGCGCTTGCACCCGGCGGGAGATCGCGGATTCGAGCCTAAGCCGCGATGGCGCACTCATTTATCCCGGTACCTGCCGCAATGGCCTCGCGCCGGGAAAAACACCTCGCGCGATCCGCGTGCGCGTGGATCACGGGCCGATCGAGTTCGAAGACGCTCTTCAGGGACCCATACGCCAGGATCTCGCCGCCGAAGTCGGCGACTTCGTGCTGCTGCGCGCCGATGGGCCCTATGCCTACCAGTTGGCGGTGGTGGTCGATGATGCCGAACAGGGGATCACCGACGTGGTGCGCGGCGCGGATCTGCTCGATTCGACGCCGCGGCAGATTTATCTGCAGCGACTGCTCGGCCTGCGCATCCCGCGTTACCTGCACCTGCCGGCGGCGGTGAATGCCGCCGGAGAAAAACTCTCCAAGCAGACGCGGGCGGCGCCGGTGGATGAGCGCGATCCGGTACCCGCGCTGGCGCAAGCCATGAAATTTCTCGGCCAGGCGCCTTTAGGCGACCTGTGCCGCGCGCCGCTTGCCGAATTCTGGGAATGGGCGCTCGCGAATTGGGATGCGCAGCGCATCGCGCGCGTGCGCAGCTTGCCTGCGCCTTAAGATTCGTATTGAAATCGAGAAAGCCAACTTGAATGTCCTTCGAATTCGACGAGAGGGCGCTCGACCCTGAGCCGACATTTAGGCTTTCCGAAAGCAGACGCTCAACGTTCAGTATGGGTGTCGGCGCGGGTCGAATTTCGAGCGAGGACGGAAGCCCCGACTTCTTCGCTTCTGCAAACGCCGCAACTGCAACAGTGCAGGAGAGAAAGACACCCCGAACTATCTTGGGGTCTCCAAATTCAGATGGCAGTGGCGCGTGCCATTGCCGCGTGCGATTCTTTGGCGAAGCGATTCTGCAACTGCCGCACGATAGGGTAGCCCAGGCGCGACAGAAGCTGATCCGGCCGAGAAAATGCGCAAACATGGTACCAGACCGAATCATCCGCGCGATGCCATTCGACCGTGAATCGTTCTTCCCCTGAGAGAATGTGCCCAGGCAAGGTTCCCAGAGCGAAGCCGAATCTTTCCACGTCCCCTTTGTCCTCCACCGTATAGACGATGCGGCAAAAGTTCAGATTCCAGACGCCAAGAAACCTTGCGGAAATTCCTATGCTCGTGTCTGCCGCGATCGGCGGTGCCGACGGGTACAGCCTCACCCAACCAAGATGGAACATTTCCCAACGCCGCAAAGCGGCTTTCGCACGTTCATAGCCGGCTGCGCCGCGGCCAAGCAGTGCACGGTGCCGATCAGCAAGATAGCCGATTGGGAAGACCGGGTTCTCCAACGCGCCGACTTCCGCGTACGAATAAGGGGCGCTAGATAACTGGGCGAGGCGTTCGCAAATGGCGCCGTCGCCCGGGGTCGTGAACACAAACAAGAAGGCTCCTTTGCGCCCCGTTTTTCTTGCTTGCTGGCGGGGCGGTCATTCGCAATTCTATCGTAGCTTGCCGCGGCCGTGAACTTCAGAACTCGCGCGCACCGGGCCGCGGGCGCGGCGTGAGATATCCGCAGGGGCACAGCTCAATGCACTTGCCGCAGGCTTCGCAGCACTCCAGGCCCAGGGAAAAATACCGCCCGGGACTGACCTGCTGCAGTTTCGTAAAGCCCCCGGCATTGCAGAACATGAAGCACTGCTCGCAGCCAAAGCACGATCCACAGGAAAAGCAGCGGGATACTTCATCGAGAAACGCCGTCTCGCCGATCGTCTGTTGAACTTCCATGTCGGGTTGCGCCAGACGTGCGACAACGGCTTTGTAGGGCGAGGTCGACCGCGGCATTGCCGGGTAGCGGTCCGGTTTCGCCGACGCGCGCGGTGCGACAGCGCTCGTTGAGTTCGATTGTGCCGGCAGTCCGCGCAACTGCCGATGCACCGCCTCGGCAGCCTGCCGCCCTTGCGCGATGGCCAAACCTGCAATACCCGGCCCCAACGCATCCCCGCCCGCCCAGAATCCCTGGCCAAGCGCTCCGTGCGATCCTGCTTCAATCCAGATTTTTCCTGTTCGGATCTCGCCCAGGCCCTCCCAGTCGGGCTCCTGCGACACCGCGGCAATCACCGCGCTTGCGGGAATATCATGCTCCGATCCGTCGATCGGAATGGGTTTTCGGCGTCCGGATCCGTCCGGCGCGCCGAGTTCCATCCTCTGTATCCGCACTGAACGGATCTTTCCGCCTTCCCGTTCGATCGCAACCGGTGCCACCAGGTAGGCAATCTCCACGCCCTCTGCCAGTGCGTCATCGATCTCGGTTTCGATCGCGGGCATTTCCTTGCGCGTCCTCCGGTACAACACGGCCACCTTCGCGCCGGTGCGGCGCGCTGAACGCGCCGCATCCATCGCCGTGTTGCCGCCGCCGACGACGACGACCTGTTCGCCAAGCTCAAGCGTACCGCCGCGATTCAGCACCGACAGGAAGTCGGTGCCGGACCATACTCCGGCGCCCTCCTCACCGGCAATACCGAGCTTTATCCCCGCGCCCGCGCCGATGCCGATGAAAACCACGTCGTGCAGATCGCGGAGCTGTCGCACCGAAATGTCGCGCCCTATCGCTGTGTTGAACCTCAGCTCGACGCCAAGATCGAGAATTCTTTGGATTTCGGCGCCGAGCACCGCTTCGGGCAACCGGTACTGCGGAATGCCGAAGTACAGCATTCCGCCCGCCTTATCCTGTTTTTCATAGACCGTGACGCGATAGCCGCGTCGCGCCATTTGATACGCAAAGGAAAGTCCCGCCGGCCCCGCGCCGATCACGCCGACCGACTCGCTCCAGCTGCGGCGATCGGCCATCGGAAGTGTCAGTTTGCGATGCAGACCCCAGTCGCCGAGGAAACGTTCCAGCGCGTTGATCGATACCGCGCCATCCTTGTCGCGTCGGCTGCAAGCAGCCTCGCAGGGATGCGGGCAAATGCGCCCCAGCGTCGCGGGAAAAGGGTTTACCGCCGCGACCATATTCCACGCCTGGGTGTAGGCGTTGACATTGGAGAGCCCTAGTTTCCCGCGCTGCGCAATCAGCGCAATCCATTCGCGTGCATCGGTGCCGCTCGCGCAAGCCTCGCTGCATGGTGGCGCTTTGAGCTGTTGCTCGGGTTGCACCAGCGCCTGTTGCAACGCCGTGCTCGATGGCGTCACGCCCATGTCCGCGTGTTCCCGCTGCGGCCGCGCGCCGCGTTCCAACACCCCGTTGCCATTTCGCGATTTCATTCCGACTCTCCCACCTGACACCGGCCGAAAAGCTAGGCCGGGCTGGGCGAGGCCGCAACGGCTCCTCGCCTTTCCGCGTCCCTTCTCCGATTGCCACCCGAACGTCTGTCCTTGGTGACACGCCGGTCCGTTCGATTGCGGCGTTCGATCCGCCGCTCCGCGTCCGTCAAGGCCAGAGTGTCTTGGCTCCTCGCTACGCCGCCTGGTTGCAACTCGGCGATCTCTCCGCTCAATCTGCGTATGCGGCGGGACATCATGCGTACCAGATTGAAAGCAAGGGAGGGGTCTTCCTGGACACGGCGCAAGAACGTTTTCTTGTCGACGGTCAGCACCCGAACTTCTCCCAGCGCGCGCACGGTAGCGGAACGCGCCTCACGCTCGAAAATCGCCATCTCGCCGAAGATCTCACCCTCTTCAAGTACGGCCACACGCACGTCCCCGTCCTTTCCACGCCGGACGACCTCGATCTGCCCCTTCTGGATGGCGAACATGCAGTCGCCGGAATCCCCCTGCCTGACGATTATTGCGCCGTCCGCGTAGGTCTTGCCCAGGCTACCCGAATTCATCTCGCGCCCTCCTTCATGCCTTTGCGTTCGGTCCGTAACAAATTCGCGGCAAGCAGGTTCCACGTCAGCCGCAGCGGAAAAACCGGGTGAAACGTGCGCAGCAGTATTTCCTTGTACGGGGCGCTTCCGGTGAACACGTCCCACAACACACTGCTCATGAGCCGGTTCTTTCCTGCGTCCCGCTGTTCCCGCGCGATCATCCGCAACACGCCTCGCCGCAGGAAGCGCAGCTTCTGGATCAAGGTCGTCACCCCGAAGATCAGTCTTGCGATCCGGTTGTCCCGTATCAGCGTCCGGCATTCCGGCCAGAAGCCTTTCTCGAAATCGGCCTTGGATATTCCATGGAATACAGCGGTCCTGGCGGCTGCCTTGGCGGTGCGGTAGGCGGAACCGATCCCGTCCTTGAACAGGCGGTTGACGCCGCTGTCGCCGACCCACACGATACGGTCCGCAAAGGGTCGCACCGCAGCGCGCACATTGATCCGCGGGAAGCAGTGGCACGCCGGGGTCGGCACCAAAGTGTCCGGAAAACATGCCTTCACTTCATCGCTGGCAAGAAACGATTCGATCAGTTGTTCGTCCACGTCTTCGCCAAGCAGGCAGAGCGTAGCGTAGTCGCCTTTGGGGATCAGCGCCGCGAATTCGAGCCGCGGAATGTCGAGCAGGAATACGTGCATCGAGTTGCCGAGCCACTGCCTGATCGTGGCCTGGCCGAGATGAAACTCGCAAATGAATGCCCGCAGCGTGCCTGGCGACTGGTAGTCCATGGCTGGACTATTCAACTGCTCCAGAATTTGACTGTTGACGCCCGTCGCGACTGCCAGCAGCTCATAGGTCGCCATATCGCCGTCAGCGGTCCGGATCTGCGGCATGCCGTGATTCCAGTCGAACCCGGTCACCAGCTTGCGCACTATCTTGGCGCCTACGGTCGCCGACAGGTCGAGAAGGTGGCGATCGAAACCAGCGATAGCGACTGGTTCGGATTGTTTCGGCCCGTTGCCCCGGTAGACCGCGGCGATACGCATTTCCTGCAGGGGCGTCTCGATCTGTACCTGCCCGACGTCGGTATGCAGGACGTAGGATTCGATGCCCCGTTGCACTACTGTTGGCGGCAGATTGATGCCTTCGGTTGCCAGCAGTTGAACCAGCGACTCGGAAACCACGCCCCCACAGTGGTTGCAGCCGGCGGGCCCGCAGCGGTCGAAGAGCCGCGGCTCGTAGATATCGACTGAAATATGCAGGCCAGCGGACTCGGCCATCCTGAACAGGAAATAGGCGAAGAACGAGCCGGCGGGGCCGCCTCCGATCACACCGATTCTGGAACCGTCCGCAAGCGCGAGCTGCCCCTCTTGCTCCTCGAAATAGGAGGCAAGATTGTCTTGTTGACGTGCGCCCCTGGCGGTCGGTCTCATCTCTCGCTTTCCAGTCAGCCGGCATAACCGTCCGGCGCGACTCGGATGACCCGGCAATATCGGCCCCTGGCGCCTGCAAGTTCAAACTGCGCGCAGGCCGGAAGTTCCAATAGTACCGCGCCGGGTCCACCCGGTCGTAACAGCGGACACGCTCCTCATGCTTGATCTTGGGGTCAAGTTAGAGGCAAGTATGTTAAGGGTCTTGACGGGGTATATTGATCCAGGTCAAGGACCGATCCGTCTGGCGACGCAGCAATTCGAAAAATCCCCGGATCGGCGCGCTTTCCTGTGAACATACCGGCTTACCTGGCCTGGGTCGCATATTTCCCGTCCCTTCCGTCGTCCGCAAGCGGGCGGCACCGACGCAGCTTTTCTCCGGGGGCGGTCACTCATGCGACTGCTCAAGTCACATCCTGCGACCAATGGCGGGGGTGCGTGGACTTGCTGTAGCGTCGCTATGCTTGACGCGGCCCATAGGCGAGGCGCAATGTACGATCCGGTCACCTGCAGATGTCGAGAATGGTTCCGATCGGCGACGCCAGTCCCGGGCACAGGGCAAAGCAACGGTAAGCCAGAGACCGGCTAATAATCTGCGCCGTAATCGAGGAGCAAAGGCGATGGGAAAGCACTTTTCTAGGTCGGGCACGGCTGTCGTTCTGTCACTGCTTTCCCCAGCAGTGTTTGCGCAGCAGGAGGATCTGCGGACGATGATTGTTGGCAAACTGCCGGTATACGCGCTCATCGCGATTGTGATCGCGGTCATCGTCAGCGTCTATTTCATGAGATTACGAGACAGGCGCAGAACCCCGTTGAGCAGGGTATTTCGGGAACTCGATGCAACCCACTTCGTCGGCCCAGATACCTCGGTCGCGACCTGCGTGCGCACAATGACCGCCGAGCAAATCGGCGCCCTGATCGTCATGGAAGGGGAAAGGTTGATAGGCATCTTCACGGAGCGGGATGCGTTGAACAAAGTACTGGCAACCGGCCTTGATCCGATTGGCACGAAAGTCTCCGACGTGATGACGAAGGATCCACACTGCATTCCTCCGTCGACGACCGTCGGCGAGGCAATGGAGTTAGTCACCGGGCGTCGGTTCCGGCACCTGCCGATTGTGGAAAACGGGAAGGTACTCGCCCTTGTTTCCAGCGGTGATCTCACACACTGGCTGGTGAAAGGCCAGAAGGGAAATGTGTAACAGCCTGTTGTCGCCTCTCCCGCGCAGTCTGCGGATGACGACTTTGGAGAGTGAAACCGGAGGGTCGCTGGCCGGGAGCGCCGATTGCCTCTGTCCGCTGATAGCGGACGATGGAAAATATCCGTCGCTGAAATCGGATACCGCACAATTCGTTTTGCAAAGGCGCCGCGACATAATAAATTGCACCTATTTATTGGCGTCGGCCGTGAGCGAGCCTATGCGTTTCTACCGTTCCGGAAAATAAAGTAGTCAGTTTAATTTGGCGCGATGCCTAAGGGTCACCGGCGCTTGGAGCCCAGCGCAGCAATCGAACCCGGCGGCAGCATCACCGGGGCGAGCGCCAGCAGCACTAGCCCGAGCGCCGCGTAGTCCTGCCATTGCGGCCGCTCGGAGAGCACCAGCATGCCGCTGAACACCCCGACCACCGGTATCATCAGCGTCGACAGCGAAGATACGCCCACCGGCACCGAGGCGACGATCTTGTACCAGGCCCAATTGCAGAACACGAATGCGACCAGGACATTGTAGGCGAGCGCAACCGCGGGCCACAGCGTCAGCGGGTGCAGCCGCTCGAGCTCGAATGCGAGCGCGCCGGCGTAAATCGGAACGCCGCCGAGCAGCAATTGCCAGGCGGTGAGCGAGGTGATGGGCAGATCGACGGGGTAGCGCTTCATCAACACCGTGCCGATCGCCCAACAGAGCGCGCCGCTCAGCATCAGCAGGGTGCCCTTGGGCGCCGCCTGCATCGCCCGCAGCTCATTCGACAGCAGCAGCAGCATGGCGGCCATTCCCAGGCAGAGGCCGAGGATGCGGCGCGCGCTCAGGCGTTCGTTCAACAGCCAGGCCGAGAGCAGCACGCCCCACAACGGCATGGTGAAAGCCAGGATCGCCGCGCGGCCGGAGGACATGTAGCCGATGCCGTATACGGTACAGAGGCTCCAGCCGGTGATGTTGAACAGCGCAATCAGCAGCAGTCTGCCCCACTGGCCTCGCGGCACCCGCAGCGGCAGGCGCGC
>Ga0209514_10004189_pt1 | contig 19678 bp, 13 predicted proteins | sample Subgrocontami58m_FD_187452 | JGI IMG/M metagenome (GOLD analysis project Ga0209514, IMG submission 187452) | Subsurface groundwater microbial communities from S. Glens Falls, New York, USA - GMW37 contaminated, 5.8 m (SPAdes) (version 3) | ecosystem: Environmental > Aquatic > Deep subsurface >...
CGAAAAAAAATTAACAATCTTTCTTGTGAGTCACCTTTTGACTGATGTAGCAAACATCGTTAAGAAAATTATTCTAATAGATAAAAATTATTTTCAATTCGGCGATATCGAAGAAATACTTTCCGAGACTAATCTGCGCAACACTTATTCTTCGGATTTTCATGTTTCTCTGATTGACGGCGAATATGTTATTACACCAAAACATTTGAAGAAAAATTAATGGAAACATTACATCAATTAGTTGAATTATTCCCCTATGCTATTTTAGGAAGTATCTTAGCGGGAGTTATCTGCAGCTTTTTAGGAATATTTATTGTCTCGCAGAGAGTTGTTTTTCTTGGTGCAGTATTAACCCAAGTTGCGATCGCGGGAGTCGCTTTTTCATTCTTGCACATAATTCATATTGAAACTTTCATTGCAAATTTATTTGGCATTTCAGTTCAAGGAAATGATTTCCTTCATAACTTTGAACCAATATTCTATTCCCTACTATTTGCAATTTTAACAGTTATTGTGTTTTCTCAAACTCATCACCAAAAATATTTAACACAAGATGGAATTTTAGGAATAATATTCGTTGTAGCTATTGCAGTAAGAATTATGTTTATCCAAAAAAGTCCAATTGCGGATATTGCTGAGGTGGAATCCATTCTCAAAGGAGATATTCTATTCATCAGCCAGAAAGAATTTATTATTCTTGCAATAATTTTAACGTTTACAATTTCAATTTTCGCACTTTTTCAGAAACAACTAAAGTTCGTTACATTCGATGCTGAGTCAGCGAGTGCTCACGGAATTAATTCGAAAGTGTGGCTGCTAATTTTTTATATCGTTGTAGGAACGGGAATTTCTCTTACGACGCGTTTTGTTGGTGATGTTTTTGCTTTTGCTTATTTGATAATCCCCTCATCTATTGGAATATTAATTTCCAAAAAAGTTAAAAATGTATTTTTAATTTCGGTTTTAGTAGGAGCTGTTGTACCCCCTATCTCAATTTACTTCGCATTCAAGTTTGATTTCTCAAGCGGTCCAACTGCCGTGGTTACAGCCTTTATTTTATTTTTGATTGTATTCCTAATAAAGAAATTGAGAGGATAATACAGACCCAGATTTATAAATAATTTTTCTCAACATAATTCAAGGTTAAGTATTATATTTGCATCGAAAATTTATTGAAAAATTTCAGTACAGAGATGGATGAGTAGCTGATCCCGACTGGTCGGGATGCTAAACTTTCTCTCAATTTGTACTTAAAATAAGTAGCAAAACAATTTTTCAGCACGGAGAGATGGGTGAGTGGCTGAAACCAACGGTTTGCTAAACCGTCGTAGTGGGAAACTGCTACCGAGAGTTCGAATCTCTCTCTCTCCGCCACATTATAAGAGCTCATAATCTTTCGATTCTGGGCTTTTTTCGTTTTAATGAATCTCTATAGTGACCCCTAGTGCCACCCGTTTCCACCTAGTTAGGACACTTTTAGGACATCACTTAAAAAGAAAATCATGATAAAATAAAAATGTAAACTTATTCCCAAGCTTCTAAAAATCTTCTCACATTTTGTGACCAAGTCAAAATATTTCCTATCTATTGTATATCATCAATTCGGTAATAAATTTTCAAATGTGTTATACAATTTCTGGTATTGATTTGCGCGTGCGGAGTTTTGGATATGGACACCCACTCCCTGGACTGTTTAACAAATAGTATTGTATTTTTTCTTGAAAATAGAAACCGATTGACAAGATTAGAATATATAATTAAGTTAAATTATACTTTTCTTCAAAACCTCAGAAAATTTCTTTCTATATAGATTTCCTTTCTGGAGATTTACAACTAAAAATAGTCGTAATGACATACTACTATGAATTATCTCAACTTTTTTTATTTTTTTATGTTGACCGCCATATCGTAAAACAAAAGAAGTGAAAACGATTATGATGATAAAAGTTCGCTAAAATTACAAATTATGAAATTAGTTTATAGAGTCAACTTAGAGACGTAAAAATAATTATAACAGCGTTCAAGAAATAAGATTAAGGAGGTTCTATGAAAAAAATTATTCTTTCCATCATTCTTTCTATTCTAGTTGTATGGATGATTACTCCAAAGCAAGTCATTGCGCAATGGAATTACCCAGAAACAAAAAAAATACCGGTCACGGATTACTATTTCGGGAAAGCAGTGAACGACAACTATCGCTGGCTAGAGAACATGGATAGCGCCGATGTCAAAGACTGGTTTAAGACTCAGCATGACTTTACGGATGGCATTCTCGACAAAATTCCAGGGCGCGATTCTCTTATTAATGAATTAATCCGGTTCGATGCAATGAGGCCGGCCAGATTTACTAATATCATTCGAAAAAACGGCCGCTATTTTTATAGGAAAACATTACCCGTGGAAAACGTCGGTAAACTCTATTACCGCGAGGGACTAAACGGTAAGGAAATATTGTTGTTCGATCCTACGGACGGCGCTTCGGGAAAAAGTATTTCACTTTCATTTTATTTACCGACTGAAGATGGCAAGAAGGTTATGCTGGGCATTGCCGAAGGAGGGTCCGAGTCCGCTACCATTCGTATTATGAATGTGGATGACAAAACATTGTTTCCCGAAAGTATCTCACCATGCTGGTTCGGTTTCGGCGGATGGACAAAAGACGGGAAGGGCTTTCTGTATAATCCGATGCAATCCAGCGATGTGCATGCCATTAATAGGGAATTGAATACCCGGACTTTCTATCATATAGCGGGATCGGACCCAAAGAGTGATCAGGAGATCTTTTCTGCTTCAAAATATCCTTCGCTGGGGATCAAACCACAAGATATGCCTCTCGTGAATTTTTCCAATGACTTTAAATATATTTTTGGATTCTTGTCTACGGTAAAGAATGAATTGACTGTGTATTACGCATCGGCAAGTGAGCTTTTGAACGCAACTATTACCTGGAAACCCTTACTGAAACCGGAAGATGAAGTAACAGATTTTAGTGTTGAGGGGAACACGATCTATCTGCTTTCTCATAAAAACGCTCCGAAGTTCAAAATACTGGTGACGGATTTACGAAATCCGGACGTCGCTAAAGCAAACGAAGTTTTGGCACAAGGCAAGAACACAATACAATACTTGTCACGATGCAAGGATTATCTTTTTGCCGTAACTTCAGACGGTATTAACAGTTTTCTCCATCAATACAGTTACCATGATAAGACATGGAAAGATGTGAACCTTCCTCTTGAGGGTACAATGTCTACATGGGGCAATGATATAACAACCAATGATTGTATTACTTCTATTACATCATGGACTACTCCTACAGTACGATATGACTTCAATCCCGTAACCGGCACATTTACAAAAAGCATATTTTATATTGAAGTAAATTACCCCGGAGTCAATGATATTGTCGTTGATGAAGTGGAAACTCCAAGTCACGACGGCGTGATGGTTCCGCTTTCTATAATTTACAATAAGAACATTAAAAGAAATGGAAGTGTCATTTGCTATCTCGACGGTTACGGAGCTTATGGTTCTTCTGCTACGCCGTATTTCAGCGCTATGAATCTCGCACTCATAAATCGAAATGTGGTCGTTGCAGTCGCTCACATTCGCGGAGGTGCAGAAAAAGGGGAGGAATGGTATCGCGCCGGTTACAAGACAACGAAACCAAACACATGGAAAGATTTTATTGCTTGTGCCGAATATCTTATCAAAAACAAGTATACTAGTTCTCCAAAATTATTTGGCATGGGAACGAGCGCCGGTGGAATTCTGATTGGTCGAGCAATTACGGAGCGACCCGACCTATTCGGCGCGGCTATTTGCAATGTGGGTTGTTTGAATGCATTGCGAATGGAAAATTCACCGAACGGCCCAGTTAATACACCGGAATTCGGAACCGTCAAAGACTCAGTTGAATGTATAGCTTTGATGGAGATGGATGCATTCCATCATGTGAAAGAAGGAGTGAAATATCCAGCTGTGATTTGTGTTGGCGGCTTCAATGATCCGCGTGTCATTATTTGGCAGCCGGGTAAATTCGCTGCCGCCCTGCAGAGTGCATCCACTTCGGGAAAGCCAGTATTGATGCAAGTGAATTACGACAACGGTCATTTTACCGAAGACAAGAAAGTTTCGTTTAGAAATTTTTCTAATATGTACGCCTTCTGTTTGTGGCAGACAGGACACGCTGATTTTCAAATGAAGAAATAACTCTTGCAGGAGCTCGAATGTGATTATGGAATTAAATTTATGGACAGAGACCGAGAGACACCTGTCCATATACAATACTTCGTACACATTAAAAATCACAATTATGATCGAACTCTACAAAAAGGAATTAAGGAATGGTATTAAAAATTTTTCAATTCGGGGATTTTTTTCACAAAGGGAAACAGATCCATTGATTTCCGTACAAGTTACGAAGAAGCTTTGGACTTTTCATTTTCAAAAAAAAATTTTCAACAATTAAAATTGTTAAATAAGGATTAACGAAATATTATTTTTATTTAATACGGAAGAGCCCCGAAAAGTCGGGGCTCAACCTTCTGTTTTTTACATCCTTTTATTTCATCAAAATCATCTTCTTAGAAATATTAACATTATTTCCTTTGATGCTGTACAAGTAAATTCCGCTTGATAGTCTAGATGCATCAAAATTCATTTTATAATTCCCAATTCCCATTTGACCGTTAACCAATGTTGAGACTTCCTGCCCAAGTGTATTATATACTTTTAGTGCATAGTAACCCGCTTCCGGAATTGCAAAGCAGATTGTTGTTGTTGGGTTAAACGGATTTGGATAATTCTGATAAAGGCTGAAGATTGAAGGGATGTCATCCAACTTGGAAGTTAAAGTAAGAGCATTATTGTATTTGCTTAAAATACTTGGAAGGATGTACGGGTCTGTTGTTCCGTGTTCATAATTATATGTGTCATAATAATTCTCTTGTATGTAATAATTAACAACGTAGCCATTATTTTCATCGTAAAATGAATCAGCAGTGTAAAAATAATAATTTTGGTAAGGGGCTATATTTAAAATAGTTCCACCGCCGTATGAAGTGTTTTCGAAAGTTATAAGTGTCGATATTTTTATTAACTGTTCTGCATTTAAGAACCAACTTTCAGGAGATGTTTCTATAGCCTCGTAAACAATTTGTCCGTTATAAGTATATATATATACACGATTCGAACCATACTGGCCCAATTGGCATGCAACTTCCGTATGGACACCATCATAATTGTGTTCTTCTAAGTAACCTGTAAGTTTTGAATCCGGTACTGAGAAGTCCCATCTTTTATAACAATATCCATCGTCATAATTAAACTCAGTAACGGCCAAATTACTTGCTGCAAATTGCTTAAACACTCCATTTTCTGTTTCGATCTTAAATGAGAATTCTGAAAGATCTCCGTTAATAACGGTACTAGGAATTGTTAAGTAAGTATGATAATAGAATCCCTCTGAGTAAGGTGAAGTAACCTGATAGATCTCAGAATAATTATCATTATTACTATAGTTAGAAGTGAAAGTGTAATCCTTACAACCATAGTAGTTTATGTCATAAGGCATAGCTTGAAGAACAAATGGATTTGTAAAATTAACAGTGAAATTATGTGAATTGTTAGCCGTGCTGTATTCACCCGGATCGGCATTGCTTATTACAATCGAAAAATCTTTTGATTCAATAACTGAGTGGCTGACACCTTCAAATACAACGCTAACTGTGCCTGCTGCCGGAACATTAACTCCAGGAACTGTTCCGAATATTGTTGTTCCTTTATATAAAGAAACATTGCATACCGCACCAACTTCAAGATTAGTTTCTTTAATAATGGCTTCCACCTGGAATTGCTGATTGATCTTAACTTCAGATGGTGCTACAACTTTAAAGACTTTTAAATCCGGTCTTAACCGTGCAACAACTATTCCACGGACAATTTCTTCATTTTTTGTCTGCGCAGTTTTAATATGTGCTTGTATTTCAACCTTATTATGTTGATTAATACCCAAGACAGAAGAAACCAAAAGATTGCCCGTTAATGCAAGACTTTTTTCATTGTGCAGAAATACAACATCTCCTGAGGCATTTGTGATTTTGAGCTGCAGTTTTTTTAGTGCCGACGGGATGGGATATTTTGCCGGATTGCTCGAAGAAAAGATCATATATACATCAGTATTAGTTCGACCTTTATAGGCTTTTAATTGAACAGAATATGGATCCACTATTCCGTAAGCTTGGGCAAAAGAAATAGATGAAAATAAATAGAGAACTACTGTGACCATTAGTGAACGAAATCGTAATGAAGTGATCATATTAACTCCTCTCTTGTTGGAATGAATCTTTTTTAGGAGGAATCGAGATGAAATTTGGCCATTTTAACATAACGACCGAGAGAACATACTGATAAAAAACAATGAATCCTAAATGACTCGCAGGATTATTTGGGACAAGAATTTTCTGCTGTAAATAGTCTGGACTAGCTGTGCTCCTTCAAAATCTCATCTCCATTAAAACACCTTGTTGCAATAAATAATTGGGACACTTTTAGGACATCACTTTTCAAAAGGACACAATTTGGCTTAAAACGCACACTTTCCCCCTCCTCCGACGATTTTCTCTCTCTCCGCTCTTAAAGTTCTCAATACTCTGAGAACTTTTTATTTTAAAAATATCCGTAGTAATAACAGATTATATGGAATATCAATGGAGAAATATTCAAAAATTATCTGGGCGGTATTTCATTAATATTCTCTATGGCCGCTGATTTTGTCTCTGCGAGTTTATTTAATAAGAACAAATTTTTTAACAGAAGTAAAATCTTTCGCTTGTATTTTATAAAAATAAATCCCGCTTGATAAATATCTAGCATTAAACTCAAATTCATAGTACCCCGCATTTAATTCTTCATTAACTAATGTTGAAACTTCCCTACCAAAAATATCATAGACTTTTAATTTTGTGAAAGCATTATCATGTAAACCAAATTTAATTTTTGTTGTTGGATTAAAGGGATTAGGGTAATTTTGAAATAAGAAATAATTAGTGGGAGTGTTATTTTCATTATTATAAATCGAAGAAGTAATAGGTCCCCAAGCACCGGGACATATTGTTCCGTAAATATTTGCACTATAAGTTCCGGACACTTCAGTGCCAGGCTGATTAAATGTACCATTGATTGTTATTGTTTGATTGGTGCCAAGTGATGTAGTTATGGAAAAACTTCTGTCTGTAATAGCCCAGCCACCAGTTCTCATACTATGTATGGAGCCAGAAACAAGCGTTATACCATCGCAATGGAAGTTTGACCATGTATAGATAATATCTGTAATACATGTGCCGCTACAACCCACAGTTATCACAAATTGACCAAAACCGGTAGGAACAGTCCAATCACCAAGTCTTGGTTGGGCAACATTATTTGTAAATCCGGAAAGCTGTAAAATGATTATTACTATGCAGTATTGCCCCATAAATTGTTTGAGAGTTTTCATAACGTCTCCTTTTAAGCAATTACAATAAATTATAACGAGATTTTTTTATGTTAATAAAATTTCAGGATATAGATTGAATATTGCTACTGCGCTTTACCTTGGGAGAAGCACAAATGAAGGGGGAGAGAATTGTTCTTTGAACATCAGAACGTTTCGCTCAAGGTTGATATTATTTTACAATAAAAGTTATGTAATTGTTATTTCAGAATAATTAATAGTTTTTTTATGATATAAAAAAATAACTCACAGTTATTCAAACTATTCAACGATGACTAGGCTATAAAACAATTTATACAGTTTATTATTTTTCTCTTACTTGTTTCTGTCTTGAATTCCATTCGCTGAAAGATTGAGATAATAACGGTGAATACACTCCAACCCAGATCCACTCATTTTCTTTATCTCTCGAAGAAATGAACACATCACCGGTTTCACTATTTGATTTTATTTTCAGTTTAGCGATAACATTTTCACCGTCTTTATAACCACTGGATTTCAACTTTTGCATTAAGTTAATCGGTAATTCATCAACATCTACAAATCCATTACATGTCATCTCACCATACAAAGTTGATTCTACTGTTAAAACAAAAAAATTAATACTTTCACTTCTACAAGAGTAAATTATTATCACCAAAAATAAAAAAGCGACATACCTAATGATTTTATTATACATTGTACACCTCAAAAAATATTTTACATCCTTAAACTAGTCTCAAAGTTTGCTGCCACAGAATGGACAGAAATTAAATGCACCGCTGAGTTTTTCATTACAACTGATGCAAAATTTTTGTGTTAATAATGATCCAAGCGGTAATCTCCAATTAAATTTCCTTCCACTGAGATTTACATTAAACATTCCCTTCTTTGTCGGATCTGCTATAAGGTCCTTGTTAATATTTCGGGATGGGAATAATAGGAAATGCATATTCTGGCCCATTGGTCCAAGCATATTAGCCAATATAGGCTTCATCATACTTAATAAGTTTTTTGTATCTACGTCAATTTTAGTTTGATTTATTGGAACAAAAGTTTTCCCATTTACATCGACAACTTCAATGTGATCTCTAATTGTGGCTTCAGATTCATACGTCACTCCCCCAAAATTACCAACAGTGCCCTCCACTACAATTAGGAGAATATACGGTTTTAATGTTTGGGTAATCATATCAATTTGACTTTTCGTGATTGACGGATCTCTTGATAATGCTACAACCCAAAATTCTTCCGGAAGCCACCACACCATAATTATTTCATTTGCATCTTCTGTTGATTTCTGAACATCCATAATTAATGCATTGAGACTAACTTTTGGTTCTTGTGAAAAGATAATATTGTTATACGAAATTGCTAACATCATTAGACAAAGGAAGACAATTCTTCTAAAACCGATATATTTTTCCATTATACCTCCAACAAATAATTTTGAATTTCCTCATATAATTATTTTTTTTCTAAAGTCCATACCTTCAGTGTCCCATCGAAACTTGTTGTTACTACTATATTATCCACTGGAGAAAAGACTACATCTGTAATTGGGGCTGCATGAAATCCAATCTGAAAATTTAATTCATCATTGACTCTATCATAAATGAGTAAATCCATTGAAGCAGAGCCGGCACCAATTAACATTCCATCACGCGAATAATTAAAAGCATTAAATCCTTTTTCGTGTGGAAAAGGTCTAACTGTGAGTGAATTATTATCCAAAATATTCCACACATAAATACTATCCTTACTACTTGCTGCTACACCTATACCGTTTGGTGCATAAGCAACGTTGACTAAGTTTGAATTATTACAAGAGTAATTATTCAGAACACTATTATGAATAATATCTTTCAGAACTAATCCACTATCATTTTTCAATAATTGTAATAAGGTTTTATTATCAATCAAATAAATTTTACCTGTATCCTTTTTGAAATCCGCGACACTATATTCTTCTAATTTTTGATTAGTAATAAAATCATAAATGAATATCTTCTCGTTGGATAATATAACGGCGGCATATTTACCATCGGATGATAAAACTACTTGTCCCGGTGTTTCACTGATCTTAGTTATCATAGTTCCATCATTGAAATTACAGAGCACAATACCGTCTTTTTCAACTAAGTAATCATTCCTATAATTAAATCCCAACATTTTTGTGTCAATTAATGAGCTTACAACTTGATTGTTCATTACATCATAAATCAAGTATTCCATACCTTCCATTCCGATGCGAAGTTTTCCGGTTTTAGAATCAAAACTTCCTGAAAATGATTCGCAGATGAGAAACTTTCCATCAACTGAGAATTTTGCTTTATACGGTAAATGATTTTTATGCTCAAATAAGTGCATTAATTGCATCGAAATTGATTTGGAAGATTTCTGCGGGAAAGAATTATTGGGACAGAATAAAATTGAAGCGAACACAAATACTATTAAAATTTTCACACTTATAATGAAATGAATATTTTTTGATCTCATAACTCCTCCTCTACAAATTATTAGACAATAAATGTAACAGCACTAACTATCGTACTTTTCTTTATTAGAGAACTGTTGGATAGAAAATCTATGTTACAAATTATTTTGCGCTTATTAAGAAGAGTATGAGTGAATAATGAAGGAGATGTAAATATAGTATAGGAAGTTAATATTGGAGAAACTTACAGCAGAGAAATCCATTGTTTTGTTTCTTAATAAAATCATTTTATAGTCATTCAAAAACTCATGTGAAATTTAATTAATATTTATTTCAAAGTATATTTTAATAATTGACTGCTGTGTCAATTACAATGTAATTACTTCATTGCAGGAGAAATTAATGAATCTGCTAATTCTTTGTTAGAGAGTCTTTTTGTAATTAAAAATTCCTTCCCGTTGGCAACCAACAATTCAGACGGCATGGATCTTAAATTATAAATACTGCCCATGGAATAACAATAGGCTCCGGCATTTTTAATAATAAGTTTGTCCCCTTCACGAATTTCCGGTAATTCTCTTTGCTCAGCAAAGCAATCGCCGGTTTCGCAAATATTTCCGCATACATCATAAACTTTTAATTCACCATTTGGATTGCTAATATTTTCGATTTGATGATATGCATCGTAAAGCAATGGACGGATAAGGTGATTGAATCCGGAATTGGTACCGGCGATTAATCTTCCCCTATTGTTTTTTATCGAATTCACTTCCATTAAAAGATAACCCGATTCAGCAACAATATATTTACCAGGTTCAAAATAAATATATAGATCTCTCCCATATCGTTTGCAGAAATCAGAAAAAATAGAACTGATCTTTTCTCCAAATCCCGCGTAATCAATTCTTGCACTAGTGGGTTTATAAGGGACCTTAAATCCCCCGCCAAAATCTATAAACTCCAAATGTGGAAAATCATTTTGATTTGCAATTCCAAGCAAATTAGTCATGCTTTTATAAATTTTTTCTGTTTCACCTATTCCTGAACCTGTGTGTTCATGAAGCCCAATAACTTTGATATTATATTTATTAGTAATCTCTTTTATTCGATCAACCTCTGATAACAATACACCAAATTTTGTAATCGCTCCACCGGTTTGTACGTGCTTATGTTCTCCAGCATACACATCCGGATTAAATCTTATACAGACTTCGCTTCCCGGATAAGCAACAGCATATTTTTGCAGCCGGCTCAATGAACCGATATTAAAAAGTACTCCGGTTTTTTTAATTTCATGCATTTCATCATCGGTAATATTATTTGCTGTGAATAGAATATCTTCTTTTCTGAATCCCAATTTTAATGCTAGATGTACTTCTGCTGGACTAACCGTATCGAGAAAAGCTTTATTTTTTTTTAACAAATTCAATATGCCGATATTATAATTTGCTTTCATCGCATATAAAATCTTTAGCTTTGGCCATTTTATATATTCATATAGTTCTTTATACCGTTTTACAATTAGATCTGCATCATATATATATAAAGGCGTACCATATTTTTCGGCATAACTAATAAATAAATTTTTATCAATCGTTATAATTCTTTCCATCGGTTTCTATTTATTCCTGCTTACTATTTTAGTAACTGAAATATATCCAGTAATTTTTCAAACAATCAAATTATCTTTTTTAGCTCATGTAATAGATTATCAATTTGCTCGGAAGTATGAGAAGAAAACACAACAATTCTTAACGCACCATTCTCTCCAGCTCCGATATATTGAATGTATTGTATTACGATACTTCTTTTCATCAATTCTTTTTGAATTTTTTGCATATCTGACTTACTAATCATCGTCCATGCAACTATTGGTACATTAGTATTTTCTACTTCAATACCCATTTCCCTTAAACCGGTTTTTAGTCTTTTAGCATTCTCCCACAATCTTAGTCTCAACTCCGGTTTCGATTTAACCAATCTTAATCCTGTTAAACTTGCAGCCGCGGCTGATGAAGGCGGCGGTGTGGCTCCGTTTTGTATCTGATTATTTTTAATCTCATCAATAAATTTTTTATTTCCCGGAATGACTCCGCCAAATCCACCGAAAGCTTTCGAAAAGGTTCCTCCAAAATAAAATCTTTCCGATGATAATCCATAATGTTCATAAGTACCTCTTCCGTTATTTCCGAGAACGCCAAGCGCATGTGCATCATCTACCCATAAAATTCCGTCAAACTTTTCTATGATACTCAAATATTTCTGGACCGGTGCTATCTTGCCGAAAATCGGGAAAATTCCATCCGTAATTACCAATGGTTTTTGACCATGCTGAAGGTTTTTGAAAATTTTTTCTTCAAGATCATTATAATCCATATGCGAGAATTTATAAATGGGTTTACCGCTTAACTTAGCTGCGTAATCATTGCTGTAATGAGAAATCTCATCAATAAAAATAACATCAAACATTTTTCTATTTAATAGAGCATGTACACCTGCTAAATCACTTAGAAATCCGGAAGGCAAATAAACAGCAGCATCACAATTAAAAAATTCTGCCGCTTCCCTTTCAACATCCAGCAAAAGCTGCGTTGTACCATAACTATTTCGGGAAGACGAACTATTAATCCCATACTTCTTCAACGCGTTGATGGCAGAGTTGATTACTTCTTCATTCTTATGGAGCTCGAAATAACTAGTTCCTCCGAAGTAAGAATATTCTTTACTGTTTATTTTTGTTATTGCACCAGGTGCGCTATCCATTAAATAAAGTTGTTCAATATTTTCAGTATTAGTTTTTTTCATATAGGTAATTATTTTATTAAAGCATCGTAAATTATTTCTACAGGATGAAACGCGTTTCTTTCCGTACCGTCTTTAATTTGGTGTCGGCAACTTGTACCGGGTGCACAAATAATAGTATCGGAATTTTCTTTCCTAATTGTAGGGAACAGAACCAACTCACCGACCTTCATTGATAAATCATAATGCTCTTTTTCATAACCAAAAGCTCCCGCCATACCACAACATCCGGATGGGATTTCTTCAACATTATAATTTTTCGGTAACGATAGTACTTCAATTGTTGCTTTCGTTGATGCTATTGCTTTTTGCTGGCAATGACCATGAAGTTTAATTTTCTTGAAATCATTTGTAAAAAGTGTTGAAGATATTTTCTCTTTATTAATTTCCATTGATAAAAATTCTTCTACCGTAAAAGTTGATTCAGCTATTCTTTCAGCATCGGTTTTTAAGTTTGCATCAACAAGATCAAGATATTCGTCTCTAAAAGATAGAATGGCAGAGACTTCAATTCCTACTAAAGGTGTTTCCGAATTAATCACACCTTTAAGTAATGATACATTTTCGTTTACTATTTTTTTTGCGTTTCTTAATAAACCTTTGGTAATAAATGTCCTCCCGCTTTCCAAATGTTCTGGAACCACGACTTCATAACCTAAGTCAGTAAGAAGAAGAAAAGTTTTTACACCTAATTCGGATTCATTATAATTTGTAAATTCATCAATGAATAAAAATATTTTCCCATTTGGATAATTCGTTTTTCTATAACTGCCTTTATTTATTTTGCACCAATTCAAAAAAGTATTCCGTGATAATAGTGGAAGAGTGCGCTTCGTACTAAATCCTATCAACTGATTTATCAGCTTAGATTTTAGGAATAAATTTACAATGCTAGGAAAATTTGAAACGATAGAATTAATTTTAGGTAAGTACGCAATTAATTTTGTTCTTAAGGGAATTCCATTCGCATCGTAGTAATGCTGTAAAAACTCGCTCTTCAATTTTGCCATATCAACGCCAGTAGGGCATTCGGACTTACAGGCTTTACATGAAAGGCACAGATCCATTACTTCATAAATCTCATGATGATTGAACGGATTTGATTTCTGAGATCTTGTCAGAAGTTCTCGTAATGTATTTGCACGTGCTCTTGTAGAATTTTTTTCATCTCGAGTTGCTCTGTAACTCGGACACATTGTTCCACCAATCAAATCGGTTTTTCTGCAATCTGCCGAACCATTACATTTTTCAGCTGCTCTTAAAATTCCTTTTGTTGCTGAGAAATCATAAACAGTTGAAATTTCTTTAGGTCTCTTATCGACTTCAAATCTCAAATTCGTGTTCATTGCAACAGTATCAACAACCTTACCGGGATTAAAAATGTTTTTCGGGTCCCAGACTTTTTTTATTTCTTTACACAGTTGATAATTATGTTCACCAATCACGATTGGAATAAATTCACCTCGTAATCTGCCGTCGCCATGTTCGCCACTTAATGATCCTTTATATTTTTTTACGAGATGAGCAATTTCTTTTGTTACTGTATAGAACAACTTTACGTCGAATGAATCTTTCAAATTCATCATTGGAGTTAAATGAAGCTCGCCCGAACCAAGATGTGCATAATAAGCAGAATCGAGATTATTCTTTTTTAATATTTGACGAAACTCTTTCATAAAATCCGGTAAGTCAATCGGACGAACGCATGTATCTTCTATAAACTGTTCAGTTCTTTTATCACCTGGAATGTTTCCTAATAATCCTAATCCGGCTTTTCTAAGGGACCACACTTTATTAACATCATCATCCAGTAACAAAGGGAAGTGATAACCAAAATTTGCTTTCCTCAATTCCCTTTCCAGTTCGATTGCAATCTGTTTTATTTCTTCTTCTGAATCTCTCGCAAATTCCACAACGACCAAAGCAGCCGGGTCTCCTTTTATAAAGAAACGATTCTTCTTTTGTTCGATATTAACTTTAGCATATTCAAGAATTTTCCCATCAATTAATTCTACTGCACCAGGTTTATACTTCAGTGCAATAAGATTTGCTTTGAATGCTTCTTCCAAAGAATTCATGTGAATAGCAATTACACCCACAACCTTTGGAGGAAGCGGAACCAAGTTTAATTTTATTTCTGTGGTGAATGCTAATGTTCCTTCGGAACCAGCTAATAGTTTACAAACATTAAAATCTGTATCGCCCATTTCGAAAACATTACATTTCAAGAGTTGATCAATTGCGTAGCCGTTATTTCTTCTATTTATTTCTTGAGTTGGATACTCATTAATTAATCCTTGTTGATTTTTCCAATCTGATAATATCTCATATAAATTTTTATAAATTTTATTTTCAAGAGAAACTCCGTTGCATTTTTCAACAAGCTCTTTTTTTTTCATGGGTTTGAAACAGACTTCTGAACCGTCGCTTAAAATTACATTTGCTTCTAAAACGTGATCACGTGTCGAACCATATAATATAGAATGTGAACCGCATGAATTATTCCCAAACATTCCTCCAAGCATACATCTGCTGCCGGAAGCAGTTTCTGGACCAAATAGCAGTCCGTGTTTCTTAAGATAAATATTTAGCTCATCTAATACGACACCGGGTTGAACTTTAACCCATTTTTCTTCGGTGTTCAATTCCAGAATATTATTCATATACTTTGAAATATCTACAACAATACCGCCGCCTACAACCTGTCCTGCTAAAGAAGTTCCAGCTGCGCGTGGAATAATCGAAATGTTTTTTTCCGATGCAAACTTTACAATTAGTTTTATATCATTTTTTGTTTTGGGGAGGACAACTGCTAGAGGTTTTTCTCGGTAAACAGAACCATCCGTAGCATAAATAATTTTTGATAATTCATCTAATAGAATATCACCTTCAAAATTCTTTCTTAACTTATCATAATCTAAATACATTTCTCGATTATCAAACCTTGTCTGCATTTTTATTTTTCCATTGCCGCGCAAGTACTTCAATCGTTCTTAATCTATCTTTATATTCATTGTAATAATTTTGTTTATCAATATCCAAAGCAGCATCTGAATTACCTTCCCATCTTCTACAAAGATAAATAGGTTCGTAAATTCTACCTATTTGATAGTCTCTAGATATCATCAATCCAATAGCATAATCTTCACCGTAACTAACATTTGGAATTTTATATTTACGAAGAAGCGGAGTATAAAAAGCTCGCGGCGCACCGAGTCCGTTTATTCTAAGTGCATTATTTCTCCCGTTATCGGGTGTCCATTCTCTATGATCTATTATACCCGGAGGAATTTCTTCGAGTTGAAAATTTGTCATCTTATAAGTACCGATAACCATGGCACATTTTTCTTTCTTAAAAGTATTCACTATTGTTTGGACAGTATTTTCATTTGCATAAACATCATCGCTGTCTAATTGTATTGCAAACCTTCCACATAATTTATTATGGACAGCTTCATTCCAGCATCCCCCGATTCCCAAATCTTTTCTATCTGGAATTATATGAATTAAGCGGGAATTTTTTTCTGACAATTCTTTTATCTTTTCGGTCGTACCATCGTCAGAATAATTATCAACTATAATAATGTTGAATTTAAAATTTGTTTTTTGATAAAGAACGGAATGAATAGCATCACTAATAGTGCTCATTCTATTTTTTACAGGGATTATAACTGAGGCTTCATATTCAAAATTGTCATTTTCAATTTCAATCTTTTTGAATTGAGGAGCGAGATATGCATCAATTTTCTTTAAATGATTGGTTACTGCCTGTTCCATTTCAATTTGAACATCTCTGTTCTTAGGGTTAACATAATCAAATTGTTTAACACCGCTTTTTCTTGAGTCGGTTTCGACAGTTGTATATAAATATTCAGGTACTCTTACGAATTCACTTTGCCGTGAGAGATGCAATCTTAAATTATATATTCCAGCATATTTATATTCATTGTCACTTTTAAATGATTTAAGTAATTCGGCATTCAGAAGCATCATATTACCAAAATCAAAATCATCTCTTAAACTTCCTAGTTGATAATCATTTACAGGATGCCGAACAACTGAATTCTCTTGGATACTAAAATAATTTGAATAGACTAATCCTACACCGGTACTGTTTATAACATTATAAAACCTTTCTAAAGCAAATTGACCAAGCTGATATTTATTGTCTTGAGTAAATAACAAAATGTATTTTGTTTGAGTATTTTTAATCATCAAATCAACCGATGCTGAACTGGTCAAATTGTTTACTTTAAGAATTTCACACTTATTCGGGAGTTCATACTTTTCATCGTTAGCTAATAAATAAATTTTAGAGACGAGACTACAGTTAAATAATTCATTTATTGTATTAATACTGTCGGGAGAACCGCTATAAGGAAGAAATATTGTAATCATTTTAAAAAATATATTATTGCAAAAATATTTCGGAGAGAATTGATTCGTAATTTATTTATAAAGAATTCCCCTCTTAAAAACTTTTAAGAAGGGAATTCTAGATTTACTAAAATAGCTTTTTACAGAGTCTTACATCAGTAGTAACATTTTCTTGAAAATTTTATAATTACTTAAAGTAAAAGTATAACAACACATCCCACTTGGTTAATTCAAAACATTAAAAAACAATCCCGATATCAATATATTGGATGTTCTTCAACCTTCCGTAATCTCCATAAGCATAATTTATTTTTAAATTTAATCCTGAGCTCATTTCATAATTTAGGCCTGCACCCAAAGTAAAACTTTGTTCGCTATTAGATAAAAAGAGAGATTTATAACCGCCTCTAATAAAAAATAATTCATCATAAGCAAGTTCAATACCAGCATTAACGTATTCAACGTTATCGTTTGGATGAGAAGCATCGAAAGCAGTTTTAATCCTAATGTATCTTGTCTTAATTACATCCATTGAAAATCCGATTCTAAATGTAAGCGGTAGATCATATTGATCCATTTCAAATTGAGATGGAATGTTATTTGGTCCTGTATTTGGATTATTATCAGGGTCATAGTTTATTTGAATATCTCTTCCATCAAGTTTCATTTTAGTACCAAAATTTGTAACACTCGCCCCAATAATTAAATCATTAAACGGTGTTATGTAATAAGTACCAACATCTAATGCAAAGCCACTTGCTGAACTACTCCATATTGATTCACGAATGTATTTCGCGTGAAATCCTATAGAGAATCTATCAGTAAGTCTCATCGCAAAACCTGCACCGAAAGAAACTGAACCAGCGTCCCAAACTTGCCCGTTGCCTTCTGGAAATTCAAACGTTCTAACTTTTTCCTCAGGTACGCGTAATGATGTGACAGTTATGAATAAAGAACCAAATGATTCAATATTCAATGATGCAGCAGCAAAGTCGTAATTTATATTTGCCAACCATTGTGTATGACTAAATGCAACTTGACCATTCCCCTTGCTAATAGCGAGTCCCGCTGGATTATAATATACTGCATAAATATCGTCACTAATTCCGACATATGTCCCCCCCATTCCAAGTGCTCTAGCTCCAGGTCCTATCTTTAAAAATTGACCAGCTGTAGTACCTACTTTAGTTATATCTCTAAATATCTGAGAATATAAATTAGTATTACTAAATAGAATGAAGATGACTAATATTATTAATAGAAAAAACTTTCTCATACTCAGCTTTCTCCGTAAATTCATTTTCAGTTAAGTAAGGGACAAATCAAAATTTGTCCCCAAAAATTATCCATTATTATTTTATTACAGCAAATTTCCCGATTACTTCTCCAACATTCGGAATATCAACATGATAAATATATACACCATAGGCTATTCTCATACCCTCTGAACTTAGAAGATCCCAACTTGCAATACTTGTGAAATCATCCTTGACAATCGTGTCAACTAGTTCACCGGTTATTGTATAAATTCTTATAGTACATGTATGCGGAAGATTTCTAAATTGTATTTCTCTATCACCTCTATTAGTAAATGTTCTACCAGGATTTTCAGAAATACTATATGCAACGTATGGATTAGGTACTACATAAATATCATTTAGACTTTGTTTTATGACTTCATTTTTTATTTCAGCTTTTTTTGTATTAAAAACAAATAAATCATTTTTTTCAAAAGGTTTTTTTGTTTTGATTAGGTAAACATCACCATTCTTTGGAAGTTTTTGAATAGGCGCGGATTTATCCAAAGATAAAATTACTTCGTAACTGGTAGCAGCATTAGTCGCACCTTGCGGTTGAAGTACTATCCCTTCTCCCCAATCCCATCGTTTATTATTTTTTTTGCCGGGGACCAATTCATCTATAACAAATGTTGCAGGTGCATTTGCAGTTACATTAAATATTTGAAATGGCATTGCAAAAGTACCGGTTAATGTTTTTACAGTGTCAGCAAATTTCCAGCTCCCGTTAGACAAAGTATCAACATCCTTCCATCTAATTTCCCAATCAGCGCTTATTTTTGTTCTTAAGCCTGCTATACCTATTAAAGCCGGATAAAATATAGTGTCTAAAACTGTTACATCGCTGTTATGTATAAATTTGGAATTTTCCGCATCAAAGTTTAATTCATCATTCTGGACAAATACTTTTAAACCATCGAACGTAGGATTTGCATCTTCATTATTTAGCAGGTTGCTCTTGTAAAAAGGAAAATATCTATATTTAATTTTGTAGGTACTACCTGTTATGAGATCACCGTGTTTCACCCCTGCAATTTGACCTGAAGTATAATTAACAATATACTTTGATGGATCTACTAAATTGTTTGATTGATCAAATACACTAATACTGCCCACTCGAATAATTCTATTAGGTAAATTAACAAGAACAGTGTCTTTTGCTCTAAATGTTGTCTCGACACCTGTAGAATCAAGTAAGCTATAAAATTGAGCTTCATTAAATTCAATTCTGTATAACTTATCATCAACTGCTAAACCATCTATTACTTTTATAGATATTTTTCCTGTTGC
>Ga0209514_10004190_pt1 | contig 19677 bp, 19 predicted proteins | sample Subgrocontami58m_FD_187452 | JGI IMG/M metagenome (GOLD analysis project Ga0209514, IMG submission 187452) | Subsurface groundwater microbial communities from S. Glens Falls, New York, USA - GMW37 contaminated, 5.8 m (SPAdes) (version 3) | ecosystem: Environmental > Aquatic > Deep subsurface >...
CGTCGAAGATTGGGCCGCCACTCTGACCCCGAAGGCCAGGGGTTGAAGTCTCAATATACTCGACCCGCCTCCCGGAGGTCTCGTCGACTGTGATCGCGCCCCGGGTGTAGATGCCATCCATCGGAAAACGCGGGGCCGGAAGTGCGCCTTCAGGCAGGCGGAACATATCTGCTGCTTCATCGTAGGTGGCCGAGATCTCGTGAAAGGGAAAACCGAGCCGGCACAGGGACGTACCCGGGACCAGTTCATTTGTCGGGTCCCTGAAGACTGGGTAGGCAGCGACTTGGGCCGGATCGAACGGCTCAAGCTTGCTCAGAGCGAGGTCCGCCAGAGAGTCGCCAGCGAAGTTATCCGCACGGACGCCGTCCACGCCCCACCAGTAGGAAATGTTCGTGATCCACTGGGGATTGCGGGGCAGCTTCGCGATTCGGCGCTTGCGTTGTTTAGCGCCCAACCGGGCGTCGGCCTCTACTGCTGCCACATCGGCCTCATACTTCGCGCGTTCGCGGTCGTGTGACTGCTTAGCGATCAAGTCGTTGATTACGTGTGCTGCCGTCAAGATCCATCCGTCGGCGTTGAGGATGATGAAGGCCGCGAAACCGCACTCGACCTGACCAGATGTCAACCTCTTTGAAACAATCACGGGATGGGTGAAGGGGATAACGCGCTTCACGGCTGCTGCGAACATCTGCGCTCCTTTAGAACTGCCTCCTCAACGGTCCAACGACAAAAGCTGAACCACCGCCGCATGAGCACTAACGCACTTCAAGAAACCGGGCTATCGGCGGTTCGTTCGAGCGCCTTGTTAGGACTTGGGATCACCGGGGACAGGACGGACATTTATCGGCCTTCCTTCCTTCAGAACCTCCAGCGCAAATCGTCTTATTTCTTGTGTGATGAACTCCTCAAGAACGTACGCATCCGGGTAGTACGAGTTATCGGTGATTTCAGTTTTTGAAAATGGAATATTCAAATCAATTGCCATTTGGTGTAATAAATCCGCGAGCAAATCGTTGGCCTTGTTCTGCCACGCCTGACGAACCGCTGGGTCTTGGGACAACGATTCTGGATTGCGCAAGTGCTGCCGGTATAACCCCCACGCATCTTGAACACCTGCGCATGATTGACGCGGAAAGGCGAAATCAATGTGATTTATTGCCGCTACGTGCTCGCTACGAAGCCTTGCTGCACGGGTGCTCATCAGGGTGCGGAACACCCATTCCTTGCGGTCGCGAAGTTGTCGCCGCTGCTGTCGCCACTCGGAGGCCCACACAGCCAAGATCGGCCCTGCGAGGGTTGCGAATACAATTGCGATGGCTGTCCAGTCTATTTTACACATGTATGCACGTCACAAGTCCCAACTACTAAGTGAGTCGGTCAGCTTATCCCAATCGACGATTTCATAATTATGAGCAATCCTATAACTTTTTCCGCCACTTAACAAGAAAAATGCCAATCCGACAAACACTGCACTATTGTCAGCCTTTGCCTGGTACAGTAGATGCGGGGCTAAAGGAGCAGCTCTCGCAGTCAGGGTTTTTTTGAGGGCGCGCGCGGCCAAAACGCAAGGTGCAAGCGATGGTTCGGCCCTCTATGATGCCCATTTGAACTCAAGCTTCTTGTGATGCAGGGCACAGTCTCGCAAGTATAAGTTGATAAGGTTTTGGTAGGGCATGCCGAGCTCGGCTGCCAATGCCTTGAAGTAGGATACGGTTCTTTTATCCAAACGAATGGTGATGGGTTGTTTCAGCCTGGATATGTAGGGATTCCTTTCGCCCTTCATCTTCGAGAAATCATAATGTACTCTCATGGCGTCACCTCAAACAGTGTACGTAATCCTATGGGTGAGGTCAATATCCTATTTAGCCGAACGTTCGCGTTCAGCACAGAGATTCATCCTTCAAAGCAGAGTAGAGGGGGGTCAGGCGTGATATTTGATTCTGCTGAAAAAGTCTTTTCGAAGAAATGACGAAAAAATTCTTCGCTCACAAATGCCCCACAATCGACTTTCTCAGCATGGTTAATCATTTTCGTCATCCCGAATTTTCGTGAATAGGGGGTTTTTCAGCAGAATCATATTTGATATTTCGACATCCTCGCCCAGGAAATCGTCGACAACCTCGAAGCCGCCCTCGAACAATTCCGCGAAATCGCTGTGGACTTAGGCCGGGAGGAAATCACGAAGGAGAGCGAGTAATGTTAGGTTTCGCCTGCACACGCAATACAGGTAAAAAATGGACGATTACTGGGATTGAATCCGATAGCTGCCAGGAATAGAATAGCTCTAAGATGAATGAGAAAAGCAATATTCAGCTCCCGGTTGACGAGGTCGCCGCGTTCTGCAAGCGAAATCGAATCCGCAAACTTTCGCTTTTTGGCTCAGCTCTGCGAGACGATTTTCGGCCGGACAGCGATGTTGATGTGTTGGTAGAGTTCGAGCCCGGACATGTGCCGGGGCTGGCCTTTTTTGCTATGCAGAACGAACTTTCCGACATCCTTGGCCGGAAAGTGGATTTGAATACCCCTCAGTTTCTCAGTCGGTACTTTCGTGAGCAGGTACTTGCCGAGGCTGAGGTACAATATGCCGCCTCCTAAAAGTGCCGTAAGGCTTCGTCATATGCTGGACCACGCGCGCGAGGCCGTCTCTATGGTCCGGGGCAAGACGCGCGCGGATCTTGACACCGACCGCCAACTCAATCTCGCTCTCGTCCGGCTACTAGAGATTATCGGAGAAGCTGCTGGTCGGATTTCTAAAGAGGATCAGGACCGCTATTCCAACATTCCTTGGCCAGAAATTGTAGGTCTTAGGAATCGGCTAATTCACGGTTACGATGAGGTTGACTTTGACATCTTGTGGCAGATCGTGATCACGGATCTACCCCCTCTCATCATAAATCTGGAAAAGCTTGTCGAAGATAAAAAGTAGTGGGCAATCATCGAGGGTCGCAACTCACTAAAGATCGGCGAGCTGGGATGGTGGCGTGTCGTTCTGGCCCTAATCTTCTACGGTTTGTTTCTTTACTTTCACAAAACTCTTTTCGGCGTCTCACCGTTACCGACGTGACCGGAAAAAAAGAGAAAAGGGGACGCGAGCCTCTAGGCTTCACCCGTCCCTTTGAGGTAGCGCAGAAGATCGGGACGAATATTGGGGGCGAACAGCTCTTGGACGTCCATACGACGGCGGGTTAATCCCTGCTCTTCCAGGTACTGGACCAGCGCCTCGAGGGTGGGACGGCTTCCCTCGATGGAATAATCCCAAATTCCCTCGCCAAAAATAGTGCGCGCGCTCTCTATCTCGTCAATAAGCCATGGAAGGCTCACCACCAGCGCGTTCGGGTCGTACAGGCGCCTGTAGTTGAGCTCCTTGGCCTGGATAAAGGCTTTGTAGAGACTCACGGCCGTCCAGGGCTCCCTGTGAAAAAGGTCGCTCTTCAAAACCAGGGTGTGCATGATCGGGAAAATCTTGGTCCGGAGGTAATATTCGGCTTCCACTTTCCGGTAGCTGGAAAACAGGCGCTGCACTTCCGGCCTCTTGGCGAGAAACGGCTTCGGGAACGTGACCGAGATCAGGGCATCGATTTCGCCCGCCTCCAGCATTCGGTCAAAAGACTGCTCTGGGCCGATTTGCTCGATATGGATTTGGGCGGGGATCTTGATCCCGGCGCAAACCGGAGTCGCTGTCACCCAATGAACATCCTCTGCCGAGACCTGGTACTCATGATTCAAGAGCCCCTTGACCCAAACGGCTGCGGTCATTTGGTAATCACCGACGCCGATCCTTTTCCCCTTGAGATCCTGAGGCTTTTGAATGCCGGCGCGGGAATGGATGTAGATGCTCGAGTGGCGAAAGATGCGGGAGGGAAAAACGGGCAAGGCGATGAAGCGCTGGTCGCCCTGGGAACGCAGAATGGTGTAGGTGGACAAAGACATTTCCGATACGTCAAATTCCCCGTTGTTCAACATGCGCCAAAAAGTCTCTCCCGGAGTCAAAGGGATGTAGTTGAGGTCGATGCCCTCGACCTGCACGCTGCCATCGACCAGAGCATGCGTCCGGTCGTAATCCCCGCAGGCCAGAGTTAACTTCAGCTTTGCCATCAGAATCCTCCTTTGCTTAAACCATCTGAGAGCCAACCGTTGCCGCTTCCCGCACGCCGGATCTTATCTTAACTGTCTTTCATTTCAACCCCGCACGGAAGCCCGGGACTTCTCCCGCCGACCCTGCCTGACAAGGCCAATCCTGTTTGCCTCGATGCCCGTTATCGGCTACTCTCTCTGTGAGCGGTCCAGGGAAAGGGCCGGTCGAGTCTCTGTGGCAGGCGATTCAGGCGTCTGAAGGCCGCCGTTTAATTAAGGAATTTTTACCGGAGAAGGGAATGACCATGAGCATATCGCGGTCGGTGAAATGGGGCGATCTCCTGGGAATGCGGAAGATCGAGACCGTGGAGCAGATGCCCGAGGAGTACAAAAGAACGCTCCTCAAGGTCATCTACGCGCTGGCGTCAACCGAATTCGCCTCCGTTGAGCAGCATCAACCCTGGATCAACAAGGGGCCGACGCCGGAGGATCGTTACATCCAGGCGCAGATCGCCGCCGACGAGGCGCACCAGGGATTTATCGACTACCGGATGTTGCGCACCTTTGAGCAGGAGGGCGAGGAAAAAGCCGCCAATCTCCTCAAGCTGCGCATGGGGGAGCACCTCCTCTCCGCGTTCAACGTGCCCTTCGAGAGTTGGGTGGACCTCTGCGGCTTTTGTTTTCACTTGGATCTGGTCGCCTGGTACCACCTGCGCGCATTTGAGAATTGCAGCTACGCGCCGCTGGCCCGGGAGATGACCACGATGGTCCACGAGGAGAAGTTTCACGCCTCCTTCGGCGCGCGGCGCATCCGCGACATCGTGCGGAACCCTGAATACGCCAGGCTGTGCGGCGCGACGGAAGGGGATGTCCAGCGGACCGTGGACAAATGGTATCCGCATGCGCTCGACACCTTCGGCGCGTCGAAATCGAAGTTCAGCGAGCTGGCGGTGGCCTATGGTATCCGGCGTTGGGGCAACGAGGAACTGAGGCAGATGTATAAGCAGGACATCGATGTCCAGATCGCAGCCATCGGCCTGAAGGTCCCTGACCCGCAAAAGGGCCGCAAAGTTCTCTAACTTAATCCCGCCTCAACCTTCGAAGTTGAACCAAATCTGGTGCGCCCACCATGCCCAAGGCTTCGACTTCGTGTCGACACCGAATGCATCGAAAGCTTTGAGGCCGTAGAACAGGCTCACGCCAAGTGCAACGATCAAAAATGCCAGATTAAACGGCCCAGGAATCTCCATGTCGCTAGTTCCGAGTTAACCACTGCTTCTGGCGCTGCCTAACGTTTCGCTTCACCTTCGTTTTGCCCACCCCGGGCAAATCGTAAGGTGCAAGCGATGGTTCGGCCCTCTATGATGCCCATTTGAACTCAAGCTTCTTATGATGCAGGGCACAGTCTCGCAAGTATAGGTTGATAAGGTTTTGGTAGGGCATACCGAGCTCGGTTGCCAGCGCCTTAAAGTAGGACACGGTCCCTTTATCCAAACGAATGGTGATGGGTTGTTTCAGTCTGGATATGTAGGGATTCCTTTTGCCCTCCATCTTCGAGAAATCATAATGTGCTCTCATGGCGTCACCTCCAGTAGTCCTTTGCTTCATGCTTATCCGCCTTTCTTGCTGAGATGATCCGAATCACCGTGTCATTCTCTCTGTGACAGTGGCACACAACGAGGACGCGAAGCTTGAAGCTCATGCCCAGCATGATGAATCGGTCCTCATCCCGTGAATGGTCGGGATCGAAGAATCGCATGGCGTTTTCGTCAAGAAATACGGTCTGGGCTTCTTGAAAGGACACGCCATGTTTTTTGATGTTCTCCCTGTTCTTATCCTCATCCCATTCAAACCGTAAATCCCTCATCTGTACAGTGTACGTAATCCTATGGGTGAGGTCAATATCCTTCGGTTAAGCGTGTAACCTTTCTCTGTGCCTGGAGTGATTCGGGCATCACGGACGCCAGGAGGAAAATCACCCCCGCCTCACAAACCTTAAGCAAGTTGTACTGTACAAGGCACGCTTTTATAACCGAGCAGGTCAAACGTGGGGAGCTTTTAAAGGCAATCGCTGATTACTGTGGAACGTCGGTCCACATGATCGAGCAGGATTATTGCGGAACCCTTATGTTGAGTGATAGAACCATTCCCGAACCGCGCTTTTCTAACTTACCGGAATATATGGCGTCCCCGACGGGATTTGAACCCGTGTTACCGGCGTGAAAGGCCGGTGTCCTGGGCCAGGCTAGACGACGGGGACGAAGTTGAGCCGTGCTGGATTCGAACCAGCGACCCTCTGCTTAAAAGGCAGATGCTCTACCGCCTGAGCTAACGGCTCTCACGGAGGGATACAAACTTCTTATTAATAACGGGATTATCATTCTAAGTCAATAAATGGGAGGATAAGGATATGAAGAAATTGATCGCGGCATTTGAGAAGACAACATACGTCCAGTGGCTGAGACGCGAGGGGATACCTGTCCATGAAGGTTATGGGATAGAGGATGTGCGGCAATTAGCCCTCGCGCCGTGGCCGCGCACGGGAGGGAGGGGGGCCTTCATCCAGCTTTACGGAATGCAGGGGCTGACGGGAATGTATCTCGCGGAGATTCCTCCGGGCGGGGCGCTGAAACCCGAGCGGCACATGTATGAAGAGGTAATCTGTATCCTATCAGGGCAGGGCGCTACGGAGATATGGCAGCAGGAAGGGCAGCGCAAGCAGATCTTTGAATGGGGGCCCTGGAGCCTGTTCGCCCCCCCGCTCAACAGCTGGCACCGGCTGGTCAATGGGGGCCGGGAGCCGGTCAAATTCCTGGCGGCAACTAATGCCCCCATGATCATGGACGTGTTTCACAATGAGGAGTTTGTTTTCAATTGTCCCTTTTCATTCAAGGACCGCTACGCAGGGCAGCAGGATTTCTTCACTGTGGGCAATAAGCGCTACGAGAAGGGAATGCAGCACATCTGGGAGACCAACTTCATTCCTGACGTCCGCTCGGCAGGGCTGGATCTTAGAGACGTCAAAGGGGCGGGAGTAATGATTACCCAGTTTGAATTGGCGGGAAACGAATTGATCGGCCATTTAGCGCAATGGCCGGTGGGGCGGTACCACAAGGCTCATTATCACGGTCCGGGGGCGGTCTTGCTCGGATTGCGGTCTTCCGGCTATGTCTTGCTCTGGGACAAGGAGCTGGGAACCCGGCCCTACGGGAGCGCAAAGGAGAACGAGATCATCGAGATCCGATGGAAAGAGGGGAGCATCTATTGTCCCCCGGGCGGCTGGTTTCATCAGCACTTCAATACCGGGCACGATCCGGCGCGCCACCTGGCGCTGCGCTTCGGCAGCCGCCTCTATCCCATCGGCTTTAAGATGACTGCCCAGCGCAGGGAAGACGGAGTTTATATTGACGTGAAAAAGGGGGGTACTCTCATCAACTACGAGGATGAGGACCCGGAGATTCGCCGCCGGTATGAGAAGGCATTAAAGGAGACGGAGGTAGTTTGCCAGATGCCGTAAGGCCTGCCGCCAAGACATCAGCGAACTTGAGAAAACGCGTTGCGGCGAATCTTGCAATCGTTCCGCGAACAGAATAAAAAAGGACGGTGCGCCCCCGTAGCTCAGTTGGATAGAGCACAGGATTCCTAATCCTGGGGCCGTGGGTTCGAGTCCCGCCGGGGGCATTTCCTTCAGAATTTCAAATCTCAAATAGCAAATCTGAGATTTGAAATCTGAGATTCCGAGCGTAGCGAGGAGATATGCCACTTCCACCCAAAGAGTTTGTCAAAGAAATCCAGGCGATGGTTCGAAAGAAGCATTCCAAGGACCATCCGGTCATGGGGATGATAGAAAGGGGAGAGCTGGACCGCGATCAACTAAAAGGTTTTATCGGCCAGTTTTATCTCTTCTTCCCCAAGCCCTTTCCTAAACCGATAGCGGGCATGCTGGCGCGTTGTCCGGACGATCCAGAGCTGGAAAAGATGTGGATCGAGAATGTGGTTGAAGAAGGTACGGGGGAAATTACCGGGACGGACAGCCATAAAGGGCTTTTTATCCGTTTCGGCAAGGCCTGCGGCTTTACCAGGGAAGAGCTGGATCGGGTAGAGCCCCTGCCCGAGACGGAGGCGTTTTTGGATTGGCGCGAGCTGCTCATCAGTCAGAGGACGTGGCTGGAGCTTTATGCATGTCAAGGCTTTTGCCTGGAGGGTACGGCGAGCGAGCGCATGGCGAGGATCGTCAACGGCTTAACCAAGCATTACGGTTTTGATAGAAACTCGGAAGATATCCGCTACTGGACGCTTCATATGGGAGTCGATGAGGAGCACATGAAGGTCGGTCCCCTGGCGGTTGAGCGGTATGCCGTGACCGACTTCCAGCAGGATCAAGTGCGATGTGCCGTGCAGAAGACGCTTAATCAATTTTGGCTGGCTTACGACGGCATCAAGCGGGCCTTCGTGGATCGCGATCCCCTTTACGCCAAGTGGAGAAACGGCCGATAGGAGGTTCTTATGGAGATGGTTGATCTTTCACGAGTTATCTACGACGGAATGCCGAAGATACCTGCGCTGCCGGATGTCCATGTGCAGAGGTTCTTCAGCCTGGAGAAGGGGCATGCGCTGAACGTCACGGAGCTTTCCCTTCCGTGTCACGCCGGGACCCATGTGGATGCGCCCATCCATATCATCCCGAACGGCAAGTCTATCGATGAGCTTCCGCTCGACTCTTTCGTCGGTCCCGGGGTCACGATCCCGGTAAACAAGAAGGGCGGGGAAGAGGTAACGGCTAAGGATCTGGAAGGTTCCGGGGTGCCGGTCCAGCGCGGGGATATCCTGATGCTTTATACGGGCTGGGACGAAAAATTCGAAAGTCCGGACTACAACCTCCACCCCTATCTTTCCGTGGATGCGGCGGAGTGGATGGTTGAAAAAGGGGTCAAGCTTTTCGGCATTGACTGCATCACCGTAGATCTCCCCACACCGATGCGTCCGAAGGGATTTGACTTTCCGGTGCATCGCACGCTATTAGGAAACGGAGTTCTCATTGCTGAAAACGTCGCCAATTTAGGCAAGATCGTGGGGAAAAAGAGCCGCATCCTGGCGCTTCCCCTTAAGGTGAAGGGAAGCGATGCGGGCCATGCCCGGATCATAGCAGAGATTTTCAATTGAACCTTATGCCGCTGACGCAACCGATCAAAGGTATCATTGGAGCCTGCCTCACGCCGTTCGGCGAGGACGAGCGCGTCAATTTTGACGCCCTCAAGCGCGAGATCGACTTCATCGTCGCCGACTGTGACGCCATCTCGATCGCCGCAGTAGAGGCGGCGGAGTACACGATGCTCTCGCGCGAGGAGCGTAAAGAGCTGCTGCGCGTCGCCACGGAAATGGTCGACAAGCGCAAGCCGGTGATACTCGGGGTGTCGAGTCCTGCTCCGCGCGAAGTTGTCGAACTGGCCGAATATGCGGCAAGCGTCGGCGGCGATTTGGTCCAGGTGCTGATGCCGTTACGTCCCTGGGGGGGGCAGCCAACGATAGCGGAGCTGATGGAGTTCTATACGCAGGTTGCATCCGCAAGTCCCTTGCCCATTGTCGCCTATCACAATCCCGGCCCGGGCGCGGACCCGCCCCAGGACGCGTTCGTCAGGATCAGCGAAATTAACAACATCAGGTACTTTAAGGAAAGCTCGCGCGACATCACCAAGATTTCCCGGCTGATCGAGCAGATCGATCTGGCTGGTAAGGGCCACTACTTTACGACGATGCAGCCGCTCCTGGCGACGCTGATGATGGGTGGCTCCGGTGCCACGATGCCCCCGCCGGGGACGCGCATCGGCGCGCAGGTGGTCCGGGCTTTCCGCGCGGGCGATATGGAACAGGCCAGGTACTGGCAGCGCTGCTTTGCCCTGTTTCCCGGCAAGTGGGCGGCGTATGGTCTGCCGCCGGTTATGAAGTCCGCCATGAAACACTTCGGCGTCGACTTAGGATCTCCGTCGCGGCCCTACGCGCCGGTCAGCCCGCGAGACCATGCTCAGATCGGCCAATTTCTCCGCCAGGTCGGCTTGCTGGGGGAGGGGGCGCCAACAACTCTCTCTCTCAAGGAGGCTGCCGAGACACTGCGCCAGGAAGACACTTTTCTCCGCTAGGACGCGGGAGTTCTGCGTAAAGATTTGACCAAGCTCTGAATCGTTCGCTTCCCAAGGCGACCATGGGTTTGTGAGAACTATGCTGAAAATATTGTTTTCGTTGATAATAGCCGTGGGGGTATTCGCAGTTATGTCGAGCCGTCGTCTGCGCTGGCGGTTAATGGAAGGGCTGAAGGCCCTGTCGGATCTCCTCTTGCTTATATTTCTTCGGGCGACTTCCCGGTTTGGGAGCGAGCTGACGCAGGATGGATTGACTGAGCAGAAAATTTGGCGCGAGCAGCGGCTGAGGGACCTGAAAGGGCTTGGGCTGAGATCGCGGCAAAGGTGGGCGAGAAAAAAACAACCGGGGCAGGACGTGTGATTAACGGGCGAAAACAGATCGTTATCCTGGGGGGAGGGAGCGGGGGGATTGTCGCGGCAACCAAACTTGGCCGCGAGCTGGGCGCCAGGCATGATGTGATACTGATTGACCGGCGGCCCGACCACGTCTTCATGCCGGCATTTCTTTTTCTGATGGTCGGACAACGGCGCCCCGACGACATCACTCGGAAACTGAGAAAGCTGGAGCGGCGAAACGTTAAAGTCCTCCAGTCTGAGATCCTCGGCATTGACCCTGCCAGGCAAGAAGTGGTGCTTTACGACACGGCTGTTCCGTATGACTACCTGATCGTCTCGCTGGGGATGCAGACCGTTCCGGAACTCATTCCCGGCTTTAAGGAAGGCGCGCACCACTCCTGGGAATTAGAGGCAGCCATGCGTCTACAAAGGGCGCTGCAGCTCTTCGATGGAGGTCGCATCGTCGTAGGGATTCCCCTCGGGCCTTATCGCTGTCCGCCGGCTCCCTACGAGGCCCAATGGTTGCTCGACGAATATTTTAAGGGGCGCGGCATCCGCGACCGCGTCAGCATCGAGTTCTTCACCCGCGAGCCTGAACCATCCGGCGAAGCTCATGATCCGGTCGTCTGGATGGACGCTGAAAGCAAGCGGCGAAATATAAGGCAAAACTATGAATTTGTAGTTAAATCTATTGATTCTGAAAAGAAAACGGTAACCGGACTCTATGGCTTTAAGCTATCGTACGATCTGCTCTTTATGGTGCCTCCGCACCGGCCTGCGCAGGCGCTGCTGGACTGCGGTCTGGCTGATACCGAGACCGGCGTCCGGGTCGACTACGACACTCTCGCTACCAAGTGGGATAACGTCTACGCCATCGGGGACTGTGCGGACATGCCGGCTTCCAAGGCCGGCGGTGTGGCCCATCAGGAGGCGGATGTTCTGGCGCACAATCTGGCGGTGGAAATAACCGGTAGGGGCGAGAAAACAGATCTCCGCCTGCACACCATATGACTGCTCGCTTACGGCGCCGGGCGCGCCGCAGCAAACCGGACGATTTATCCTCGGGGCTGGCCGACATTCGGTGCGACCGAAGCGCGCACCTGGGGGCCGTCACGTTCCATTTACTGGGCTAAGATTCTCTTTGAAAAGTGGTGGCTTTGGCGCTATTTCTAGGTGCTGGAACCGCTGTCTGTTAATTTTATATGGCCAAGAGGGCAAGATCGCCGAAGAAGAGCGTAGTCGACTACGAGAATCTCTGCAGTTATTGTCTTTTTTTCCAGCCTTATCCCGCCGGCAGCCGGACCCACCAGGGGAACTGCGCATACTATAAGGAGTGGATCGAGAACGCGGCTTTCACAACCTGCAGCGACATGAGCAGCCAGTCGCTAAAGGAGAAAGGAATATACCGATTGGTCAGTAATGACCAGGTGTGCTGGTTCTACGTCCGCCGCCAGGAAAAGATTCGCACGCGCTTATATGCCGTGAAATAGCGCAGCGTTGCGGTTGGGGGATAGGGGTGGGGGAGTCCTGGTATGCTTCCTTATCTTATAGGTATTTATGATATGTAAGGTTTTTCTGAAAGTTTACATAATATATCTTATCAGACGTTGCGCCTGGATCTAGTCTTTTCGACTTTCCTTCAAATTTTCCTTCTAGTTTCTGGCTTTTCTCTGTTTGACGGGCTTCTATATAGCACATGAGATGATTGATTATTCTCGCTGGGACCAGACAACCGCGGTGATGCTTGTCTGTGGTAATTGTTACCCAGAGCTTGTCGAACAGATTCTGCGATTGATGGAGAGTGATCCTTTTACGGCGCGGGTTCGCCGGAAATCGATTATTAAGAGCAATCCCTTTGACAAAGACCGTTGCGGAGGGCTATTACATCGAACTATGAAAGCTTCTCGCGATCTAAAGATGCATAATCCGACATCGGGCCTCGCCCGTACGGGGGTGGTGTGCTTCTAACCAGGGAAACATACGAAGGCTATGTGATCCAGGCAGTGTCTTTTAATGGAGCGCTTGGCCGCCCTAGAGGGAACAAAAAATGGGGAGAATGGTATCCCGCCTATCGGATCTACAAGGAAGCGACTCCTCGAAAGCCAGTTCACCAAGATAGACTGGACCACCCTTATCAGAGTCAGGAAGAGGCAAATAGAAGCGCTTTCAGAGCTGCAGAAGCGTGGATTGATGAGCGGAAGAAGGAAGGCTGAGTTGCGTCTATCCCTCATTTCCCTGAACTGCCGGGGCCAATCTTTGCCTCGATCTCTTGAATCCGCAGCGATATCTCACCGCTTCTCTCAGATCCCGGGTAGTTTGTAAGGTACTGCCGGTAGGAATTAACCGCCTCCTTGAGGTCACTGTTCTGAAGGCTGCATCGGGCCTTGCCAAGCAAGGCATCATCCTTGAAAGGTCCGGCGATCTTTTCAGCCTCCGCGAAGCGGCTCACAGCTTCCTTGCAGCGTCCCGTTCTTTCCTGCAGAGACGCCAGGGTCAAGAGCCCGATCTGGCGGAGAAAAGTCTCTTTTCGCTCTCTCTGCAGCAATTCCTCCAGCGTGGCTGCGGCCTTGACCGGATTCTCAAGGGCGAGATAACTCTTGGCTTGATAAAGGATAGCAAGACGGCCGTAAGGCGACGCGCTATAGCTTCTGAGACGAACAAATGCGTCCACAGCCTGTAGGTATTTGCCCTCGTGATATAGGCTGAGCGCGCTGCCGTATTCCCGAGCGGCAAGCCGGTTTTGGCGCGCACGGTAAGCTTCCCACCCCCAAAGTCCCAGCAGAATTATGATAATGGCGGCAGCTGCGGCGATAAAATGGGTTCTGTAATGCGTGACGAAATGGAAAAAGCGGCCAGTCAGAGTAACAAACTGATCCGGGCGGCGGATATCCCTGCGGCTAAGTCTTTTGGAAGCGTGGGCCATTCATCCCTTAAATTGTCGGCGAGGCTTTTTTTGGACGCCGTTACGTCTTGTACTTAAAATCCTCGGGGGCCATCTTCTCGAGGATTTCAGCCCACTTCTCCTTGGAAACATTGGAAAAGTCGGGCTCTTTTCCTTCCTCTGACTGTTGCAGAATGCTGGAGGCCTCCAGGACAGCTTTGGCTACGTAGATGGGGCTTTTAGTTCTCAGCGCCAAGGCAATCGCGTCACTGGGACGAGAGTCAATGGCCAGCTCGCGGCCGCCGATATTGAGATAGATCGACGCATAGTATGTGTTTTCCTTGAGCTCGGTGATTTCAATGGAATTCACCGACCCGCCGAGCTCTGCAAGAAGGTTCTTCAACAGATCATGCGTCATAGGTCGGGCCATCTTGATCCCTTCGAGCTCTGTCGCCATGGCGGTAGCCTCCAAAAGACCTATCCAGATGGGAAGGTTTAGCTTATTGTCCATATCTTTGAGAATGACGATCGGCGTTTTGGTGACCGGGTCTAACGTAAGTCCGCCCACAGTCATCTGGATGGATTGGTCTCTCTTGATCATGCTATCCCCCTTTGATGGACCGTTACCAGCTCTCCGAGAAGCGAATTCGCCGATGCCCCGATAATCCGGACATCCACCATCTTCCCCGCAAGGCTGTCAGGTCCCCAGGCATTGACAATCCTGTTCGTCCTCGTTCGCCCCATGATCTGCCTCTGGCGCAATTTGGATCGCCCCTCCACGAGAATCTCCTCCACACTGCCTATCTTCTCCCGGTTTTTTCTAAGAGAGATATCATGCTGGAGATTCTGCACGATTTCGAGGCGCTGCTTCTTAATCTCGCCCGGCACATCATCGGGATATATTTTCGCCGCCACAGTTTGCGGTCGCGGTGAAAAGGTAAATGCAAAGATCTCAGTGTACTCCACTTCACGCAGAATTTCCAGCGTTTGCTCGAAGTCGTCCTCGGTCTCGCCCGGAAAGCCCGCGATGATGTCCGTGCTGAGGGCAACTCCCGGGCAGCGCTCGCGCAGGCGCCGGATCTTCTCCATGTATTCCCCGCGGCTGTATCCTCTGCGCATCCGTTGGAGCACGCTGTCGGAGCCTGACTGGACGGGCAAATGGAGGTGTTCGCAGAGTTTTCCCAGGCTTGCATAGGCCTCAATCAAATCCAGAGAGAGATCTTGCGGGTGCGAAGTCGTAAATCGTATCCGCTCCAGGCCCTCGATACTGTTTATCCTGCGCAGCAGTTGGGGAAACGTCAACTCCCCGGTGCTCATCTTCCCGTAGGAATTTACGTTCTGGCCCAAAAGCATCACCTCTTTGACCCCATGCCGGACCAGCTCGCGGATCTCCCCGACTATCTTTTCTCCCGGCCGGCTGATCTCCTGGCCGCGCACGTGAGGGACAATGCAGAAGCTGCACACCTTATTGCACCCCTGCATGATGGTGACCAGGGCCTTGGCCCCTTTCACCTCAGGCTTCCCCTGCGGCTCTTCCATGTAAAAGGCATCGCGGTAGAAGCCGATCTCCACCGGGCGGTTCCCCAGCGAACGCACTTCCTCCACCATCTGACCAAGCCTGTGGATGTTATGGGTCCCGAATACCAGATCCAGATAGGGGATCCGCCGCAGAAGGTCCTCTCCTTCCTGTTGCGCGACACATCCACCCACGCCAATGATCAAATCTTTTTTCTTCTCCTTCAGCTCGCGCCAGCGGCCCAAGGCGCTGTAGACCTTTTGCTCCGCCCTATCCCGGACGCTGCATGTATTTAAAAGAATCACGTCCGCCTCTTCCGCTTTATCCGTCGCGGCATAATCGGTCCGCCCGAGAACCCGCAGGATGCGGTCCGAGTCGTGCTGGTTCATCTGGCAGCCGTAGGTTTGGATATAGAGCCGCTTCATGGGACGATTCGATAGATCACCTTGGTGAGCTGGTGGAGGTTTCGGCATTCTTCCACAACGTCGCAATAGGGCATATAGCGCGGCATTTCGCTGTCGCCGAAACCCCACGTCATGCGGCTCTCGGGGTTCAGCCAGATAAGCCGCTTCGCCTTCTGTTGAATTTCCTTGAGCACCCACTCGTTGGCGCGGTTGTAATTGTTTCTCCCGTCGCCGATGATCACAAAGGTCGTCTTCCCGGTGACCGCCGGGCGGTGTTCTCGATGAAAAGTCTCAAAGGCGCGCCCGAAGTTCGAATGGCTGTAAACATTGATCAGCTCGCCGCGAAGCGCCATGTCGACGGCGCGGTGAATCTCGTTTTCCTCGAACAGCCTGGTCGCCTCTCCGATATCGCTCACAAAGACGAAGCTTCGCACTTTGCTGTATAGCTCCTGCAGCGAGTAAACGAACTGGAGCATGAAGCGAGAAGCGTTCAGGACCGAGTCCGAAATGTCGCAGAGAATGATCACCTGGGGTTTCTCTTTTTTCCTTCGGTCAAGCTCGATCCGGAACGGCACCCCGCCGTACTGGAGGTTCTTGCGCAGCGTGTCTTTGACATTAAACCTTCCCCTGCGGGCCTTCTTACGCCTTACGGAAAGAAGGTTCTTAAAGCGCCGCGCCAGCCGAACGACCACCTCGTTCATGCCGCGAATATCCTCTTCGGTGTAGTAAGCAAAACTCTTCTGCAAGAGATAATTGGTCCTCTCACGCTCCGAAGAGAGAGCGCCGCTTTTCTTGAGCTCCTGTTGGATAAGGTCCCTGATCATCCGGCCCAGATCCTGAAGGCGCTGATCCACATAGCGGAAAATCTTTTCCCGGATCTCATCCTCCAGCCCCGATCCCAGCATCATGGTCTTGAAGCCTTCGAGCTCCATTTCCACTTGACCCAACTCAAGCCGGGCGGCGATCCTGGAGTAAGCGGTAATCCGCATCCTGTCCGAGGCCTGTCCCAGGTTCCCTTCGGCCGCCGCTGCCTGGCGCAGGAGGCGCTCGACCTGGCCCATGTCGCCGGCGAGCAGCGCGCGCGCCAGCGGGGAGATTTCCCCGTCCAGGCGATCGAGGTGATCGCGAAGCTGCTCCAACAGAGCCTGGTACTGCCGCGGCGTCAGCCCCATCTGGGCCATCAAGTTCCGATCCGACTCCTTGATCGATTCCCCCATTCCAAGGAAAAAGAGGTCGAAGAGCTCCTCGAAGGTCGGGATGTCCACGGATTGCTTTACCAGAGTGGCCCGCAGGGCGGTCCGAAACAGCGCGGGGTCCTCGATCCCCAAGTATTCCAGGGCATGAAAGGCGTCCATATTCTCAGACAGGGAAATGCGCACCCCGCTGCGCCGGAGCATGTTTGAAAACTCAACGATTCGGTCGTCCATAAAGCGCTGCGCTCAATTTGCAATGGGTTTAATGGAGGAGGTCCTTATCGCTCTCGACGCCCGCAGCCTGGGGGGCATGAAGCTGGGCTTTCCTTTCGGCGATGTATGCCTTCATCTCCTCCTGGGCCTTGCGGATATCCCCTTCGTATTTCATGAGAGTGGAGAGGGTCTCCTGCACCAGTTTCTCGTCCAATCTCTTGATATTGAGGAGGGTCAATGCCTTCACCCAATCGAGCGACTCACTGATGCTGGGCCGTTTCTTGAGGTCCAGCTTGCGCAGGCGGTAGAGCAGTTGAACCACTTCCTCCACCAGTTTCTCCCCTACCCCGGGAACCTTAAGCTTGATAATTTCCATCTCTCTTTGGGGATCGGGGAAATCCAGATAGAGATGGAGGCAGCGGCGCTTGAGGGCATCGGACATCTCCCGGGTGTTATTGCTGGTCAAAATAACAAAAGGAATGTGCTTGGCGGTCAACGTCCCGATTTCAGGAACACTGACCTGGAAATCGCTCAGCACCTCCAGGAGAAAGGCTTCGAACTCCGTGTCCGATTTATCCACCTCGTCGATCAAGAGAACGATCGGATCGGGAGCGAGGATGGAACGGAGCAGAGGGCGGGGTAGCAAGAAGCGGTCCGAGAAAAATACGTTGTCCCCCTTGGCGATCGAGTCGACGGCCTGTTCAAGCGTTTGCGCCCCATGAAGGACTTCGCCGATCTTATCTTTAAGGATCTGGGTATAAAGGAGCTGTTTGGCGTATTCCCACTCATAAAGGGCCTTCGCCTCATCTAATCCCTCGTAGCACTGGAGACGGATGAGTTCCAAATTCAGCGCCGCGGCCAGCACCTTGCCCAGCTCGGTCTTCCCTACCCCTGCGGGCCCCTCTACAAGGACGGGCTTGCGCATAGCGCAGGCCAGGTAAACAACGGTACCCAGATTCCGATTGCATATGTATTTTTGCCCTGCGAAGCGGTTGATCACATCATCGATAGATTGAAACATAGCTCTCCCTTCCGAATGTTTTGAGCGTAGCATAAAAAATTTTGCTGAACAATGTCGCTCACTTAGTTGCACAATCGGGCTTCTTCCGGTAAACGTGATATCTATGTGTACCTTGGCTCTATATTTCCAGGAATTCCAGGACTATCCATTAATAGTTGCCGCCAACCGGGATGAGTATTTTACTCGTCCCTCTGGAGATCCCCAAGTCTTGATTGAAAAACCGCTGGCCTTTGGCGGAAAAGATCTTCTGGCGGGTGGAACATGGCTGGGGGTCAACGAGCACGGCCTGTTAGCGGGGATCCTCAATCGCCGGGTCGATGACGAAGACCGCGGAGCGCCCCGGTCGAGGGGCCTTCTATGTCTGGACATTCTTAGTGCCAAAACTCCCGCGCAGGCGGGCGCATTTTTAAAGCAGGAACAAAGTGCAAGCTACCGGCCTTTCAACCTTCTTTTTGCCAATGCGCAAGAAGCTTATATCGCCCATAACATGGAAAAAAAGATCGCGTTAGTAAGGTTACGGAAAGGAATTCACGTAATCAGTAATACCTCGATATACGACTCCGCATCCCCGAAAACAAATCATGCCCACACCCTTTTCTCGGACGCCGCCAGAGAAGTCCAACAAAGCTTGAAGCAGTCCTTTTTCAAGCGCTGGTTTGGCGGGGGGCTGCCGGTATGGGATCAGCCTGCCTTCATACGTCTCTTTAAAGGAATCTTGAGCAATCATGCATTGGGCAATTCCAAAGATCCGAGGGGCGCGATTTGCGTCCACACCAGCCATTACGGCACCGTCTCTTCCACCGTTATCTTTTGCATGCATAGCGAGAAACGCTTTTTCTTTCACCATGCCCCCGCCTCCCCCTGCCGGGGCGAATATCAAAGCTACCTCTCCGTCGAAATCTCGTGAGCGAACGCTTCAAACCCAGGAATGCGGCCACGGTCATCCTCCTCCGTACGCGGGCCGCCGGTGAATTCGAGGTCTTCATGACGCGGCGTCCTGCGGGCATGAATTTTCTTGGCGGGATGTATGTCTTCCCCGGCGGCAGCGTCAGGAAGGAAGACTATTCGGAAGCGATCCGGCAGCGCTGCTACGGCCTGTCGCCAAAGGAGGCGCAGAAAATTCTCGGCATGCATCTAAGCCCGGAGATATCGCTGGGCCATTGGGTAGCCGGAATCCGGGAGCTTTTCGAAGAAGTCGGGGTGCTCCTCTGTGTCACTGAAGACGGCACACCCGTTGATTTGGGTCAGGTTGAGGTCCGCGAGAGATTAGCCGGACAGCGCAAGTCGCTGATCGAAAAATCGATAGATTTTTTGGCCATCCTGAAGTCGGAGCGGCTTTTGTGTAATGCGGCCGGTCTGGCCTATTTTTCCCACTGGCAGACCCCCGAGGAGTCTGCCATCCGTTTTGATACCCGCTTTTATCTTGCCCTCCTGCCGGCAAACCAGCGCCCTCTTTCCACCTCCGAGGAGGTCACGCACAGCCTGTGGCTCACGCCCGATCGGGCAGTGAAGCTTTGCCAGGAAGGCGCGCTTCCCGTTATCATGCCGACCTTTAGCTCGCTGCGCACCCTCGCCGACTTCGATTCTCTGGAGAGCCTCTTCGCAGAATACCGAAGCAGGTGAAAAGATCGAGGACATTGAGGAAAATTATCGGCTGACACGTGATCAGGTCATGGCTGCGCTCGCATACGCTACCCATTTTTACTTTTGACTTTTACTCTTTTACTTTCTTCTGAGATGACATGCGTAGGGTCGAGGACTGGCGCGGTATCTCGTAGGTGAAGCCTATCTGTTTCCGTCTCTTTCGTCTGACGGTGCCTCACTAGCTCCACCGTAAATCCGTTTCCAGCCCCCGCCACCTCAAACCGGACTGGACCCTTTCGGTCATCCGGCTTTCCTGAG
>Ga0209514_10004198_pt1 | contig 19656 bp, 17 predicted proteins | sample Subgrocontami58m_FD_187452 | JGI IMG/M metagenome (GOLD analysis project Ga0209514, IMG submission 187452) | Subsurface groundwater microbial communities from S. Glens Falls, New York, USA - GMW37 contaminated, 5.8 m (SPAdes) (version 3) | ecosystem: Environmental > Aquatic > Deep subsurface >...
GTTGCTGCGGGAATTCAAAGTGCGCAATCCGCTCGTCCCGACCAAATCCGGGCTGATGCTCGGCCTGGGCGAAACCGACGAGGAAATCCTCGAGGTGATGCGTGACTTGCGCGCGCACGACGTGGACATGCTCACCATCGGCCAATATCTGCAGCCGAGCGCGCATCACCTGGCCGTCGAGCGCTACGTCCACCCGGAGAGCTTTCGTCTATTTGAGCGCGCCGCGCAGAAAATGGGTTTCAAGCATGCCGCGATCGGGCCCCTGGTGCGTTCCAGCTATCATGCGGATCGGCAGGCCGAAGCGGCGGGGAGCGCTCGCCGCTAACTTCGCCATCGCTGCACACTACGCTGCGATCCGAAACTCGGTGGCCTGCGCTATCGGGCGCACATGATTCCGTTCCCGTTTCAGCTCGACGATGCCGGTTCGTCCTGGTAGGCCCTCAGCTTGAAGCGACGTTCGCTTCCTGTAGGGGTTAGATTTTTTCGATCATTGGTAGAAACGGAGTTTTTCAACAGAATAGTCCAAGAGCAGACCGTCGCCCGGTACACAGACTTGATTTGCTATCGCGAAATGCGAGGAGCACCACGACCCGATGAAATGCTGCGGTGCAATCCATAGGTAGCCGTAATCTGGATCACACCGGAAAAACCGGCCCGGCGCGCAAAGTGAAAAATATCTCTTTGAGGAGGGAGAGCAAATGGTTCTCGTTCGAATCCCGATCCCGCAACCCTAGCGACCCGGCGGGAGACAAGAGAATAGGCTCATTGGCAGCGGCTGCACTTGGGGATATATTGCGGATTGGGCACAGTCCAACATTTACCCGCATACGCGGGTGCTACAAGGGGGTACCCATGACCGTCCGCCGCTTGCCCACCGTCCGGGAATTCATGGACAAATACGTAGAAACGCTGTCGCCGGAGACTGACATCATGGGAGCGGTGAACTTCTTGCTGGAAAAACGGGTCACCGGCGTACTCGTGACCAACAGCGAGGGCGAACTGGTGGGCATCCTCACGGAGTTTGATTGCCTCAAACTCCTCACCTTGGGCGGTCCGGATCATGAAGCTCCCAAGGGAACCGTGAAGAACTTCATGACCTCGGAGGTGCAGACCATACCGCCCACCATGGACATCTATTATGCAGCCGGGCTTTTCATGTCGGCACATTTTCGTCGCTTCCCGGTGGTGGAGCATGGCCGCATCGTGGGTGCTATCACTCGGTTTGACATCTTGCGCGCCGTGCAGCGCGGCCTGGCAGGACTTTTGCCGGACGGCACGTAAGCATTCCCTTGTTCATCCCGGATATGCCGGACTTGGCTCGTTACCGTCACCCGGCCGAGCCAACCGCGAAGTCCACGTCTGCATGACCGCTTAGGGTGGAGAGCGTGAGTTCGCGTCCTTCAATGAAGCGATCTGGCCGAGCTTAGCGGTCGCTCGCTTTTACGGATCCGTCGTAGGTCTGGACCCGGTCCAGGTTGTCCTGAATCTCGTGCTCCATCGCCCGCAGGCGCAACATGGCGAAGGTCTTGGCGGTGTCGAGGAACTGGAAGCTGTGGGTGCCCTGAAAGCTATCGCCGGCCGCCTTCAGTTTTTGGTAGAGCTCGATGGCGTCGCGTTGGCGCAGGATCACGCTTTTGCTGCCTTTGCGATAGCCAGGGCGTCCCGGCTCGATCTTCTCCAGGACGATGCCCTTGGCATCGATGATCACGTTGAATATCGGGGCACTGTCGGTCACGGCGATTGGTTCCTGATAAATAGGGTGCCTAATAAATCTCGGGGACGAAGTTCTGGATTTCCAGGGGCGGGCGGGCATAGCCCTCGCGCATTTCGGGCTTGCGCTTGGGAAGTTTCATCTTGTTCGGCGCCACGTCCTTATAGGGCAGCAGGCTCAAGAGGTGGGCAATGCAGTTCAGGTGGGCCCGCTTCTTGTCGTCCGAATTGACTACGTACCACCTTGCCTGATCGGTATCGGTGTGGACCAGCATGTCGTCCTTGGCGCGCGAGTAGGCCTGCCACCGGTTGCGTGATTCCATGTCCATCGGCGACAGCTTCCAGCGCTTGGTCGGATCCTCGACCCTGGATCTGAAGCGGCGTTCCTGTTCCTTGTCGCTGACCGAAAACCAGTATTTCACGAGGGTGATACCCGAACGCACCAGCATGCGCTCGAATGCCGGACAGGAACGCACGAACTCCCAGTATTCCGCTTCCGTGCAAAAGCCCATCACCCGCTCGACCCCGGCGCGGTTGTACCAAGAGCGGTCGAACAGCGCCATCTCGCCCGCCGCCGGCAGTTCGGCGGTGTAGCGTTGGAAATACCACTGGGTTTTCTGGCGCTCGGTCGGCGTGCCCAGTGCCACCACGCGGCAGGCGCGGGGATTGAGCGGTTCGACGATGCGCTTGATGACGCCACCCTTGCCGGCGGCATCGCGGCCCTCGAAGAGCAGTACCACCTTGCGGCCCTCGTGCTTGACCCACTCCTGCAGCTTGACCAGTTCGATATGCAGGCGGCGCAGCTCGCGCTCGTAGAACTTGTTGCGGGCTTTCTTTTTTACTTTGGGATCGGCGAGCGGACTCGGCGTCTGCATCTCGGGCACCGCTACGCCCAGCGTCAAACGAGCCGCTTTGGTCTTCCCGGCGGCGGGTTTGCTAGCCTTGGCCTTCTTTTTCTTGCCCATGACGTCTCATCCTATTCTCACGCTATGGTCATGGCCAGCCCTCGTTGGAGGGCCCACGCCCTTGAAATGCAATATGCACCGTTTAAAAGTGTATTCCAAAAAAGCCTCGACTGGAAGCTTTTCTGTGCGCATGATCGCGCGCGCCGCGGCCGCCGGCACTCGGTCACGATAGTGTCGAACATGGAGAGTAGCTGGACGGGTGCCTTTGCCGGCGGCGTCTAAAGACCTCGCGGGGCATACCTTCTGCGGCAGAAGCGTTTCTTCGTATCGCCCTCTCTTTTTGTCATGCGTGTTCCACGCGATTACAGATCACTCAAACGCCCCCGCGGCCTCGTACGCCGCGTATTCCCCGGCCGTCAAGCCGAGCAGATCGCGAAACACCGACCGGTTGTCGGCCCCGAGGAGAGGAGCCGCGCGCGTGATCTCGGCCGGCGTTTCCGAAAGCGTGAACGCCGGGGCGCAGTAGGCATGCTCTCCGATCACGGGATGGGTGCGCCGGCGCCACTGTTCGCGCACTGCGAGCTGCGGGTCCGAAAACAGATCGGCCATCGTGTTGACCGCGTGGGCGTGCACGCCCACGGCCTGCAGCGCCTGCGCCGCCGCGCTCGCATCGCGCGCGGCGAGCCATTCCGCGAGCGGCCGCGGCGCGATCGCGTCGCCGAGCCGCCGGAATTCTTCCTGCGACCAGCACGAGACGGCAATCCACGTGCCGTTCGCGCACGGGTAAGCCCCGTGCAGCACCGCTTCAGGGTCGTCGTTTCCGGAGCGCTGCGCCACGCGGCCGTTGGCGTGGAAGTCGAGCAGCGGCCCTGCCAGGAACATCAATCCGCATTCGTACTGCGACACATCGAGGTATGCGCCCTTGCCCGTCGCGCGGCGCCGTTCGAGCGCCGCGAGCAACGCGACCGCGCCCAGCGTCGAGGCGATGAAATCGATGTAGGGGCCGTACAGCAGCATCGGCGGGCCGTCGGGCTCTCCGGTGAGGTGGCACATACCCGCGAGCGCGGTGAGCTGGGAACCGAATCCCGGCGTATCCGCGCGCGGCCCGGTCTGCCCCATGTTGCAGGTCGAGAGCATCACCAGGCCCGGATTGGGCGCCTTAAGCGTGTCGTAGCCGAGGCCGACGCGCGCCATCACGCCGGGGCGCATGTTCTCGACGACGGCGTCGCAGGTCGCCACCAGGCGCCGCGCCAGCTCGAGTCCGCCAGGATTCTTCAGATCGAGCGTCACGTCGAGCTTCGAATCGTTGAATAAGGCGAAGCAACCGCTTCCCTCCAGCCCCGGCTTGCCGTCCTTGTAGGGAGGATATTGCAGCCTGAAACCGTCCGGGCGCGCGCGCGACTCGACGTGAATCACGGTGGCGCCGAAGTTGGCGAGCATTTTGCCGACGTGCGGTCCGGCCGCGTAGCCGCCGAATTCCGCGATGCGCAGGCCTTCCAGCGCCTGCGGCCCGGTTTTCACGCCCGCCCCGCAATCGGCGCCGCTTCCGCCTCGGCGGCGACGAGCGGCGACCGAACGCCGTCCACAACGACGAAGGCCCCGCAATGCCTCTCGGCGCGCCCATCCGGGCCCGGCAGGTCCTGCCAGAATCCGCGCGCCTCGAGATGCGGGTCGCTCGCGATATCGGCCACCGTGGAGACCGGGTAGCCGAGCATCTCGCGCCGGTGCGCTTCCTCCAGGAACTCGCGCTTGGTGACGGTCGCGAAAAAGCGCTCGAGCGCGAGTTCGATCGCGTCGACCCGGTCCTGCGTCACGATGGTCGGGTCCCACCGGCCCCAGTCGATGCCGGCCAGCGGCCCAAGATCGAATGCGCGGCTGCGCATCCAATCGACCAGTTGCTCGTTGGTGCGCCGGCCCGCGCCGCCGCCGTAGAGGATGAAGTTGAGGTAGCCGTCGCGGCAGCGCCAGAACACGCGGAATTTCGCGCCGGTGACCGAACGCCCGGTCATGTAGGCCCCGGCCCGGGTAGGGGTGATGCCCGCGACGTCGACGAACGCCGGGGCATGCGCCAGGGCGACAATCACCGCCGACTGCGCGGAGACGTCGACCAGTTGCCCCCTGCCGCTCGCGGCGCGATGGTGGATGGCGACCAGGGCGCCCACCGCGGCCTGCGCGCCGGCCCACGCGTAGGCCTGCGGCGCGCTCACCCGCACCGGCATGCCGTCGGGCTCGCCGGCGAGCGACATCGCCCCGCCCGCCGCCATGATCTCCAGGTCCGAAGCGAGCCAATCGGCTTTCGGACCGGTCAATCCGAACGGCGTGATCGCGACGACGACAAGCCGGGGATTCAGCTCGAGCAGCCGCGCGGGACTGTCGCCCGGTTGCGGCGTACAGAAGAAAATGTCCGCGCCGCGCGCCAGGCGCTCGAAGCGTTCCCGTCCATCCGCGCTCGCCGGATCCAGCCGCACCACGCGCTTGTTGACGTTCAGCGCCCGCCATTCGGCGCCGCCGAGGTCCGCGTCCGGCGCCTCGAGCTTCGTCACCTCGGCGCCGAGGTCGGCGAGCAGTCGCCCGGCGAGCCAGCCGAGGCGCTCGGTCGCGTCGAGGACCGTGCAGCCCTGCAGCATCGCTTCGCTAGCGGCCGGTGCGCGCGAGCGACAGCACCCAGCCTGCCATGCGCGCCTTCATCTTCTCGATCTGCTTGGCGTCGAAGAAGTCCTCCGGCTTGACGCGATCGACCGGATAGACGGGCCGGTGGAAATCCTGTTCGTAGCCGAACGGCACCGTGGCGTCGATGCCCATGCCGCCTTCGAACATGGTGTTGGAGGCGGTCCATTCCTTGTCCCCGGCGGTCATGCGCTCTGCCGGCATGAAGGTCTGCCCGCGCCCGCCCGGGATCGGGTTGAGGATGTCGGCGCGCGGATTCACGCGCGTGGTGAGGCACCACATGATGTCGTCCATCGAGTAGATATCCACGTCCTCGCTCACGGCGATGGCGAGGCGCATGCCCTGAGAGCACGACAGGATCGCCGACAGGAAGTTGCGCTGCCAGCCCTCCTCGATCTTGTTGCGCTTCTTTACCTGGATGATGCAACCGCCCCAGTCCGTCATGCAGAAGGGGATGTGGACGTCCTGGATGATGCCGGGCTGCAGCCGGTGGCACAGCTCGAAGATCGCCGCTTCGCGCACGGTGGTGTCTATGTTGCTGTCGTCCGAGGTGTGCACGCCGAGCGGGAAGATCAGCGGCCGCGATTCGGGCTTGCGCATGGTGATGGCGGTGACGTGGAACGTGGGCGCCTTGTAGGCCTTGCCCATGTAGCCCGCCCACTCGGGATGGAAGAAGGTCTTGCCCTGCACGCGTTTTTCCTCCGACTCGCGGGTCTCGTAGCGCTTGTCCTTGGGATGGAGGTAGCCTTCCAGCACGTACTCGGACTCCGCGATCGCGTAGGCGTCCACCGTGCGCGCCTTGACCAGGCGGATCGGCGAGCCCTGCACCGCGCCGGCGACGCCGATCTCATCGCAGCCCTTGGGCAGGATCACGTAGTCGAAGCCCGCGCCCGCGAGCAGCGTGCAGGCCGGCGGCACGCCGAAGCACACAGTGAGCGGGATCGGCTTGTCGTCGTGGTAGTGCTGCGTATAGACCTGCCACATGTGCGAGCCGGGGGAGATCTGGAACGTGCCGACATCGCCCCAGCGGAAGTTCATGCGGTTGTAGCCGAGGTCCGAGCCGCCATCGAAATACTCCCCTACCACGCAGCGGATACCCGAGCCGACCGTCAGTTCCGGTTCCAGCGCGGTGTGCCGGATCGCGGTGATCCACTGGTTGACGTCGATGTTTTTGTCGATGACGTGCTCCTGGCACGGCGCGTCCTTCCGCTCGATCACCACCGGCTTGAGCGGGTGGTTGAGCGCGTGCGCAAGCTTGCGCGTGCGGTCGGTCGAATCGCTCCAGCCGAACATCCGGTTGACCACCTGCATGTCGGAGAACAGGTTGGTGATCGCGCGCGCATGCGGCTTGCCCTTCACCTTGTTGAATAGGATCGGATAGCTGCCGTCGAAATGCTTCTGCAGTCCGGTAATCTCGAGATCGGGATCGACCTCGCGGTCGGTCTCGATCAGCAGTCCTTCGCTCCTCAGCCACTCGATGGTCGAGCGCAGGCTGCTGGCGTCCGGTTTCACGGCGGTCGAATTTGCGGGTTTCATCGTGTTCTCCTGGAAAATTCGTTTATTTCAGCCGGCTTAGCGGCGCCGCTTGGTCCAAGCGCCCGTCCCACAGCGCCGGGCGAACGCGGCATCAATGCCGAACTGGTCGAGCACCCGGGCGACGATATGCTCCACGATGTCGTCGACCGAGCTCGGCCGGTTGTAGAAGGCGGGCATCGGCGGCAGGATCGTTACGCCCATGCGCGCGAGCTTGAGCAGGTTCTCGAGGTGCCCTTCCGAGAGCGGCGTCTCGCCCGGCACGAGCACGGACCGCCGCCGCTCTTTCAGCACCGCGTCGCCGCCTTCGCGCCCATTGTCCCTCTCCCGGTGTCGCGCGCACAATAACATAATAAGCGCCCATGCGCGGCCCCGTTCCGGCCGCCCCCCGTCGTGGCGCCAGCACCCGCTGCGGAGTGCTAAAAAAACACCTCGCTGCGGCGCGCCCCGGCGTCGAGTTCGAACATGGCGAAGCGGATGACGTTGGCCGCCTTTTGCAAGCCGCTCTGGGACAAGCGCGTCGGCTGGTCATAGTCTTCGGGCTCGTTGCAGATCAGGCGCAGATCGATCAGGGATACCCGCGCCGCGGCGGCGCGCTTGGTCACGCGGTCGTTGAATACCGCCAACGCCGCGCAGGCGGTGCGCTGGCGCGTCGGATCCTTGTAGTTGGGTTGAAACATGGTGCACACCATGATCACCAGCCGCGCCGCCTGCGCCACGTGGATCAGCCGCGCGAGCGTGCGCTCGAACTCGTCGGCGGCGAGCGAGAGCTGCTCCAGCGTCTGCCCATACGCATCCGACCGGCTGTGGAGCAGTCCGCTCTGCTCGATCGCGTAATTGCCTTCGATGAAAATAATCGCGTGGGTGGCGTCCCCGGGCAGGACGAGTGCGGGCCCGGCGCGCTCGACCTCGGCGGCGGATACGACGCTGATCTTCCACTGATCGCGCGTCCCGGGAAGCAGGGCATCCTCGAATTTCCCCGGCGTCTTGTCGATACTGCTGTAGGCGTCGAGCAGTGCATCGCCGAGCAGTACGACATGCCGGGACTGTCCGTGCCCGGGTGCGGACGCGGCAGACGACTTCTGGCTGGAGGACTCGCTCATCGTGCTCGCAGATACGGTTAATGCGCCCGCTCCCAGTTTGCACCCACACCCACGTCCACCACAAGGGGCACTGCAAGCTGGGCTACGCCACTCATCAGTTGCGGCAGTTCCTCGCGCACCCGCGTCAACTCGGATTGCGGTACTTCCAGCACCAGTTCGTCGTGCACTTGCATCACCAGCTTCGCCGACAGGTTTTCCCGGTCGAGCCAGTTCTGCACCGCGATCATGGACAGCTTGATCAGGTCCGCCGCGGTCCCCTGCATCGGCGCGTTGATGGCGGCGCGCTCCGCGCCCTGCCGCCGGCCGCTGTTGGCAGCCCTGATCTCGGCCAGCCATAGCCGGCGGCCAAACACGGTTTCGACATAGCCGCGCTCGCGCGCCTGCTCGCGGGTTTGCTGCATGTAATGCGCGACCCCGGGATAGCGGGTGAAGTAGCTGTCGATATAGGCCTGGGCGGTGGCGCGCTCCAGACCCAGGTTCTGCGCAACGCCGAAAGCCGACATGCCGTAAATCAGGCCGAAGTTGATCACCTTGGCGTAGCGGCGCTCTTCCGGCGTGACTTCGTGCAAGCTGCGGTTGAAAATCTCCGCGGCGGTGGCGCGGTGCACGTCCTCGCCGGCGGCGAAAGCGCGCAGCAGATTCTCGTCGCGCGAGATGTGCGCCATGATGCGCAACTCGATTTGCGAGTAGTCGGCCGAGACGATGACGCAGCCGGCCGGCGCGATGAAGGCCTCGCGGATGCGCCGCCCTTCCGGCGTGCGCACCGGGATGTTCTGCAGGTTGGGATCGGTGCTCGCGAGGCGCCCGGTCACCGCCGTCGCCTGGGCGTAGTTGGTGTGCACGCGCCCGGTGACAGGGTTGACCATGCGCGGCAGCTTGTCGGTGTAGGTGGATTTTAGCTTGGTCAGCGCGCGGTATTCGAGCAGGGTCTTGGGCAGGGGGTAATCCGCGGCTAGCCTCTCCAGCACCTCCTCGTCGGTGGACGGCGCCCCGCTCGGGGTCTTTTTCAGCACCGGCAGTTTCAGGCGCTCGAAGAAGATTTCGCCGATCTGCTTGGGCGAATTCAGGTTGAACGGCTGGCCGGCTTCGCGGTAGGCCTTGTGTTCCAGCTCCATCATTTTCTGCCCCAGCTCGCGGCTTTGCGCCTCGAGCAGGGCGGCATCGATCAGCACGCCGGCGCGTTCCATCCGGAACAGCACTTCGCGCGCCGGCAGCTCAATCCGCCGGTATACGTATTCGAGCCCTGCCTCGGCCTGCACCTTGGGATACAGGCACTGGTGCAGGCGCAGGGTCACATCGGCGTCCTCGGCCGAGTACTCGGTGGCGTGCTCCACGCTCACCTGTTCGAAACCGATGCGCTGCGCGCCTTTGCCGGTGACATCGTCATAGCTGATGGTTTCGAGGTGCAGATGGCGCTCGGCGAGCGAGCCCAGGTCGTGGCGCAAATGCGACTCGAGCACGTAGGACTCGAGCAGCGTGTCGTGCACCACGCCGCGCAGCGCCACGCCGTGATTGGCGAGCACGTGTTGATCGTATTTGAGGTTCTGCCCGAGCTTGGGTTTGTGCGCGTCCTCGAACCAGGGACGCAGCAAGGCCAGCGCGCGCGCTACGCCCAGCTGCGGCGGCGCGCCGGCGTAGTTATGCGCAAGCGGCAAATACACCGCCCGCCCGGGCTCGGCGCAAAAAGACATGCCCACCAACTGCGCGGTCAAAGGGTCGAGGCCGGTGGTTTCGGTGTCGAACGCGACCAAAGCGGCGCTATCGAGCAGTTTCAGCCACTCGGCCATCTGGGCTTCGTCGAATATGGTGTCGTAGCGGCGCGCTATCGGGTCGGGCCCGTTGTCGGCCTGTCGCGGCTCGGGCCCGGTATGGGCCTGCTGCGCTCCGGGCTCCGCGGCTGCGGCGCTCGCCGGCGCCGCATCCTTCAGCCAGCTCTTGAAGCCGAAGCGCTGGAACAGCCCGGTGAGTTCGGCCTCGCCGTGCGGTTGCGGCAGCAATTCCTCCGGCTTGACCGGCAGCTGTACGTCGCAGTAGACGGTTAGGAGTTTTCTCGCTTGCGGCAGCCATGGAAGCGCGCGGCGCAAATTTTCCCCCACGACACCGCCGATTTCCTGCGCGTGGGCGATGACCCCATCGAGCGAGCCATATTGGGAGAGCCACTTGAGCGCGGTCTTGGGTCCGACTTTTTCCACGCCCGGCACGTTGTCCACGCTGTCGCCGACCAGGGAGAGGTAATCGAGCATCAGGCGCGGCGGCACGCCGAACTTGGCTTCGACGCCGGCTTCGTCCAGGCGCTCGTTGGTCATGGTATTGATCAAGGTGACACTGGGGCTCACCAACTGCGCCAGGTCCTTGTCGCCGGTGGAGACGACGCAGCGCATGCCGGCCACGGTAGCCTGCCGCGCGAGCGTGCCGATGACGTCATCGGCCTCGACCCCGGCTATCGTCACGAGCGGCCAGCCTAGCGCGGCGACGGCCTGATGCAGCGGCTCGATCTGGCGCGCGAGATCCTCTGGCATGGTCGGGCGGTGAGCCTTGTACTCGGCATACCAATCATCGCGGAAAGTCCTGCCCTTGGCATCGAACACGCAGGCGAGATAGTCCGGCTTGTAGTCGGCCGCGAGCCGTCGTAGCATGTTGAGCACGCCGTAGATCGCGCCCGTGGGCTCGCCGCGCGCGTTGCGCAAGTCCGGCAGCGCGTGAAAAGCGCGGTACAGGTAGGACGAGCCATCCACCAACAACAGGGTTTTCATAGAGGCTCAGGTATGAATGGAAAACTTCCGCGGCCGGCCGATGCCGGCGCAGCAGACATGGCCCACAACGCGCGCGAGTCCTGGCGGATATTCGGGATTATGTCAGAATTCGTCGAAGCCACCGAACGCCTGGCGCAAATCCGTCCGGCAGTGAGCATCTTCGGCAGCGCGCGCGCAACGGACGATTCGCCCTACTACCTGCTGGCGGAGAACATCGCCCGGCGCCTCTCCGACGCCGGCTTCTCGGTCGTCTCCGGCGGCGGCCCCGGCATCATGGAAGCGGCCAACAAGGGCGCCTACTTCGGCAAATCGCCCTCGGTCGGCCTCAATATCCAGCTACCGAACGAGCAGCTCAGCAACCGCTACCAGGACATCAGCCTCACCTTCCACCACTTTTTCGCGCGCAAAGTCAGCTTCGTCAAGTTCGCCACCGCCTACGTCGTGCTGCCGGGGGGGTTCGGCACACTGGACGAGCTGTCCGAGGCGCTTACCCTGGTGCAGACCGGCAAGACGCGCAAGATGCCCATTATCCTGGTGCATTCGCCGTTCTGGCAGGGGCTCCTGGCCTGGTTTCGCGATCGCATGCAAACGGAGCACATGATCGATCCCGCAGACCTGGATCTGGTGCAAATGATCGACGATCCGGCGGCAGTGGTCGAGGCAATATTCAAATATTATGAAAAGCGGGGGTTCGCGCCATTGCCAACGGAACGGGAGAACCTACTCAATCTCTGATGCAAGGCCCGAATCTGTTAAAATTCAATTTTGAGGAAAGGAAGCCTGGATTGAGTCCGTGACTCGATCTGAGTTTCGTCTGACTTGGGGAATTTACGCACCGAAGGTCTCGATCCCCCTTCCTCGGTCCCGCTTGACGGGAGAGGGGAAAGTCCCCTTGGGGGACAAGGGGGCATCGCCCCCTTGTTCAAACCATCCGCAACGATAGCCAACCGGAAGCTCATCATGCGCCGCTTGTTCGCACTAGCCCTCCTCGGAATTGCGCTTCCGCTCGCCGCGCAACAATTGCCCAAACTGGAGCCCTTGCCCGAGCCACCCCCTCCCCCGCCCGGGCTCGCGCCCGATCCGGCGCTCGAACCGCAGGTGACGATCACCACGCGCGGCGAAGACAAGGTGGAGGAGTTCCGCATCAACGGCAAGCTCTACGCCGTGAAAATCACGCCGCCGCATGGCGTGTCCTACTTCCTGATGGACGTCACCGGCGACGGCACGATGATACGCCGCGATTCGCTCGACTCCGGCCTGCGCGTGCCGCAGTGGGTAATCCATTCTTTCTGAATCGGGTGATGGGTGAAGGCTGATCGGTGAGGGGTAAGCCCGCGCAGCCCCTGCACCCATCGCTCATCACCCACTGCCCGCATGTCTGTCTTCACTCCGGTCACGCCAGAGCAGTTTTCCGCCTGGCTGAAGCACTATCGCGTCGGCGCCCTGGTGCACGCGCACGACCCCGGGCACTTCCGCCACATCCTCAAGCTTCGTATCGACCACGCCGGCGATGCGCCATGGGTCTGATGTCAGGCGCACCGGAACGATCATGAATACGGTCCCCGCAGCCTGCGGCTGGAACTGGGTGCTGACCGGCTTCGCGTTGTTTCGCAAAAACCCGGCGATGTGGGCGTTCCTGGTGTTCTCCTACATCATGCTGATGCAGCTCCTGGGCATGATTCCGGTGCTGGGATGGGTTGCCGCAACCGTGCTCATTCCGGCCTTCTCGGCGAGCTTCATGATCGTCAGCCGCGAGCTCGACCAGGACAAGAGAATCGGGTTCGCGCTGCTGTTCTCCGGTTTCAAAACAAATCTGCCGGCGCTTCTGCGGCAAGGCAGCCTTTACCTGGGGAGCGCATTCGCCATCCTGGGACTGTCTGCCCTGGCCGATGGCGGCGTGCTGTTGCAACTGTTGGTATTAGGCGAGAGGCCGCCAGCCTCGGCATTGGAGGACGGCAGTCTTGCCGTGGCTGCGGCACTGGCCGGCACGCTCTATCTCCCGGTGCTGGCTTCACTCTGGTTCGCGCCCGCCCTCTCGGCGTGGCGCAATCTGCCCGCGCTGCAAGCGATGTTCTACAGCCTGTTTGCCACTTTTCGTAACTGGCGGGCGTTTCTTGCCTACGGCATCGCCCTGCTTCTGCTCGGTCTCATTTGCAGCTTAGCCTTGTTCCTGCTCGCACTGCTGGTTCGCTGGCTGCTCGGGAACAAATCGCAGGATGCGTTTCTGCTGGTGGTGCTGCCAGTGATGCTGACCTACGTTCCCATCCTGTTTGCCAGCTTCTATGCCAGCTATCGCGACATCTTCCCGCAGCCCGTCGCCGCAGCCGACGCCGCCGCGAACGCGCAGTGATGGCCGAGAATTTCAAATGAGCGCCCGCCTGCGCGAAATTCCGTACAACTACACCTCGTTCTCCGACCGCGAGATCGTGCTACGCCTGCTCGGCGAAAAGGCGTGGGAGGCGTTGCGCGAACTGCGTTCGGAACGCAAGACCGGGCGCTCGGCGCGCATGCTGTACGAGGTGCTCGGCGATATCTGGGTGGTGTCGCGCAACCCCTACCTGCAGGACGATCTTCAGGACAATCCCGGCCGGCGCGCGGCGCTGATCGAGGCCATGCGCCACCGCCTGGACGAGATCGAAAAGCGCCGCCTGCAATATCTGGCCGAGGCGGGCACGGACGTCGAAGCCAAAGCGCAACAAGCGGCGCGTACGCAGAAAGTGACCTATCTGCTGGAGCGTGCGCGCGACGCGGTAGACGCCTTCGGCGCCGGATTCGCCGAGGTCGCGACGTTGCGTCGCCTCGCACTGAAGAAATTTTGCCGCAGCACGCGCAAGGACAATATCCAGTTCGACGGACTGGCGCGGGTCTCGCATGTCACCGACGCGACCGACTGGCGCGTCGAATATCCCTTCGTCGTGATCCATCCCGACAGCGAAGACGAAGTGGCCGCCGTGGTGCGCGACTGCATCGAACTCGGGCTCACCATCATCCCGCGCGGCGGCGGCACCGGCTACACCGGCGGCGCGGTTCCGCTCACCCGCCTCGCGGCGGTGATCAATACCGAGAAGCTCGATGCGCTGGGCAAGGTCGAAAGCAGCTGGCTGCCTGGCGTGGTGCAACAGGTCGCGACCATACGCTGCGGCGCGGGCGTGGTGACCAAGCGCGTGATGGAGGCGGCAGAGCAGGCGGGCCACGTGTTCGCGGTCGACCCGACCTCGGCCGACGCGTCCTGCATCGGCGGCAACGTCGCCATGAACGCCGGCGGCAAGAAGGCGGTGCTGTGGGGCACCGCCCTCGACAACCTCGTCTCCTGGCGCATGGTCGACGCAACGGGCCATTTTCTCGAGGTCACACGCCTGGAGCACAATCTGGGCAAGATCCACGACGCCCGGGCGACGCGCTTCCAGGTGCAGCGCTACCACCGCGACGGCAGCACGCCCCAGGGCGAACCCGAAATCCTGGAAATTCCCGGTGCGCACTTTCGCAAAGCGGGCCTGGGCAAGGATGTGACCGACAAGTTCCTCTCCGGGCTCCCCGGCATCCAGAAAGAAGGCTGCGACGGCATCATCACCTCGGCGCGCTTCATTCTGCACAAAATGCCCGCTGCAATCCGCACCGTGTGCCTGGAATTCTTCGGCCAGGTGCGCGATTCGGTGCCCGCGATCGTCGAGATCAAGCATTGCCTCGACGCTCGCCCGGACGGGGTTGCCGCAGGCGGACGCGACCCGCGCGCGGTGATGCTCGCCGGGCTCGAACACATGGACGAGCGCTATCTGAAGGCCGTGGGCTACGCCACCAAAGCCAAGCGCCAAACGGGCGGCGCGAGCCGGCCGAAAATGGTGCTGATCGGCGACATCGTCGGCGAGGATGACGCTGCAGTCGCGGCGGCCGCATCGCAGGTGGTGCGCATCGCCAATGCCCGCGGCGGCGAGGGCTTCATCGCCGTCTCGGCCGAGACGCGGCGCAAGTTCTGGCTCGACCGCGCCCGCACCGCGGCCATCGCCAAGCACACCAACGCCTTCAAGATCAACGAGGACGTGGTCATTCCGCTTGAGCGCCTGGGCGATTACTCCGATGGCATCGAACGCATCAACATCGAACTATCGATCGCGAACAAGCTTGCCCTGCTCGATGCGCTGGACCAGTATTTCCAGGACGAGTTGCCGCTCATCCAGCACGGCGAAGCCCTGCCCGCGCCCGAGCTCCTCGGGGACCGGCGCGAAGCCGCGCGCGAACTTATCGCCCGGGTGCGCGCGCGCTGGCAGTATCTGCTCCTCAACCTCGATCTGCCGGTAGAGCAGGCAAGCGCCGATGCGGTACCCGGCCTTGCCGCGGTGACCCACGCGGGATTGAGCGTATTTTCCGTGCTGCAGGACCATAGCGTACGCGTGTCCTGGAAGGATGAAATGCGCGCCGAATTGCAGCGGCTGTTCGACGGCCTGGTATTCCACCGTATCCTCGAGGGCTGCTACGCGATCCACCGGCGCGTGCTCAAGGCGCGGGTGTTCGTGGCGCTGCACATGCACGCCGGCGACGGCAACGTGCACACCAACATCCCGGTCAACTCCGACAATTACGACATGCTGCGCGAGGCCAACGCGGCGGTGGCGCGCATCATGCGCCTGGCGAAAGCGCTCGACGGCGTGATCTCGGGCGAGCACGGCATCGGCATCACCAAGCTCGAGTACCTCGACCCGCACGAAGTCGAGGCCTTCCGCAGCTACAAAGAGAAGGCCGATCCGCACGGCCGCTTCAACGCCGGCAAACTGCTCGCGGGCAGCGATCTTCGCAATGCCTACACCCCCAGCTTCAGCCTGCTCGGCGCCGAGTCGCTGATCATGGAACAGTCCGAAACCGGCAGCATCGCCGATTCGATCAAGGATTGCCTGCGTTGCGGCAAGTGCAAACCGGTATGCGCGACCCACGTGCCGCGCGCCAACCTGCTCTACAGCCCGAGGAACAAGATCCTCGCCACTTCGCTCCTGATCGAAGCCTTTCTCTACGAGGAGCAGACGCGGCGCGGCATCTCGCTTGCGCACTTCGACGAGTTCGGCGATGTCGCCGATCATTGCACCGTGTGCCACAAATGCGCCAATCCCTGCCCGGTGGACATCGATTTCGGCGATGTCTCGATCGCGATGAGAAATATGCTGCGCAAACAGGGGAAGAAAAAATTCAACCCGGGCACGGCGGCTTCGATGTTGTTTCTCAATGCCACCAACCCGAACACCATCAAAATCGCGCGCACCCTGATGATCGAATGGGGCTACCGGGCGCAGCGGCTCGCCTACCGCGCCGCGAAAATGCTCGGCCTCGCGCAGCGCCAGACGCGGCGCCCCCCGGCAACCACCGGGCATCCCAGGCTGCAGGCGCAGGTGGTGCATTTCATCAACAAACCGATGCCGGGCAAGCTGCCCAAACGTACCGCGCGCGCGCTGCTCGAGCTCGAGGACCACCACATCGTACCCATCATCCGCGATCCGGCCCAGGTGAGCGAGGACTCCGACGCGGTGTTCTACTTTCCCGGTTGCGGCTCGGAGCGGCTGTTCAGCCAGGTGGGGTTGGCGACGCAGGCGATGCTGTATGCGATCGGCGCGCAGTGCGTGCTGCCGCCGGGCTATTTGTGCTGCGGCTACCCGCAAACCGCCGCCGGCGAGGAGGAAGAGGGCAAGCGCATCATCACCGATAACCGGGTGCTGTTTCACCGCGTCGCCAACACCCTCAATTACCTCGACATCAAGACCGTGATCGTGTCCTGCGGCACGTGCATGGACCAGTTGCAGAAATACGAATTCGACAAGATCTTCCCCGGCTGTCGCCTGCTCGACATCCACGAATACCTGTTGGAGCAAGGGGTGAAGCTCGACGGCGTCGCGGGCGTGCGCTACCTGTACCACGACCCCTGCCACACGCCGATGAAGACCTACCAGCCGCTCAAAGTCGTCAACCAGCTCATGGGCAGCGAGGTCGCGCTTTCCGAACGCTGCTGCGGCGAAGCGGGCACGCTCGCGCTGACCCGGCCCGACATTTCCACCCAGGTGCGGTATCGCAAAGAAGAGGAAATGCGAAAAGGCGCGGCGGCGATCCGCGCCGGCGGCGCCGACGGAAAGTTCGGCGGGGAAGTCAAAATCCTCACCTCCTGCCCGTCCTGCCTGCAGGGCCTGGCGCGCTTTGACGACGATGCCGGCACCGACGCCGACTACATCGTCGTGGAGATGGCCACGCACCTGCTCGGACCCGATTGGATGGCCGACTACGTGGCCAAGGCGAATCGGGGCGGCATCGAGCGCGTGCTGCTCTAAGGCCTGTTAACATGGGCGGATGCGCCGCGAAGGTCTCGATCCCCCTTCCTCGGTCCCGCTTCCTCGGTCCCCTTTAAGGGGAGACGGGAGAGGGGAAAGTCCCCACCTCTTCGGGTGGTCCCGACCTTCGGTCTCCCACCTCGGGGGATATCCCCTCGTTTTGAAATAAATCCAAAGTATTTATTGCAGCGTGAACAAATTAACAGTCTCCTCCTGTGAGTTGTGCCATTCTGCCGGCGGAGAGCCGCTGTGGCAGGACGAACTGTGCCGGGTGGTGCTGGTCGAAGACCGCGACTATCCGGGATTCTGCCGCGTAATTCTCAACCAGCATGTGAGTGAAATGACCGATCTGGATACGCAAGCGAGGCAGCGATTGATGGAGGTGGTGTATGCCGCCGAGCAGGCTTTGCGCCAACTCATGCAGCCGGCAAAAATCAACCTCGCCAGCCTGGGCAACATCACGCCGCACCTGCACTGGCATGTCATCCCGCGCTTTGCCGACGACAAACACTTTCCCGGTTCCGTCTGGAGCGAAGCGCGCCGCCCGGGCGTGGCGCGGCGCGTCGATCGCGACGCCTTGCGGCGCATTTTGCGCACGGAGCTGCAAGCGATGGCACAATAGCCCGTATGCACGATTTCCAGCTACCCGAAATTTCTGCCGAAGCACATCCGGATTTCACCGACAGCGCCTCCTGTGCTGCGTGGCTGACCGAGCTGCCGCTGGTGAACGTCGCGCCTGCGCAAATCCGGCTGCTCGACCAACTGCATGAGCTAAACCGCTTCGACCTATCTCCTGCCGAACGGCTCGGAGTGCTGGAACTGTTGCGCGAACCGATCTATTTCGTGCAGGCGGAGCAGATCAAGAAACTGGCGAACAAGCCGCTGCCGCTCACTCAGGTGGAACGCGGTATTTTCGCGCATGTGGTGGAATTGTGGCAGGAACTGCTCGTTGGGTACCAGCGCTGCCTCGAGAGCAAGACCGGGGGCAAGCTCGAAGCTCAGACCGCGCTCATCTGCCAGCGCGCACTCGATTGCGTGGCTTCGAACATGTTCGACCACTGCCGCATCTACCATGCGTTCCCCGATGCCTACTGGCTGACCCTGCACCAGTTCTACTGCCATGCCGAGGAGTCGCGCGAAACCGCCACTGCCATCCGGGATTCGGTGAAAAAGACGGATGTGAGCTGCGCCGAGGTGTACGTGCGAGCGCTGCTGTTCGTGCTCGCAAACCCCAACGAGCAACAGCAAAAACAACTGCTGCAAATCCAGGGTTGGCTTGAAAACTGGGCCCAGCATGTCCCCATCCGGCGCAACCCGCCCGAGGACAAGAGCCTGCCGCCGCTGCTGCTCGATTTTTCCGCCGCCGCGGGCGCCTACCGCGAAGCCGACGCGGACGGGCGCAGCGCAGCGCGTTGGCTCGACATCGGCGAACTTGCCCGCGCCCTAAAAAAACGCGTAGTGCTGCTGCGCAAGGGCGAGCCGCCCGCCAGCCTGGGACTGGGCGAGGATTGCGCCATGCCCGGAGTCGAGCAGTTGCTGGTGCTGCTGTTCCGGCTATGGTGCGAGGGCAAGAACGGGCGCGTGCATGCGCGCCGCGGCGTCAGCGCAAAGGCGCAGGCGTGCAGTACCCTGGTCTCCATGCACTACCATATCTCGGGCAAGACTTTCCACCAACCCGGGCATGCGACCGAGCTGACGCGGCGGCAGCGCGACGAGATCGCTGCCTTCGGCCACGCCAGCACGCGCCGCGAGGAGGCGTATATCGAAGCCGGTGGCTACGTCATCGAGGACTGGTTGCTGCAGGAGGAAAGCCTGTCCGGCCTGCGCATCGTGCGCCCGGCGGCCTCGAGCGGCGCGCGTTATGTCCACACTCAACTGATCGCGGTGCGTCCCGCCGACGCCAAGAGTTTCCTGGTGGGTGTGGTGCGCTGGCTCATGACCGATGAGGAGGACGCCCTGCACGTCGGGGTTCGCGTCATCCCCGGCGTGCCCCGGGCCGTGGCCGCGCGGCCCACCGGCATCAACGCGCAAGCGGAAACATTCGTCCCGGTGCTCTATTGCCCCGCTCTCCCCGCGCTGGCAACACCGGCCTCGCTGATTCTGCCTCCCGGCTGGTACCGGCCGAAGCGCGTGCTCGAAGTCTACAGCGACACGTCCGAGTTGTTGCTGCTTAGCGGCGTGATCGAGCGCGGCAGCGATTTCGAGCGCGTCGCGATCGAGCCTGCGCGCTAACCTGGTATTGAAAAAGGGGGGAGGAAGGGACCTGCCCTCACTGGTCCGGGTGCGCTCGTCGCCGCGCAGGTTGCGCATGATCGCCAACCCCGACTGCCCGGGCAGCATCCAGTCCAACAGCACCAGATCGGGCAGGGTCTGGCGTATGCTAGTGAGCGCCTGCTCCGCATCCGAGGCCCGTGATACATGGTGACCTGCGCTTTCCAGGTTGACGGCAATCAGTTCCTGGATGGCAGCTTCGTCTTCTACGATCAAAACATTGAGCGGCATGATTTTGTCGATTACCTGGTGCAATAGTATGTCGCTTGCATGACATTTTGGTTGCAGCCACAAAGGCGCTGGCCGCGGTATCATAGGCGCCCCCGCTTCGCGCCACTGACATGAACAAGCACACGCCCACTGAAATCAAGCTGCACCAGAAGTCGCGCCAGATGGAGATCTCGTTCGCCGA
>Ga0209514_10004200_pt1 | contig 19653 bp, 19 predicted proteins | sample Subgrocontami58m_FD_187452 | JGI IMG/M metagenome (GOLD analysis project Ga0209514, IMG submission 187452) | Subsurface groundwater microbial communities from S. Glens Falls, New York, USA - GMW37 contaminated, 5.8 m (SPAdes) (version 3) | ecosystem: Environmental > Aquatic > Deep subsurface >...
AATGAACTGGGGCCAGGACGACTGGGCCGAAGAAGGCGAGTCGCCGGAGATGGCCGACGAAGCGGCGGAGGACGGCGAGGACGAGACCGACGAAGTCTACACGTTGCACAAGAATCCGATTTTCATTGCGACGAAGGCGATCCACCTGAGCTTGAGCCGGTCGTGGCAGACGCTGGCGGTGGATGCGGCGAAAGTCCCGCAGCCGCTGGCGGTGGCACTGTTGAGCTCGCTGCATCGCGGCGAAGAAGAGGCGGTGCAGGCGATTCACGCGCTCGATTTCGGCGACTACGCGATGGCGATCAGCCTGTTCAAGCGTGCGCTCAGCGTGCTGAACGGATCGCTGGCGCTGCTCAATGCGGACGCGATGAACCGTCATCGCCACGTGGTGGCGTGGCGCGACGAGGCCGTCTCACGGCTGTTCGACCTGCGCGAAATCTGGCTGCGGGTGATTGCGGAATGCCGGGAGGAGCTCGAGCGTCCGATCGAGGACGATGACGAGGACTGAGCCGAAACGCCTTGCACTTTCTATCCGCCGGGATTCCCTCGGCGGTCTGCTTTCGGAGAGGTGCCTGAGTGGCCGAAAGGGGCGGTTTGCTAAACCGTTGTAGGGGTTTAAATCCCTACCGAGGGTTCGAATCCCTCCCTCTCCGCCAGTTTTCTCCTCTGAGGAGCGAAAACCGAAGCTTTGTTGCCCAATCGACATGGGCAACAAAAGCATGAGTCACCCATCGATCAGCATCAACCGTTTCAAAAACCGCAACGGCGTGTTTTTGTGGAGAGTCGATACGCGGCTGAACGGCGTCCGCATTCGCCGCAACTTCGAGACCAGGGAAGAGGCCGCGGCCGAGAAGAACGCGCTTCAAATCAAGGCCCTGCAGCTCGAGTCGAGCCTCCGGTCAGTCACGACCTGCCTCACCGAAAGTGAGGTACGCGAGGCCGAGGCTGCGTTCCGGCGCATCACCGGCAACACCCGCTCGCTTTCGTTCCTTCTCGACTACGCGCTGACCAACTATCGCGAGCCGACGCGCCAGCAGCCGCTCGCCGACGCCGTCACCGAATACCTGGCGACGAAAACCCGCGAACACCAGCAGCACATCATCTCCGCGCCCCATCTCACCACAATCCGCCGGCATCTCACGGTGCTCGAAAAGCACTTCCCCGGCGTGACCGTAGCCGAGTTGTCGGCCCCCGCGCTGACCACCTACTTCCAGCGCGGCAACGCCTGTCTGAAGACCTACAACAACCGCCGGGGCATCGTCTCGACGTTCCTCAAGTTTGCGCTCCAGCGCGATTGGATCGCCTCCAATCCCACGGAGAAGGTCGCCTACCACCGCATCGCCCATCGCCGTGGCTCCGCTCCCACGCTGAGCGCGCAGCAAGCCCAGGACCTCATGACGGCGGTCGAAGCCTACCGCGGTGGGTGCCTGGTACCGTTCTTCGCACTCTGCCTCTTCGCTGGCATCCGGCCGTGTCTGCGCACCGGCGAAATCCTCAAACTGCGCCCGGAGCACGTCCGCCTCGATACCGGCGTCATTCACATCGAGCCCGAAGTCTCAAAAGTCCGGATGAAGCGCCGGGTCACCATCCAGCCGAATCTCGCTGCGTGGCTGCGCGCGTACCCGCTCGAGTCATTTCCGATCATCATCCCTAACCTGCAGCACCACCGGGAAAAGTTCGTGAAGGACTACGGGCTCTCGCACGACATCATGCGGCACACGTTCATTTCGATGTTCGTCGCGAAATTTCGTTCGATGGGCGAGGCCGCCCTCCAGGCCGGCAACTCCGAGACGATCATTCGGAAGCACTACCTCGACCTGAAGACTCCGGAGGAAGCCGAACAGTTCTTCGCTATCGTGCCGAAGCGCCAGTCGGGACCTATCGCGCAGCCTATCCCATTCACCGAAGCCACGCCGGCGCTCGCCGCGACGGGCTGAGAGGCCCGACAACGCGGACGTGAGAGCATCGGCCGAGCAATCGGCCGATTTGTGTTGGGTGGGCCAGCCCATGTCCCACCCACCGGCGTAGAGTGGCAGCATGGAAACGAACCAACTGCTCCTCACCTTCCTGCCGGCGCCCAAACGTCAGTTTCTCGACTTCCCACTGCGCGCCGACTTTTCGCCGGTCGCGGCCGCCGCCGCTGCGGTGCAAACCGTCTCGCGCTCCACGCGCGGCAAAGCACCGCAGCCGGCCAACGATCGCCCTCACCGTCGCACCTTCAACTGAACATCATGAACATCACCATGCACGCCAAACGCCGCACCGGATACGGAATCTTCGATATCAGCCGCCAAGTCGCTCGGCGGGTCCAATCGGAATGGGAAATGGTCGAGCAACCCGGCCGCACACCGCCCTCGGCACTCACGGCAAGCGTCCTGCGCCCGCTCGTGCGTCCGCAGGCCGAAAGCCGACCGACCGAAAAACGGCCGCTCGCCGCGTAGCGACGCGCCACTGTGCGCTCCGTGCGCTCGATGACATCGCGGTGGCTGGCATGGAACCGTCACCGCTCGCCCCCTCTTTCACTTCACAGCTCGTCGATATCACCGCGCTCCGCGTTAGTGGCATCTTCCCCGCCGGCCGCGAGCCTTCGATTCGTACCCTCCGCGAATGGACGCGACTACGCGTGATCCCTCATCACCGTGTGGGCCATTTCGTGTATTATGACCCCAATGAGGTTGCGGTTCACATCCGTACAAAACTGAAGATCCCTGCCCGGTAATGGCGAAAACGCGCACGTGCGCGTTTTCGTTGCGCGGTGCCTTGAGACGCTATAGCAAGTATAAAATCTTGCGGGGTTTCCGCATCTTATAAGCTTGTCTGTAGGCAGTGAAATCCTGACACATTGCACCGTTCGTTGGATCAGCCCCGCGGGACAAAGCCCCCCGTGTTGCCGGTCCGCTTGGCATACCCAGCCCCAAAACAGTCTCCGTTTGCGGCGCGCGTTCCCGGAACCGCCAGCGGTGGCTCACCCCTGGCCATGTCTACATTCAATCCGCGTACATTCACAACTCCGGGAATATTCGAGTCGATCAAATCCGACCTGCTGGTGCGGTTCTTCGGTCCGTACCGCAATTACTTCGACGAAATCGGAGTAACCATTCCAGCCGAGCAGCAACACGAGACCTTCGAACACCGCCGTGTCATCGAGGCGCTCACCGAGCCGAACACTCCGCCTCCCCCGCCGCCGCTCGTGGAGGCGATGTGCATCATTGATGACCTCGCGAACGAGCACGGCGCTGACGCGCTTGAACGTGAGCTCACCCGGGAGAATCCGGGATTTCGCCGACCGGACGAGATTGAAGACGCCAATTTCGCGCTCGTCACTTGGCTCGAAAACCCGGCACTCGTGGAACGGGTCACGTTTCGCACCTTCGCGTTGGAAGGTCGTAGCTACCTCTCGTTCAAACTCGACGCCAAGTATGCGGCCCCTGCCAGGCCGCCCGGCGACCTCGTCGAAGGACTGAAGGAGCAGGTTCGCGCCCGGTTTGCGCACGTCTATCCCATGGAGAGCTTCCGCATCCGCCACGTCGCGGATGATAACGGCGGCCGCTTCGTGATTCGCCACGGTGGACCTCTGGTTCGCGAGGGCATTGTCAGCAACGCCGCACCCGAGGAGTCCGAGACCGCGCTGTTCCGACGGGAGCTCTTCGACATTGTGATATTTGCCGCCGACGTGCGAGAACTTCGCATTCACGCGCGCAGCAAACGCGATTGCGACCTCTACACACGCGCGTTTGGCGCGTGCGCGTTCGATGACGAAGATGCCTTCCCCGACGCCGACAAATACACGTTAAACCCGCTCGTCGGCCGCCGCGAAGGCTTCGAATGCGGCGCGATCGCAGGCCTGCGACGGGTTCGGCTGACGGAGTTCACGATCGGATATCCCGGCACGAACCGCGAATCGGTCACTCGCCGCGCACGCGATATTTTTCAGATGGCCGCGATTCGCAATGCCGGCATTCCTTCCGGCGGCATGCTGACCAAGGCGCGGTTCGAAGTGTCGGTCGCGAACGCCGCACGGCCGCGCACGGTTGCGATCCACGTCCCAAACAAAGCCCAGTACAAACGCGACACCGACGGCGAAATCGTCGAGCAGTGGCTTCGCGCGACCGGCTTTGTGTTGGATTCCACGGTCACGGCCGCCACACCTGCCGCCGATGCTGCGCCGGCTCCTTGACTCGCTCCATTGGCTGGCGGACCGGCCGATGACTCGGCGCGAGTGGGCCGACCAGCTCGGCGGCGCCGACCGTCTCGCCCGACTGCCCGATGGTTACCTCGTGAATACCGGCGCCCTCGCGGAGGCGGTCCTTTGTTGCAACAAGCCCTCGTGCGGCGGGCACCACCTGATCGATGAGCATCCCGCTGGCGGCTTCGTCGCGACGAGCGACGATCCCGAGGCGGAGTGCCCCAGTTTCCGGCTCTCGCGTGAGGAGTGCCTGTGCTGGCGGCTCGATCTGCCGCACCTGATGCGCGATATCGCCGAAACGTTGAGCATCACGCCGGCACCGGAGCCGCTCGGCGGAACGCTTTGGCGTCTCGGCGCGATCACCAAGCGCCGGGTTCCGGTCCTCTTGTCCTTCGCTCCAAACAACTCGGACCACGTGCGGAATGCCGCGATCGCCGCGGCGCAGAAACAGGAAACGTTTGTTTTCTTCGTGCCCAAGGAGCAGAGTGCCTCGCAGCCGCTCGAGCAGCTCGTCACGTCCAACGCCGGCCGGCTCGGCATCCTGGCCGATCACATCGCGCTCGACCAACGGCGGCAACTCGTCGCGGTGATCGAGTTGGAGGAGAGGTGGCGCGATCTCGCCGCCGAGCCCGCAAGTCGACAGTCGCCGCTGCGTGTTCCACCGGGCACGCCTTGGTCCGACATCGTGATCCGCGTCACCGACCGCGAAACGATGAAGGTTTCGACGTGCCGCGGTGGCGAAGTGAAGACGTTCAGCCGCGATGGGCTTGGGCTCAACAACCAGCGCAGGGACGGCACGCCAAAACAGGTATGGTCGTTCTTGCTCTTTATCGCCGGCAAGAACGCGTTGCCGCGGCCAAAGGATCAGCGCGATCGCGATATGCTGAAGAACCGCGTCCGAGACCTGAATCGCCTGCTGCAACGTATTGTCGATGGCATCGAGAACGAGCCGCCGATCCGGCTTGGCCGCACCCGCGACGCTCCCGGATACCATTGGGCATTATCGGTTCGTTCCGATGTCTGATCGGCCTTCCGGGTAATTACCCGGAGCGCTGAACGGTTTCCGACCGTTTCTTTCCCCTTCCTCTGAGCCGCCCGGTGCGCACCGAGCGGCTTTTTCATGCCCGGCGGGGGCTTCCGGGTAATTACCCCCCATCGCTGGCAGACAGCCGGTGATTCCCGAAAGACCCCGTTCACCGCGGGGCGGGTCACCCGAGACGAAGCATCGTCACCGGACTGGGTCTCGGGCGCCCGACGTCAGGTTCGCTTATGCAAAACGTCAGCACCAACGCCGCGCCCGTCACTATCACGCGCGGCCTGATCCCATCCGCCGCCCGCGTCGGCATCTACGGTCCCGAAGGCATCGGCAAATCCACGCTCGCCGCGCAATTCCCGGCGCCCGTGTTCCTCGACACGGAAGGCGGCACGTCCCATTTGGACGTTGCCCGGTTCCCGCGCCCGAAGAATTGGGCCGACGTCATCCTGGCCGTGAGCCACCTGCTGACCGGCGGGCACGCGTTCCAGACGCTGGTCATCGATTCCGCCGACTGGCTCGAGAAACTGCTCGCCGACGAAATCTGCCGGCGCGCCAACAAGGAAGGCTTGGAGGATTTCGGCTACGGCAAGGGCTGGCAGTACGTCGCCGAGGAATACGCGCGATTCCTGGCGCAGCTCGATCGGCTGCGCGAACGCGGCATGCACATCGTCCTGATCGGCCACTCGATGATCCGGAAATTCGAAGCGCCCGACGCTGCCGGCAGCTACGACCGCTACGAACTGAAACTCGGCAAGCAGATCGCCGCGCTCACCAAGGAGTGGGTCGATGCGCTGCTCTTCGTGAATTATTTCACGAAGCTCACCGAGAAGGACGGCAAGCAAAAGGCAGTCGGCGGCCGCGAGCGCGTCATCTACACGACGCACACGGCTGCCTGGGACGCCAAGAACCGCTACGGCCTCGACGACAAGTTGCCGTGCACGATCGCGGCGCTGTCGCCAATCTTCGCGCGCGCGCTGATCCCCGCGCCGGCCGCGGCTCCCGCGGCGGTGCCGACCACCGCCGCGCCTGTCGCCGGCCCCGTGCTCCTCATCACCCGCGAGCAGAGCGACAAACTCGATCTGTACTGGCGCACGCTGAAGAAGACCGACGCGGACCGCGCCAAGGCCTTCGCCTGGGTCCGTTGCGACAGCATCGACCACACCTGGGACGAGCTCACGTCCGACCAGGCCGACAAGCTGATCGCCCAGCTCCAGGCGCAGATGAACCGGATGGCGGAAGGAGGTGCGAAGTGAACCCGCTGATCATCGACATCGAGACCGGTCCGCTCTCGCGGCCCGAACTCGCTGAATTTGTCCCGACGTTCGAGGCGCCGTCCAACTGGAAAGACGCCGAAAAGATCCGCGCTTACGTCGCCGAAAAAGAAGCCGACTGGTTCCAGTCCGCAGCGCTTTCCGCGGTCACCGGCCGCGTCCTCGCCATCGGCTACCTCGACACGCGCAACGAAGAAATCGGTTTCTTCGCGACGGGCGATGAGCGTGCCGACCTCACCGCTTTCTGGCAGCACGTCGCGCCCGGCGGCCTGCTTGCGACCGCGCTCGTCGGGTTTTGCAGCAACCGATTCGACGTGCCGTTCCTGATCCGCCGGTCCTGGCGGCTCAGCGTTCCGGTACCGCGGGCCTTTACGGGCGGGCGTTTCCTGCCGCACGAGTGCATTGACATCGTCGATACGTGGAGATGCGGCGTCCGCGACGACTCAATCTCCCTCGACACGCTCGCGCGGTTCCTCGGCGTCGGCCGGAAAACTGGCAAGGGCGCCGACTTCGCCGCGCTGTGGTCGACCGATCGCGCCGCCGCTCTCGAGTACCTGACCAACGATCTGCGGCTCACGCGCGAGTGCGCCGAAACGCTCGGCCTCACGCCCGCGCCCACGACCTCAAATCTCAAACTCAACCTCTGATCCGCCATGAAATACACGTCTTCCGACCAACCCGCAAAAGTCTTCCACGTTCCCGCCGGCGACTACCCGGTCACCATCGTTGAAGCCGCCGAAACCGTCTCGCGCTCCTCCGGCGCGGACATGATCAAGCTCACGCTCGACGCCGAAGGGCCCGACGGCACGACCGCCAAAGTCTTCGAATACCTCGTCGGCACGCCCGCCTCCGCCTGGAAAATCGACGCGTTCCGCCGCGCACTCGGCCAGCCAGTCGTGAAAGGCGAAACGGTCGAGCTCTCGGCCAACGATCTTGTCGGCCGCCAGCTTCGCGCGCGGCTGAAGGTCGAGAAGTTCAACGACACCGAGAACAACAAGGTCGAAGCCTGGCTGCCGGCGGCAGCGGTAGCGCCCGCGCCGGCCGCCAAGAAGGAGGACGACAGCAATGAGCCGTTTTGAGCTTCGTCCGTACCAGCGCGATTGCGTCGATGCGGTGCTCGCGAAGTTCCGCGAGTACCGCCGGCTCCTCACCGTCGTGCCGACGGCGGGCGGCAAGACCGTCATCTTCTCGACGCTCGCCGATCGCCTCCAGCCCGTGCGCACACTCATCCTCGCGCACCGCGAGGAATTGCTCGCCCAGGCCGCCGACAAGCTCCACCGCGCCACCGGCATCGTCGCCGAAACCGAACGCGCCGAGTCGCACGCCAGCCTCGACGCGCCAGTCGTCGTCGCGTCGGTCCAGACGCTGATGCGCGAGAAACGCCTCGGCGCGTGGCCGCGCGATCACTTCGGCTTGGTCGTCGTCGACGAAGCGCATCACGTGCTGGCCGACAGCTACCAGCGCGTCCTCGCGCACTTTCACGACCACGCGAAGGTGCTGGGCGTCACGGCTACGCCCGACCGCGGCGACCAGAAGAACCTCGGCACGTACTTCGAGGAGGTCGCCTTCGAGATCGGCCTGCAGGATTTAATCCACCAAGGCTATCTCTCTCGCATCGCCGTCCGCACGATTCCCGTCCGGATCGATCTCGCCGCCGTCCGCACGACTGCCGGCGACTACAACGATGCCGACCTCGGCGACGCGATCGAGCCCGTGCTCCGCGAAATCGTCGCCTCGCTGCGTGCCGCGATCGGCACGCGCAAGACGCTCGTGTTCCTCCCTCTGGTCCGCACGTCGCGCCGGTTCGTCGAGCTCTGCGCCGAGGCGGGTCTCGCCGCCGCGCACATCGACGGTGAATCGCCCGATCGCCGCGAACTGCTCGCCCGCTTCGCCGCTGGCGAGTTCCAGATCCTCAGCAACTCGATGCTGCTCACCGAGGGTTTCGACGAGCCGTCCATCGAATGCGTCATCTGCCTTCGGCCGACCAAGGTCCGCGCGTTGTACGCGCAGATCGTCGGCCGTGGCACGCGGATCCATCCCGGCAAGGAGAACCTGCTTGTCCTCGATTTCCTCTGGATGACCGAGCGGCATTCGCTGGTCCGACCCGCGCATCTGGTCGCCTCCACGCCTGAAATCGCCGATGCGATGATCGCGCGGTCCGTGGGCGCCGCGGGCATCGAAGAGCCGCTCGACTTGCTCGACGCCGAGAACGACGCGAAGATGCAGCGCGAGTCCGCACTCGCCGCCGAAATCGCCGCGCACTCCCGCCGCGCCTCGCAGCTCCTCGATCCGCTCGAGCTGGCGTTGTCGCTGCATGCGGTGGAACTCGCCGACTACCAGCCGACGATGCGCTGGCACTGCCAAGCCGCTACGGCCCGGCAGCTCGCCACCATCCGGCAGTTCGGCCTCGACCCTGGCCTTGTGCGCAACAAGGGCCACGCGTCGGCGCTGCTCGGCACGCTGTTCTCTCGTCGCACGCTCCGGCTCGCGACGCCGAAGCAGGTCGCGTGGCTCCGCCGCACCAACCATCCCAGCCCCCAATCCGTCTCCTTCGCCGACGCGCAGCGTTGGCTCTCGGAGCGCTTCAACCGGAGGGCCGCGTGATGCCCCTCCGCTACACATCCACCGGCGACACGACCGGACCGCTCGACCTGACCGAGCGCGCCCGTCGCTACATCGCCAAGATGCCTGCCGCGATCGCCGGGCAGCATGGGCACGACCAGACGTTCGCCGCCGCGTGCGCGCTTGTCCAGGGCTTCGGCCTCTCGCGGTCCGACGCTGAGCCGCTGCTGCGCGAGTACAGCGCCCGCTGCGAGCCGCCTTGGTCAGACCGCGAACTCGCCCACAAGCTCACGAGCGCGGAGGGCGCCGCGCCGCCCCCGGAAGGCCGCGGCCACCTGGCGCTGTCATCCGGTCCCGGCACGTCGCCGGCGCGGCCGCCCGTTGGCTCGTCTCCTGGCTCCAGTCTCCTGGCTCCTGAATCCTGGTTCGAGACCTTCCTTCGGTCCTGCTTCGAACCCACCGACATCCTCAGCATCACCCCCGGCGCCATCCCGCCCGACAGCACGCGTGCCATCCCCGAGCACGCCGGCGTGAACACCTTCACCCGCGACGAGTGGCTCGCCCGCGCCGCCGAGCGCGGCGGCATCGCCCGCGTGTTCTCCTCCCGTCACGGCCTCTTCATCCGTATCAATCCCGTGCGCGCGCGTGCCGACGGCACTGATGCCGACGTGACGTGCTTCCGCCATGTCCTGATCGAAAGCGACGCGCTCCCGAAACCCGACCAGGAGCGGATCCTCCGCGCCTCCGGTCTCCCGATCGCCGCGCTGATCGATTCCGCCGGCGCCTCGATTCACGCGTGGGTGCGTGTCGATGCCAGGTCCCGCGAGGAATACCACACCCGCCGTGAAAAGATTTGGGCCACGCTCCCCGAACTCCACATCGATCCCGCCAACAAGAACCCGTCCCGGTTCTCGCGCTGCCCCGGCGGCCTGCGCGGCGAGGGAGTGCAGCAACTCCTCGCCGTCGACCTCGGCGCGGTCAACTTCGCCAAGTGGGAAGCCCTGCACACGAATGTCCGGGAAGTCGTCACGGCCGCCGCGTTCAGCGCTCAATGTGAGGCGGATCCTCCACAGCTCATCGAGGGCATCGTTTACCGCGGCGCGAAGATGATTATCGCCGGGCCATCGAAGAGCCGGAAGACCTGGAACCTGACCGACCTCGCGATCTCCGTCAGCCTCGGCCAGCCGTGGTGTGGCTTCGCCACCCGCGCATCCTCCGTTCTGTACGTCAATCTCGAGATTGCCCCGTTCAGCTACCGCAAGCGCATCCACTTCATTTGTCGTGGGCGCGGTTTCGCTCCCGAGGATTTGAACCACTTCCACCTCTGGAATCGCCGCGGCCGCCAAAGCGAAATCACCGCGCTCGTCGACGAACTTTGTCCGCTCGTCGAGCACCTCGGCATCGAACTCATCATCATCGACCCCGTATACAAGACGTACGGCGATCGTGAGGAGAACTCGAATACCGAGATGGCCCAGGTCCTGAACGAACTGGAAAAACTCGCGCACCTAACGAGTGCGGCGGTGCTCGTCGCCGCGCATTTCCCGAAAGGCAATCTCACCGGTCGCGATGCCATCGACCGTGTCGCCGGCGCGTCCGTCTTCGGCCGCGACCCCGATGCGCTCCTCATCATGACGCCTCACGAGCAGCCGGAAGCGTTCACGGTCACGCCCATCCTCCGGGATTTTCCGCCGCAGCCGGAATTCGTGATTCAGTGGGGCGCGCATTACTTCCAGCGCATCGAGGCCGACCCGCGCGCGGTGCAGGGCAGGGAGAAGGCCGGCTCCGCCGCGAAATCTTCCTCGACGTACCTCATTGGCAGTCACCGCGCGCTGTTCGCGAAGATGCCACCGCTCGCCTTCGACCGCGACAATCCGGAAGGCAGCGAAGTCAACCATCACGACCATAGCCCGCGATCCTGTCCCCTACATCGGCGCGTTGGCCACATGGACGATCGAACGGCTTAACGGCTACGTCGGCCTGCTGGTTGGAGTCGCCACGCTTGTCTACCTCTGCCTCCGCATCCGATCTGAGTGGGGCCGAAGGAACGGCCGGGGCTCCAAAGACCGTACGTAGTAATCGCCCGCGGCGATAGTCGCAACCACCTCTAAGTCATGGACCATTGGGCGTTCGGGGACCGGTAAGTTGCGTGCCATCAAAGCCGTGTTAAGTTTGCCCCTTGGGTGAACCCCCTGCATTGGCAGCGGTCCGTGGCAGCACACACGTCGTCCATTTTTACAATTACCACGCTTGCGTTCAATGCCACGGAAGAAAAAGACTCCCTCGGTTGCTGACCAAATGGCCGAAAAAAAACCAGCTTCGACCGCCGCGCACCCCAAGCCTGACGTAATGCGAATTGCCAATGAGGTTCGGGCCTCGGCGAATTCTATGAGCGACGTGAAGCGCGAGGATGCTTTCGCGCATGGCATGCGACTGATCTATGGCGGTGCCAGCCACGTCGCGGCCAAAACTGGCCGCCCTTGATTCCAACGTCCTGTTCCACCTGGCGGAACAGCACGCGCCTTCCCACAACCTCGTTCGTCGGCTGGTGAGGTCGGGTTTCACGCCGATTGTCACGCAGACTGTCGTTCAGGAACTCGGTTTCGCATCGATGCACGGCGAGACCGATCGCAAGCGCGCGGGGGCAACGATGGCCCTGAGCACGATGCGCGAGTGGGGCATTCAACCGGTGAGTCTCAAGCCCGTCGGAAACGGGATGTGCGTGACCTCATCGACGGAAGCCTCGCGCCCGGAAACCCTAGTCGCGAATGTCCCGAGCCGCTGTGAAGGGCGCGAAGCATTCAGCAAATCCCGGCGTCCGTCCTCCGGCCTCGCGGTCCTTCTTCGCGTCGGCCCCCGACGCTGTCCCTTCGCGAATCTCCCAATGGATCGCCGCGTTCAATTCGACGAAGGCATCCGCGCCGCCGACCTGGCCGACTATCGCTGGGTCCACCCCGTCCACGTCGTGCAACTCGAGTTCCAGGAATGGACCCGCGCCCGCCTTCTCCGCCACTCCCGGTTCCTCGGCCTCCGGGACGACAAGCGCCCCCGTGAGTGCTGTCGCGAATGATCCGCCGTTAAACCACGCGCCGGCCGTCACGGTCCCACGCCGGCAGCTCCGGAGAACCCCGTTGCCTCGGCCGACCGATCACTTCGCCGCGGGCTTCGGGTCGGGCGGGGGATGCCCCGAATCGGAAGGTTGGAGCCGGTTGCCGACGAGTAGATTCACGAGCGTCTGAGTTTGATCCATGCGCGCACGCAGCTCTTGGTTCTGCGATTTGACTTCTTGAATTGCGCCCTGAGCAGCCTTCAAATCGGTCTTCATTTCGCCGAGCTTTGCTGAGGACTCCTTAGCGTCGTTATCCAGTGTCGCGAAATGCAGCCGTGCTTCGTGGGTGAACCACGAGAAAACGCCAGCGGCCCCAACTACGATTGCAGCGATTACGCTACACAGCCAGCCGAACCAATGCTCGGTGATGTGATTTTGAAACCTACGATGCAGCGGGATCGGCCGACGCGTGGGAGAGGATGGGGCGAGATTCTCACCAGTCGCAGTAGAATCATCGAACGGGGACTCCTCTTGGACGGTTGGTTCGTAATCTTGCTCACGCACGATCCTCCGAAGCATCTGCCGGTCGGGAATCGACCGTCCGCGTCCATGCTGCCCGCGTGCCATATTTATGCCTTGAGGTAGTTGGACTGGACCCAGGTCACGAACGACTTCCGGTTGTAGTTCATGACCCGCGATACGAAATCATCAAAAGCAATCTCTTCTGGCCCCGGAAGCAGGGGGCTGAAGCAAAGCTGGTAGTCAACGGACATGAAAATTTCCTGCCTGTCCGGCTTTTTGATAATGCTGAAGATAACGTTGTAGTAATCCTGCACACCCTTTCGGACGAGACTCTCGTCCGCGGGATAGCGCTTCGAGAAACGCAGATTAATATCCGTTATACCCTCTAACGTGCCGCCGACCGTCCGATCGACAAACGTGTCGGCTAGCACCTTAGAGGGGAAAAGGTATTTTCGAACGAGACCAATACGGCCGATCTGCTTGATCTTATAGTCGCGCAGCACGCCGCTGAGGATTTGCCGCTTATAAGCATCGACAATTTGTGCGGCGTTCGCGCGTGCGAATGTGGACTTGGCCGATCCGAAGTTTACATCGAGCACCACGTTAGAATTATCCAAGACAAGAGAGTCACCATTGCGCTGGTTGATCAGTTGGCGAGTGCCCACGTCTGCGGCAACGCCGGGGAAGACGTTCGCATTGAAATACGAGTCTTCGGAATAGAGTATCTCATCTACCATCGCGCCGAGTCGGTCCTCGACGCCAAAATTGGCGCGGAACCGTGTGCCAATCGCGAGCCCGACGAGATATTCGTCTACGTTCGCTATGTTTCGCGACTCGTCTAGTGCAACTTGGGCAGTTTCAAGGGCCATATAAAGCGGCGTCGAAGCCGGATGCTGGAGGTCAAGCCTCGACCGGAAAACCGTACACCGCAAGGCCGTTGTCAGTCATGTGAGAGACGTTGAAGTTTGGCCTTCAATTCGCGCGTCTGCGCGCATAGGTGCTAGACGACCCGCCGGCCGTCGCGGTCCCAAGCCGGCAGGTCGCAAGGATACGGGTACGACATCGCGCCCACCATCACGCGATACGCGGCCTCGATGTGCACGACCACACGCAGCTCGTCATTGCCTGGCCGGCCGTGCTTGCCGAGCGCCCACGCCTCGATCTCGTCTACGGTGCCGTGAAAACACGCCGTCGCCGAAATGTCGTCGATGATCTGCCGCAGTAACGTTTCCGGCCACACCGCTGAGAAGGTGTGAGGGTGAGGATTTCGCCGGCGTCTGTTCTCCGGCCTCGCGGTACTTCTTCGCGTCAGATCCCGACGCTGACCGCTCGCCGGGCGCATGTCATCCACCCAATGCCGGATCAATTATCGGCTGCGGCGTCACGCTGGCATGGCGAAGGGATCGCCGTTCTCGCATACCCGTCTCCGTCAATCATCCAGTTTCGCCGCAGCCGATCCACGATTATGCCCCTGCGGCGCTGGCAAGGACACTACGCCTTCGGCGTTCCTCCTTGCCAGCTCCTCCGGGGCGAGCCGGCTTCGCCGGAGACAGTCTGCCTACACCGCAGCCTTGGTCGCGGGAAGCGCCGGGCGCTCACTTCGCCGGTCCGAGATGTATTCGAGGGTCGAGTAGGGCGACTCGGCATCGACGAGTGTGCCGGGTCGCGCATGGAACACCGTGGTCCCCGCACCGCCCCGCGTGGTTCGGGTCTCATCACCTCTTCCCAAGTCGCGCTTGCGCAAATGCTGATGTACGCGCCAATCTGTGGCATGCCCACAACGCCGATCAGAGTTCTCGTCACCGACGACGAGCGCTCCATTCGTGCCGTTGTCCGGCTCACTTTAAAGTCGCACGCCGACATCATCATTGTCGCCGAAGCTCACAACGGCCACAAGGCCGTTAATCTGGCGTTGGCACATGCGCCCGACGTAATCGTAATGGATTACGAAATGCCAGGATTGGACGGCATTAAAGCCACGGCGAAGATCAGACATGTGCTCCCGACCACGAAAGTGGTCATGTTTTCGGCGAGCCACACGCAACAGGCCATTGATGCCGCATTTGCCGCCGGCGCAACGGCCTTTCTGGGTAAGGATGCGAGCCACGAACTAGCGCCGGCAATTCGCGCGGTGGTTAATGGGCGATCTTTTGTCAGCGGATGAACCTCCGTTGTTACGACAGCAATCCGCGAACAAATCACGTCTCTGACAAGCGCGCGCGCGCATGAGCCTCGCCCTGCGCGATCTCCAGAAACCCTAGTCGCGAGTGTTTCGATCCGCTGTGAAGGGGCGATGGGTTCGGCAGGCCCCGGCGTCCGTCCTCCGGACTCGCGGTCTTTCATCGCGTCGGATCCAGACGCTGACCGCTCGCCGGGCGCGGGCCTCGAGGTCATTCAACGACGCTCATTGCCGCTTTGGCTAGGCCCTTCGTCGCCGGGCCGGGCGACCCTCCCAACCAAAGATCAGCTGTAGAGGTCACGACCCAGCCCCGTGCTCGCTCCGCCAGTCCGCCGGAACCCAATCGCTGTGAAAGCGGCGGGTGTGCGGTTCTCGCTGGCGTCCGTCGTCCGGGCGGGCGGTCCTTCTTCGCGTCGGATTTTCGACGCTGCCACCCCCGGTTTCATCGCGGTGATCGTCGCCTCGGGCGGCATCAAGACCGCTTTCGGTTAACTGCGCCAAAAAAAGCCCGGGGCCGCACGCCAATGCAGATCCCCGGGCCACCTTACAAGGTGTCGGACGAATTGAGACGCTGCGGCGAGTCGAGGCCAAGAAAAAAGCCGACGTTGCGTGTGACCGCTCGAATCGCTTTGGGAAGCTGGGACGCACAATTCTTCACGACAAACCCGGCAGCACCGGCCGTCGCCGCTTCTTGGATGTCGGTCATCCCCGTGTTCGATGAAAACATGAGAATCTTCGTGGCGGGAAGCATTCTCAGGATTTCACGCATGGCATCGATGCCGTTGAGGTCGGGCATCTCGATGTCCATCACGCACACGGCCGGGTGAAGTTTTGTCGCGAGCTGCACGGCTTCGCTACCGGTCTTTGCCTCCCCGACAACGCGAATGTCAGTATGGTGAGCAAGGACCTTGCGTACGATCGTTCTGAACCCCGGATCGTCGTCGGAAATCAGAACCGAAATTGGCTGTGGGCTGGCATCCACGTTCGCCACAGTGAAACAGCCAAATCAACGAGTGCACGAAGGATCAGGACCTTGATTCACGGGCGGGCTGCCGTCGAGTAGGCAGCCGCTCCCCGACAGGAGCGTGCAAAATTCGTCAATCTTCGGAAATTTCACGTAATAGCCGGTAGCGCCCGCCTCAGTGGCGCGGCGGATGTGGCTCGGGTCCTCTGAACCGGTTATGACGAAAATCTTCATCGCGTCGAAAACGGCGTGCTTTCGAACGCTCGCTATGACCGCAAATCCATCGGAGCCGAATGCTTTTAGCTCCGTCAGAAACGTGCACGGCATTGTCTCGGGCGAAACATTTCGTGCCAAATCGTCGAAGAACGCGATGGCTTCGTCGCCGTCATAAAAGGAAATGACGGGGTTCTTAACGCCGCAAACTTCCAGGCGCCGGCGCAAAATGAAAAGGTCGTCTGAATCTTCCTCCAGAATTACGACTGGCGGCAATTTTAGCATAACCCAACAGCTGAATGCGGCTGTGCATCAACGGAGACTGGCCTGTTTCCTTCCTTGGATTCTCACCCAGTTTGGCAGCCGACAATGCTCGCATTGGGGAATTTTCGCAGCAGGGTCTTTTCGATCAAGAATCGCCCGTCCAGGTTGTCGTCGATGACGAGAAATGAAAGATCACGAAATGGCGGAAGCGTTTCGTCAACTGGGCCGGGAAACTGGATTTGCTGGTCAGGCATGTCGTACCAAATCCTACCAGTAAGTCTTTCACCCCGGTACCGGAGTTTTCCCTAACTTTTCGGGACGGATTGCTAACCCCCGCACTCACCCGAAGCCCTTGCCGTTCCGCGAGGGGGAGCGCCGATGCGCACCGCTTCCTCGACCGTCGGCTCCGCACCACCCTAATCGTAATCACACATCGGATACATCCGGTGCCCAACCGGTGACCAAAATCTCAGAATTGCGCTTCACAACGCTGCATTTTTCTGCGACAATCCGCCGTTCTAAACCATTAACCTTCAACTCTGTCCGGCCTTTTGAGCCGCAGAGCTTCGAGTCGGCAGCAGGGTTCGAATCCCTCCCTCTCCGCCAAAAAACCCGATTCACCTATGCGAAACGGGTTTTTTCATGCGCGAAAAAGGCCCAAAGACGGGCCGACTTCCAACAAACTTCCAAATGTGGCGCTCACGCTCGGCGATTTGCTCCGGGGTGAGCTCGATCCGCTCGACCGCCTCGGTGGGCATATCGGCATATCGGCTGCAAGTGCCCATCATTCCGCGCTCGCGCGGTAAGGCTGCGAATTCATCAGACGGCACGCGACACTCGCCCTCACCGGCCGCAGGCGCGCAGTGCTTGATGATTCAACGATCGGAGCCGTCGGTCAGATCAAGGAATGCCACCGCCTCCTTGTCCTGATAATGCTCGGCGAGTCGCCGCAGGACAACACGTGCATCGATGACACGCTGCTTCGCGTCAGGCGCGGCGATCCGGTTATTCATTTCCTGGGGATCCTGCCGCAAATCGAAGAACTCCCAGAACGCGCCACCCTTCCACGTGGGATAGCAGACCAGTTTTTCCGACTTGGTGCGAACGCCGAAGATTTCGTGCCGGGCGATCCAATTGCCGACCGGGGATTGGCCCGCCGCGCCATAATAGTGGTAGTAGAACGCGCTCCGCCAGTCGACCGGCTGGCCCAGCAGCAATGGCTTGATCGACCGGCCCTGAATGTCCGCCGGCACGCCCGCCCCCGCGAGATCGAGGATCGTCGGGGCGATGTCGATCATCCCCACCAGGTCGTGGCTGACCGCCGTTCTCTTGCCTCCGACCGCCTTGGGCAGGCGGACAATCAATGGCAGGTGCAGCGACTCCTCATACATCCACATCTTGTTGTAGAAACCGTGCTCACCGAGGAAGAACCCATTGTCCGAAGTCAGGATGACAACCGTGTTCTCCGCGAGGCCGGATCGATCGAGATAGTCGAGAACGCGTCCCACATTCTCGTCCAATGCGGCCACCAGTCGCAGATAGTTGCCCACGTACTCTTGATAGATCAGACGCGTGTCGCGGTCGCGATCGCCGCTGAACTTCAGCCGAACGGGCGCGTATTGCGGTTCCGGTTGCTGCGGTAGGCGCGACCACGAGATTTCATCGGCCACAATCTCCGGCGCCCGGCCGCCGTAGGCGTCGAGCAGATTTGCCGGCTCGGGCCAGACCCTGCCCTTGAACAAATCCGCATGCCGAGGTGCCGGGATGTGCGGCGAGTGCGGCGCCTTGTGATGAATCTGCAGGCAGAACGGCTTGCTCGGATCACGCCGTTCCAGCCAGTCGAGCGCGATGTCCGTGATGACGTCCGTCACATAACCCTGATGCACCACCCCGCCGCGGTTGCCGTTATCTCCCCACGGCCGGGTCGAGTCCTTGAACGGGCAATCGAGGTATTGGCCCTGTCCCGGCAGCACGCTGAAGAAATCGAAGCCCGTCGGTTGCGTGAACAGGTGCCATTTGCCGACAAGCGCCGTCTGATACCCGGCCCGCTGCAGCAGTTTGGGGAATGTCGGCTGAGCGCCGTCGAAGTGCATCCCGAGTTCACGGACGCCGCAGACATGATTGTACTTTCCGGTGATCAGAACCGCGCGGGACGGCGAGCAAATGGAATTCGAGGCAAACGACTCGGTGAAGCGGGTGCCGTCGCGGGCCAGCCGATCGATTTGCGGCGTCTGCATGAGCCGGCTGCCGTAGCAGCTGACGGCCTGCCGCCCGAGATCGTCGGCCATGATGTACACGATATTGAGCCGGGCCGGCGTGCTCGCGACCGCCGCGGCAGTCGCAAAACCTGCCAGCGCGAAGAGCCGCACGAGAACGTTTTTCATTGGTTGGCGAACTGGGAGGGACCGCACTCGCGCGGCGTCACTGCTTCCGCTCCAATCGAAGACCGACGCCGCTGTGCGTGGCGACTGCGAAATCGAGCGTGAACTCACCGCGTTCGAGCGAAGACGGCGGGCTGCAGGCTGCGCTCAACGCGCGTTGGCGCCCGTGCGCCGCGGGTTTTCCGCTCAGCCGAACGTTGACGCTGCGGTCGGGCGCCGCGGAGCGGGCGGAACCGGTGCTTCCCCTGCGCTCAGTCCCCGAAGCTCTCGCGCCAGTTCGAAACGCCGTAGATGGTCTCGAGCCCGCTGAAGGTCAGTCGCCGCAAATTCAAATCGTAATGCACCGTGGGCGCAGAACCGGAGAAGACGACTTTCTTGGCGATGAGCGCGCCATAGATCGTCGAGTTGCCCAGCACGTTGAACTGGCCGTAGGGCGTGTAAATCACACCGTGGAGCGGCACCGCCGTGTTCATGTCGGGCGCGGTCAGCGTATTGGTGCCATAAATGACCACCCGCTTCGGGTCATTCGTCACGTTGTTGATTCCGTTGCCGTAAATCGCGATGTCGCCGGCCGCGAAAACCTCCAACGTGCCATTCGTGGTGACGTCAATCGACGGGGTCCCGCCGTTCAGCCCGATGTAGAATGCACCCGTCACGACAAGGCGCACCGGGCCGTTCACGGTGATCTTGGTGGTGCTCGTCAAATTCAACCCGCTCGAGTAATAGATGGCGGGCACCGTGTCGGTCGGCGAACCGAGCGTAACGGTCGTGCCGGCGGCCGGGTTGGCCAGGACTGTGCCGCCGCCGCTGATCGCGCGAATCGGAATGACCGGCTGGAACGGGCTGGCGCTGATCCGGCTCGGATCGATCCGCGTCGTATCCGGAGTCGTGGGACCAATCAGCTTTCCGCTCGTGCTATAAGACGGGCCGGTGGCGTAATTCGAAGCGGCGTAGCCTTTGACGACCGCATTGGTGAGTTGAATGGTGGGTGTCGATCCCGCCGGGGCCTGGGAGGCGACAATCGCGGAA
>Ga0209514_10004203_pt1 | contig 19634 bp, 19 predicted proteins | sample Subgrocontami58m_FD_187452 | JGI IMG/M metagenome (GOLD analysis project Ga0209514, IMG submission 187452) | Subsurface groundwater microbial communities from S. Glens Falls, New York, USA - GMW37 contaminated, 5.8 m (SPAdes) (version 3) | ecosystem: Environmental > Aquatic > Deep subsurface >...
TGGAAACGGTGCACCGGCACCTTTGCGAAACGCATGGGGTGGGGGCTTGTTCCGGTCGGGAACGCGTTCGGGAAGTCCGCACTGGAAGCAAACGCACCGGGCCTTGGACGACGCTCGCATGGTTGCAGCCATCTGGTTGGCAATGGAGGGAAAGGGATATAGTAAAAAATGAAAGATATATCGCCGTAGGGGGCTGGGTGAAGTCCTCCCCCTTTGGAAAAAGGGGATTAAGGGGGATTTGTAACGAGTAATTCATCCTGAGTCGCAAGTCTGCCAAATTGTTGCAGGAATGATTGGTGTGCATCCAAAGCATAAAGAACTTCAGGGGAAAATTGATGATCTCGTAAAAAGTAGTCACCCCGGTGAAAACCGGGGTCCAGTGACGTGATAAGTTATTGAAAACGCTGGATTCCGGCTGGAGTTTATCCCCGCGGGGACCGGAATGACCTCATGAGAAAATTTTGGACTTTTTACGAGTTCATCAAAATCGAGTTGATGGAGAAAAAGTACGATCATCAGTTCAAGATCTTTTCGACGCTATCCATGAGCTAATGGCGCCACCAGTCAAGCCGCGCCGGAAAATCGGTTACCAAGGGAAGGACGGATAGATCGACAGGAAACTACCGGACCGGTAGGGGAAGACAAGTTTCCCCCTTTGGCAAAGGGGGCAGGGGGATTTTAGAGCACAAACGACTGAAAGCATAGCGGAAAACAAGAGGCATTCCCATGGCAAATGAAGCTCAGAAGACCGAACACTCCGGCCCGAAGAAAGGGCGTGGCGCTTACTGGGGCCGGAAGAAGACGGCCAAGGATGAATCCAACCGGGTGCGGAGGGAGATGGATAAGTCGGAAGAAAAACCGAAGTCCGAGGAGTGAGAGACCGGAGACATAATGCGGAAGCCAGAGGTATATGACCGGATCGGGGACATGATGCAGGATTGCAAAGCAATCCGTTTCGTATCCCCAGAATCAAACATGAATCGCATCATGCCACCGGATCGGTGGCAGCCGCTGGAGGATCATCTCAAACATGTGGCCGAACTAACCCGTTCTTTCGCTGACGAATTCGGGACGGGAGATTGGGGATACCTGGCCGGTCTATAGCATGGTCTGGGGAAATGCTCTGCCTCGTCAACGAAGAGAACAGCGAGGAGTGTTTGAAAATTGAGGAGCCAAGGCGTGCTTAAATACATAGCCCATAAAAATCAGGCACTTCATGAACACCTTGAAGGCGTCGCTGAACTTGCTAAAATTCATGCTGAAAAAATCGGTATGGGAAATTACGGCGAACTGCTGGGACTTCTCCATGATTTGGGGAAATATAGTACGGAATTTCAAAGGTACATCACGGATGCGATAAAAAAGAATGATCCACAGTTTAACCCGGACGAAGATGAGGATTTTGAAGACCCGGCAGGAAAGAAAGGCAAGATCGACCACTCTACCGCTGGCGCCCAGTTTCTTTCCTACGAAAAAGGTTCATCCAATGCTCATAAAATGCTCAATCAGTTTCTCTCCCTTTGCTTGGTCTCACATCACTCAGGGCTAATCAATTGTTTAACGACTGACAACAACGGAACCTGGGATTCCTACTCAAGGCGGTTATCAAAGAACGACAACAAAACTCATCGGGAGGAAAGTGCCAAGAATATTGATAAGCATATACTCGAAAGAATAAATACTATTCTCGCAGACAAGTTTTTTACAAAGCCATTTGAAGCAAAGTGCCGGGATATTGTTAGTGCTTCTCCAGAGACAAACCCTCTTGCAACGGTTGCGCAATTCCAATTTGGTTTGCTTGCGAGGTTTCTATTCAGTACGCTCATTGACGCTGATAGACAGGATACGGCTGATTCAGAGAAACCCAAAACGGCTCGGCATCGTCAACAGGGGAAGTATCGTACCTGGGATATTTTGATTGAGCGACTTGAAAACAAGTATAAAACCTTTGAAACAAAAAATCGTGTGTATGAAATTCGCAAAGAAATATCTGCGCATTGTCTTCATGCCGCACAGCGACCGAAGGGATTGTTCACTTTAACCGTTCCAACCGGTGGAGGGAAAACTCTTGCAAGTCTTCGCTTCGCTTTGGGTCATGCGGAAAAACACCACATGGACAGAATAATCTATGTCATCCCTTTTACATCAATCATTGATCAAAATGCGCAGGTCGTGCGGGAAATCCTTGAACCGAAAGAGTGTCTTAAAGATACGGGTAAAATTGTTCTTGAACACCATTCAAACATCGGCTCCGATGTGCAAAGCTGGAAAGAAAAACTCCTGACTGAGAATTGGGATGCACCGGTTGTCTATACCACAATGGTTCAATTACTGGAGGCTCTTTTCGGTGCGGGAACCCGTGGTGCAAGGCGGATGCACCAGTTGGCGAAGGCTGTTATTGTTTTTGATGAAATTCAAACACTGCCAATAAAATGCGTCCATCTCTTCAACAATGCGATCAATTTTCTGGTTAATCACTGTGGAAGCACTGTTGTTCTCTGCACCGCTACACAGCCGCTTTTGGGTTTGGTCGATGAAAAGAAAGGTACCCTTGAACTGTCTGAAAAGAATGAACTTATGCCCGATGTCGGCAAACTCTTTGTCGATTTAAAAAGGGTTCGTGTTCATGACTGTCGTAAATCGCCTGGTTGGACTTATCCGGAGATAGCGGCGCTTGCGATTGGACAGGTCAAGGAGAATGGAAGCTGTCTTGTCGTAGTCAATATGAAGAAGGCCGCCCGCACCATTTTTGAGGAAGCTAAAAAAGACGGGTTTGAGGTTTTCCATTTGAGTACGGGAATGTGCCCCGCACATCGAAAACAGGCACTCAAAACGATTCGCCAGAAGCTTGATGACGAAGAGCCGATTCTCTGTGTCAGCACGCAACTAATTGAGGCTGGGGTAGATGTAGATTTCCGATCGGTTATCCGTATGCTTGCCGGGCTTGACTCTATTGCGCAAGCTGCGGGCCGGTGCAACCGCCACGGTAGCCCGGAAATAGGCAATGTCTTTGTTGTTAATCCCGCCGAAGAAAAACTTGATTACTTGAAAGACATTGCAGTTGGCAAAGAAAAATCAAATCGTGTCCTTGATGACTATAAGTCCGATCCGTCAAAATACGACAGCGACATCATCGGCCTGAAGATGCTGGAATGGTACTATCAGAATTACTTCTATAAACAGAAAGAAGAAATGGTATACAAAGTGTCGGCGAGAGAATGTGGGCGAGATGATACTTTACTTAGCCTTCTTTCGACCAATGCTTTAGCACTTATAAGAGAAGATTTGAAAATGAATGTCCTTCGGCAATCCTTTATGACCGCGGCCAAACTTTTCAAGTCGATTGATGCACCGACACGAAGCGTTATTGTTCGTTATGGCGATGAAGGAAAAGAATTGGTCAATCAGCTTTGTTCTGCATTTGAAGTGGAAAAACAATATGCTCTGATCAAAAAAACACAGCAATACTCAGTCAACCTGTTTCCCTATGAATTTGAAAAGTTGGCAGAACAGAATGCATTTTATCGAGTGCAGGAAGAGACTGAGATATTCTATCTTGACGACAAATATTACAGCGAACAATTTGGAATTTCCATGGAACCAATAAACAAGGAGGGGTTCTTATATGTTTGAAACTGCAAAGAACAGCATCGAATTCAAGCTCTGGGGGCGCTTCGCGCTTTTTACCGATCCGCTTACCAAAATCGGTGGCGAGAAATGTTCGTATCACCTTCCGACCTACGAGGCGCTGAAAGGTGTCTGCAAATCAATCTACTGGAAACCTACGATAATCTGGGTGATTGATGCAGTGAGGGTGATGAAGCGGATTCGCACACAGACCAAAGGAACAAAGCCGCTTGAATTCAGCGGCGGAAACACGCTTGCGATTTACACATTCCTTTCTGATGTGGAATATCAGGTGCGGACTCATTTTGAGTGGAATGAACACCACGAAAAATTAAAGGAAGACCGCATCGACGGCAAACATTTTGCCATTGCAAAGCGGGTGCTTGAGCGGGGCGGAAGGCAGGACATTTTTCTCGGCACTCGCGACTGTCAGGGATATGTAGAACCGTGCGTCTTCGGCGAAGGTGAAGGTGCTTATGATGGGGATGATGAAATCGGCTATGGGCTGATGTTTCATGGGTTTGATTATCCCGATGAAACGTGTACCGACAAAGACGAGTTATACGCCCGGTTCTGGTATCCAACACTCAAAAAAGGGGTGCTGACTTTTGACCGACCGGAAAAGTGTGCGCATAAGAAGTTTGTGCGGAAGATGGACCCAAAGACTTTTGGTGTCGGAAATGTAAAATCGGTGGAGCTTGAGGCCGAGGAACTGGGGGTGGTGGAATGAGTTGGATACAAAAGTTGTATGAGACTTATGAATCTTGTTCAAGCGGGACACCTCCCGATAATCCTAACCCGATATCGCACACAACCCAAATGGCACACATTGAGATTGTTATCGACGATCAAGGTAATTTCCGCCGAGCCAAAGTGCTTGAGAACAAAGCAGAACAAAAGACTTTAATTCCATGTACGGAAGAATCTGGGGGGCGGTCGGGGAAAAAGCCTAAAAACCATCCGCTCTGCGATAAACTTCAGTACATCGCTGGGGATTTTGTCAGGTTTGGTGGAAATGTAACGAGTGGATTTGCAGAAAAGCCGTCAGAACCTTATGACAATCTTTTAGATACATTGGGCAAGTGGAAAGAATCGGGATTTAGCCATCCAATGGTTACAGCAATTTACAAATATCTAAAAAAAGGAACTGTTGTTGCAGATCTTGTTTCAGCAAGCATATTGCCGACGGTTTCCAATGGTATGGCAGTGTCGGAATCGTTTGAGGGAGATAAAAAGAGCGCCCCATTAATATTCCGGATACTACCGCAAGGACAAGTGCCAATGGATGCTTTTGTCCGCTTTCGGATTGAAGGAGACCTAACAGAAACGGCCACATGGGACTCCCCATCATTAAAAGAAGCTTGGATTTCATTTCATAAAAGTCTTCTTAAAACGGAAGGGTTTTGTGCTGTAACGGGAGAAGAAAAGGCAAAAATAGCAGACAGTCACCCAGCAAAGCTACGACATGATGCTGACAAGGCCAAGCTCATTTCATCAAATGATTCCACTGGATTCACATTTAGAGGGAAGTTTTTAACCGCCGAACAAGCGGCAGGAGTTTCTTTCGAGGTTACGCAAAAAGCTCATAGTGCACTGCAATGGCTTATTCGCAGGCAGGCATTTCGAAGCGGCAACCAAGTCTTTATCTCTTGGGCAACAACAGGGAAACCAATTCCCGATCCCTGCGCCAACACCTGGGATTTCCTCGGTGATGAGTTTCAAATAAACGATACTTCGACTTCACAAACCGGGGATGTCGGGCAATCTTTTGCGCTTCGCTTCAATAAGAAACTTGCCGGATACAAAGCCAACATTTCCGACACGGAAGACATTGTCGTAATGGGTTTGGATTCTGCGACACCGGGGCGCATGGCGATAACCTTTTATCGGGAATTGAGCGGTTCTGAATTCCTTGCTCGTGTAGAAAAGTGGCATTCCGATTTCGCATGGTTCCAAAATTTCAGCAAGGATACGAAATTTATTGGGGCTCCGTCCCCCAAAGACATCGCATGGTGCACATATGGGAAAAAAGCAGAAGGGAAAAACGGCATTAAACTTCTCAATGCCACCGTAGAACGCCTTCTGCCTTCAATAATTGACGGCAGACCGGTTCCTCGCGATTTGGTTGAGCAGTGTGTCCGCCGTGCTTCAAATAGGATCGGCTTAGAACCATGGGAATTTGAAAAATGTTTAGGCATAGCATGTGCACTATATAAAGGATTCTACAATGAAAGGGGGTACATTATGGCTCTTGAAGAAGAGAGAAATACACGGGACTATCTGTATGGCAGGTTGCTTGCGGTGGCGGAGAAAATTGAATCAATGGCGCTTTACTTCGCCAACGAAAAGCGTGAGACAATTGCCGCACGGTTGATGCAAAGGTTCGCCGACAGGCCCTATTCTACCTGGCGTACAATTGAGACGAGCCTTACGCCATACAAGGCCCGAATTAAGGCAAAAGCACCAGGCTTACTCGCTGGCTATATCGAGTTGATTGATACAATCTGTTGTCAGTTTCAGACTGATGAATTCAAGCAGGATAGCCGCATGAGCGGGGAATTTCTATTATCCTACCATTGCCAGCGGAAATGGCTCCGTGAACACAAACGGGAAAAGGGTCAATGGGTATTAAAATCAGCCAACGCTGCAGACGATCAGGAAACAGATTCCGAAGAATAAACCAATTATAAAAGGAGAAATGTTTATGACTACGCTAAGCAAAAAAATCGATTTCGCAATTATCATGAGTGTGAAGAACGCCAACCCTAACGGAGATCCGTTAAATGGGAACCGCCCCCGTACTGATTACGAAGGCTTAGGGGAAATTACCGATGTTTGTCTAAAACGGAAAATTCGGGATCGTCTTGTTGAACGGTATGTCTCATTGAAGAATGAAGACGAAAAAAAAGGGCAGGCTGTCTTTGTCCAATCCGATGATCGAAAAATAGACGGTGAGACCAGTCTTCGAAATCGTGCAGAATCGGAAGCCAATGGCTTGGGAAAGAAAGTCTTTAGTGCAAATGCAAAAAAGGATGAAACCGCAAAATCAGCCTGTGCGAAATGGTTCGATGTTCGTGCATTCGGACAAGTATTTGCTTTCGGTAAGGGAAATGATGCTGATGGTGTATCTATCCCTGTTCGTGGGCCAGTAACTATTCAATCAGCCTTCAGTATTGAAGCGGTTAGTGTGTCGAGTACACAGATTACAAAGAGCGTTAGTGGCGAGGGCGATGGTTCCAAAAAAGGTTCAGACACCATGGGCATGAAACACCGTGTTGACAGCGGAATTTATGTCACTTACGGAAGTATGAATCCCCAGCTTGCTGAACGTACAGGTTTTTCGGATGAGGATGCTGCGGTCATTAAAGAGATTCTGCCCAAGCTCTTTGAAAATGATGCTTCCTCTGCTCGCCCGGAAGGAAGTATGGCTGTGCGGAAAGTTATCTGGTGGGAGCATAAACCCGGCAAGGTAGGGCAATACTCGTCTGCGAAAGTACATAAAACACTTATTGTCAATAATGATGGAAGTCACTCTTTTACAAATTTGGATGGCCTAAAACCACAAGAGATTGACGGTTTTTGAGACAAGTATGCCGAAAGATCAAGCATACATACCATGGACCATCTCCGGAAGAGAAGAAATGACCGACCAGCGCAAAGCTGATCCTTCATACCTCTCCACGGAGGTTACCGGGACCTGAAGGTGTGGAAAAAGACATGACCTATTCCGAAGATGACCTGATCCAGCTTTCCGCCCTGCAGCACATAGTGTTCTGTGAGCGCCAATGCGCGCTCATCCATATCGAGCAGACGTGGACGGAGAGTGGGCGCACTGCCGAAGGCCGGATTATGCCACGAGCGGCTGCCTAAGGAAAACATAGAACCCCAGATCGAGATATTGAAAGACCATGCCTATGAAAAAGAAGAAAGAGCAAACCCCAGTAACCAGCGAATTGATTCTGTACCAGACGGAGGACGGGAAAACAAAAGTTGAAGTCCGTCTTCAGGACGAGACTGTCTGGCTGAGTCAGAAGCTTATGGCTGAACTGTTTCAGACGTCCATCCCCAATATCAACATGCATATCAATAACATTTTTGAAGAAGGGGAATTGGCGGATGATTCAGTTATTAAGGATTTCTTAATAACTGCCGCAGACGGCAAGAACTATCAAACCAAATTCTTCAACCTCGATGTGATCATCTCCGTCGGTTATCGAGTAAAATCCCTGTGCGGCACGCAGTTTCGCATCTGGGCGACACAGCGGTTGCGGGAATACCTCATCAAGGGCTTCACCCTCGACGACGAGCGGCTCAAGCAGGCCGGGGGAGGCCGCTACTTCGACGAGTTGCTCGCCCGCATCCGGGACATCCGCTCCTCCGAAAAGGTCTTCTGGCGCAAGGTGCTGGACATCTACGCCACCAGCATTGACTACGCCCCCAATGCGGAGCTTTCCCGGCAATTCTTCGCCGCTGTCCAAAACAAGATGCACTGGGCCGCGCACGGCCACACAGCCGCTGAGATCATCCATGACCGGGCGGACGTCTCGAAACCGCACATGGGCATGACGACCTGGTCGGGAGAGACGCCTCGGAAAACGGATGCCGAAATCGCTAAGAATTATCTGAATGAAGAAGAACTCGACATCTTGAACCGGATCGTCAACATGTATTTGGATTTTGCCGAGCTTCAGGCGCTCAACCGCCGCCCCATGCACATGCGGGACTGGCTAGCGAAGCTGGATGATTTCCTCAAGTTCAACGAGCGGGACATCCTGATGGATACCGGGAAGATCAGCCATGATCAGGCGTTGGAAAAAGCGCACACCGAATACGAGCGATACCACAAGGAGAGAATCAACGAACCCTCCCCGGTGGAGCGGCGGTGCCTTGAGGCGATCCGGGAGGTCAAGCGGCTTGAAGAATCCAGAAAAGGCGGGCGTAAAAAATGAAGGATGGTTATAACTTATTGATAATGAATAACCTTTACCATATTTGCAAAATATGCTATGTATAATAAGCATAATTGGAATGTTGGAGGTTTAATCTTGCAATACAAAGAGTTACTGATGCCGTATAATCCGTGGTGGTCGGATGCCGACAGGGCGTTTGAGCATCTGCCGTTGTTCCAGCGTCCGATATTTGACGAAATCTTCTCCGGGTTTAAAGATGTACCTCAAATCATCTCCATAACCGGCCCCCGAAGGGTCGGCAAGAGCACGCTTATCAGGCAGATCATCAGAACATTGATTCGGGAAGGGGTGCCGCCGGAAAGGATCATCTATTACTCGATGGACGACCCGGCCCTCCTTCGTTCCGACATTGATCACGACAGGTTCTTTGACAGCCTGATGGACGAATCACGGGCGAAGGCCGGTGGCCGCCCGATCTATATCTTTTTAGACGAGATACAGCGTTTTGAACGGTGGGAGCTCTTCCTGAAAAAGTATTATGATCTCCATTACCCTGTCAGGTTCGCCGTATCCGGCTCTGCGTCATCCCCCATATTCAAAAAAAGCAGAGAGAGTCTTCTCGGACGCATAAAGGATTTTCACCTGCTGCCCTTTTCTTTCCGGGAATTTTTGTTGTTTCACAATAGCGGCAATCCCGCCTTGATCGGACGTCTTATCGAGATTTCCAAGACCGGCGAGGCGGTCATGGGGATGTTTACGAAACACCCAGTGTACGCTGATTTGGAAAAGGTGACCATACCGGAGATACCCCAGGATATTCGACAAAATATAGAAGAGCATCTTGCAAAATTTCTTTTGGAAGGCGGCTTTCCTGAAGTGTGGCGTCTGCCCGATTGGGAAACGAAACAGTCCTATCTTTTCGACAATCAGGTTGAGAAGGTCATTCTTGAAGACCTTGTCCTTGCAGTTGAATTGAGAAAACCAGAGATGCTCAAGCGGTTTTATATCTCGTTGCTTGAAAATCCCGGACGGGAAATTAACTTCCAGCAACTATCGTATGACCTCGGCATCAACCGCGCAAGCATCGAGAAATATTTCCCCCTGCTGGAAATGACCGACCTGATTCATCACGCCGAACGGTTCACCAAAAGCGCCATAAAGGCAAGGCGAGGCAATATCAAGTGCTACCTGATTGACCTTGCCCTGAGAAACGCTATTTTGCGGATTCAGGAAAGCCTGTTGCAGGACGCGCCGACGCTCGGTCTTTATGCCGAGAATCTCGTGTTTAATGCCCTTAAGAAATGGGAAGGCACGGTTTCCATAAGCTATTGGCGGGAAAAGAACGCGGAAGTTGATTTCATCGTACATGCCGGGGCGGGAAAATATCTGCCAGTAGAAGTAAAATACAAGGGAAATATCGGCGCCGCCGAATTGAAGACTCTCAGGAATTTTTGTGCAAGGCTGAGATGTTCCACCGGCATTGTTGTCACGAAAAACTGGGAGGACTTCGGTATGAAGAACAGGCTTTTTTACATACCTCTGCCTCATTTCCTTTTATTGTTCGATTAGGACACAGGTTGCATGGCGGAGATTAAGAAATCAGGGGAATAGGCAATAAATAAGGCAACAAGGGAGCGACCTGTACAGGCCAGAATATCTGATACAGCTTTCCGCCTTGCGGCACATGGTGGTTTTGCCCCCGTCAGTACGCCCTGCTCCATACCCGGATTTTTGGGGAGTCATGAAAGTGGAGGCAAGCAGTTATTATACAAGAATATCTTCTTGGAAAGGGTGTCGTTTAATGCCGCAATACTTGGAGGTTTGATAGCATGAAATCATTGGATCGCGATTTTCTTGAGCGTCAGTCTGTTCCGTTGGAGTTTGCCGGGACCTTGCGCCTGTTAGGTGAATATCGGGGTAAGCAGGAGCTGTACACACGGCAGACGCCCCAGGTATTGAACACCATGAAGCAGGTCGCCATTATTCAGAGCGCCGAATCATCAAACCGGATCGAAGGGATCATTGTCGAGGAGAAGCGCCTGAAGCCACTTCTGGAGAAAGAAGCTACCCCCAGAAATCGTTCGGAGGCTGAGGTTATCGGGTACAAGAATGTCCTGTCACGGATTCACACTGCCTATGAAAGTTTCAAAATTTCACCGGACACAATCCTGAAGATCCATCGCGATATGTTGAGCCATACCGATCTTCCCGCCGGGAGATGGAAGAATCGAGATAATACGATTGAAGAAAGACTTCCCGATGGTCGGTGGATAACACGATATGTACCGGTAACTGCCCGTGAGACGCCATACTACATGAACGAGCTATGCGTCATGTTTAACAGTTTGTGGGAAGAAGGCCGGATAGACCGCCTCCTGTTGATTCACGCTTTTGTACTCGATTTTCTCTGCATCCATCCATTTACGGACGGCAATGGACGCGTCTCCCGGCTGCTTACCGTGTTGATGCTTCATCAGAGCGGTTACAACGTGGGGCGATACATCAGCCTTGAGCGACTGATCGAGGATAGCAAGGAGAGCTATTACAGCGTCCTGAATCGTGCTTCAGAAAGGTGGCATGAAGGAGGGCATGCAATTCTTCCCTGGTGGCAGTTCAGCCTTGGTATTTTGATTGCTGCGTATAAAGAATTCGAAAACCGGGTGGGCATTATCCGCTCAAGTCGGGGAGCGAAAACAGCCTGGGTAAGAGATGCCATCGAGCAACTTCCCGAAGAGTTCGGCGTGGGAGAACTTGTCCATGCCTGTTCCGGGGTGAGCCGTCCCATGATTCGAATCGTACTTGAGGCGCTTCGTAAGGAAGGAAAGCTGGAAGTTCTGGGAACTGGTCGCGGGGCAAAATGGCGGAAACGCGATAATAACCAATAAACGTGATAATAAACATGATAACAACGGGGAATTAGGTAATAACAGTAAATATAGGCAATAAATTAGGTAACAAGTGACGACATGTACAGCACAGAAGACTTGATTCAGCTTTCTGCCTTGCAGCACATGGTTTTTTGCCCCCGTCAGTGCGCCCTCATCCATGTTGAGCAGATATGGACGGAGAGTGGGCGCACAGCAGAAGGCCGGATCATGCACGAACATGTGCATGACGAAAACCGTGAATCCCGGCGCGGCGTCCGGATCGACTACGGCGTGTCGCTACGCTCCCTCCGCCTGGGGCTGATCGGAAAGGCCGACGTCGTGGAGTTCCTCCGGCAGTCGGACGGTTCATGGCTTCCCTTCCCTGTGGAATACAAGCGAGGGAAACCCAAGGCGGACGACTGCGATAAGGTTCAGATTTGCGCCCAGGCAATCTGCCTGGAAGAGATGCTTGACGTTGCGATCCTGGAGGGGGCGCTCTTCTACGGCCAGACCCGCCACCGTCTCGACGTTGTCTTCGACGAGGCACTGAGGCGGGTGACGGAGGAAACGACCCAGCAAGCGCACGACCTCATCGCATCCGGCCGGACACCACCGCCGGGCTACGAGAAGCGGTGTGAAAGCTGTTCGCTGATAGCCGAATGCCTGCCAAAAGTAATTCAGAAACGGCGGTCGGTGAAGAGTTATCTGACACGTATTTTAGGTGAGCCATGAAAAAACATCTCAATACTCTATTCGTCACAACTCAGGGGGCCTATCTTGCCAAAGAAGGTGAGACAATCGTCGTCAAGGTGGAGAAGGATATCCGTCTCCGGCTGCCTGTCCATACCATCGGCGGCATCGTCTGTTTTGGCAATGTTTCATGCAGCCCCTTCCTGATGGGTTTCTGCGCGGAAAATGGTGTCGGCATCAGTTTCCTGACGGAACGTGGACGTTTCCTGGCAAGGGTGCAGGGGCCGGTGTCCGGCAATGTTCTGCTGCGCCGGGAACAATACAGACGCGCTGATGATCTAAAGGCTTCCGCGAAAATAGCCGGGGCCATCCTCACCGGGAAGGTCGCCAATGGCCGGACGGTTCTCCAACGGGCGCTCCGTGATCATGGAGAAAAGCTGGCAGCCGATCAAGTGAACTTTGCCGTACGGCGGCTCGGAAATTATCTCGAACAATTGGCTGATGATCGGCCGCTTGATGTTCTCCGCGGCTGTGAAGGCGATGCAGCTCACATCTACTTCAGCGTCTTTGACCACCTGATTGTGGCACAAAAAGAAGCATTTTCTTTTCAGGAGCGAAACCGCAGGCCGCCGCTGGATAATGTGAATGCCCTTTTGTCATTCATCTATACGCTGCTCGTGCATGACATCCGTTCGGCTTTGGAAGGCGTCGGTCTGGACCCTGCCGTGGGTTTCTTGCACCGCGACCGCCCCGGCAGACCCAGCCTGGCTCTTGATATTATGGAGGAGTTCCGGCCTTTTCTGGCGGACCGCTTAGCCCTTTCCTTGATTAACCTCCGACAGGTGCAAGGTAAGGGTTTCAACAAAGCGGAATCCGGTGCGGTCATGATGTCCGATGACACGCGTAAAACCGTCTTGGTTTCCTATCAGGAGCGAAAACAGGAGGAAATTATGCACCCCTTTCTGGAGGAGAAGGTAACCATTGGTTTGTTGTTCCATACTCAGGCGCTGCTGATGGCGCGTTATCTGCGGGGCGATCTTGACGGATACCCGCCGTTCATCTGGAAGTAAAGGGGGGCGCTATGCTAGTGCTTGTCAGTTATGATGTTTCAACCGTCAGTGGAGCAGGACCTCGACGTTTGCATCGCGTGGCTAAAGTCTGTCAAAATTACGGACAGCGGGTGCAATATTCCGTCTTTGAGTGCATTGTCGATCCGGCGCAATGGGTGGTTTTTCGCCAAAGGCTAATTGATGAAATTGAGCCCAAGGAAGACAGTCTGCGATTTTACTTTCTTGGGGCCAATTGGAAACGGCGCATTGAACATATCGGCGCGAAGAAAGCTATAGATCAGGAAGGACCGTTGATAGCTTGACAGTGGTTGCGCGAACCCCCTGTTCGCATGATTTCCCGGGGGTGTTCGCGTTAGTGATAATATCCTGATATTAAAACACTTTTTACAATGCTCTTTGGCAATAGAATATTGGAAGGACTTTACAAAGGCATATACGCGGAATTTACAGAAATTTATTCATATTGTTATAAAGTTACGTGTAGTTGGTCGCCCCCTCGCACGGGGGCGTGGATTGAAACCAGGATGCAGAGGCGTCTGAATTGATAGCGGAGGTCGCCCCCTCGCACGGGGGCGTGGATTGAAACTCTTTATATATATATGACAGTAGGTGTATCAATCGTCGCCCCCTCGCACGGGGGCGTGGATTGAAACTGGATCATTATTTTGGTTGACGGATGATCGTGATGTCGCCCCCTCGCACGGGGGCGTGGATTGAAACATTGTGAGAGCCAAAATTACAGGGTGGAATTGAGTCGCCCCCTCGCACGGGGGCGTGGATTGAAACTCGCCGGGTTTCTTAAAGATTAGAACCTGATCTATGTCGCCCCCTCGCACGGGGGCGTGGATTGAAACATGTTGATGAATGGGGACAGCTCAGAGCGCCTTGGTCGCCCCCTCGCACGGGGGCGTGGATTGAAACCGTGGTGCAGGCGGCGGTGGCCGCACGCTTGGAAGTCGCCCCCTCGCACGGGGGCGTGGATTGAAACGGCGACCTGGGCGTCAGCGCCGGGACATTAAAAAGTCGCCCCCTCGCACGGGGGCGTGGATTGAAACTACGAAATCGGCTAACGATGTGGTGGTGTACAATGTCGCCCCCTCGCACGGGGGCGTGGATTGAAACGTCGGTTACCGGGTCTATGCCGATCGGGTAAAGAGTCGCCCCCTCGCACGGGGGCGTGGATTGAAACAGCAGATGAATTCAAAATTGTCCCGGTTGCTAAGGTCGCCCCCTCGCACGGGGGCGTGGATTGAAACGAGTTTGACGAAAACGTAGACAAGCTACTTGGCTGTCGCCCCCTCGCACGGGGGCGTGGATTGAAACATAATATTACCCCTCCCCCTCCATGTACTCGTTAGGTCGCCCCCTCGCACGGGGGCGTGGATTGAAACCCCTTGATACTTACTCGCCCCTCCAGCTCATAACTGTCGCCCCCTCGCACGGGGGCGTGGATTGAAACGTTCCACCGGGTCGCCCCCTCGCACGGGGGCGTGGATTGAAACTTGGTAACAGTAACCCCTTCGGTATGTGCTGCCGGTCGCCCCCTCGCACGGGGGCGTGGATTGAAACTTGCTATAACTCCTACCCTGTTGGAAGTAAGGGAGTCGCCCCCTCGCACGGGGGCGTGGATTGAAACTCGACAAGAAGAACATGGCTATACTGGAAACCATGTCGCCCCCTCGCACGGGGGCGTGGATTGAAACTTTGGGATTTAATCGGGAGACAAAACGGTACGGGTCGCCCCCTCGCACGGGGGCGTGGATTGAAACGTCGTCAACTTTGAACCCGAACTCCATAGGGAACGTCGCCCCCTCGCACGGGGGCGTGGATTGAAACAAAAAAGGGTAGTAGATAATACAATGGAGAAAAAAGTCGCCCCCTCGCACGGGGGCGTGGATTGAAACTGGAATGTATGTGGCAATGGCCAAACGGTGCATATGTCGCCCCCTCGCACGGGGGCGTGGATTGAAACAGAATCCTAATCATAAAGCATTCGGACAATTGAGGTCGCCCCCTCGCACGGGGGCGTGGATTGAAACGGTATGTTCCCCGGCATACACTTCAGCTTATAGCGTCGCCCCCTCGCACGGGGGCGTGGATTGAAACCTTGATATATGCTTCAAATTTTAACATGATGGTATGTCGCCCCCTCGCACGGGGGCGTGGATTGAAACACATCATCCGCTTTCAGCACAGCCAGCCGAGCAAGTCGCCCCCTCGCACGGGGGCGTGGATTGAAACGTTGATCCACTCGCCCCAACAGAAGCGGGCATAGTCGCCCCCTCGCACGGGGGCGTGGATTGAAACATCCCAGGTTACGCCGTAGAATTGCTGGACTCTAGTCGCCCCCTCGCACGGGGGCGTGGATTGAAACCCGATATTCCCGATCATGCGCCGGTATAGTGTACGTCGCCCCCTCGCACGGGGGCGTGGATTGAAACGCAGCCCCGTCATGCCCGTGATACGCAATACCTGGTCGCCCCCTCGCACGGGGGCGTGGATTGAAACACAATACGGAAGTTTTGATCAACAAAACAGACGGTCGCCCCCTCGCACGGGGGCGTGGATTGAAACAACACCCGACAATTACCATACCGGTGGGAAAATGTCGCCCCCTCGCACGGGGGCGTGGATTGAAACTTGGCTGTCAAAGCTGTTGAACGCTGTCAATAGCTGTCGCCCCCTCGCACGGGGGCGTGGATTGAAACCCGGCAAAGCATCGTGTGCTCCTAATTTGCCAAGTCGCCCCCTCGCACGGGGGCGTGGATTGAAACATTGGCTCGACAAAGAATCGGCTCAGGATTTTAAGTCGCCCCCTCGCACGGGGGCGTGGATTGAAACGAAGCCGATTCCGACAGCGCCGGCCATGCCGACCGTCGCCCCCTCGCACGGGGGCGTGGATTGAAACCTCCTTGTTATTCCGGGCCGACGAAAGCGATTTTCGTCGCCCCCTCGCACGGGGGCGTGGATTGAAACTCAACTGGCGCGAAGCTGCTGAGTTTATTATCATGTCGCCCCCTCGCACGGGGGCGTGGATTGAAACTGGCTTGCTTGATCGGATAGGAGTTGACCCTTCTGTCGCCCCCTCGCACGGGGGCGTGGATTGAAACCACTTTACCCTCCCATGTAATGCCGCGTGCGGCATGTCGCCCCCTCGCACGGGGGCGTGGATTGAAACGCATATAGCGCAGCGTTACTCGAAAAGGTGATGCGGTCGCCCCCTCGCACGGGGGCGTGGATTGAAACCGTTGAATCCGGGAGAATTATTTTGCTTGCTCACGGTCGCCCCCTCGCACGGGGGCGTGGATTGAAACAGCCACGGGTACGGGAATTGCAGTAATGCCTATGTCGCCCCCTCGCACGGGGGCGTGGATTGAAACGGCACTTAAAGCCGCGATCTCTTGGTTTGCAGAGGTCGCCCCCTCGCACGGGGGCGTGGATTGAAACTGAAGTCAGTCAGGTCGCCCAGGAGCTTGACGCGTCGCCCCCTCGCACGGGGGCGTGGATTGAAACGACAAATAGACCTCTTGTGGTGCCTGCCGTTAAAGTCGCCCCCTCGCACGGGGGCGTGGATTGAAACATAACAGTTTGTGTAGGCGTTAGCCCTCATAAAGTCGCCCCCTCGCACGGGGGCGTGGATTGAAACATCGAAACAGAAAAACGGAGTGTAGCAGTTAAGGGTCGCCCCCTCGCACGGGGGCGTGGATTGAAACAACCGGCTCCATAAAAATATCACGGATATAATGTCGCCCCCTCGCACGGGGGCGTGGATTGAAACTCTCCTGATACACGAAGGGCTTCACGGGCATCGAGTCGCCCCCTCGCACGGGGGCGTGGATTGAAACGGCATCGGCTTTGATCAGATCGTGGCGCACCCGGGTCGCCCCCTCGCACGGGGGCGTGGATTGAAACAGTTCATATTCCTGCGCCCAGGCGTCCTCATCGTGTCGCCCCCTCGCACGGGGGCGTGGATTGAAACACCTTACCCTTGCGTGGATTGTCGCTATATTAATTGTCGCCCCCTCGCACGGGGGCGTGGATTGAAACGGCTTCGACGTAAGGACGGTCGAAGGCCAGGTAAGTCGCCCCCTCGCACGGGGGCGTGGATTGAAACTTAGCAAAATCAACAAGTTCTTTTGTGCAACTGAGTCGCCCCCTCGCACGGGGGCGTGGATTGAAACATATGACTTTTAACGGCTAACTCAGGATCATAGGGTCGCCCCCTCGCACGGGGGCGTGGATTGAAACGTATAATCCATGGACAAAATGGCGGCCCGCTCTGTCGCCCCCTCGCACGGGGGCGTGGATTGAAACATATTCTCAATGAGAAAGGCCCGGCCGGGGCGGGGGTCGCCCCCTCGCACGGGGGCGTGGATTGAAACAGGGACATGATGTCCGGAGAGGGACCGGAGGAACTGTCGCCCCCTCGCACGGGGGCGTGGATTGAAACCCGTTCGGCGGCGATTAAGGCCATAGCCAACGCCGTCGCCCCCTCGCACGGGGGCGTGGATTGAAACGCTGCCGGCGGCGTCATCCAGCCGGTAAACCACGTCGCCCCCTCGCACGGGGGCGTGGATTGAAACGGGTTGTCCTTATCCTCAAGCACCACATCCCCGGTCGCCCCCTCGCACGGGGGCGTGGATTGAAACAGGGGAATATCGAGCCGGTCGCGGCAAATGGCGAGTCGCCCCCTCGCACGGGGGCGTGGATTGAAACGTCATAGAACTGGCGGTCAATCGATGCCTGGTTCTGTCGCCCCCTCGCACGGGGGCGTGGATTGAAACCTTGGTAGTGGATCGAAACGAACGGCAGCCTTAAGGTCGCCCCCTCGCACGGGGGCGTGGATTGAAACTATGAAGATAAAATCATAGAGCTAAAAGAACTCCGTCGCCCCCTCGCACGGGGGCGTGGATTGAAACATACGAGATATGGCGGGCGCTACTTTGATGTTTATGTCGCCCCCTCGCACGGGGGCGTGGATTGAAACCATGCACGAGACGACACCAAGCTATTAAAGCTTTGTCGCCCCCTCGCACGGGGGCGTGGATTGAAACATTAAAGGAGGATCAAATGCAGTTAGCCAAGCGATGTCGCCCCCTCGCACGGGGGCGTGGATTGAAACCCGCCGCAGATAGTTCCCCAATGGTCGGCGCCAGTCGCCCCCTCGCACGGGGGCGTGGATTGAAACTTTGACATCCTGGGCGGTGAGCGAGTGAGCCCAGGTCGCCCCCTCGCACGGGGGCGTGGATTGAAACGCCCGGTCCCGGCGATTTGCAGATCGGGCAAAAGGTCGCCCCCTCGCACGGGGGCGTGGATTGAAACTGGCGTGTATTAGGCGCGCTATGGCCTGCACCTGGTCGCCCCCTCGCACGGGGGCGTGGATTGAAACCAGTCATTGTTTGATTTCCTTTCTGTAAATTGTGTCGCCCCCTCGCACGGGGGCGTGGATTGAAACAGGCGATCGATTGCGACTGATACCCGTGTCCCTGGTCGCCCCCTCGCACGGGGGCGTGGATTGAAACATCCTTTTTAATGGCCTCTGTTGTAGGTGAAATAGTCGCCCCCTCGCACGGGGGCGTGGATTGAAACCAAACTTTTGACGACACCGGCAAGAATAAAAAAGTCGCCCCCTCGCACGGGGGCGTGGATTGAAACTTCGAAGTCGGGACAAAATCCCGACAGTGTCGGGTCGCCCCCTCGCACGGGGGCGTGGATTGAAACAAGTCATACACAAGTCCAACGGAGAGAAAACCTAGTCGCCCCCTCGCACGGGGGCGTGGATTGAAACTAAACGGCTGACCGCTGGTTCCCTGGGGATCAACGTCGCCCCCTCGCACGGGGGCGTGGATTGAAACATTGCTATTGGGTTGTTAAGGATTTGCCCCTGGAGTCGCCCCCTCGCACGGGGGCGTGGATTGAAACAGCGCCGATGGTGATTAGATTCGACCAATAACATTATTTTGCAATTGACTTCTTTTATTACCTTGTGACATAAGTCGCGCATATCAGATCGGGAGGGATTTATGTCAATAAGCGAAAATTTAGTGCACTTGGATGATGCCAGTTATGAAAAACAGATCAGCAATTCAGAACGTCCTGTTTTGATAGATTTCTGGGCGCCTTGGTGCGGGCCATGTAAGGCTATTGGGCCTGTCATCGAAGAGCTGGCCGAAACGTTTAAGGACCGGGCGGTTATTGCCAAGATTAATGTAGATGAAAACCAGAAAGCAGCTTTGGCTTACGGGGTTAGAAGCATCCCTACCATTATCTTATTCAAGGGTGGCAAAGTTCTGGAGACGATCATCGGTGTGGTGCCCAAAGCACGCTTGGAAGAACTTATTAATACGGCTTTGGCAAATAATTAGCTGAGACAATGATATTTCCGCAAATATTAAAAGCCCGATATTATACCAGCACTTTAAGGAAGGAATTGTGTTTTTGAAAAAAACAACGCTTCTTGCAGCATTGAT
>Ga0209514_10004206_pt1 | contig 19619 bp, 28 predicted proteins | sample Subgrocontami58m_FD_187452 | JGI IMG/M metagenome (GOLD analysis project Ga0209514, IMG submission 187452) | Subsurface groundwater microbial communities from S. Glens Falls, New York, USA - GMW37 contaminated, 5.8 m (SPAdes) (version 3) | ecosystem: Environmental > Aquatic > Deep subsurface >...
TTTGAGCTTGATGTTGTAGTTTTTATTTTTTGTATCTCTTAAGGTATATACCAATTATTTTTTTACTTCCTTCTCCGATTTTTATTTTGCTTCCAGTTTTATAAAATGCAATATTTTTTATTTCATGACTAGGTTTTGGTATTCCTTCTGACTCAATCAAAAACACTTTAGAATGATTTCTTATTAATCTACCCCTATGGTCGCGCCATTTTATTCCAATATCCTTAAAAAGATATTTAATTTTCTTAGTCTTTAATGTAGTTTCTTCATAAAGCTCCCGGATTGCCGCATTTTTTCTATTTTCCCAAGATTTCGCACCACCGCCTGGAAGAATAAAGGTATCTCCTCCTGCCACAACTAAAATTCCCTTTTTAGTGTCTACAATTGCTACACCCTTTCTTCTTTTGTCGCTCATATTATTTTATAAAGAAAACCAATTTATTTATTAAGTTATCGTTCTTTTTTTCTCGATTATTAAAATCCTGAAATTTTTGTTTCAGCTATCGAAAATAAGCCATTGCTATTTTATACATTTGTAATTTTTATGTTTGGCAATCTTTAAAGATTTTTATTTTATATAATCCTCACAAAACCACAACCACCCCAATAATCAGAAGATTCAAAAGCCAGTAAGATGCGTTGAGGATATAGAGTTTAATTGGCTTGTTTTCCCAGAGGACGCTGCCGAGGAGGGTGCTTGAGGCGTAGAAGCCGAGCCAGAGCAGGACTGCGATTTCTGCGGATTTTGTGACTGATGTTATGTACATTCTGTTTAATATTGTTGACAGGACGAATGCGGTTATTAGCGTTCCGATGAAATTTACAATGAGAAGTTTAGCCATGCCTTTTTGTTTTGCTTTTTTCTTGTCTATATCTTTAAACCCCATTAATCTTGCCCATGTTTTTCCGAATAAGGGTCCGTACCAGAGAGCGCCGAATATGAATGAGATTATTGTTGCGGTGATTATTTCTATTGAGCCCATTGGATAATTAATTGTTTGAGATTTATATAGGTTTGTTTTAAAAGACTTAATTAGATTTAGCCATTTATTAATATAATTTTTTGGGTAAATGGAGGGTTATTATTGATATTAATCTTGGAGGATGGTTGAAATATATCAAGCGATAGTTTTAATAATTCTTTTATAATTTTAGAATTGTGCGGAGATGCCGGCTGAAAGACTGAAGTCTTAGTGCCGTCACTCCTTACTTCGTGCGGAGATGCCGGAGAGGTCAAACGGGACGCGTTAAGGCCGCGTTGGCTTAGTGCCTGCTAAGGTTCGAATCCTTATCTCCGCATATTAGTTGAAGGATTAGATTTTGATAATTCTTGCATTGCTGGTTATTGACGTTACCTTTATTAACATGTATTGTCTATAATATATATTGAATTATATCAATGAAAGGAGGTGTGAAAATGGCTAAGAGATCAAGCGGAAACGGGCTTGGAGGATGGGCGTTTTTGATAGGAGTAATTCTCGCTGTTGTGTTTGGCGCACTTGATAATGTCGGCGGGGTGCTTTGGATACTTGTAGTAATTGGACTAATCGTCGGATTTTTGAATATTGCTGAAGAGGAGGCAAGCCACTTCTTGATGTCAGGAGCAGTGCTTATAATTGCCAGTGCTTTAGGCGGCGGAGCTGGAGTGATGAGTTCAATTGGAATTGTGGCTAATATCCTTGATGCTTTGCTTGCAATATTTGTCCCTGCTGTTATTGTGGTAGCTGTGAAAAATGTTTTTAGCGTGGCAAGGCATTAAAAAGTTTTATTTTTATTTTTTTATTTTTTTCTGAAAGGTTTTGGGATAATATAGTGAAAGACATAAATAATTGAGCAAAATTGTATGTCTTTCCCTTGATAGTCAAGGCGCAAATGCTCAATTTTCAGCGTCCTTGACTATATTAATGGGGGTATTGAGATTATTATGATTCATATATAATTATTAATATAAATTATAACGCAGGACTTAAATTTTTCCACGCTGTTTTTAAGTCCTGCGAATATAGCAAGAGACAGAGTGGGGAAATATTAAAGTCTCTTGCTATAAGTTGTGATCGTTTATAGCAATTCTTATATTTAGAGTAGTTTTTTAAAAGCTGAAAATATTTAGATATATGCCCGGATGGCACAATGGTACTGCGCGAGTCTCGAGAACTCGTTTCCGCAAGGATATCCCGGTTCGATTCCGGGTCCGGGCGTTTAATCAAAAAGTCTTTAATCCATTAGTTCGATACTTCTTTATGAAACTTTATGTGACTAGACATTGTCAATCTGTTGGAAACGCTAAAAAACTAATTGATGATAATTCAGCTCCTAATGGGAAAAATGATATGTTATCTGAAGAAGGAAAAAGACAAGCGGAAGATTTAGCTAAAAAACTTGAAGATTATAAAATTGATTTGATTATAATTAGTCTATTTAAAAGAACAAGAGAGACAGTTGAACCTTACCTTAAAACACACAAAATACCAGTAATTACTTCTAATTTATTGGGAGAGAGAAATGCAGGCATATTTGCGGGAAAAGATATAACAGCAATGAAATTATATTGCCAAGAACATAATATCTCTGATAGGGTGTCATGGAGACCAGAAAATGGAGAATCTATTTTTGAAGTTTATGAAAGATCTAAGAAATTTCTATCCTATTTGAGAAAAAACTTTAAAGGTAAAAATGTTTTAGTATGCGCACATACCAACTTCTTAAGATGCTTAGACATTCTTATTAAAAGAAAAGACATAATGGACTTTTATTTTGGTAAAGAGTTAAATCACGGAGACGTTAAAGAGTATCAAATTTAATAAGGGGTTTTATCAGGGATATAATATACCTGCATTTCGGTAAGTTTATATATTATTTTTGTTAAGAGTTGATATGAAGAGCAAAAATAATTTGGTTTATTGGGTTATTGGAATTGTGGTTGTTTTAGCGGTTGTTATTTTTGCTTTGAGGGGCGGTTCTGCCGGGGATTATGATGTTTTTGCGCAGTGTTTGACGACGAGCGGGGCTAAGATGTACGGGGCTTATTGGTGTCCTCATTGCCAGAATCAGAAAGAGTTGTTTGGAAACAGCTGGGATAAGATTGATTATATTGAGTGCTCTTTGCCTGGCGGACAGGGGCAGACGCAGGAATGCCAGCTTGCAGGAATTCAGGGATATCCGACATGGGAGTTTGGGGACGGGTCGCGGGTTTCGGGGGAGATGGACTTGAAGCAGTTGAGTTCTGTTAGTGGGTGCGGGTTAGAGTAGAGTAATTATTTGGAAGTAACAAATAGGAAGATTTATAAAGTCTATAGTTCGTTGAGAAAGTTATGGCTCAAGAAACTAAATATGGCATTATATCTGATGTGCACCAAGACCCAGGAATAGTTCCGGTAGCTATTGATCTCTTAAAAAGATTGGGGGCTGAAAAACTATTGGTAAATGGGGATATTGGAGAAAGACGAGCAACACTTCAAGATAGTCAAAGATATGTCGGATTTATTCTTGACTCTATTGGAAAAAGCGGATTAGAATCTTTTGTTCAGCCTGGAAGTCATGAAACATTACTCTCTTTTGGTCCTGCGTTGGATCATTTTGCAGGAAAATATTCAAACATAGTTGATGCTACAAAAAATTCAAAGGTTGAGCAAAGAGGGCATAGTTTAGTTTTCCTGCCTGGCTCTGATTTTTCATGCGGAGGAGAATATCAGATTGGAAATCATAGACAAATCCCAAGCGGAAGGTATGTTCGATTAGAAGAAGGAGGTTTAATGCAATTTGAAGATTTTAACCAATATGTTGCGGCACTTCAGTGTGGTCTTGCACAAGGAGCTATGCAATATGCAAATATGGGAGATTTACAAAAATTAGTAAATGATCCTGATAAAACCATCATGGTTTGTCATGTTCCTAGAAGATTTGATGATGTAGAAACTTGTGTTGATATGGCAGAGTTTGGAGATATTGAAAAAACATTCTTTGCAGATTTTGTTATTTATGAAGATGGTGACGAACAAGTTGTGATATATTATGAAGAAGGAAAATCCGGAATGATTCAGAAACCTAAATCTGTTAAGAGTATTGTGCGCGGTCAGATTTTTCAGGAAGGTTCTGTTTTCCCAATTGAAAGTGCTAAGAGATTTGTTAGTTACGGGGCTCCAGTTAAAATAAAAAGAGAAAATAGGGGAAATGAAGATCTAAAAACTCTCTATGAAGAATTGGGCATAAACAAAGCTGTGAACGGACATTTTCATGAAAGCGGACATAGAGCAAATGATAGAATGGGGCGCCATGTTCCTGAAGGAGATTTAGTTACAGAATTATTTTGGAATTCTGGTCATCTTGATGTTGGACAAACAGGGATACTTACTGTCGGGGATGGAAAGGTTAGTTATAAAAATATAAGACTTGAAGAGCATTTGAATTAAAAGGAAAATTATTTTCTATCGTCTTTAACTTTAGACAATGCAAATAAACCCAGAATTATAAAAAATGTGACTACTAATGTTGCTATTCTGTATCTGTAACTTCCTATTGAAATTAAGTTTGAGACTACTAATCCCCAGACTATTGGGCCGATGAATGACGAGGCTCTTTCTGCCAGGCCGAAATATGCGAATGCTAAATTGTGTTTTCCTTCGGGCGCGATGCATGACATGACTGAACGCGATACTGCCCAGTTTGAGCCGAACCAAAGACCCATGATAGTTGTTGAAACTACAAACAAAGTGAAGTTTGTGATAAATCCTATGAATGGCAGGATTACTATCCAGCCGAATAGGAGAAACATGAGTGTTCTTTTGTGGCCTAGCTTGTCTGCGATATAACCTGACAAACTGCCGCCGATTGCAGAGGTAATTAATATTCCCAATAAAATATATGTTTTTGTTGTGTCTGAAACTCCCCAGACTTGCTCAAGGAAGATTGGAAAATTGTTTGAAGCAGTTAAAATAGCGTCGTTAAATAAGAAGTAAGAGAGCAGGAAGAATCCTACACTTGGCAAAGAAAAAAGGAATTTGGTTTCTGCCAACATTTCTTTTATTCCGTGCTTGAATATTAATTTGTTTGATTCTTTTTTTGGTTCTTTGAAGAAGATAAGCATTGGAAGCGACAGGACAAAGAATGCTATTACTGAAGGCAGAAGAGTTTCTGCTCTTGCTATTGAGCCGAAAATGCTTAATTTCCCGACGGAAAAAGGCAGGGCGATTAATAATCCGACGAATTGTCCTAAATAATTTGCAGTTATGCCTAATCCAGAGATCATACCTCTTTTTTCGGGCTTTGATATGTCGTTAAGCAATGGTGTGTAAAATGTGAATGAAAGCAAATAAATGTAAAGTCCAAGTGTGAAAAATATGAGCGCGTAGATTTCTTTGTTGTAAATTGCTGACAAGGCGCAAGCGCTGTAAAATATTGCCGTGAAAATTGTTGTATATCTTAATCCTGTAATTCTTCTAAAATATTTGTCAAGATAAGTTCCTGTCAACGGCACTGAAAAGAGCAGAAGGAGCGCTGAAATTGTAAATGTTAAATTGAAATAAAAATCAGAGACACCTCTGTCAATAACGAGCCATTGGGCGAAATAAAGGAAGAAGACTATTGCTACCAAAGAGTTTGCGAAGTCATAAAGAACCCAGAGGAAGATGTTCTTTTTTGTCTGCATTTTTTATTTTAGTTGATGGATGTTATAATTGTTTTGGTTTGTCAACTTTTAAATAGGATGTGATTTTTTAATTTGGGGGCCTATAGTTCAGAGGTAGAATGTCTGGCTGGCAGTCAGAAGGCGGGAGTTCAATTCTCCCTAGGTCCATAGGGCTCGTAGTATAACGGCAGAATGCCTCTTTCGCGTGGAGGAGATCTGGGTTCAATTCCCGGCGAGTCCATAAACATTAATAGGAGTTTCTTTAGCGAAGCGAAAGGAATTTTGGAAGCCAAAGTGCAACGAGGTTTTCTGTTAATGCCTATTAAGTCCGTTGAGAGCATTAGCCTGAGAGTGCAACGTGTTAGTTGGCGAACTTTTTTAAGGTGGGCGTCGTTTATTATGTTATCTTTATCAAGTGGTCAATAACCGAAAGCTTTATAAATAATAGTATTCTATCATTTGTTAGGTAAATCAAATGAGCGAAAAAACAGAAACAAAGGCAATTAGGGTATCGTATACCAGCCCAGATACATATTGGCTTGATGTAGAAGGAAGACGAAGCATAACAATTAAAGATCACGGACCACATAGTTTACCTCAAGCTTTCAATTATGATGGGCTTGTTTATGGAGTTATAAGCCATTTACTGATGGATAGAGACCTGCCCCTTTACAGATTGGAGATTAAAGATGATGTTCCAATTGAACCAATGCAAAGAATGACTTTGGACGCATTAGTAGAATTACATAATCAAAAAAGAAGTCAAGAAATCGTCTTAGACGATGTGCGAAGAGCAACATACAAAGAAAGAGAAGCAGAATCAAGAAGTCTTGTTTAAGACGCCTGCTCGTTTCCTATAACTTCCTAAATCACAGATTTGGACTATTGCAACTCAATAAAAATTAGATTTAACATAGTTTTTTAAACCCTTTATTTATTTTATAGCCCTGTAAAATGGCAGTAAAAAATGTTTGGCATGATGTTGAGATAGGGAAGGGATCTCCGCAGATAGTCAATGCAATAATTGAGATACCGAAAGACGGACAGATAAAATATGAGTTTGATAAAGAGACGGGTTTGCTTAAACTTGACAGGTTTTTGTATTCTGCAATGCATTATCCGGGGGATTACGGATTTGTGCCTAAAACTTTGTGGAGCGACGGGGACCCGTTAGATATAATTATTTTGTCGGGAAAGCCGGTTTTTCCGATGACGCTTGTTAAAGCGAAGCCAATAGGAGTAATAAGAATGATTGACGGGAATGACGACGATGATAAGATTCTTGCAGTTCATTATTCTGACCCAAGATTCAAGGAAATTGAAAGCATAAAAGATGTGCCGAAACATATATTGGTTGAGCTGAAACATTTCTTTGAGACCTATAAAGAATTGCAGGGAAAGGAGTGCAAGATTTTGGAGATGCTTGACAAGGCGGAGGCGTATAAAATAATTGAGAAGGCAATTAATATATATAAAATGAAATTTGATATTGAGGGGTTTGAGAGAGGGGTTGTTAATGGGTATTAGATAATTATTATTAATTTACAAGGGGCTACATAATACAAAAGTTTATAAATGTTAACTTATGCTTATTTAGTATGGAAGTTAAATTTGATGTTGTAAGACCGAACCTATACTTTGTTGGAGATAATATTTATTTTGGTATTGACCCTTCTGATGTTATTCCTGTGAGTAGGACAATTGATGAAGTTGTTGGAAAACATATAGGGGTTCTGAAAGTTCAGAAATTTGACTTTGAAGCCATTGTATCTGGAAAAGCAGAGAAGTCTGCAACAGGATACGATACTCTATTAAGCAGATATTTAAATGCTGTTGCAGAAAAAAATCCTACACATTTTGGAATAACCTCTTCTGAAGCTAACTTATTTGGTTTAAGATATATTATTGATGCTCAAACACAAGAAGAGACAAGGAGTATTCATGAATGGAGAAATCTCCAAAGAGGTTTGGTTAATCCTGATGACACTTTTGATAGAATGGAAAGAGATTCTCCGGTTATATTAGATAGAGAAAGAACATTAGAAAAAATGAGAAAATTATATCAAGAATTGGATTCAAAAATGCCTGAAAATTATGCAGACTTATTTATTACTGTTGGCGAGCTTCCTGCTGCAGAACATAACCTTAAACTTCAATATGTGGGAAGAATAATTTTAGCACAAGTAAAAGCTGGAGACGAAAGTAAGATTGAGGAAGCTAAAGCTGATTTGGTTGAGAAATTAAAAGAAGTTGAGGGTCCATGTTTATCATTTGGCACGCCTCAACTGCTTCAACAAATGGCAAGTTTATATGTTAATGCTTCAGAATTGATAAGAAACTATGGAGATGTTCTTAAATTTCCAAATTGGAGAACACGATTTTTTAGCTTAGATCCTTAATCATAATAATCTATTTATAGTTAATTATTTATTTGTTTCTGCATGAATGACAAAGAATTAATAGATGAATATGACAAAATTCAGACTTTGAAGAAAGATATTGAGTTTAAAGAGGATGAGATAAGGAAGAAAATTATTGATTTGGCGAAAGAGAAAAATGCGGAATTTTTCTTTGGGACGCATAAAAAATGCACTATTAAGAGTTATGAAAAGATTGTTTATCCTGAAGACAAAGCAGTTATTGAAACAATTTTAAGAAATAAGGGGCTTTATGATAGGTTTTCTTCTGTCAATTATTTCAAGTTGAATCCTGCGGTGATGAAAGGCGAAATTGATAAAGAAGTAATTAACTTAACTAAAAAGGAAAAAGCTTTCAGAGTTTCTTTGATTGACATGGGGGTTTAAATGTATATAGATGTTCATTGCCATGTTGATATGATTGATAGGCCTGTTGGAGAGATAATTAGGGATGCGAAGAAGAAAGGCGTTGGCGTTATTGTTACGAACGGGGTTAATCCCAAAAGCAACAGAGATATTTTAAGAATTGCCGACGAGTTTAAAGAAGTTAAGGCGAGCTTTGGGATGTACCCCATTGATGCATTGTCTTTGAGCGATGATGAGATTGATGAAGAAATAAAATTTGTTAAGGCGAATAAAGATAAAATAATTGCTATCGGAGAGATTGGTTTGGATTTGAAAGAAGAAAGTTTTTTGGAGAATTTTGAAAGGCAGAAAAAAATATTTTCTAAATTTGTTAAGTTGGGGGTTTTGTTAAACAAACCGGTTATTGTGCATTCGCGAAAAGCAGAGTTGGAGACAATTGAATTGCTTGAAAAATTGAATGCAAAAAAAGTTGTTATGCATTGCTTTTCCGGGAGTATGAAATTAGTTGAGCGTATTTTTAAAAATGGCTGGCTTATAAGTATTCCGACGTGCGTGAATTATGCAGAGCATTTTCAGAAAGTTGTTGAAATTACGCCGATTAAGAATTTGTTGTGTGAGACTGATTCGCCTTATTTGCATCCAAAAAAGGAATTTCCAAATTCTCCGGAGAATGTTGTTTTTAGTTATAAGAAGATTGCGGAGATTAAGGGGGTGAAGTTGAGGGAGGTTGAGGAGGTTGTTGAGGGGAATTTTGGGAGGGTGTTTGGGAGTGAATAAATGTTTATATAGGGTTGTTATTTTTTGTTATTATGGCTAGAATTCATAGACGAGTTTCTAATGAGGAGATTGAGACGAGTTATGTATTTTTTAGCGAGTTAGCAATACAGAGAGAGGGTTTTGTTCTGCCTAAAAGAGATGTTGTTTATGAGGCTTTATCTTCTGCTTTTTCTAAAGTAACTTTACCAAGAAGGATAGAGAACTATTTTAAAAATGGGGGGTTCTGGACTTATTCAGGAATAGAAGATTTAGCTTCTATAGCTGCTGATAATTTAATCATTGAAGTTAATAGTGATACTCGTTATAGGGTTGCAATTTCTCCGGATGCTGCAAGAATAATTTTGAGAGATTCACTTTTTACACAAGAGGACAAAGAAGGGATTAGAAGATTAGTCAGGGAATTTTTATTTGAATTGGATGAAAGGTCTTCGGGGAAGGTTTAAATTTATCGGATTATTAAATTGATGATGAAAAAAGATTTATTCTTAAAAGTCATAGGAGTTTTATATCTAATATGGGGTGTTGCGTCGGTGATGAATACTATTTTTGGAAATACGGGGCTTGCGCCGATTTTATGGATGTCTTATATCGGGATGTTTTTGCTCGGGATTGGAATTTTGCGCAGAGATAGTTTTTTGATTGCGAGCCAGATTAATATTCTTGCGATACCTTACTTACTTTGGACAATTGATTTTTTTTATGCATTAATAAACGGTGTGACTTTGTTTAATATTGTTGATTACTTTTTTGTTCCGGGACCTTTAATTGGAAAAATTATTGGGTTGCAGCATTTGGTTACAATTCCTATTTCGCTTTATGCAATTTATTTAATTGGGCTAAAAAGAAAAGACGCTTGGAAGTTGAGTTTTGTTCAGCTTGTAATTGTGTTCTTTGCAACCCTCTTGCTTACTTCTCCTGATAGTAATGTTAATTGTGTTTTTGAGACGTGCACTAATTTTGATTTTGGGGTTTATTATCCTTTGGAGTGGTTTGTTAGTTATTTCTTGATGGTTTTGATTACGGGGTTTTTGGTGGGGTGGGTTGGAGGGAAAAGGTAAGTTATGGTGGGTATGGTTACGGGGGGTTGGTTTGGAAATTGGGGGGAAGAAGAAGGGAAGTTAATCAAAATCTTCTTTTGTTAACTTTACCCATTTTGATGAAACTTTTAGCAGTTGATTAGAAGTTGAAAACTTTGATTTTCTTTTTCTGTCAAAATAGGTATAAATGATAATTATAAAACCTTTTTCTTTCATTCTCTCAATAACCGGAACAAAATCTGAATCTGAAGCTATTAATATTATCTTTTTTATATTGGGGTGCTTATCTTTAATATCATACATATCTAAAATAATTAAAGCATCAATCCCCTTTTGAGAAAACTCTTCTTCTCCTTCTCGGTTAATTATTCTTTGACATCTCCCTTCTCTTAAGGTAATCCATTTTTTCTTTCTTAACATTTTAGTCATGTTTTGATATCTGCTCATTAAGAAAGTCTCCTTTTTTGTTGGTTTAGGGCTTTGATAAGGCGGAGCGGTATAAATGTAGAGATGTTTCAAATTAAGATATTCTTTTTTGCATATGTTTCTAAATGTTTGTAGATATTTTTTTGGTTTGTTATCCTCTTTTTGAAAATGCTTCTTAACCAAACCGAAAAACCCATCGTCAACAAATATCAAAGTATCATCCATTAGAAACTCCTGCCAAAATATTAGAAAAATTAAAACATCCGGCAACCTTAAGATTACCGGGGATCATACTCACAGCCCAAAGACTGCTAATGTATGATATACTAAAGGATTTATAAAGCTGTCGCTGTTTCATCTTATCTCTTTCAGTATAGTTATGTTTATTTTATTTATAAATACTCCCGTTGTAAATTGGTTCAAAAAACTAATATCTAAAATAAGGCTCCTGATAAGCCGACCCGAACATCATATACTCCGAAAGGCGGTTTGCAGGAACTTGATAGTCTGGCGAGTAGAATGAGTCAAACGCGTCTTTAAAATAAAATCTTGGCTTTGGGGAATAAGGAGGATATTTTTTAACAGGATATTTTACATAATCATCATAATGCGGGAAGTATTTTTTTTGGTATTTTGGATAAACATATGATTTGTAGATATTTTTATTGTAGGTTTCTTCCATGTAAGTTTTTGAAAATTGCGTCGGGTAGTAGCCGTCGTCTTCGTAATAATCTGGCTGTCTGTAAGCTGAAGCTAAATTAAGACTTAGAACTAAAGCAATTACAGATATTAATAATATTGACCCTGTTTTCATAATCTCTGAAGATTTTTAGGGTTTATAAGTATTTTTGTCTTGCGTATCTACTTAGCTTTCTGAAGTTAATAATCTATATTGTTTACTATAATAATCTATAAATACTTAAGATATCTTTAAGATATATGAAGATTATTCCTCTTGAACTGAAGACAAAGCTCAATATTGAAGGTATCAGAGGTTTTATCAAACGTAAAGTTACCAAATTTGGCACAAGTGCCAAAGTCGATTGTCCTAAAGAGTATCTCGGACATGATGTTTATCTGGTAATTCTTGAAAATGGGGCTAAAAAAAAGAGTAAAGGAACTGGAAGAAGAAAATAAATTTCTTAAAGAAACAATTCTTGCTTTAACTAAAAGAATTGAAGAGCTCGAGAGTTTAGTTAAAGAGAAGTCTGTTCCATCATTTGTAAAAAAAGACATAAAGAAAGAACCCCAAATATCCGGCCAGAAAAATGGGCATGTTGGATACTCAAGGCATGTTCCTGAAAGAATTAATCAAGTAAAAGAACACAAATTGGACAAATGTCCAATTTGCGGAGAGCCAGTAAGCGAAACTCAAGAAATAAGAGAAAGAATTATCGAGGACATTGAACAACCTAAAACAAAAAATACGAAGCATCTAATTCATCGATGCTATTGCAAAAAGTGCGATAAAATTGTTGAACCTGAAATTGAGAATGCTTTGCCCAATGCAAGATTCGGATTAAGATTAATGATTCTTATTTTGATATTAAAATTAGACTCAAGAATACCAAGCAATAAAATAGTTTCACTGCTAAGCTCGGTATTCGGAATTAAGATTAGCGACGGAGAAATTTATGGAATATTGAAGCAGCTCTCTGAAGCATTTGGAGATTATTATGATAAACTTGTAATAAACATCAGAAAAGCATTAGTAAAATATCTTGATGAGACTTCATGGAGAATTAATGGAATAAATAATTGGCTCTGGATTTTTATCAATAAAGAGGTCGCTCTTTATATTGTTAATAAAAGAAGAAGCAGTAAAGTCCCAATTGAAATATTGGGAAATCAGGAAGACAAAACAATAGTGAGCGATAGATTTTCAGCTTATAATGAACTTGCAAGAGTCAGCGGATGCAAACAACAAATATGCTGGGCTCATCTTTTGAGGAACTCAAAAGATTTGGCTGAACATTATCAAGAAGCAAAATATATTCATAAAAGAATGAAATATATTTACAGAAATGCAATAAGATTGAATCATAAAGCAAGTGAAGAAGAGAAAGAAAAAATTTTGCATTGTATAGATTTAATTGCTTCGAGAAGTTATAAGAGTACAGAAGTTTACAAATTTGTTAAAAGCGTATGCAGATATCATCGGGAGAATTTGTTTAGATTTGCAGACAATCCAGAAATAGAGTCTACAAATAATCGCGCAGAAAGCGGATTAAGACCTGCAGTAGTTATAAGAAAAATTTCAGGGGGGAGTAGAAGCGAAGGTGGAGCTGAAGCAACGGCTAAATTATTATCTGTTTTACAAACAATTAAGATACAAACGAACAATCCTTATCAAGGATTGCTGAATTTACTTCAGACGCCTAAGTAGATACTGTCTTGCAACAGATAATTAAAAAAATAAAAATAGGGAATAAAAAATAAAAAAATAAATTTAAATTTAAATTTGGGCAAATTGGCAATTTGTAACTGACCAATCTTTTCCTGCTTCTTCAGCAGCTATTGCCTGTTGGAAAGTGCTTGCCGGACATGCTCCGCTGATAAGTCGCCCCTTCACTTTATCCCCGCTTTTTGTTCCGAGAATAAATCCAGGCGTTCCCTGCACTCCTGCAGTTGACCCTTGTTGCAAGTCTGCCTGAATCTCCGATTCGTATTTATTTGAATCCAAACAGCTGTCAAATTGCGTCGTGGTTAATCCAAGCTGCTGCGCATATTGTTTAAATGTTGCAGCTCCTCCTTGAACGCCCTGTGTAAAGAGCAAGTCATGCATTTCCCAATATTTTCCCTGCTCTCCTGCGCATCTTGCAGTATTAGCTGCTCCTGCCGCATTTGAATGGAAAGGCAATGGATAATCTTTGAAGACAAATTGAATATCTTCATTTAGGACTGTGCTTAATGACTGCGAAAAGAATCTTGCGCAGAATGGACATTCATAATCAGACCATTCAAGCAAAACAATTTTTGAATCAGAATTTCCTTTGACTGGTGCATCTCCGACCTCAACAGTGACTACTTGAGATGGCTGCGCCGGCAGATTCGGGCTTGGCTGCTGAATAACATTTCCAGTAGGGCTTTTATCGCTGAGGACAAAAAATATCACTCCCAAAATGATTATTCCCAATAGAACAAATGTGGAATACTTCCAAAGAGTATCTTTTTTTATTGTTATTGTGTCGCTTTTTTCTTCCATATTTTACCTCCTTTCATCTTTGCTTGAATTTTCAGGAAGTTGGGTTTAATAAATGTTTTGGAGATTCATAATGCAGCGAAACTATTGCCCAATAATTTAAGACCCTTGTAATTGTTCCACAAGGCTTCAGCAATTGCAAGCGAATCTTTATCTGTTTTTCTCAAAGTTTTATTTATAATCTTTAGCATTTGCTTTTTAGAGATTTGATAAGATTCAGATGCTGTTTTTCCTTTGATTATGGATATTGGAATAATGTTTGAAGACTCTAAAAATATTCGTGAAACTGGGTCTTTTGCGGGACTTCCTTCCCAAGTTATATCGCAGTAAAATTGAAATGGCAGTTCATATCCTATAAAACAACCCTTTTGCTATTTGCAGCTGCTTTAATACCTAATGACGAAGCAGCGTCGCAAGCTCTTGCATAAGATATTTTATCCTTAAGAATTTCTTCGTTAACCCCTTCTTCAACAAGCGGCTCATTTTTATATCCTTGAATGGACTTTGCTGTTCCGTGTCCATTAAAAACAATTAATTTATAACCATCGCTTTCAGAGAATTTTTCAAAATTGCTTTTGTTTGCATCTTTATCTTTTAATTGCTTAGATGGAAGGCCCATTTTCTCCGCTTCTTCAATAATTTCTTTTGAATAATAAGAGAGGTATTCTGTAACTAAATCATGTCTCGGTAATGTAATCAATAATCCTTTTTTCATTCTATGGATGTAAGCGCCTTAGTAACCTCGCCGCTTGCTTGAGCGCGGAGAAATCTTATATGAGATTCAATTATTTTCCTCCCAATCTCATCTCCCATTTTTACATGCATAATCATTTCTTCTTTTGATAAACTGCCATATGAGCCTATAGAAAGCCTAAGATTTGAAGGAACCTGTGCTTCTATTCTTGCTACAACCAGCTCTTTAATCTCGTCGCTGATGGTATTTTTTTCATTCATATAATCCTCATATCTTCCAATATTTTTAAGATTTTCTTTCCCAAAGAAGTATCATCTTTAATTTCTAAATATGATATATTCCACGTATAAGTTCTATCATCTACCACCACAATAATGTCCTCTCTTAAACCATCTGGAATATCCGCATAAATGCGCAGAAATTTTGCTCTTTTGTTCTCCATATTTTAAATTAGTGTTTCTTGTTTAAATAGTTTTGTTGTTTTAAGTTAAGAGTCCTATTTTAAACAAGCTTTATCTTTCTTAAACCAAGAATAACCAATATGACTCCAATAATTATGTAAGCAACTAAAACAAACAAATTGTGGAAGATTAAAATTCCCAAAAGCGAATCATAAACAAGATAGTTTGAGCCGGCGTCAACTTGGAATTTTATGAAGTATGAAACTAATAAGAATATTAAGATTGCTATTCCCGTGTAAAATGATTTTTTGTTTTTTATCTTCATCTTATCTTTTTTCTTTCTTTTTTCTGAAAATAAAATAACTTATTAAAAATATTGCTGCTGCGATTGCTGCTGCGATTATTTGATATCCTATTGGAAGTGTGCCAGCGTATGCGAATATGAATGCGAAAGGGGTTACGCCTATTAATGTTGCGATTAAGTAAGGATATGTTTTCATTTTTGTGAATAAGCCGAGAGTGTAGCTTAAGATATCTACTGGGATTGAAATTCTTAAAAAGACGACGCCCCAGAATAAATGTTTCTGCGGGATTCTTTTCTCTATTTTTTCAAGCTTTTTTAGGGGAATGAATTTTTTAACTAATGGAACGCCGTATTTTCTTGCTATTGCAAATGCAATCCATGCGCCGAGTGTCCAGCCAATTATGCTTGTTATCGCTGCGGTTAGCCAGCCCCATGTGTTTGAAACTATTGGAAGCAGAGGCATTGCTGTTATTGGTGCGATTACTTCTGCAATTACGACGACAAAAATGTAAAGAAGCAGACCTGAAATTCCTGTATTAATCAAGATTTCTAATTTATCCTGATTTTTTTGGGCGAAGTATGATGATAAGATAAATACGACGATGATTATTAGTATTGCGACGAGGGATTTTGTTTTGGGGTTCATTGAGATATATGGGGGGTGGGGGTTAAATAGTTTTATAAATTCCCAATTACTAAAAAATTAATGAAGAAAGATGCCTCGCGTCCAAAGTTTTTTCACCCATTTTGAACTCCATTATTTTCAGCTATCCATCTGCTCAAATTATTTCTAGCACTTGTATATAAATCATTAATCAAAACAAATGGCTGTTTATTAATTTCTTGAAGATAAAGCTCGTAACCTCGGCGATTAAATTCAATTTCTTGCATAATATAAAATGGGTTAATTACCCTCTTCTTTGGATCATTCCTTCTCCTTTGCTCAAGTTCGCATAGTGGAACTTCAACAAGACAAGGAAATATATTAAATTTTTTCAATAGTTTCTCTAAATCTTCTGGTTCAAGCCCCCTTCTAAATTGTTTATTTGGTTCTTCTCTGTCTGAATACCTAGCATAATGGGTATCTAAGATAAGATTTCGGTTTTGAGATAAAATTTCTCCAGTTATATAGTTTGTTAATCCATCTAAAGGTAATCCTTGAAAAATATAATCAAATACAATTTTTCCAGTTTCTATTCTTGCTAATCTTAGATCAGAGGATACATCTAATGTTAATCTTGTTTTTCCAACTCCCTTAGCACCACCAACCATAAATAAATTAGATTTTACCATTTTGTTTTATTTTAAAGTTTATAATTCATAATCGCAATCTCTTCTTTTTGGGGCGGTCTGTTAGGTAAGTTAGAAATTGTAATATGCTTGCCCCAAGAATACATTCTTCTTAATTCATCATTTTCATTATAAGCCACTAAAAATTTTACTTTTCCATCTAGTAATTTTAATGCATTTGCTAATCTAAAGTGTGCTTCTCTTTCAAAAGGGTATTTATGCAACTTATTCTGAGCTGAAGAATGATGTATTGAATAGGGGGGTGCAATAAATAAAAATGCACCTTCGAGAGATTCATTTATCACTTTTTCAAAATCTCTGTTAGTTAATATTACGCCCTGCAATTTTTTAGAGCATTTAAGTATACTGTTCTTCCAATCAGCAGGTTCTGAAGTTATTTTATCATCACGCTTCCAAAATCGACTCATTGTTTCTATTCGAGAGGTTCTATTTAAATAAAACCATCTCAGTGCTGTCTCAAAACTATTTTTTGGAGTAAATTCTGACTTAAAATGATTATATCTTTGTGTAGAATTGTTCTCTTTAAGTAAAGCAGCAATAAACTCTTCTGGTTGATCCCTTATAATTTTATAAGTCTCTATTAGCTCTCTATCTACATCATTTAGCCAGTTACTCTCTACTTTTTTCTTCCCAAAAAACATTGAACCACCTCCACAAAAAGGCTCAATATAAAACTGATGTATAGGAATCAGAGATAAGAGAGTATCAAGAGCATATGTTTGATGACCTGGGTATCTAAAAGGAGAATGAACAGTTCTATCTGCTCCTTTAAAACCTTCAGTTTTCATCTTCCGAAAATTTCTTTTTCGCAGCAATGCTTAGTTTAATTAAGTCCTCTTTTGAATCAAGAGTTTTATCTGGTAACTCTTTTAAATTAAACCACCCATATTCTTCAGATTCTTCATTTAAAATTATTTCTTCAGTTTTATCTATCTTTGTAGCATAGATGAACTGTAAAAAATGAACTGTCGGGGCAATTGGATTTTCAGTTATTTCTTTAATATTTAAAAGCTTTAGTTGTTTTGGATCTAAGTCGATTCCACTTTCTTCTTTTACTTCTCTTACACAAGCGTCAATTAACTTTTCTCCCCATTCCACTCTCCCCCCTGCATTTCCCCAATCAGCTTTGTTTAGATCTCTTTTCGCTTTGTTTCTTTTTAGAAGAAATATCTGCGAGAAGTCTCTATTAAAGATGCATATTATTACCCCGAGTCCAAATTTATTATTTTCCATCTTCTATGTATTCTAAAGCAAAACGAAGATTTTTATATCTTCTCATTTTGGTTTCAATATCATTAAGCATATCATTTTCGTAAATACAAGCACAATCTAAACAATGCTTAGGCTTGTTTACAATATCTTCTTTCCTAAATCCCTGTAAAGCTAAAATGTGCTGAGTATAACAAGGATAAAGATTATCCCCATTTAAAACTAACCTATATTTTGAGAAATCACAAGAAGAAACATTTCCTAATCTAGTGGTGATTAAGAATCTCCTTGCAAATCTTTCTTCTAATGATGAAGGAATTACAACTCTAAATTGTTCAGTTTCGAGTTCGTGTAATTCCAATATTTTATTTTTTTCATCCTCGAGTATTTCTGGATTCTCGCTGTTAGTTATAAGTCTCTTAGCAACATGAAGAAAATCAAAGCCCATCTCCCTAGTTTGCACGGCGATATCCCTATAATTGCAGCCATCCCCAACATATAATTTAATGCAAGACAAAATATGATTCCTCGGTAAACCAGATAATAATCTTAAATCATTAGAGAGATTATTAATTCTAATTCTAACAAAGTCTGAGGCAGATAATGCTTCAAGTTGTTCAGCAGAAATATCTTCAAAATCGCAGATTACAGAAACCTTGTGTCCTCTTTCTTTTGCAAATTTAATTAAATATTTATCTGGAGTTTCAAAATGAACTTTTCCATTTTCTAAATTGTCTATCTCTTTTTCAGCGAGTCCTAAAGAGATATCCTGAACATACAGTTCTCTAATTTTATTTTTGCCCAAATAATCTAACCAACTAAACGGATAAAAATACAAGGGTTGAGTGTTAGCCCAACTTTCTACTTCTCTTCCTTCCGAGAACATCACTAATCTTGGTTTTTGAAATGCTCTTAATTTATCTTCTGGAGTTTCAAAAAAAAGTTGTCTATTCATTTTCTTGGCAATCTTTAAAGACCTCCTTGCAAAGCATACATTCTCCTAAATCTTCAGCCACTTTTAATAAGTGAGGATTTGTTGCTAAAAATCTCACCTCTCCAGAAAGTAATCTCCTCTGCATCTCATTCATATTATTGTACAGGTCTCCAAGTCTTGATTGAAGTAAATTTCCTATTGGGGGAATTAGCCTCCAGCAACAAGTGTATAAATTCCCTTTTATGTCTGTAAAAAAATAAGGATTATCTAAGCAACCTGGATGATTCATACAATTTCTTCTTTCCTTTTGTTCTTCAGGCAAATCTTCTGCAGTACCTATTGCTAAAGCTTGTGTTAAAGACATATATTTCACATCTAATGGATGTTTTATTTCTTCCAAAATATCTTTTATGGAAGCTACTTTTTCAAGATCTGCCCCGCCATCTTCATGAAATTTATCTAAAGATATCCTCAACCTTTTAACCCCTAAGGAATAAAGTTTATCAGCTTCTTGTATAATTTTATCCCGATCTCTATAAAAAGCCACGCCATTTGAATTTGCTCTTATCTCAGCCTCTGGAAATCGCTGCCTAAATTGTTGAATAGCATAATAAAAAAGATTTCTTTCAGAATATGGTTCTCCGCCCTCTATTTTTACCCTCGTTAATCCGTCTTCCAAATTCCCAATTAGGGTGTTTACTTCACCAATAGTTAAAGAACCCTGTTTGTTCCTCGTGTAACAGTGAGGGCAACGTAGATTGCATTTTTCAGTAATACTTATATTAAATTTAGGTGATTAGGTAAAATTCGGACCAAAAAAGCTTAAATTTAAGCTAAACTACGACGATATCAATGAAGAAGATAGTGTCAGACAGATATTTTTTAGGAAGAAAGTGTGTTTATTGTAAGAGCAATAAA